>Ga0307377_10000235_pt1 | contig 76655 bp, 65 predicted proteins | sample TR3MG_FD_202535 | JGI IMG/M metagenome (GOLD analysis project Ga0307377, IMG submission 202535) | Soil microbial communities from Risofladan, Vaasa, Finland - TR-3 | ecosystem: Environmental > Terrestrial > Soil > Coastal area > Acid sulfate soil | place: Finland: Risofladan, Vaasa | collected...
AGTTCTGTTCTTTACCCATCGGATAGGCCAAGATCGCCGGGTTAACGCCTAAACGCTCTACAATCATCGCTAAGGTGCCTTCAAAGTCGGCTCCCAACTTGTCCATTTTATTGATAAAGATTAGTCGCGGCACATGATATTTATCGGCTTGGCGCCAAACTGTCTCGGATTGGGATTGCACCCCTTCTTGAGCATCAAAAACCGTCACTCCGCCATCAAGAACGCGCATTGATCGCTCCACCTCCGCTGTAAAATCCACATGACCCGGAGTGTCGATAATATTAATTCGGTAATCTTTCCAGAAGGTGGTAATCGCCGCGGAAACAATCGTGATGCCTCTTTCTCTTTCCTGGTCCATCCAGTCGGTGACCGTTGTCCCTTCGTCAATATTGCCGAGCTTATAAGTTTTCCCGGTATAGAAAAGAATTCTTTCGGTCGTAGTAGTTTTGCCCGCGTCAATGTGGGCAATAATGCCAATGTTCCTCACTTTGCTAAGAGGAACTTCGCGTTGAGTCGTTTTCTGAATTTGCGCCATACAAAATTTCCCTTTAAATACCTTTCAATCAAGAAAACTCCGCCTTCCTGTTGCTTTTTCTGGCGGAGCTAGCCTACTTACCCTCCGAAGCTTCTAGCGAAGGAGAGCTTCAACTCTATTTATTTTACCAAAACCCCAGGCTCAAAGCAACCAGAATTAAATTAATGCCTTTCTTTTAACTCTTAAAATTGCTTTTTGTAGGCTTGGTAATCACCGGCGACAGTTGGGTTAAGGGGGGTCAAAATCTCAATTATTTTCGCTCGGACCGCTTGAGAATCAATTACCCCGCTAACTGCAACCGAAGGCAGCCAAGTTTCAACCTCGGTGGCAATTTTTTCCGCTTCTTCTCGGGTAGCCCCCGCTCGCATAATACTTTCAAAAACCTTGTTGCGGTCAAAATCCTGCAAGCTCCCATCTTTCTTTTTGACTTTAAACAATTTTTCTCACCTCCTTTTTGAGGAAACTACTAATGTTGACTAAAACCAGGTTAACACAGTTTGGAAAATGAGAAAAGGCTTTGTTGTCTTTCGCCATATCTTCTGTATCGCTCCATGTTAATATGGAAATAACTATAGTTTTCTGAAAGAGACTTAAATTTATGGGCAAAATACCGAAAGCGACGAAGATCCCCTGGTTAATTTTTCTTCTTTCGGTGATTTTTGTTGGACATTTTTCTAAAAAACTTTATTATTTCCGTTGGATAGGCTATGAGAGTATTCCTGGAGGAACCGCCATCCTCGATGAAAAAAACTACGTTAGTGCTGGGTATAGTTTCCGTAAAACCGGTATCCCCACTGCTTGGTCTAACCTTGATGCCTACGTCATTTTGGCTAAGGAAAAGAAAAGAGCGAATTCAACCGAATTCAATGGTATTAGCATAACCCTTGGCGGGAATACTCCTGACCTTAAAAACAAAAAAAACTTTGACTACCCAATAATTCATGTTGCTGATGTGGATATTGGCAAAGGGCAAGAGAGTATCCTTATCGTTCAGCCTTTTTTTGACCATTCTCCTCTATCTGGTATTTTTTATTCGTTAGGAGTAAAAAATCCCCCCCGTTTTTTTGCCGATTTTAAAATGGAAGAATATCGAAAGGGTGCCCTTGTTTTGGGTATTTTAACGAGCGTTCTTCTCTTCTATTGTGCTTATCTTTTGACAAAAAGTTGGTGGGCAGCCGGTTTTTCTTTCTTTGTCTATTCGCTGGCACCGACATACATTCTAACCTCTCGTTATGCCCTAATTGAAAATTTCCTAATTCCCCTCTCCCTACTCGTCATCATTTTTCTACAACTGTTTAAACAAAAAAGGCAATCAATCTGGCTAATATTGGGAGGAATTGCCACTGGCCTGGCGATTTCAACCAAAGAAACCGGAATATTCGTACTCATTATGGGGCTGGTAATACTCATAAGGGAAAGATTGCCAATTAAAAAATTGTTAATTTACTTAATCCCTGGTTTAATTATTGGGCTGATATTTTACTTTTACGCCTTTTGGCTAGCTCCAGAATTATGGCAAAATCTATTCTTAAATCAGGCAAACCGTGGTTTTTTTGGGCCTTTGAATATCCTCTATTCGGCTAGCCAGTTACACTTTGCCGGATTTCCTCTTGATGGGTTTTGGTTGTGGGGATTAATCTTGATACCGGTTTTGTTTTTTAGAAAAGAAAGGCCGGGGGAAATACTTATTGGTTTTGCCAGTTACTTATTGGTTCTCCTGATATTTGCCGGCAGTAACTATCCCTGGTATTATCTGCCGTTCATTCCCTTCCTGGTTTTAGCGAGCGGCTGTGAGCTCGCCTATCTCCTTAAACAGCCCAATATTGCTTCCTTAGCGCTTTTTTTCCTCTTACCTTTTTCAACGGCATTGTATTGGGGAAGAAACGTTTACAGAAGGGGTGGGCAAGTGGGTTTTTACAGATTAATCATTATGCTTTTCCTTGCCTCCCTAGTCGTTGCCAAACTAAGAAGGGTGAATTGGGCAATAGTAAAGAGAAAAACACCAAAATTTCTTTTGCCAATAATCGATCTTTTCGGATGGAAAGACGGCCTTGTGTTCCAAGTAGGATGGTATTTATCTTTTGGATTATTCCTTTATCTTACCTATAAATGGAGTCGACAGGGATTTCAGTATATTATCGCCAATTGGAATAAGCTCCCCGAACAGTTCAGGCTAAAGTAATTTGTCTAAAGAAGTTATCCAAATCTTACCAACGGAAGTGAGCAAAAGCTTTATTCGCTTCGGCCATACGATGAGTATCTTCTCTTTTCTTAACGGCCCCCCCGGTATTATTAAAAGCATCAAGAAGTTCCGCCGCTAATTTTTCGGCAAAAGTGTGAAATTCAGTACTGGGCCGCTTCTGAGCCGCCAAAATAATCCAGCGAATCGCCAGCGATTCCCGACGGTCACCCCGAACGGGAGCCGGCACTTGATAAGCCGCTCCACCAATACGCCGAGAACGAACTTCCATCTGCGGCTTAACATTTTCCAAAGCTTGGCGAAAAACCAAAAGCGGGTCCTGGTTAATTTTAGCCTTAATAATTTCCAAAGCGCCGTGGACCTGCTTTTCCGCGGCCGATTTCTTACCGCTGCGCATCACGCGGTTAACTAATTTTGCCACTAACTTATCGCCGTAAACGGTATCTGGAATAACCTCTCTTTTGGAAATTTTTCCCGCTCTTGACATCTTTCTCCTCTAAAAATTAAGCTTTAGCCGCTGCTGCCGGGGCCCGACCGCCCTTACCTTCCTCCGCCTTAGTCCCATATTTGGAGCGACTGCTTTTGCGACCAATAACCCCTGAAGTATCAAATTTGCCCCGGACAATATGATATTTTACTCCCGGTAAATCCCTGACCCGGCCGCTCCGAACTAAAACAATGGCGTGCTCTGATAAATCGTGGCCGATTCCCTGAATGTAGGCCGTGACTTCTTGCTTATTGGAGAGTCTTACCCGGGCGACTTTCCGCAAAGCGGAGTTAGGTTTCTTGGGGGTCATTGTCTTTACCAAAGTTACGACACCCCGCTTTTGGGGGTTAATTGACTCAACCATTCGTCGAGTACGAGCATTAAAAGAACGCCGCATCGCGGTCGCTTTTACTTTTTTCGGGAGTTTCTTTCTCCCCTTACGCACTAATTGTGAAATTGTGGGCATCTTTTTTAAAATCCTTTCTTTAGGAAATCGCTCTCATTCCTCCAGGAATCCATCTATTTTAGCAGTTTTGGCTTCAAAACTCAAGGCTTCAGTTTCGCCCTTTCCGGGCTAACCGGAATTAAGCGGCCGATAATGACATTTTCTTTCAGTCCGAGTAACTGGTCTTCTTTGCCCAAAATCGCCGCGTCGGCCAAAATATTGCTGGTTTCTTGGAAAGAGGCCGCCGATAGCCAAGATTCAGTGTATAAAGCAGCGCGAGTTATTCCCAAGATAACTTGTTCCGCCGTTGCCAGCGTGCCTTTCTGGGACTTAACTAATTCATTTTCTTCCTCCAGACGCTGTTTGTTAACCAAATCACCAACCAAGAAAACGGTTGTCCCTGGGTTCTTAATCCGGACATTTTCGCTCATCATCCGCACCACCGTCTCAAAATGGCGATCGTTAATGGGAATCCCCTGAGATTCATACACTGCCTGAATTTCGTTCACCAAATAGCTTTGAGCGTCTCGCAAGCCTTTAACCGCCAAAATGTTTCTCACGTCCAAAGCCCCGGAGGCCAGCTGAGTCCCGGCAGTCACTTCTTCACCATCCTGAACCTTAAGAGTACTGGTCAATGGAATAATATATTCTCTTTTTTCTCCACCCTTTTTGCTTTCGGCAACCACTATTCGATAACCGTTATCTTCGGAAACTACTTCTACCTTACCGTCAATTTCCGCCAGCGGAGAAAGCGTTTTCGGCATTCTCACTTCCAAAAGCTCAGTCACCCGCGGCAGACCCTGGGTCACATCCAAACCGACAATTCCCGCCTGATGCTTCGTTTTGAGAGTTAATTGAGTCCCCGGCTCACCGATAGACTCGGCCGCCAAAACCCCTACCGGCACTCCCAATTCTACCGGCTTACGGTTAGCAAAGTTCCACCCATAACATTTCTGGCAAACCCCATGTCGGGCTCGACAAGTTAGGGGCGAACGAACCACCACCCTTTTAACTTCGCTTTCATCCAAAATCCGAACCTTTACCTCGTCAATTTCCTCATCCCGTTTAAAAAGCGGTTTACCTGTCTTTGAATCAATTACCGGCTCCGCCAGATATCGGCCCAAAATTCGAGCAGCAAAGGCTTTACCGCGCGGACCCTCCTTACTAATCTCAACTCCTTCTTTGATGCCGCAATTTTCCTCGCGTACAATCGCTTCATGAGAAACATCAACTAATTTCCGCGTTAAGTAACCGGCATCTGAGGTCTTCAAGGCCGTATCGGTCAAACCCTTCCGGGAACCGCGGGTAGTCGTCACATACTCAAAGACGGAAAGACCTTCCCGGAAATTGCTCTTGGTCGGCAAATCCACGATTCTTCCCATCGGGTCGACGACTAAACCTCTCATTGCCGAAATCTGTTTAATCGTATCTCGGGAAACCCGGCCCACTCGGGCATCAATGACCAACTTAATGGGATTAGTCTCGTCAATCACTTCCCAAGTTTTATCGGCCAGTTCCTCCGTCGTCTCCATCCAAACCCCGCGCACCAATCTCCTTTCTTCATCCAAAGTAATTAAACCCTGGCGGTAAGTTTCTTCGATTTCAGCCACTCTCTTATCCGCATTGGCGATAATTTGGGCTTTTTCCGGACTCATCTGGCAATCTCTAATGGACAAAGAAACACCGGAAACGGTCCCGGCATAAAAACCCAAACTTTTCAAATTGTCAATCAAGGTCACTACTTCTTCGTGGGAGCATTGCTTTAAAGCCTTAGTGAAAAGCTGCTTAATCGTTCCTTGCTGAACGGCCGTATTAACAAAGCGCAAATTTTCCGGTAAGGCTTCATTGAAAAACAAGCGACCGACCGAAGTCTCCAACACTCCACTGTCGTTTGGTTTGACCAAAATCGGTTCCCGCAGTTGAGCTTTGCCGCTCTGGTAAGCCAAAATTGCTTCCCGCTCACTATAAACCTTTTCTTTTGCTTTCAGGGTTGGCTCAAAGGAGGTCAAGTAATAAATGCCCAAAGCCATTTCCTTGCGGTCAGGGGCGTTAATTGGGGTACCGTCCGCCGGTCGCAATAAGTTGTGGTCCGGCATCATTAAGCTAATCGCTTCTTCCCTCGATTTCCGAGAAAGCGGAACATGAACCGCCATTTGGTCACCATCAAAGTCCGCATTATACCCCTGACAGACGCAGGGGTGAATTCTAATGGCGTTCCCCTCAATTAAAATAGGATAAAAAGCCTGAATTCCCAATTTATGGAGGGTGGGGGCACGGTTTAGCAAAACCGGGTGATTACGGGTAATTTCCTCCAAAATATCGAAAACCTCCGGCGGCCTTCTCTCCAGGATGTTTTTAGCGCTCCGAACATTAGGCGCCACTCCCCGGACAATCATTTCCCGTAAGACAAACGGCTTAAACATCTCCAGAGCCATTTCTTTGGGTAAACCACACTGGTTTAAATTCAACTCCGGACCGACAACAATGACTGACCGGCCGGAATAATCAACTCTTTTGCCCAAAAGATTTTGTCTAAAGCGACCCTGTTTGCCGCGCAACATATCAGATAAAGAGCGCAAGGCTAGCGTTCTTCTCGCCCTTTTCTCCCGAACACTCTTCGTCGAATCAATTAGGGAATCAACCGCTTCCTGCAGCATTCTTTTCTCATTGCGCAGAATAATCTCCGGTGCTCCCAAATCAATTAAATGCTTTAAGCGGTTATTGCGGTTAATGACTCGCCGATAAAGATCATTTAAATCGCTGGTGGCGAACCGGCCACCCGTTAGCTGGACCATTGGCCGCAAGTCAGGGGGAATAACGGGCAGAATGGTCAAAACTAGCCAAGAGGGCTCCTGATTGGAACGCAACATTCCCTCAGCCACCCTTAGTCGCTTAACCGCTCTGATGTACCGCTGTCCGCTAGATTTCTGCATTTCTTCCTTAAGCTCAGCGGTTAATTTTTTAAGGTCAAGTTTCTCAAGGACTTCCAGAAGGCTTTCTGCTCCCATTGCCACTTTAAAGAAACCGGCAGCGCCGACATCTTTAAGCCGCAGAAAATCTTCTTCTGAAAGAGTCGAGAGTTTCTTTAAGGTTTTAACCCGGTCGGTTAAAATCGCTAATTCTTCTTTCAGCTGATTAAGCTCGGAAGTAAGTTTATCTTCAAACCATTTCTCCTTCTGTTTATGAGATAACTCCAACTCTTTTTCCGCCAAGGCCAAGGCCTCTTTATTTTTAACTTTCTCTTTGAGCTCTGCTTTCGCCTTTTTAAAATCTTCGACCAACTCTTTTTTCTTTTCTGCTGTATTCTTTTTCGCCTCTTCTTCCCGTTTTTGATAGTTCTCCGTCAAGGTCTCAATTGCTTTTTTCCTCTTTTCTTCTTCCACCTCCACTATCAAATATTGAGCAAAATAGACTACCGCTTCCAAACTCTTAGCGGGGATATCCAAAAGTAAAGACAATCTTGAAGGAGCTCCCCTAAAGTACCAAACATGAGCCACCGGGCAAGCCAAATCGATATGACCCATTCTTTCTCGTCTTACCCGCGAGAGGGTAACTTCCACTCCACACTTGTCGCAAACAATGCCACGGTAACGAATCCTCTTATACTTGCCGCAATAACACTCCCAGTCCTTCGTCGGCCCAAAAATCCGCTCGCAGAAAAGGCCGTCTTTTTCCGGCTTTAGAGTCCGGTAATTAATTGTCTCTGGTTTGGTAACTTCACCGTGAGACCACCCCTGAATTTCCTCGGGCGAGGCAATTTTAATTAACAAAGACTTAAAATCAGCAATACCTTTAATCATTGGGCTTCCTCCTCACTTAATTTTTGAATTCCTTCCGTTGGTTGGCCTTTTTCAACCTCCGCTTCCATTGTTGCCCCGGCTATTTCCGCCAGCTCTTCCGCCGCTTTGCCCATTTTGGCTTCCTCTGCCGTGATCGCTTCATCAACTGGCTTTTCGATTACTCCCTGCGGAATAACATTTAAACCTAAAGCTTTCAATTCGTTGACCAAAACATTAAACGATTCGGGAACCGAAGCTTCAGGAATATCCACTCCTTTAACTATCGCCTCAAATGCTTTGGCCCGGCCAACCACATCATCGGATTTAATCGTCAACATTTCTTGTAAAACATGGGCTGCCTGATGAGCCTCCATCGCCCAAACTTCCATCTCTCCCAAGCGCTGGCCACCCATTTGCGCCTTACCGCCAAGCGGCTGTTGAGTGACTAAAGAGTAAGGTCCGGTGGAACGGGCATGGGTTTTGTCTTCCACCATGTGGATTAACTTCATAATGTAAGCCACGCCAACCGTTACCTCTTGGTTCATCGCTTCGCCAGTTCTCCCGTCATAAAGCTTGACTTTACCGTTAGCGGGAATATTGGCTTTCTTCATTTCCTCTTCCATCCGCTCTTCGGCAAACTCTTCGAAAACCGGGATGGCCACTCGATAACCTAACTTCTTGGCTGCCCAGCCTAGATGAGCCTCCAACAATTGACCCAAGTTCATTCTCGCCAGCACCGAAAGGGGAGAAATAACAATGTCGACTGGTGTTCCATCGGCCAAATAAGGCATATCTTCCACCGACACGACTTTGGAAATCACTCCCTTGTTGCCGTGTCGACCGGCTAATTTGTCTCCTTCGGTGATTTTTCTGATTTGGGCAACTTTCACTTTGACGACCACATTGACCCCCGGCTCTAGTTCATCGCCTTTTTCCCGATCTAAAACCTGCACTCCGACGACAATTCCCCGCTCGCCGTGAGGCATTCTTAAGGAAGTATCCCTCACTTCCCGAGCCTTCTCACCGAAAATCGCCCGGAGGAGCCTTTCTTCCGCTGAAAGCTCAGTTTCTCCCTTGGGAGCAATTTTCCCAACCAAGATATCATTCGGTTCGACTTCGGCCCCAACGACCACAATTCCATCTTCGGCTAAGTTAGCCAAGTCATGCTCACTAACATTCGGAATGTCACGAGTGAGTTCTTCTGGCCCCAACTTTGTATCTACTACTTGCGCTTCGTATTCTTCAATTGAAATCGAGGTGAAAAGGTCTTCCTTGACCAAACGATCAGAAACCACAATCGCATCCTCAAAACCCAAACCCTCATATTGAGCATAAGCGATAAGCAAATTTCGACCCAAAGCCAGTTCACCTTCTTCGCATGAAGGGCCATCGATAATCAGCTGACCTTCTTTTACTGTCTCACCAATCTTAACTAAAGGCTTTTGGGAATAGCAGGTACCAACCGGATTGGTTCGGCGAAATTTAACTACCCGATAAGTTTCCAAATCTCCTTCTTTGCGATAGAAATCCTCGATAATCTTTTCCTTAACCTTTTTATCGCTTTTAATGACCACTTTCTCGCTATCAACATAAACAACTTTCCCTTTGCCTCTAGCCTTGATAACCATTCCCATCGCTTCCGCAATTTTATTTTCCATTCCCGTTCCGATAATGGGGGCTTCCGGCGACAATAACGGCACCGCCTGAGTCTGCATATGAGTTCCCATCAGGGCTCGGTTTGGCTCATCGTTAGCAATAAAAGGAATTAAAGAAGCAGAAGTCCCGACAACCTGTTGCGGAGAAACATCGATTAAATCCACTCGGTCGCGGGTTACTTCCAAAAAGTCCCCCTTATAACGGACCGGCACCAGCTCGTCTCCAATATAACCATGGCGGTCAATCTTAATCCCCGCGTGAGTAATGCAAAAATCCTTTTCGTCATCGGCTTGCAGGTAGACAATTTTGTCCGTCACTTTCATTTTCGCCTTGCCATCCACTTTGACTTTTTCTACCCGACGATAAGGCGCTTCCAAAAAACCAAATTCATTCACTCGGGCATAAAGGGAAAGATAAGTGACCAAACCGATATTTGGGCCCTCAGGAGAACGCACTGGGCAAATCCGACTGTACTGCGAAGCATTAATATCTCTAATGGAGAAGGAGGCGCGCTCACGAGTGATTCCTCCTTGACCCATAACCGAAAGCCGGCGCAAATTATCCAGTTCGGAAAGAGGATTGGTCTGGTCAAGAATTTGCGACAATTGCCCTTGGCGGTAAAATTCATTAATCGCTGAAATAAGCGGTCGAGCATTAATTAAGGCGCTGGGCTGGACTTTTTCCTCCGTGCTCATCAGAGCCATTCTTTCCTTAATCATTCTCTCCAAACGCAATAGTCCCACTTTAACCGCCGTTTGAAGAACTAACTCGCCGACTCGCCGAACCCGGCGGTTGGCTAGATGGTCAATATCATCCACTTCGCCTCGGCCAGTCTGCAGATTAACCAGATAAGTGATAATTGCGTTCAAATCGGTCCGATTCAAAGTCCAGTTCTCTGGGGCATTGGGAAAATTGAGGCCTAAGCGCTTATTGATTTTGTAGCGGCCAACTTTACTTAAATCATACCGTCGATTGCTTAAAAACAAATTACGGAAAAATTCTTGAGCATTTTCTAAAATCGCTGGCTCACCCGGACGCAACTTCTTATAAATTTCAATTAGGGCTTCTTCGCGAGTCTTAGTCGGATCATATTTGAGAGTCTTTTCAATGAAGGAGCGACCTTTTTCGCCCAAAGTGTCAAAGGCGGAAAGAATTTCTTCGTCCGTAGAAAAACCAAATGCTCGCAAAAGAACGGTGATGGGAAATTTCCGGCGTCGGTCAATCCGAACGGAAACAACATCATTCCGACCAACAAAGAATTCTAGCCAAGAACCCTTGACGGGCCTGACTTCAGCCATAAAAAGAGTCCGGCCAGTATTAGGATCAACTTCGCCGGAAAAATAAACACCGGGGGCTCGGACAATTTGATTAATGACGCAGCGCTCAATCCCGTTAATGATAAAGGTGGCCCGAGGGGTCATCTCGGGAATATCCCCCAGAAAAATTTCTTGCTCGACTGCTTTTCCCGTCTGTTTATTAAGAAGGCGAGCCTTCACTTTAAGAGACCGCTCATAAGAAAGGCCTTTGACTTGCGCCTCTTCAATCGCTCGCACCGGCTCGCTTAAGGAATAATCTAAAAATTCCAGCTGCCAGTTTTTTCCGGCAAAATCTTCAATCGGAGAAATTTCTTGAAGTGCCTCCCCCAACCCTTCTTTTTTAAACCATTCCCAAGATCCCTTTTGGACTTGAATTAAGTCCATTGGCGGCAAAACGGAGTAAGTTTTCCCCCAATTAATGCGTTCTTTGCTGGCTTTACTGGCTTTTAAATTTAGGCTAGTTTGGCTGGCTTTTTTCATTAAAAATCGAGTAAGGCTCTATTCTTTTTTCTAATAAAAAAATATCGCCAAAAATTCTCTTTTGGCGACGCAAAAGATACGGACAATATAAATGTCCGTTACCATTTCTTTTACTGACAAAGCCAGTATAACCCGCTAATTTTCCTTTGTCAAGGGGGGATATAATTATCTTAGGTATTTCCCAATATTGGCCACCTGTTCTTCGTCGGTTTTGGCGTAATGCATTGTCCCGTTTTCATCGTTAAGATAATACCAATAGGGAGAATCTTCCGGATTTAAAACCGCTTTAACCGAAGAAAGGCCGGGGTTACAAATTGGTCCCGGAGGCAAGCCCTGATAAACATAAGTATTATAAGCGGATTTAACTTGTAAATCGCTTTGGTTCAGACCCTTGGGCCACCATTCACAAAAAAGTCCCGGCACTTTGCATTTAGCGCTAGCCACCGCGTACTGAACCGTTGCATCTGCCTGAAGCGGCCAGCCGCGGCGCCACCTTTTTAAAATAATGCTGGCGACCAAGCGACGATCCTTATCGGCCCGAGCTTCTCTTTCAACTATCGAAGCCAGCGTCAAAACCCCTTTTAAGCTCAAACCGCTCGCCTGGATTTCTGCCTCCAACCCGACTTTGGCTTTTTTCTCAAAATTACGACTAATAATCTTTAAGATTGCCCCCTGAGTCGCTTTGGGCGGGAAAAAGTAAGTATCGGGAAAAAGCTCACCCTCCAACTTTTGATCGGCAATTGTCTGACACCACTCCTTTAAGTCAATCACAAAGCCTTTTTCCACCAAAAGTTCGCCAATTTCCTCCTGCCGCAAACCCTCAACAATCGTCACCCGCTGGTCAGTTATCCCTTTAATCAGTAGCCGGGCAATTTCCGAAACGCCCATCGAAGGGGCAAACTGGTAGACCCCGGCCTGAACTTTCTTGGCTTTACCCGTTAAAAAAAGATAAAGCTTGAAATGAAAAGGGCTTCTGATTAAATTGACCTCCTTTAAGCGACTGGCAATCTGAGCCATTGTCTCTCCACGGTCAATCGTAAAAACAACGGTTTTTTGTTTACTGGAATCGACCGGCCGTAAACCGCCCAGCCACCAAAAAATTATGGCCAACCAAAGGACAAAAATTAAAATTAGGCCGTAAAAAGCCCACGAAAAAAGTTCTCTTTTACCAATTTTGGGTTTTAACATCAACTGCCGACTTTTAAACTTCTTCAAAAAGAGCCCGTCGATACTTCTTTGTTTTCCTATCAAGAATGAAAATTCGACCGCATTTACAAGTGATTTTCTCACTCTCTCCCTGCCAATTTTCTTTCTTCCCCGCGCTCAATAAAGCCCCGCAACCAACGCATTGGCCCCGCGAGAGTAACCAAGCCTGAACCGGAGCGATAATATTCTTGAACATCTTAGGCCCTCCTTCGACTCGCCGTAGTTTTAATGAAGGCGGTCTAAATAAAATTCTAACATAATTGCTGCCGCAAAAGCATCCTCTTTTTCGTGCCTAAATTTCCTTTTTCTCTTCAGCTTAAGGAGGAGTTTCTGAGCCTCCTGGCTCGTGAGCGTTTCATCGAAAAATTCCACTGCCAATCCCGTCTGCTTTCGCAACCGTTCACCAAACCGCCTAATTTCTTCTTCCATCTTCCCTCCCGGCACCCCGACAACAATCTTCTCCACTCCTAATTCTTTGGCTAACTTTGCACTTTGCACTTTGAACTTTGAACTTGGCCAGACGGCCAACGGTTCCACCAACCGCGTTTGGGTCTCCCCCACGGCCAGCCCAATTTTCGCTCTCCCATAATCTATTCCTAATATTTTCATATGCTTGCTACTAACTACTGGCTACTGGCTACTGGCTACTGGCTACTATATTTTCGTCAGTCTCGCCCTGATAATCAACCTTCTTAAGTAAGTTCCTGGGGGAACACAAGTAATTAAAGTCAAATAAGCATCATCATAGCGCTGGGCCAAGATGGAAATATCGTTCGGCGCCACTTCGATCATTTGTTCTATCACAAATTTGTACCTAACCTGGCCATAATCAACAAAGATTTCATCACCGATTTTTAAGGTCGGCAGAGTCGAAAAAATTGTCAGATAGTTTTTCGGATTAAAAAATTGGGGCAAAACTGAATGGCCAAAAATAACCGTGTTACCAAACCGACCAGGGGAGGCGGTGCCCGGATATTGAACAAGACTCTTCTTCAAATCCTCCATTCCCACTACAACCACCGCTTTATCAATCCCCAGCTTGGGAATAGAAAATTGATAAGTGTTAACCGCCTCTTCCGCAAAGGCGGTGTTTTCTTCCGGAAACCAATTGCTAGCTTTAGTGTAATCTACCAAATCAATTTCCGTTCCCAAAACTTCCGTCTCGCCGTTGGGCGGGCCAAAAGTCTGAGCAATCGCGGCGTCCGAATTGGGACTAATAAAAGCCGTCGAAAAACGCGGGGAAATTAAGAGCTGATAAGAAATAATGGGATAAGCGGCATTAATGAAAAAAAAGAGGCCAACGACGACTAACAAAACGGCCATAAACCGCGCGTTTAAGCGGCTAGCCTTACCCGCCGCTTTAGAGGGAGTCTGCCTTTTAACGTAGCGATAAGGGACCATTTAGAGTGTTTCAATCGTGACGTTAATATTCTGCTCTCGCAGAGGGAAAATCCTGAAGAAAGCAAAAAAACGGGGTTTGACCGTGACTTCCAAGCCAATTGACTGGCTCAAGCTCTTCAGGTAATTTTCTCCTTTACTAAAAGTCTTTCCCTTCAGCTCAACCGGGATTTTCTCCACCGCCATCTCGGGCAAAAATTCCTCTTTGACCCGCGCGGTATAAATTCCTTTCACCTTATCTTTAACTGCCGAGCTTCTCTCTTCCTTAAGCGGCTCTTTTTGATAACCGGATGGCACTAGACCGGCTACCGCTTTATCCGCTAAAATCCGGAAATTTTCATCCTTAATATAGGCCAGGGCAAAAACCGCTTTTTCCTCCAGGGTTAAGCTAGTCACTTCATCTCCAACCTCATGATTAAAACGGTCAGTTTTATTTTTTAATAATATGGTGCCAGTTAACGGGTGATCATTTTCTCCCAGTTTAGCTAAAAGCTCCTCCTTTGCCTTGGCTTCCAGCTCTGCTAAAAGGGCCTTTTGTAAATTTTCCCGGTCCTCGCGAGAAACTGCCTGGATTTCTCGGCTAGCGCCGCCGGAAAAAGCAGTGGTATTTTTGATTTTCAAATTACTAAAGAGGCCCTTTTCCGGAGAAAACTCCGAATTATTCGCTACATTATACTGGGTGCCAATATCAGCCGCCGTCACTGTCACTTTACCCTCACCCAGTTTAGCTTGAGGCGGGTTAGCCGCCCAATCAACGCTGGCAGAAGCGATTTTCACTTCCTGGTCTAGGACAAATTTGGTTCCACTCGGACCTTTAATGACTGCTCCCTTAGCAAAAATCACCACCTTCGTATCCCCATTGTAAATCGTCACTTCGCCCTTGGCCTTGTCTCCCACTGTCTTTTTACCCTTCACTTCAGCCGCTTTGCTGCCTGATATCTCTGTCGTTATTTCGCTAGCCGGAACAATCATCTTCTCACTGTCCACCGCGCCCACTTCGTCAGAAACGGAGAATTCAAACTCTTTATCCACTCGCTGCGGCTGAACAAATATCTTCACTTGAGCCCGAGCAAAACGCCAAAAGCCGAAAAAAACCATTCCCAAAACAAAAATTAGGCTCGCCCCCAATAAAACCAAAGCGCGGTGCGAGGCAAAACTAAAAGCCAACCGAGGAGTCGGCAAATGAAGCCCCGTCCCTGATTGAGGAACTTTTAATCGGCCAAAAGCTTTTTTGGGCAGAGAGAAAATAGCGGCTAAGGCGGAAAGCCGAGAACTTTGGGGAAAGGGGGCTTCCGGCAGGGACATTTCCGACTCCGCCGGTACTGTTTCTTCAGGTGAAGCAAAAGTTCCTGGCGGCGAAGGTGACTCATTGGCCATCGCCTCTACCGCTCCCGTCAATAAAATATCCTCTCCTTTGACGAAACCAAAATCACCCCCTGAAAGGCTTTCTTCTCTTTTCTCGCGGCTGACTTCCTCTTCCAGCTTTTCGGCTGATTCTTCTTTCACTACAGCGGGCGTTTCAACTTTCGCCTCGACAGTCTCTTCTTTCGCCGCTACCTCCGACGCCGGGGCCGTCTCTTGAAGAGTCGCTTCAACTTTCTCTGCTGCCAAACCCAACTCGTGTTTACCGGCAATCATCACTGCCTTGACCTCAAAACCGTCCAGAGCAATTTCCACTTTAGGGAACTGCAAAAAATTAAGCTTCTTGCCATTTTCCGGCCCCACCCACGGATAAGCAACTAAAGCTTGACGCAATTCTTCAATCTCGCCAATCTCCGCGTCCTCAATTAAAAAGATACGGTTAGGCAAAACCCCCTGATAATTGAACCTCAATAATCCTTCCTCTAAATCAAGTGCCACGCTATCACTGCGGCCCACGACTTTACTCCCTACAAATTTCCCTTGGTTAATCAGAGAAACAACCATCTCGGTCTCGCCCAAATTTAGCAAAATAATATTCGGTAAGCCGCCCTCTTCTTTTTTAAGATAATGAGCGATCGCTTCCGGCGTCACCACAAACCCCAGTGATTTCAAAAGCAATTTCTTACAAAGGGCTTGAAGAATAATTCCCCTTTTCTTCTCCACATTATTACCCTCTACCCAATGCTCCGGTAAACCCAAGATTACTTTCGTCGGTTGCTGACCATCCAGATGGGGAAGTTTTGTCACCGCCGTCGCAATCGAAGCATCGGCCGCCACTACCAGCTCTTCCGCACTGTCATTACTCCAGCTTTCAGTTGAACCAAAAGTAATTTCTTCGCTTCCTGCTCCTCCCAGATTCCAAATGGCGCTCTTGACTTTTCTTTCGCTAATGACCAGGCCAAGACAGAATTCTACTGAAGATTGATTTTTTTCCAAAGGATTGATTTTATCTAAAATATTGGACAGTGGCAGCATGCTATTCCAATATAGCATAAATCCGTCTTTTGCCGGCTCCCGATGATTCTTCTTTCGTGATTTTGAACCTACCCAAGACTCCAGTCCGTTCCGCATGAGGACCGCCACACACCTCTTTGGAGAGTTCACCAATGGTATAAACCTTTACCTGCTCCGCATATTTTTGTTCAAAAAAAGCTAAAGCGCCTTTTTCTTTCGCTTCCGCCAACCCCATGGTTTCCGCCGTCACCGGCAAATCCTTTTCAATTTGCTCATTCACTAAATCTTCCACTTCTTTAATTTGCTCCTCAGTTAATTTTTCCGGCCAAGTAAAATCAAAACGCAAACGCTCGGCAGTTAAGTTTGACCCGACTTGATGAACTTCGGATCCCAAAACTTGCCGCAAAGCCGCGTGCAAAAGATGAGTGGCAGTATGGTATTTGACTACCTGTTCCGACTGATCAGCCAATCCCCCAGCAAACTTCTTTTCCGCCCCCGCCCGGGAAAGTTTTTGATGCTCGGCCGAAGCTCGGTCAAATTCTGCTTCATTCACATTGATATCTTTTTCTTTGGCCATCTCGGCCGTCAGTTCAATTGGAAAGCCAAAAGTCTCATACAAGAAAAAGGCAGTTTTACCTGGTAGTTTTTCTCCACTCGGGAGCCCGCCGATGATTTTTTCAAATTCTTTAATCCCTCGGGATAAAGTCTTACTAAACCTTTCCTCTTCTTTACTCAATTCCGCCAAAATTTTAACTTTTTCTTGAATAATTTCTGGGTAAACCTCGCCCATTGTCTCCATCACCGACTCGGCCACTTCGGTGGCAAAAGGTTTCTCAATCCCGAGCATTTTTCCAAAACGAATGGCTCTTCGGATTAATCTTCTTAAAACATAGCCCTGCTCCGTGTTTGAAGGAATTATTCCATCTGCAATCAAAAACGTGGCCGCTCTAATATGGTCTGCTATAATTCTGAACCGCTTCCTTACATCAACCCAGCATTGCTTACCATCCTTTATATACTCCTCATCTGACTTTTCGCCATATTTCAAACCCGATAATCCTTCAATCTTTTGAACAATCGGCCAAAGAACATCTGTTCTGTAAGCGTCATACTCATTGTTCATAACCATTAGCATCCGCTCGACCCCCATGCCCGTATCAATATTCTTTTGCTTCAGCGGCTCAAATCTTCCCTCGGCCGTACAGTTATACTGCATAAAGACATCGTTCCAGAATTCTAGATACTTTCCACAACCACAGCCGGGGCGGCAATCAGGCCCACAGGCTTCCTCCCCTGTGTCGTAATACATTTCCGAGTCTGGCCCACACGGCCCAATTTTACCAGCCGGACCCCACCAATTATCTTTTTTTCCGAGAAAGTAAATTCTTTCTTTAGGAATGCCGACTTTCTCCCACAAAGCGGCGGTCTCATCATCGCGCGGAGCATCTTCATCCCCGGCAAAACAAGTGACAGAAATCTTCTCTTCTGGAATTCCCATCACTTTCGTCATGAATTCATAACTCCAAGGAATCATCTCTTTCTTCCAATAATCGCCAAGCGACCAGTTTCCCATCATCTCAAAAAATGTCTGATGGCAAGTATCACCAACCTCGTCAATATCCACCGTCCGCAAACATTTTTGGACACTGGCCAGTCTTTTTCCTAAAGGATGCGGCTCACCCAAAAGATAGGGGACTAAAGGGTGCATGCCGGCGGAAATAAATAAAGTGGTGGGGTCATTTTCCGGAATCAGCGAAGCCGAAGGTAAAACCTTATGCCCTTTTTCCCTAAAAAAATCCAAATACTTTTTCCTAAGTTCTTTAGAAGTCATAATTTTCTTATTTCTTATCTCCTATTTCTTATTTCTTAAATAGAAGTATATCCCAAATCAGCCTCATGGGCAAACGGGAAAAAGCAGATGACGACAAAAAGAGTTCCTGGAAAAAAATTTAAAATAACCCTTGGCCTCAGAATTTTCTCATCAAAGATTTCATAACTGTACTGTTGAAAGTTACCACATTTTTGTCATAATTAAATAAGATGAGTTGGAGCAAAATTGTTTACCTTATTTTTTCAAACTTCTTGGCTTTTTTGTTTTATTATGTTGCAACCGCTTTCCTGTTTGATTATTCCCAATTTTGGTTGTTTTGGGTATTCTTCTCTTTGAATTTTGCCCTCTCCTTGGTTCTGATTTTAACCACAAAAAATAAAGGCATAAGCAAGAAAAGTTTTTTGTTGCATTTGGCTCCTGCAATTATCTTTATCGACATCTTTTTCCTTCCTTCAAAATTTTGCGGAACTGAAAGCAAAGGGGGAACCATAAGCTCATGTGAATGTCGGGGAATTCTAAAGAATAGGAGTCTTTTTTCTACTGCTTGTATCGGCAAAAGGGTCAAGTGCTATGAGCATTTGCTCTATTCTCAAGGTGGAGGCGTAGTTGAAATACCTTGCCCCGATTACTAGAAAAAACTCAATATCCTGGAAAAAAATTTAAAATAACTCCTTGTTTCCCTCCGAAATTCTCTTAAAAGCACATATCAGGGTAAAAGCTCTTGGAGGACTTGGTTGATAAATTCCCACTGGCCGGGAAAGACAAAGTGACTGGAAAGGTTTTCTCTTTTAACCCACTTGACTTGACGAATCTCGTCTTTTTTAAATTTAATTTCTTTCATTGAACCAGTAAACTTTACCAAAAAATGCGTTTGTTGTTGACCTCTCCAAGTTTCACCTTCTTTTCTGAGCCTACTCAAAATTACTCCCATTGGCCATTCATATTGGCTGCGGTATTGACTAACGCCAATTAGTTCAAAATTACTGGTTCCCAACTCTTCTACTAGTTCCCTCAATAGTGCCCCCTGAGGGCTTTCTCCATCATCAATTCCTCCACCCGGAAACCGCCACTCGTTTTCTTTATAATCAACCATCTGGACAATCAAAAAATTGTTGTTTTTATCGACAACCACCCCTACTGTCCCCTGGCGATAACCAAGTTTTTCTATATCAATACTGTTTTCATCGATAGCCGCCATTCGTAATCATATTTTACCAAATAATTATTTTCTTGCCTTACCTAACATTCTTCGATGCTTGATTTTTCTATGTTTATATTGAAAAGCCAGTTAAAACAGGTGTCGGTTCTGAATTCAGCGTTTTTGGGCCGTATAAGACCTGTTACACCTGGAAGCTATAAAGCTAGATAACAAAATAGCAATGTAACAATTTAACAATGGAACAATGAAATTCTCCCCTTTTCCCCCGAATTTTCTTATTTCCCACTTCTGGTAAAATTAAAGAAATGAACTGTATTCCTTTCCCTTCCTCCTACAAAAAGTCTCTGCTTAGTAAAACCAAAAACATAACGATTCGAATTAAGAATGAATTGGGCAAATATAAAGTCGGAAAAATCTATAAAGCAACTTCTTGTTCCGGGAAAGAATGGGGTATTAGACTTAAAGTTAATCGGGTAAACAAAACCACGGTTGATAAACTATCAAGTTATGCTATCCCCCAAAAAACAATTAATCCACTTCTTAAAAAAGGAGATGTTTCACCCAAAAGTATGGTTGAAGTTGTTAGCTTTGAAGTAATTGATTAACTCACTTACTGGCACAATGTTTTTCTTTCCCCATTTTTGCCCCCGAATTCTCTGGAGCCAAATCATTCAACATTAGTTTTGTTATAATCAGGACAATGAAAAGATTTGAAATTCCAGTTGATAAGGATCTGGTTATTCAATCCTGGAAACTGGAAAGTGCGGCTGAATTATTTCAACTAACCGATAAAAACAGGAAACAACTCCAAGGATGGTTAGTTTGGGTTCCAGAAACAAAGGGGGAAGAAGATTCCCGAAAATTCATCCAAAGGTGCCTTAAAGAGTATGAGGAGCAAACCGGTTTGGAATTGGGAATTTGGTATAAAGATAAATTAATTGGTTGTATCGGACTTCATGATATTAATAAAAACAGCCGAAGAGCTAGCATTGGTTATTGGTTAGCAGCTGAATATCAAGGAAAGGGAATAATGACAAAGGCAGTCAGGAATTTAATAAATTTTGGCTTCAAGAAGCTCGATTTAAACAGAATCGGTCTTGGGGCGGGAAAAGAAAACTTAAAAAGCCGAGCAATTGCTGAAAGACTAGGATTTACCCAAGAAGGAACTTTAAGGAAATATGAGTTTATTGATGGCCGATTTGTTGACCATGTAGTCTACAGTATTCTTCAAGAAGAGTGGAAGGGATAGAATTAAAGAGATGCGGCCCATTGCCCCTTATTTAAAAAAGAACCGACTTCTTTTTTGGAAAATAATCCTTTGGTTGATTTTGCTTTACGCCATCCAACACACAGTAAGAGATATCCTTCAGCAGTTCTTTGGAATTAATAATGTCTTTACGGGATTCGCTCACAGAGAAGCCTCGAACGCCATCTGGTGCGGGCAGTATTGTAAATGGACCACTCTTCCGGTAAAAATCTTTTATATCTTTTCCTCAATTTATCTCTTGCGGAAGCAAAAATTTGGTTGGTTGGGATGGATGATGATTATCATTATTATCCCTGTTCTTCTTCAATACCTCGACCTTATTATTAAATGAGATTCCCCCTTGCCCCAAATTTTCGGTTTTTCTTTTAGCGAAAAAGGCGTTCCATGGAGAAATACGAAGAATGGATTATCTCTCCTACTTCCAAAAACCTAAAAACTAGGATAGTCACTAAATTCACCACTAAAAATATTGTCAGAATTTTTAATGGCCTGGTTTTGCTTTTAAACCAGAGGAAAGCAAACAAAAATAATTCCGCTAAACTCATAAATATTCCTAAATACAACGGCTGGGTTTCATTATAATGGAGATTTAAAGCCGGGAAAGGAAGATAAAACAAAAACCCTTGCCCAAGCAGTAAGCCGTCAGAAGGGAAAATTTTATTAGCAAGAGAATTCCCAACCACCAAAAAAAGAGAGTAAAGCAAAATTGCCGTCGTCCCTTTTATTACCTTGGCCATAGTCTAATTGTATCACTTTCCCCTTGCCCCCGAATTTTCTGAAGTCTTATTCTGGAAGAAAAATTGCTTGGGAAACCTGGAACTCTCTAAACCTATAATTTGACAAAGTTTGGAAAGCTTTCTATAATTCCAACCCATATGGCAACAGAAGATTTAACCGGCAGGCAAGACATCCCAGTTTCACGGATCCGAACCTTGCAAGAAGGTGTTGAAGACGTAAGGACTCTACTTGGAGGAATGACAGATACGATTTTGCCTCAAGGTAGAGAGGTAATTCAACTACAACGAGAAAATTATCAATCAAGAACCTTCCAAAGAGCAGCTTTTGATGCAATGCCAGAAAGGTATGGTCGCTTCGATAGGTCTCTAATCATTATCACTTTTGACAATAGAGCCCAAACATTTATCGTAACCGGAAGAACTTCGTCAGGAAATCCTTTTGAAGTAATGCACGCAACAATGGAGGGTTTAGATTTAAGAGGAACACATACTGTAATCTATGAATATGACGGAAATGAAACCATTGTTGAAAGAAATCCCACGGGAGAAATTAACACTTGCCAGGGAGAATACGGCAAACCGGAAGCATTACTGCCACTTATCAGAAAAAGATTGGGTATCTTAGTGGGGGAGGAATTTATACAACCCCAAGAAGGCTAATCTCTTCCAAGCTAATTTTTCCCCTTGCCCCCGAATTTCCTGATTTCTGGTAGAATTGGGTTATGGCTGATTTTCAAAAAGTCCCAAAACTGGGAGATGAATATTTATATATCCCTTTTGTCGGGGCAATCATTGAAAGAAGTTTCCAGGGAGAAAAACAAATCTTAGTCCAAACCAGGGTAAAGAAGGTGGATGTAAAATACAGCGGCAGTTTGGAAATTCCTGGGGGAAAATTAAGGGCCTTTGAAGATGTTTACGAAACCCTAAGAAGAGAGGTAAAAGAAGAGTGCGGCTTAGAACTTATTTCTATTGAAGGAGAGGATAAGAGAGAGTCGTTTATCAACCGAGAGGATAAATCAGACTTGATTGAACCGCTCTGTGTTACTCAAATGAAAAATGGTCCATTTATTGGCTTAATTTTTCTTTGCCGAGCGGAAGGGGAACCTTTAATCAAAACCGATGAAACGAAAGAGGCTCAATGGATGAACGTTAGTGAACTGAAGAAAATCGTTGAAGAAACTCCGGAACAAATATATACTGCTTTTTTGGCTCCTCTGAAAAAATATATAAGGCAAGTTTAGTAATTGTTCCCGAATTTTTTGATTTCTTCTTTTGGTAGAATTAGTAAATGAGTAATATCGCTTCAGCAAAAGCATTTGGGCGCTTTGCAACTTCAATAATCCCTCAAAAAGCCACTGATCAAGAAAAAATAGAAGTTATCCAAAAAGCAGCCAAAAGATACAACTCAGCTGCAGAACCCGAAAAACAGATTTCTCTTTTGTATCATTTTACTGACACGCAAGGAGCGCAGGCAATCAAAGAAACGCAAATAATAGGTAGAAGAGGGGCAAGACTATATCTTACCCCCGTTTCTCCTAAAATGGCTCAACCATTATGTTCGCCTGAAAATGCCCGCGGGTATGAGAAATATTTTCGGGACAAAGTTATGCCGGCAAACCTAAAAGAACACTTGGAAAGATTTGTTCTCGGACTTAAGTTTAAATGGGAATATGGTATCCAAATGAAGGCAAGACAAAAGAAAGGAGAAGCAGTTATTCCCGTTGGAGCTCACAAGCTGGAGAATGTGTTCGCGCTAGCCACTAAAGTCAATAACCCCTCTCTTAAAAGAGACCAGCAGGGAGAAATTTATATTGAAAAGCCCGTTAAAACAGGTACCGGTTCTGAATTTAGCGTTTTTGGACCGTATAGGCCTGTTACGCCTGGAAGGTATAAAGCTAGATAACGAGATAACAATCTAGCAACCCGCCTGCCTTCGCCTAATGGCAAAACCCATGGCGGGCAGGTGTAACAATGAAACAATAGAATCTCCCCTTGCCCCCGAATTTTCTGAGGCCGGTTTTGGACTTTGGGGTAACTTATGTTTGCCTGTTAAAGGCTATTGTGATATACTACTTTCAGAACAGATTGGAACTAATCAATTTGTTTAAATTTGATTTTGCCTCTCGAAGGACAGAGACTTCTCCAATTTAGACAGCTTCATTCGTTTACAATCAGTTTGCAGGAGGAGGCAGTCAATGACTAATCCAGCGGGAAATGTTTGCATTCGTTGCGGTAAAATCCGGGTAATCGCCAAGACCTGGGAAGAACAATCAGGGACATCGACCCTTACCTGCTCTTCTTTTGTCTGCCCGAATGCGGATTGTCAAAAAATTGTCGAGAAAGAGTTGGCTAAAAGGAAAAGGGACAAAGAAACGAGCGAAAGAGAACGGGCAGAAAGAATCCTAGCCAACAGAAAACCTCGTCCCGCCTCGCCGGGAGAAAAGAAAGACAAGAGGTAATTTATTTTTTCTTGCGCCAGAAGAACCTTTTGCTGGGCTTACTTATTTTCTTCACTACCGGCTCAATCTTTTCCGGTAATTCTTCTACCTTTTCCAAAACCGCTTTCCCCAGCTCTCCCCCTTTTTCCGCCGCTTCTTTACTAAAATCTTCCAGGCTCTCCAAAATCTCTTTACCTTTGGCAATCAGTTTCTTTTTATCTTTTTCATCTGCCACGGCCAAATAGGAAGCCACTGCCCCGGCTAACCCACCAACAACTATCCCTAGCCAAAAGCCATTGTGATTTTCTTCATTCTCCATTCTTTTTAGCCTCCGAAGTTTTCTTGCCTGAGCGGTTCTTAATAAAGAAATTAAATAAATCCGTTCCGCTTTTTAGGCCGGTCACAAAACCGGAAATGCCGGCAATCGGCTTGGCTATCGAAGAAGTAACTACTTGAAAATCATCCACAATTTTATTGGTTTTTTTCATCATTGTCTTTAGCTCGCTCAAAATGTGGATAACCTGAATACCGGCAATGGTTAAAAGAGTCGTTAAAACAGCCACAACAAGGAAAAGAAGAATTTGATTAAGGTAAGGTATTTGCATTTGGCTAAATCTAGTCTAAGAGTTTCCGAAAACCTTGTCAACGGTTAAGCAAGGAGATTTACTCTACCTTCACTTTTAAAGTGACTGTCCTTTTTTTCCCCTGACGGTTACTGGATTCTACAATCAGCATATTCTCCCCCCGTGGCAAAATAATTTCTTCCTTGAAGCTTCCGTCTTCGGCAATAGAAATGAGACTGCCATTGATTTTCACCGAAGCATCTTTATCGGTTTTACCTACTATTGGCACTTTCTCCTTAAAAAGCTGGCCATCTTTCGGCGAAGTCACCTCCAAAGGAGGCGCGGAAGAAAAACTCATATATTGCCGGACAAAGAAAAAGACAAAGCCCAAAATCAAAAGGGAGACCCCGGCAATGAGCGTGGCCTTGGGCGTCCAGTAATAATTTTTCTCGGCCAAAGACTCCACCATTCCTCGGGGAATAATTTGTCCCTTTTGGTTTTCCCGAAAATCCCGCCGGAAAACCGCCAAAACGCTGCTCACTTCTAACTCCAAAGCTTGGGCGTAATTACGGATAAAGCCCTTAACAATGGTGCTTTCCGCGATGACGGCAAAATCATTCTTTTCAATTGCTTCCAGATACTTGCGCCGGATTTTGGTTTCCTTTTCAATTTCTTCTAAAGAAAGCCCCAAGTCTTTTCTTTTTTCGGAAAGAATTTCGCCGACAGTCCTCATGAAGCTTTAACCTTCCTGGGAAGCGTAATCGCCGGCATTTTTCATTAACACTTCTCTTGGTTTGGCTCCCTCTCCCAGGCCAATAATGCCTGCCGCTTCCAGCTGGTCAATAATGCGAGCCGCCCGGTTATAACCAATCGATAGTCGCCGCTGCAGCAAAGAAGCGGAGGCCCGGTCAAACTGGCAAACAATTTTCACCGCTTCCTCAAAAAATTCATCTCGGTCGCCGGCACCCCCCGCCCCACCGCCAGCAGCTGGTCCCACATCTTCCGTCACTTCTTCGGTATAAACCGGCCGGACGCCGGTTTTGTTCAGGAATTCAATGAGCTTCTGAACCTCACCATCGGAAACAAAAGCACCTTGAATCCGACTCGGTTTAGCCTGATCCGGCGGAATATAAAGCATATCTCCTCGACCCAAAAGCTTCTCCGCCCCCGGGCTGTCTAAAATTACCCGAGAGTCAGTCATTGAGGCGACGGCAAAGGAAAGCCGGGCCGGAATGTTGGCCTTAATTAAGCCTGTCAAAACATCAACGGAGGGTCGCTGAGTCGCAATCACTAAGTGAATTCCTGTTGCTCGGGCCATTTGGGCCAGGCGGCAGATATTATCCTCCACTTCCGCCGGGGCAAACAAAATAATATCAGCCAGCTCGTCAATGATAATGACAATGTAGGGCAAGGCCTGGAAACCGGAAAGCTCATTAAACATTTCAATATTACGCGCTCCTGCCTGGGCAAAGAGCTTGTAGCGACGGTCCATTTCCCGAGTGGCCCACTTTAAAGCCTTAACGACATTTTCCGGCTCGACAATCACCGGCGTTAGCAAATGAGGCACACCGGCGTATTGAGTGAATTCTACTCGTTTAGGGTCAACTAAGATTAGTCTCACTTCAGAAGGAGTGGTCCGAAAAAGGAAAGTGGAAATCCAAGAGTTAAGGAGAACCGATTTTCCGCTACCGGTTTGGCCGGCAATCAAAACATGAGGCATTTTACTGATGTTGGCTGTTTTTGGCTGGCCAGAAACATCTAACCCCAAGGGGGTCAAAAGCTTGTTTTTTGGATCGCGCATCGCGGAGCTACTAAGAATTTGCCTTAGGGTCACTATTTCCAAAGAGCGGTTAGGCAGTTCAATTCCCACTAAAGACCGGCCGGGAATCGGCGCTTCCACCCGGATTTGGCCGGTCGGGGCCGCTAAAGCTAAGGCTAGGTCATTGGCTAAAGCGGTAATTTTAGAAAGCTTGGTCCCTAAAGCAACTTCAATCGCATATTGAGTCACTGCCGGCCCATCATTAATTTCCACCACCCGGGCAGAAATGCCAAAAGAATCAAATGTCCGTTCAATGGTCGCCGCATTGGTCTTTACATCCCCTCGGTCTGCTTTACCCCCGGCACTATCAATTAAGAGCGAAAGGGGCGGATAATTCCAAACCGCATTTTGCGCCCCCGGCACATTGGCTGCCGCTGCCGGTAAATCTTCGATTTCATCTGTCCCCGGCTTTGTCTGCTCCCGAGTCATTTCAGAACGAGTCACCACCGATTTATTCCCCAACTTCCCCTGAATAAATTGAGGGGTCTTCGCTTTACCCGAGACGCCTCTAAAAGAGCGGAAAAATTCCAAAACCGCTAAGATAATTTGGTCAAATGAAGTATTCGAAAGAACCACAAAACCAACCAGGGTGCAACTCACCAAAACTAAATAAGTCCCCACCGGCGTGATTAAATAAGCCAACTGGGCAAAAATTTGCTCGCCCACCAAACCGGACTTAGTTAAGCTCATTAAGGCCGTGGCCATCAACCCTCCACCCGCTAAAACCGCCGCCTGATTCCAGGGAAGGTCAAACCGCGTCAGCATTAACCCGCCTAAGAGGGAGAAAAAAACCAAGAAAATCGTTCCCCAGCCGAAAATCTTTAACAAAAACAAATTGAGTTGATATAAAACTATTCCCTGTTGAGTAAAAGAAAGCGCTACCAATAAGGCAAAACAAAAAAGGAAAATGTAAGAAATAGAGTAAAGGGCGTCTTTTTTAAGCTTCAGCCGAAAACGGCGCTTTAACCAACCTTTTCTCCTGGCCATAAGGAAATTATAACAGCTAGGGCCAAAGAGTGGAAGAGTTGAAGTATTCAGTTTATGATGACCTTAGCCAAATTATATGAGCAAAAGTGTCGCCACCTTCTGTTTGGGAGTTATTCTTCTTACGGGCTTTTTAATTAAAGTTATCCCTCCAAAAAATAATAATTTTTACTTTACGATGGACCAGGGGAGAGACAGTATTCAAGTTCGAGAAATCTTAGCCCAGCATCGCCTACCTTTAAAAGGACCCGAAACCGGCATTCCCGGATTTTTTGCCGGCCCGCTCTGGTATTACTTTATTGCTAGCGGTTACTGGTTTTCCCGCGGTCACCCTTTCGGGGCTCTTTTCACCCTTATCCTCCTTAACACTCTCTTAACCGGTATCCTGATGTGGCAGCTTACCAAAAAGGTTTCTCTCTCCGCTGCCTTTTCGATCGGGATTTCTCTTCAGTTTTTTTGGCCGTTCTATGACACTTCCCGTTACGCTTTTAATCCCTTCCCCCTGGTTTTTCTTTCTTTTCTCTTAATTCTTCTTTTAACTAAAGTGCTGGAAGGGAAAGAAAAATATTTTCTCTTTGCTGCCCTTCCGGTCGGGCTGGCTTTTCAAACTGAAATCGCTGGCGCGATTGCCTTCCTCCTTTTTTTCCTCTTCCTCGGCGGGGTTTTTATCGCTAAGCATATTATTGCTCCCAAAATCTTGGCCGCAGCGATTTTATTAATCTCTTTTTTCTTTTTACCCCATGTAATCTCGGAACTAAATTCTAACTTTGCTCAAGCCAAAGCTTTGCTCAATCACCTCACTGCCACCGAGAGCGTGCTTGCCGGCACCAATTTTAAAGTTATTTCCGTTGAGTTTTTAGGACTGATTAGCCAAAGCGCGATTCCTCAAAGTCCGCTTGTAAGCTTACTTTTATTTTTGGCGACGGGATTCCTTTTTATTCGCTCAAAAACTAATGATTTTACTAAACGATTCGTCTATCTAACCTTAATCATCTTTTTCATCTCTTGGCTTTGGTTTAGTAGCAGTAAGGGGTGGCAGACCTGGCAGACCGTTTATCTACCCCCACTTCTTTTCGTTTCACTCATCTTAATGATTTGGCAGCTGCCCAAGAAAATCGCTTTGGTGGTTTTAACTTTGCTTCTGGCCTCCCAATTTTGGTTTTTCAAAGACCGCTATTTTCAAAACCTTTACCCCTCAGATGATCCAAGTTTGCTTTCAAACGAAATCAAGGCCGTTGATTGGGTTTACCAACAGGCTGAAGGCAAGGGGTTTTTTGTTTATCATTATCTTCCTTCCGTTCTTGATTATCCTTATCAATATCTTTTTGGGTGGTATGGGCGGCAAAAATATCACTACCTCCCTTGTGAATATTCCAGTTACCCCGGCTCACCTAAACTTTTTATTCGTGACAGCCAAAAGTATCAAGAACCCCAAAGACCTTGCACCAAACTGCGGTTCTTAATTATTGAACTAGACGAGAATCTGGAAAATCAGAACCGCTGGCTGGAAGGAACTAGAGAAGGAACGACACCCGTTAAACAAAGTGAAGTGGGGAAAATCAAGATTGAGATGAGATCTTATTAATTACTTCTTCCAAACTCATAAGATCACTCTCTTTTTTATCTCTTTCCCTATATTCTATTTTGTTTTCGGTTTTCTCGCTCACTACCAAGCGCACCGGAATCCCGATTAAATCCGCGTCGGCAAATTTTACTCCAGCCGAAACATCCTCCCGGTCGTCATAAAGGACATCAACACCACTTCTTCTTAATTCCTCATAAACTTTCTCTGCCCGCCCGCCATTAAGTCCAATTAAATGAACATCGAACGGGGCTACCGCTTTGGGCCAAATAATTCCCTTCTCGTCATGGTGACCTTCAACAATAATCGCCATTGCCCGCTCAATCCCAATCCCATAAGCGCCCATTAACAAAAACTTTTCCTGGCCATCCTTGTCAACGAAAGTCGCACCCATCGCTTTTGAATAAAAATCGTCATACTTAAAAACATGACCAAACTCAATTCCCCGAACTTCTTTTAATTTGTCTTTCTTGCAAGTGCTGCACAAAAAGCCTGCTTTGGCTTCAGCAACATCGCCGACTAAACCCGGCTGATAATCCCGACCAAAGTTAATGTTCACTAAGTCACGATATTTTTTGTTGGCGCCGCCATAAGCATTTTTAACTGATTTCAAAGACTCATCTGCTACTATGATAAGTTCCACTCCCGCTGCTAAGTTATCTTTAATGCCAACTGGAGAAATAAAGCCTGGCTCACTGCCAAGCTTTTCTCTAATTTCTTCATCTTCGGCGTGCCGCAGCTCGTGAGCATCGGTCAAATTCATCAATCTAATCTCATTAACATCCAAATCACCCCTAATAACTGCCAAGATAAAGCGGCCTTTCTCATCGACGAACATTACGTCCTTAATCTGTTGCCAAAGCGGTTTTTCGTGTAACTTCACCCCATCCTCCATCGTGTTACCTCGTTTCGCTTCCACTTCCTCAAGCAGTCTTTCTTCTTCTCCTGGGTTTAAATCTTCTTTAAAAAAAGTTGCCCGCTCACGATTAGCTCGGTATCCGCACTCGCAAGTAAAAATCGTGTCCTCTCCATATGGAGTCGGGGAAATAAACTCATGGCAAAAGTCCCCGCCTAAAGCGCCAGGATCAGCTTCAACAGCAACTACTTTAATCCCCAACTTTTCCGCAATCCGCTCATAAGCATGATAATGATCCCAATAAGTTTTCATAAAGCTCTCTTCATCCGCGGCAAAAGAATAAGAATCTTTCATAATAAATTCCCGAACTCGAATTAGGCCACCCCGGGCACGAAGTTCATCTCTAAACTTTTGTGAGAATTGATAGATCACAATTGGTAAATCTTTCCAGGAAGGCTTGAATTTCTTGACAAATTCCGTCATTACTGCCTCGGCTGTCGCGCCAATGGCAAACCAAGCACCTCGGCGGTCTTTGACTCGCATTAGCCCGGCGCCAAATGCCTCATCACGATGAGTCGCTTGCCAAAGCTCTAAGGGGTGCAAGGTAGGGGTTACAACTCTTTCTCCGCCAATTGCCTTCATCTCCTCGTCAATAATCTTCATTATCTTTTCGATAACTCGATAACCAAGAGGGGTAAACATATAGCGGCCGGCAACCAAATCACGAATATATCCTGCCCGATAAAGAAGTTTGTGGCTCGCCAAAACTGCATCTTTAGGAGCTTCTCTAACCGTTTTCCCAAAAAGTTTTGAGTATCTCATTGATTAATTTTAACACACCCAAGGCTAAGAGCGCCATTTTGAAAATCGCATTGTATACTTAGTTAACTAGCTTTCCAATTTTATGGCTGAAGAACCAATAGAAGTTGCTGAAGTAGGAGAAGAAGCAGAAACACTACCCCAAGAGAGAACAACTGAAAAAGGGTCGTTTAACCCCCCTTGGGAAAAAATCGAACTTAAGGACGACCAGACAGATCTAAAAAGAACTTTATACGTTTTTAAAGCAGAAGCCTTGGGAGTAAGGGGCAGAAAAGAAATTCCCATCGTTTTTAAGCACCTGCTAGACCCTTTAACTTCAGCAGATTTAGGTAACAAAGCAATTCCTACTAGAAAGAGTTTTGACTCTGTTTTAAAAGCTCTCGACTACTTTGAAGTTCCCAGAACACAACTTGCAACTTCATTCTCGCCCAGGAGCATCCCCCGACCCGGCAATTTCGATTATGAAATTGTTACTGCTATCGCCACCTGTTCTTTATATGACGAAGAAGGAAAGTTAAAGCCTTACGATGATGCCGAGGGTTGGGCTTTCTTCACCTCATATTTGATGTCGGCGGAGCCTAATCCCGAAATGGCCGATCAATGTTTGTCAAGATTAAAGCAAAGAATGAGATTTTTGCCGATCGAAGAAAGTGGCGATACTCAGTCAACAATGAGATTATTAGGAGAAAAACCATCGTGGGGAAAGATCCCTTTGGAGAAAGTTACTATGGTCCATGTGACTAATTATTTACCGAAATTAGGAGTCGAAGGGGCCGCAATTTTACCAAGAATTGACACCGATGGGGTTCCACGCTGGACTATCCATTTTTTTGGCAATGGAATGGTAGAAGAACATGGTATTGCCGGGCTAAATCAACAATCATGGGAAATACAAAAATACGTAATTATTGCAAATTTTGCTGAAGCGGTTTTAACCAATGGGCTCCCGGCCAATATTTTTAGGCCAGATACTTTTTGGTCAATTTTCCCAGGCAGAGGCTTCAGGTTGACTCCGAGAACTACAATTATAGCTCCGCTGCCAGAAGTTGAAGGCCTGGAAGAAAAGTATAGTCCTTTTGGTGTCGAAGTTAGGGGTTACCAAGAAAGCACCCCTCTAAGAACAGCCACATCGGAAATGTTCAGACAAAAAGATATTCCCTGGATTGAAGGGCTCGATCCAAAAGTTGCTGGCGAAGGAGATCATCGTTTGGGAAATTTTCTGGGGCTCCCCGACAAAAGTCATGAACGCACTAATGAGGGCCATTTAGACTATGGATATGGAAGATGTTGGGAAGCAGTTCTTCTTGGTTCTGAGTACACAACAAAACCGGGAAGAAGATACCTAGATGATAAAGAGGCTAAAAACATCGCCCCCCTAGGAACACAATTTGGACCTTTAGTTGAAAGAGCTCGAGCGCTTTCAACAGCAATAGGAAATACCAGAGAATACGTTGTTGAAAGGCTGAGAAGGAAAGACAATGATAGGATTAGCGAAAAAGCCTTGCAAGTGGCGCTACTATCCGGCTTCCTTTAAGGCAAATACTTTCCCTTGGTAATCTTACCAACGCCGTTGGCTTTTTGCCCAGGCTTATTAACCCCTAAGACTAGCCATAAAAATTGACATTAACGCTCTGGCGTTAACTTGTCAAAGATCTAGCTCCTTCAGGAAACAATTTAAGTATTAAGGTAAGTGGGATTTTGAAAGGTGAAGACTGTAATAGAAAGTGCTAAAATCTACCCCATGAATCTCGCTTTCACCTATCATGACCCAGAAGAAAAATTTGCCGACGATTTTGTCTATTTTTTAGGATTAATGTCGGATATGAGGGCGGGGGGTAAAATATATGTCCAGGCATCAAGCGCCATGCGTGGTACCCAAGTTTTAAGCTTGCTTGATTCCATCGCCAGAAGATCCCTGGAGGGTTTAATCCTTGGCATTGCACCTGAAGGTCCTCTCGGACCGGGAAGAGACTTTGAATGTCTTGCTACCGGAATTAAACGGCTTTCCGGCCCAACCTTGATAATTGACGCTGACAAGGGAACAATGGTGGGCCGTTATTTCCCTGAAGATTTGGATTGGTTTGTCAGGAGAACTAAAGACGCCTTTAAAGATGGTGACGTTGGTGTGGTTGAGCTTGAAAGGTCCCAAAAGGCAATGGAAACCTATCCCCCTTCTCAAAGATTAACTGAACCTGTAATTAATGGCGCTTTCGGGAAGTATGCTGGAATTGAAGCGACAGATGTCACCTCAGGAGCGTTTGCCATTAGCGAGGAAGTAGCCAAGGAATGGAGAAAGGGGACCTTGTCTTTTTCGCCATATCTCCACCGCAGCAATTTCATGCCCGAACCCCCTCTTCTTGCCCAATATCTTGGAAAAAGAGTAATCGGCATTCCGGCAAAATACCTGGGAGCTTTTGAAACTCAAATTATGTCGTTAGACAGTGAACTTAGACCGAAGAAGTATACCTTTAGTCAAACCACTGAGGAAAGACCAACCTTTCCTCGGGAAAAAGAGAGATGGTTAAAAAGGCTTGACACGACAATCGACTGGCTCTATGCTTTGTCAGATTATTGCATAACACAGGAAAAAGAGGCTTCCCAAAAAGAAGTAGGCGATTTAAAAAGAATGGTATGGGAGACACTACTTGCCAAGGATCCACAGGCAGCTTTTCTCCACGCATTATTAGAGGAAGGCTGGATAGAGAAATTGAGTCTTCAAGAGCATCCGGGGTTCGGACCCGAATTCTTAAATCATCAAATAAGAGGGGTTGAAAGAAGATAACTCATTTTATTTATTCAGACTTATGAGAGTTTCTTTTAGTTCCTGGATACTTTCATAATCATAAATTGAAGAAACCAAAATCTCTCTTTTGGTTGGCTTAAGCTCAGCTTGGATTTTTTTAATCTTCTCCGGCGTCACTAAATCCGACTTGTGAATCAAAATCATCTCAGGTTTTTCGAGAAGCTGCGGGTCATATTCTCTTAATTCTTTTCTCACTACCTCATAATCATAAAAAGGAGTTCTTGATTCAGCAGAAATCACATGAACCAAAGCTTTGGTTCGGCGGATATGTTTTAAGAATTTAATTCCCAAACCCTTGCCAGTTGAGGCACCGGCAATCAATCCCGGCAAATCAGCCAAGATAAGTCTGTCCATTGCTCCCAAATTCGGCTCCAAAGTCGTAAAAGGATACTCTGCGGTTTTCACTGAGGCAGCCGTCAGCTCGTTAAGCAAACTGGATTTACCCACTGAAGGCAAGCCAATAAAGCCAATATCAGCAATCAAGCGCAATTCCAAAAACAATTCTCTTTTTTGGCCATATGTGCCATACTCAAATTTTCTTGGTGCCTGGTTAGTAGCAGAACGAAAATGCCAATTACCCCGTCCGCCCTTACCTCCTTGGGCAACGAGAAGTTTCTCTTCTATCGCTCTCACTTCCCACTTTCCCCCGCTTCCATCCGCAATCACTGTTCCCACGGGTACTGTTAAAACCAAATCTTCTCCTGAAACTCCGGTTTTGCGGCTCTTACCCCCAGGTTTTCCATCTTCCGCCTTAAATTCCTTTTGATATTGATAACGGTTTAAGGCAGTAATATCTTCTACTCCTACCAGATACACATTCCCACCGTCTCCACCGTCACCGCCATCCGGCCCGCCTTTGGGAACAAACTTTTCTCGGCGAAAGGAAACCGCTCCATTTCCGCCATCCCCGGCCTTAACCTTAATTTGTACCTCATCAACTAACATATTTGAAAACTTAAAACTTAAAACTACAATTTAAAAAAATAACTCCAACTAGTATTCTATCTCAAACGGTCTCTATCTCCAACATTATCGGGCAATGGTCAGAGCCAAAAACATTTTTCAATATCACGGATTTTTTGACTTTGTCTTTCAAGTTTGAAGAAATTAAAAAATAATCATAACGCCAACCCTTGTCCTGCAATCTTTTTGGGTCACGTAAACTCCACCAGGTATCGTGCCCGCCACCTTTTTCAAAAAGCCGGAAAGTGTCGGTCAGCCCGATTGCCAACAGCTGGTCAAATATTTTCCTGGCCTCAAGGAGAAAACCGGAGCTTTGCAGATTTGTTTTTGGCGAATAAAGATCAAGTTCCGTATGGGCAACATTCATATCCGCCCCAATAACCACTGATTGCTTTGCTGATAAAAGCTTTTGGATAAAGTCGCCTATTTGTTGTAAGAATTGATGTTTGTACTTCAATCTTTTCCCACCACCACTACCGTTGGGGACATAAAAATTGAAAAGGTGCCAATTGGCCAAAAGGCCATAAATAGCTCTTCCTTCCGTATCCAAAACCTCATTACCGACTTTGGTAGTGATTTGCGAGAATGGCAGCTGCCGACGATAATAAATCGCTGTCCCGCCATAGCCGGGTCGGCCGGAATGATTGAAAATCGCCTCGTAACCCGGAACAAACTTTAGAAAAAGCGAAAGCTGGTCCGGATGGGCTCTTACCTCCTGAAGCATGACCACCTCTGGCTGCTCAGAGTTTAGAAACTGCAGAAATTTTTCCTCGGCCGATCTTAAACTATTAACATTCCAAGAAACCAATTTCATAGTCAGATTATACAACCCGCTATTGAAAACAATTTCTTTCTCTTTTTCAAATAACTTTTCTCTAATTTTTTAGCTAAAAAAGAAAATTGATTGACATCTCGCCAGTCTCTTTCCAATTTGGCTAGGACGAATTTTGCTCTTTCTCGCATTCCTCCTAGTCTTTCATCAGTCATTATTGACTCGTGGGTTCCATCGGTAAAGTGAGCAGTCGAATCAGCGGCAACGACGATCTTTGCCTCAATCGTCTCTGGTTCAACATCCCGGTTACGATGGCATCTCACTATATGAGTAACGGATTTTATTAATTCCTCTCTAGCCCCTAGAGATAACAGAATTTCCCTTGCTCTGATTTCGCCCAAAATCGCGTGGTCGGTCGTTAAAAAATCCCTGCCCATAATTAGACCACAATCGTGGAGCCAGGCGCCCAAAAGGACTATCTCAATATTTGCTTCCGGAGCCTTTTTACTCAAATACTTAGTCCATTTGATCACTTCAGGGATATGCGATGCCATTTTAGCTTTTATTATTTGCCAGGAATCAAAAACATCTGCCTGGGGAAGAATAATTTCCTCAGCCTGAGTAATTAGTTTATTTTTCATTAGACATCTTTATAATTAATAATCTGCAAGACAAAAAATATTAGGAAATTTTAGCTTGTAGAGAAAAGCGACCCAAAATCTTCGTATTTTCCGGAGTCAAAAATTTGTCATTCAGGACCAAATCCGCCTTGTTAAAAGTTACGCTCGGAACCTCAATCACTGTCAGGTTTTTTAGGATTTGCTTTTCGCCTTTGGTAAATTCAGCAGAATGTCGGGTCAAACTTCCCCAAATTAAGTCGTAGTATTCCTCCCTAAATCCCGGAGCTACCCCGAAAGAAAGAAAAATCTCCTCTAATTTTCTCCTTAAAGAACGAATCTCTTCTTCCATTTCGGTAGTAAAAATGCTAAGCATTCCCCCTCTACCAAAATGAGGAAAGGAGATTGTCCCGGTTATGGACGGGGTTTTTGAGAACAGCTGATTCAAAGTTTGGGAAAATTGCGGAACATCCAAACCTTCAAGATTATCCTTGGGCGACCAGAAAAGAGTCAGATGATACCCTTCCGAAGGCTGAAAAATTATTTTGCCTTTTAAGTTTTCCGGAACAACCCGATTCAAATCCTCTCTTATTTTCTGGCTTAAATCTGGAGAAAGTCTGAAAACCAAAGACAAAGCCCTTTTAAAATTACTTTCTTCTTTAAAAACTTCAACATTACCCTCCTCAATAATCTTCCAATGTTCGCCAAGAAGTTTCTGCCAACTTTTAGACAAAGGCATAACTTAAACCTCAATAATTACCACCAAGACCATTGGTCTTCTTCCGGTTTTGGCAAAGAAGAGCTTTTCCAAAAAGTCCTGGACCCGCTCCCGAATTAAGCGATGGTCAATTCTGGCGCGCTGTGGCAGGGACTTAAGCGCCCGGTGAATACCCTGACGGGTTTCTTCCAAAAGCTCCAGGTTCTCCCGAATGTAAACAAAGCCGCGGGAAACTATTTCCGGCTCCCCTTCCAGCTTAAAGGTAGTTTCATTAATCGGCAAAATGGTCACCACAATCCCTTCTTCGGACAAAATCTTCCGGTCACGCAAAACGACATTGCCAACATCGCCCACTCCCAGAGCGTCAACCATTATTTGACCAATTTGAACTCGGCCCTTAGTCGGGACCAAACCTTTTTCGTTAAATTCGATGATTTCTCCATCGTCTTTTAAAAGCACTTGATTTGGGCGATAGCCATTTTTCTCCGCTAATTTTTGGTAGGCGACCATATGCCGGAAGTTGCCCCCAATCGGCACTAAGTACCCAGGTTTAACCAACTCCATTAATTTGGTTAAATCTCCTTGAGAGCCGTGACCGGAGACATGAATAATGCTCCGAACATCCGAGTAAGCGACATCCGCCCCCAGCCGGTAGATATTATCGATAAGGTTGTAAATGGCGCTTTCGTTACCGGGAATGTAATCGGTCGAGAAAACCACTTTGTCGCCCGGCTTAATCTTAATTTGCTCAATTTCACCGCTGACCAACCGGTCCATGGCTGACCCTAACTGGCCTTGACTGCCCGCTACCAGTAAAGTCAGTTCACTGGGTTTAAAGCGATTAATTATCTTTTTCGGGACAAAAGTCTCGGGCGAATAGTTAATATACTTAAGCTTCGTCGCAATGCTCATATTTTTATCAATTGAGCGCCCGACTAAAACCACTTTTCGGCCGTGTTTAATCGAAACATCAATTGCCTGCTTCAGCCGAGACAAATTGGAAGACATTGTCGTCACAATAAATTTTCCCTGGCAATTTTCAATTTCTTCTTCGAAAACTTCTTCCAGCCTTGCTTCCGGCGGAGTAAAGCCCGGATTTTCTGCTCGCAGACAGTCGGAAAGCATGCAAGCCACACCCCGGCTGCCAATCGCCCGAATTAACTCCTGATTGGTCGGTGGCCCCATTACCGGCCGCAAATCCAACTTAAAGTCCGGCGCGTGGTAAAAAAGCCCGACCGGAGTTTTAATCACCAAATGGAGCGTATCGGGGATGGAATGCGTCACTCGGACAAATTCCACCGAAAAATCTCCCACATTGACTCGTTTACCTTCGCCAACTTCTTCCAAATTTGGCGTAACTCCAAATTCAGCTAATTTATCGGTCACTAAAGCGCCCGCCCAACGAGAAGCAAAAATCGGCAGCCTCTCACCTAACTTTGGCAAAAGGTAAGGTAGAGCCCCAATATGATCATCATGACCATGAGTAAGAAAAATGGCTCTAATCTTGTCTTTTTTATCTTGTAAATAACTGACGTCGGGAATGACTAAATCGACTCCCAACATTTCCTCTTCAGGAAAACCGACGCCGCAATCGACAATAATAATGTCGCGCGCCGTTTCGTAAACAAACATATTTTTCGTTACGTGACCAAAACCACCCAACGAAACAATTCTTAAAAAATTTCTGGCCATATTTTTCCTTTTTTCAAAAAATAAATTTTGATATTTAATTTTAAATTGATTATATTAACGTTAATTGTTCTTCTTTATCCGGCTTTTTTTCCTCGGGCCCAGCCGGCGAATTAAGGGATTTTCCCAATCTTTTTACTTCCGCCGGGATATTCTTAAAGTCTTCTTTAAGCTGCCGGTTCACTTCTCCGGCTCGCAAAGCTGCCGCCGGATGATACATCGGGATTAAAATTAACCGCTGGCCGGCAGACTCAATTACCTTCCCCTGACCGTGGTCACGGCTGATTTTCCCCAGGGGCAAAAAGTGATACATCGCAAACCGCCCCAAGGTAATAATTACTTTAGGCTGAATCACATTAATCTGCCGCTCTAAAAACGGCTGGCAGACTTTAACTTCCTCTGGCGAAGGGTCACGATTATTCGGCGGCCGATGTTTCAAGACATTAGTAACGAAAACCTTTTCCCGACTAAGGTCAATCGAGGCTAAAAGTTCATCTAAAAGTTTGCCCGCTACTCCGACAAAAGGAATGCCTTTTTGATCTTCCCAATACCCCGGCGCTTCCCCAATAAGCATTATTTCAGCATTCGGATTACCATTCCCGGGAACAGGATGAGTCGCCGATTTAGCCAGAGAGCAGGTGCGGCAAACCTCCACTTCTTGGGCAACTTTTCCCAATTCTTTTTGCTTATCCATTAAAGACTTCTTCCTCTCCGGCGCAGGCTACCAAGTTTGGACAAATTCTTTTAAATTTTCTTCGCCAACCACGATTTTCCCTCTTTGGCCTTCGACAATCATTTTAGCCGCCTTCCGGCAAATGGCGGCAATATTGCGCTCCAGCGTTCTGACCCCGGCATCAAATCCCAAAGGCCGGACAATTTTCGGCCAAACTACCGAGGCAATCTCCAAATCATTAACCGAAAGTCCCATTGACTTCATTGTCCTCGGCAAAATGTAGCGCTGGCCAATAGTCGTCTTTTCCTCATCATTATACGAAGGCATTTGCATCGGCTCAAGCCGGTCTAAAACGGCCGTGGAAATATTGGTGGTATTGTTGGCGGTCGCAATAAAGAGAACCTCGCTTAAGTCAAACGGATAGTCAAGATAATTATCGGCGAAGCGTTCATTTTGCTCCGGATCCAGTAACTCCACTAAGACACCCATAATGGTTGCTCGTGATTCTTCAACTACCCGGTCGACCTCATCCAGTAAGATAACCGGGTTTTTTGAACTGGCTGACTTTAGAGCCTTAATGACTTGCCCAGGCTCTGAATCGGGAAACATCCGTGATTGGCCCCTTAAAAAACCCGGGTCGCCCAAACCTCCGAAAGGAATACGAGCAAATTTTCGGCCTAAACTTTGGGCAATTGAATAAGCCAAAGTGGTTTTCCCCGTCCCGACCAAGCCGACAAAACAAAGAATCGGGGCGCGGACTTTTTCCTTACCGCCTCTGTCCTTTTGCAATTTTAAAACCGCTAGGTACTCCAAAATTCTTTCTTTAATCAGGGCCAAACCATAGTGATTTCCATCCAACACTTTGCGGGCAAAATTAAGGTCTAAAATGTCTTCCGTCTTTTTATTCCAAGGCAAATTGCTTACCCAATCCACATATCGGCTCACTTCTTCCAGACTCCGGGAATAGTTTTCGTAGCGAAAGGCTCGCTTCAGCCTTTCAATGGAGGCAACGACATTCTCTCGCAAATCCGGGGGTAAATCGACCGCCGCAATTTTTTCTTCCAGCTTTTTGATTTCTAAGGAAAAATCATCCGTGGAGTTCTGATTCATCATGCAACCCCTGTCCTAATCAATGATACCACAAGGAAGGAGAAAAATTAGCGGCGAAAACGGGAACGGTCACCGCCTGAGCCCCGACTACCAAAGCCAAACGAGCTATTTCTGAAAGACGGCTGCTTAGGCGCAAATTCTCTTCTGGGCCGTCTATCTTCCTCAATTTTCTTTTCCCCGTCTAAAAGCATTGTTAAGTTAATCCGACCCCTCTCGTCAATTTCGGTTACTTTAACCTTAACTTTCTGACCTAAAGAAACCACTTCGTTGGGGTCTTTAACAAAGCCTGCTCCCATCCGGGAAACATGAACTAACCCCTCCTTGCCGGGCAATATCTCGACAAACGCGCCAAATGGTTGAATTCGCTTCACTTCTCCTTCATAGATTTGGCCGACTTCTGCCTCTTGAGTTAAGCCTTCAATTTTTTGAATGGCTGAAGCGACGGAGGCGTCGTCCACTCCGGAAATACTCACTGAACCGTCATCTTGCACTTCAATATTGGTGCCGGTTTCTTCAATCAGCTTCCGAATTATTCGGCCACCCGGCCCAATTACTTCGCCAATTTTATCCTGGTCAATATGGACAACCGCTACCCGCGGCGCATATTGAGAAATCTTTTGTCGCGGTTGGGCCAAAACCGCCAGCATCTTCCTTAAAATAAACGCTCGCCCTTCCTTTGCTTGATCAAGAGTCTTTTCAATTATCTCATCTGTCAAACCAGAGATTTTTACATCCAGTTGAACCGCGGTAATCCCTTTTTCTGTGCCCGTAATTTTAAAATCCATATCGCCGTTAAAATCTTCAATGCCAGCAATATCCGTCAAAACCACATAGTCACCCTCCGCCCCCGCTTTTTCACCCGTCACCAATCCCATCGCTACTCCGGAAACCGGAGCCGCAACTGGAACCCCGGCATCCATTAAAGATAAGGTCGAGCCGCAAGTTGAGGCCATCGAAGTCGACCCGTTAGAAGAAAGCACTTCGGAAACTACCCGGACAGTGTAAGGAAACTTATCTTCTCTCGGAATCACTGGCCCAAGGGCTCTTTCCGCTAAAGCCCCATGACCGATTTCCCGGCGGGAAAGGCCGCCGATACGACCGACTTCACCCATGGAATAGGGAGGCATCGAATAATGATGAATATAGCGTTTGGATTCTTCCCCCGTCGCACTTTCAATTAGTTGCTGCAAAGACGGTGCTCCCAGGGTAGTTACGGTTAAGACTTGAGTTAAGCCGCGTTTAAACATTGCGCTGCCGTGAGTTCGCGGTAAAATTCCTACCTCAACTTCAATCGGCCTAACTTCTGTCACCGCCCGACCATCGATTCTCTTCCCGACCATAACTTTTTCGCGGAAAATTTTCTTCCAAAAATAATCAAAGGCCCCAGCCGCTTCTTTTTTCTCCTCACCAGCGTAATCAAGCAAGAAAGTCTCTCGAACGCCTTCCATGCCGCTACCGGCAATCTCTTTCCCTTTTTCCGCCGCAAAAACTTCATCTAAATGTTTTTTGACAAATTTTTGGGCCGCATTCTTGATATCAGAATTAAGCTCTTTCTTTATAATTTTTACTTTGGGCCTGCCAACAGCTTTTTGGAGCTCTTCGATTAAAGCAATTATCTTTTGGGCCTCGCTTTTGGCAAATTTAACCGTTTCCAGCAACTGGTTTTCCGGAATTTCATTGGCCTCACCCTCAATCATCACTACCCGTTCCTTGGTCGCCGCAATTACCATATCCAAGTCGGAAAACTGTTGTTCCGTCTCAGTCGGATTAGTAAAGGCAACATTCTCTTTAAGACCCGCCGCCACCGCCCCAATCGGGCCATTCCAAGGAATCTCGGAAATCGCCAAAGCGGCAGAAGTGGCAATAATCGAAAGCACATCCGGATCATTCTCCAGATCGACGGATAAAACCGTAATCGTTACTTGAACCTCTTCGTTATAATCTTTAGGAAAAAGCGGCCTAATCGAGCGGTCGACTAAACGACCAGCCAATATCGCCTCGTCTGAAGGCCGGCCTTCCCGCTTCACCCAGCGGGACCCCTTAATCCGGCCGCCAGCATAAAGCCGCTCGACATATTCAACGCTCAGAGGGAAATAACCCAAATCCTCTTTCGGAGTCGCCCGAACCACACTAGCCAAGACCATCGTTTCTCCATATTGGGCGAGAACCGAGGCGCTGGTTTGCGGAGCAAAGCGGCCTACTTCTAGGCGCAATTTTCGGCCGCCAATTTCACTCTCTTTGGAAACAATATTCATTTTTTATCTAAAATTACGAGGAACCTTATTTGGAAAGTCCTAAATCTTTCACGACCCGGCGGTATCGCTCTTCGTCCTTTTTCAAAAGATAATTCAGCAATCTTCTTCTTTTAGAGACCATAGAGAGTAGCCCCCGACGAGAATGGACATCCTTCTTATTAATCTTCAAGTGAGAGGTTAACCGATCAACTTTCCCCGACAATAAAGCAATCTGCACTTCCGGAGAACCGGTATCATCCTTAGCGGTGGCATATTTCTCAATGATTTTTTTCTTTTCTGTTGTATCTAAAGCCATTTAAATTTAAAGTTAAAAATTAATCTTTCTTTGCTTATTATATTAAATTTCTTGCTCTACCGCAAGAAGGAAAGCTTTACGAAGTAAAGTTCGTCCCTTTAAAAATTTTCGGTTCGAACCAATCAGCCGGTGGTTTGCTTGGAGGTTGAGGTTTTTCTTCGCTTGCCTTCTTTTCTTCCTGGGGCTTAACAAAAGTGGGGGTAGCCGGCGCTCCCTCCCGCCCCTCAGATTTTGCCTTGGGAGTAAAAATCGCTTCCCTTTTAAACGGGGCCGTTTCTTCAAGAGGTTTTTGAGCCCCACTTCTCAAGGCAATCGCCACCGCCTCGTAAGTGTTCGCTCCTGTTTGGGGTGCCGTTAATCCTCTCGTTCGCCGCCATATTCCCGAAAGCACATTCTGAGCAATATCCACGCTTACCTTTAAACCCAACCCGACAACTAATCCCAAAGCCACTTCTGACAAAGCCGCCGCTTCTAAATCCACAATATTCAAATGCCCGAAACCAACATTTTGAGGGTCGGCGTCAATATTAACTAAAAAACTGTCATTTAAGTTAAAACCCAACGACTGAAGCTGATTTAAGTCCTTAATTCCCAAAGTCATTATTAAGTCTGCTCCCGCTCCCGCGTAAGCAAAGCCTACTTGATTTCCCTTCAGGGCAGGAGCGCCCACTTTCGGCTGAATGATCACATTTGGACGGTTGTTATCGTCATTGTAGCTCACCTTTTCCACCTGGTCGGCCGGATAATTCAAAGAGATAATTAAATCTGTCCCTTGAGCTTCTCCCGCAATCCGATTGACACCAACTAAATGGTTAAATTCCACCGTCATCGCTGTTGAACAAACTACCGAAACGTTTTTGGCCATTTCTTCCAAGGCCAAAGAAAGCGACAGCCCCGCCGCCACTTGGTCAAAAGAAGGCTTGGCCGGAAGTAAAATCAAAATCTTTTGGGCCTGATCAAGTCTTTGTCTTAATTCGGGGAAAGGGTAGTCTTGGTTCATCTTTTTTCTATGTTAGCCCTTATTATTTTTCCTCTAGGCTGTAAGATAATATCATATCCCCTTCTTTAAAATCAACTTTGCCGGCAAAGACAATACCAAATTCTGTGCCCACCACTGCCTCATTAATGTCTTGCTTTTCCTGCTTTAACGAGGTAACTTTAGTTTCGGCAATAATTTGGTTATCTCTCTGCACCACAATCGGCCGATTGCGATTGATTTTCCCTTCTAAAACCCGGGCACCCGCAATTTTTTCGCCTCGGATATCAAAAGCGGCAATAATCTCCGCTTTGCCTAGTATTTTACGATCAATTGTCGGCTCCAATATCTTTAAAATTCTTTTCTCTAGGTCTCCTAAAAGATCATAAATGATTCTAAAACTCTTCACTTTTACTCCTTCGGTTTCCGCCAATTTAGCCACTGTTCCCCGGAGAGGCAAATTAAAAGTATAGATTCCCACTCCAAAGGTTTTAGCCAGCAGAACATCTGATTCCGTTACCTCCCCAACCCCGGCTTCGGCCACCTGAACTTCATCTGGTAAACAATTTAAAATTGCTTCCAAAGAACCGGCCACATCGGCTTTAAGAATAATGCTTAATTTTCCCTCTGGTTTCGGCGCTAAAGCCGGCCTTTGACTAACAGCGGCTGCCTCCCCCTCCGGGGGTATTTCACCCAAGCGCCGAACTACGGCTCCCACCGCCGGCAAAGAAGTGAAACCTAGAATCTGCGCCGGGTCAGCCGGTTTAGCGTCGCTAACTGCCCGACCCCACTCATCTTTTAAAAGCTTCACTTTAGCCGTCACCCCATCCGCCGTTAGCCGGTCACCTTTCTTCAGCGTGCCGTTCTTAATCACCACGGTTCCCACTGGTCCGCAGAATTTATCGGCTTTAGCCTCAATAACTTCCGCTTCTAGAGTTCCGGCCGGGTCAGCTTTTAGCTCTTCCATTTCCGCTGTCAGCAAAATCATTTCCAAAAGCTGGTCTACTCCTTGACCGGTTTTAGCCGAAAGGGGAACGGCCACGACATTACCACCATAGCCTTCCACTAAAACTCCATTCTCCGCCAGCTGGGTTTTAACTTTGTCAATTGATGCTCCCGGCAAGTCAATTTTGTTTAACGCAATAATCACGGGAACATTGGCCTCCTTAATAATCTTAATTGACTCCAGGGTCTGAGGCATCACTCCATCGTTGACCGCGATAACCAAAACCACGATGTCAGCTACCTTTGCTCCTCGACTGCGCATTTCGGAAAAGGCAGCGTGACCTGGGGTATCGATAAAAGTGATTTTTTTGCCCTTAAACTCAATCTGGTAAGCGCCAATCGCCTGGGTAATTTCCCCAATCTCTTTGGCGGCCAGTTTAGTTTTGCGGATATAATCCAAAAGCGTCGTTTTGCCGTGGTCAACATGGCCTAAGATAGTCACGACTGGTGGTTTTTCTGGAAGTGCCATATCTTCCCTCCTTGGTTTGCCGTAGTTTTAACGAAGGCAACCTTAAACTGCCCATATCTACCAGCTGCCAAGAAGGCAACTAATTTTATTTTGGCTCGGCTGGCTTTTCTTCTTTTTTCTTTCTTTTCGCCTTAACCGGCTTTCTCGCCGGTTTCTGACTCGCTTTTTCTTTCTCTTCTTCGGCTTTCTCGCCGGTTTCTTCGACCGTCGCTTTCTCTTCCGGTTTCATTCCCTTGCCTTGAATATCAATTTTAAAACCGGTCAATTTCATTGCTAAACGGACATTCTGGCCACCTTTCCCAATCGCCAAAGACAACTGGTCTTCCGGGGCTAAAACCAACGCCGTCTTTCTTCCCTCATCCACTTTAATTTCTAAATTCTCTGCCGGCGCTAACGCGGCCGAGATAAATTTCTGCAGGTCCTCGCTAAACTGAATAATATCGATTTTTTCGCCGTTAAGTTCATTGATAACCGCTTGAACCCGGACGCCTTTTTGGCCGACACAAGAGCCAACGGGGTCAACTCCCACCTGCTGGGAAGAAACAGCCATTTTGGTCCGCGAGCCAGCTTCACGAGCAATGACCGCAATTTCCACTGCCCTGGAAGCGACTTCTGGTACTTCGCGCCGGAAAAGGCCAATTACCAAACCTTCATGGGCCCGAGAAACAATAATTTGCCGTCCTTTCATCGTTTCCCGAATCCCCTCAAGGTAAAAAACCATCCGCAGATTGAGTCGATAAGAATCGCCTTTACTCTGTTCTGACGGTGGCATCAAGGCCTCGCCTTTGCCTAAATCAACCAGGATATTATCGCCCTCAAAGCGTAAAATCATCCCATTGACCAGAGTACCAATTCTTTTTTCGTATTCTTCCAAGATGGAGTTTTTCTCCGCTTCGCGGATTTTCTGGACAATGATATTACGGGCTTGCTGAGCGGCAATCCGGCCAAAACCGGCCGGCGTAATTTCTTCTCTCTTCTCCGCGTGTTCTACCGGCCAAGCAAAAAGGTGCGATTCCCCCGTTTGAGGATCAACTTCCACTTCATATTCATAATCATCCTGGGTCCCATAATCCTTCTTATAAGCGGTTAAAATCGCCAGTTTAATTGACTCCAAAACTTGAGAAACATCAATTCCTCGCTCAGCCGCAACTTGAGCTAAAGCGGCCGCAAATTCAGTTCTTGGTATATTCATATTTTTAATAAAAACTTAATTAAAAAGGCGAGTTTCCTCGCCCCTATTTCTTTTCAAAGCTAGTAAACTCTATTAACTCACCACTGGACTTATTCTACCACTAAAAAACCAAATGGTCAACCAAGGCCGGCCCTAGTTTTTACTCCTCAAACCCCTCCAGGATTTCTCTCTTAGAAAGAATCATATCCTGCTTTCCAAGGAATTTTACCTTTTTGGTATTGTTTTTTTAACTCTTTTTTAACAATAACCAAAACTTCCCTTAGCTCGGGCACTTTCTTAACCTGGATATCGGCATAACCAGCGATAAAATCAGTCGCCTCATGAAAAATCTTATAACCGGTTTCCGCAAATTGAGTCAATGTTTCCAGTTTGTCCAAGGCTTTAATATATTTTGCCTCGGCCGTTTCTTGCTGTTCATATTCTTCCCCTAAAGAATAAACTTCATTTCCGCGCTCTTTCGGCAATAATCGCTGAAGCTTCTTCATTCCCATCTTTTCCGCTTTTTCTTTATCCCTTTTTGAGATTTTACCCTGAGCAACATCATAGGAATCAAAATCGCCCACTACCGCCTCCGCCAAATCATGGACCAAGGCCATTTTTACCGCCTTAAGGTAATCAATCTTAAGATTCAATTCCTCCGCAATTAAGAAGGCCATTAGAGAAAGCCGCCAGCTATGCTCAGCCGAAGATTCCTTTCTCTCACTGGTAGTTGTGTTGTATCTTAAGGGTCGACTTGAGCTTCTCGATTTGATGGAGGAAGTCAAAAATCTTGGAAAGATTGCTTTTCATTCTTCCTCGAACTCCTGCAAAATTTCTTTTTGGCGACGGGATAAGTGGGAAGGAACCGTTACTTGCAAGCGGACATATTCATCGCCGACGCCACCTCCACGAGGATTCTTAATGCCTTTGCCGCGCAGCCGGACCATGGTTCCCGGTTGCGTCCCGGGCCGGACGCGCAAGCTAACTTCTCCATCAATGGTCGGCACTTCCACAACTGCCCCTAAAGCCGCCTGGGAAAAGCTAATTTCTTCCTCCGTGTAAACATCCAATCCCTCCCGGCGGAAAATTTTATCCGGCAAAACCTCAACCGTCACATAAAAGTCCCCGAAATTAACCACCGAGCCGTCATCCACCCCGGCGGGAATTTTCAACTTTCTCTTCTTTCCCTCGACATTGACCGTTTTCTCCACTCCCTTAGCCGCTTCCATAAAAGTCAGCGAAATGCCATATCGAGGTTTTCTTGACGCTCGGCCACCAAAAGGGGAAGCGCCCCCAAAAAATTGAGCAAAAATTTCAAACGGGTCGGAAAAGCCGTCGAAATCAAAACCGATATCCGGTCCTTGGCCACCCCCATAAGTAGTGTAAGTATAAGTAAACGGCCCTTGTCTGTAAGTTTGCTCTCGGCCGGCAAAAGGCCCCTGCGCCCCGCCAAATCCCGCTCCCGGCTCAAAAGCGGCGTGTCCAAACTGATCATAAGCCGCCCTTTTATCTTTATTGAATAAAACTTCGTAAGCTTCGTTTATTTCCTTAAACCGGGCTTCCGCCTCTTTAGATTTATTTTTATCCGGATGCCACTGCAACGCCTGTTTCCGGTAAGCCGATTTTATCTCCGCTTCGGTGGCATTTTTGGAAATCCCTAAGACCTCGTAATAATCTCTTTTCGTAGCCATCATCTAGCACTAAAATGGCGGGGCCAACCCCACCATCTAGTTTAAAATTCAAAGTTAAAAATTAAAAGTTACAATTTAAAGTTAAAAGCTTGAAGACTTTGAACTTTACTCGCCTCGCTTTGTGGTCGAAGCGGGCACTTTGCACTTTTAACTGACTACCTCGCCTTCTTCGACTTTATCCTCGGCTTTGGGTTCTTCACCTTTAGTCTCTGCCTCGCCCGCCGAAGCTTCGGCGGAGGCGGGTCCACCTTGCTGTCCTGCCGAACCATACATCGCCGCTCCGACTTTCTGGATGGCTTCGGATAAAGCGTTGGTTCCGCTCTCGATCTCTGAAACCTGCTCGCTTTTAAGCGCTTCTCTTAGAGTCGCAATTTTATCTTCGACTGCCTTCTTCTCGGCCGCCTTCACTTTATCACCAGCGTCTTTAAGCGTTTTCTCGCTGGTATAGATAAGGTTTTCCGCTTGGTTCTTGGTCTCAATGACTTTCCTTTTCGTCTCGTCCTCGGTCGCATGCGCCTCCGCTTCCTTAGTCATCTTCTCCACTTCGTCCTTAGAAAGGCCGGTGGAACCCTTAATAGAAACGCTTTGACTGCGACCAGTCGCCTTATCCTTGGCGGTAACATTCAAAATGCCATTGGCATCCAAATCAAAGGAAACTTCAATTTGGGGCACTCCTCGCGGAGCCGGGGGAATTCCGTCCAGAATAAACCGTCCCAACGACTGGTTGTCCACTGCCATTGGCCGTTCTCCCTGCAAGACATTAATTTCCACCTGAGTCTGGTTATCAGCGGCGGTGGAAAAAACCTGAGATTTGGCGGTTGGAATAGTAGTGTTCCGGGCAATCAAAGGCGTAGAAACCCCTCCCAAGGTTTCAATCCCCAAAGTTAGAGGAGTCACATCCAGCAAGAGGACATCTTTCACTTCACCCCCCAAAACTCCTCCTTGAATCGCGGCGCCAATGGCCACCACCTCGTCCGGATTTACCGAACGGTTCGGTTCTTTGCCAAAAAATTTCTTGACTGTCTCAAAAACTTTCGGCATCCGGGTCATTCCTCCCACCATCACGATTTCATCAATGTCTTTAATCTCTTTGCTAGCATCCTTCAGGCAAAGTTTAACCGGTTCTACCGTTTTTTGAACCAGCTCGTCAACTAAGCTTTCCAACTTAGATCGACTTAGCTTCATCGTTAAGTGAAGCGGATTGCCGTTTTTGCCCTGAGTAATAAATGGCTGGTTAATCTCTGCCTCCATTGAGGAAGAGAGTTCAATTTTGACTTTCTCTGCCGCTTCGCGCAATCGCTGCAAAGCCTGGGGGTCCTTACGCAAATCAACCCCGTTTTCTTTCTTAAATTCCTCGGCGATAAAATTCAAAATCACCTGGTCAAAATCATCACCACCCAGATGAGTATCACCATTAGTTGCCTTAACCTCATAAACACCGTCGCCCAGCTCCAAAATGGAAATATCGAAAGTTCCCCCTCCTAAATCATAAACGGCAATGGTGTGAGCATTTTTCTTATCCAAGCCATAAGCCAAAGCGGCCGCCGTCGGCTCATTAATAATTCTTAAAACTTCGAGTCCGGCGATTTCTCCTGCTTGCTTAGTTGCTTGCCTTTGTGAATCATCAAAGTAAGCAGGAACAGTGATTACCGCTTGAATAACTTTGCCCCCTAAGTAGGCCTCGGCATCCGCTTTAATTTTCTGCAAAATCATCGCGGATATCTCTTGAGGGGTAAAATTCCTGCCTCGAACTTCGACTACCGCCATACCGTCTCGCCCCTCTTTAATGCTGTAAGGCAGCCACTGAATATCATGCTGTACCGACTTCTCGGAATATTTTTTGCCCATCAGCCTTTTAATAGAAAAAACCGTCTCTTTAGGCTTAATCACCATTTGCCTTTTAGCAACATCTCCAACGACATGAGCAATCGGATCGACGATTGAAGGAATCACGTTTCTTCCCTCGGCCGAATAAATTACTTTTGGGCTGCCACCCTCCATTACGGCGACGCAAGAGTTGGTAGTACCTAAATCAATGCCAATTATTTTTCCCATAAAAGCCTCCTTTTTACTGATGGCGCTTACTAACTTTAACTTTGGCCACCCTAATAACTTTATTCTTTAAGCGATACCCCTTACTGACCACTTCAACCGCTTCATTTTCTTCCTCACCCTCAACCGTTTCCACCGCCTCCATCTCCTGCGGGTCAAATTGCTTGCCCAAAACTTCAATCTCCATCAACCCTTCCTCAGCCAAAACGCGCTTAAACTCTTTTATGGCCATCGCCAAACCTTCATCCTGCAAATGGCCTTGGGCCCTTTCTAAATGGTCCAAGACCGAAAGCTGCTTTAGAATCAAATTGTTATTGGCATGCTGAACAAAATCGGCTTTTTCTCGCTCAAATCTTCTTTCCAAATTTTGATAATCAGCCAGCGCCCTTTTCCATAGGTTAGTCAATTCTTCAACCCGACTCTTTAATTCTACCAGGTTTTTTTCCGCCCCTAATTTTTTCTCCTGTTTAACCATCTTTTAGCGTCCTCCCAAAATCTCATCAATTAATTCGCCAAAATAACGCATTGTTGGAAAAACACGATTGAAATTCACTCTCGCCGGCCCGATGACACCAATGACTCCTCGATAAGAATCGGTTTCAAAACGATGGAAAATAAAGCCGCAGGGCTCAAAAAGCTCATCACCCAAATCATCGCCCAAAAGTAATTCAATTGGACCTTGAGTTGTTGGCCGATTGATTAAGTTCAGCCAAAAGCCGATTTCATCAAGATGGGAAAGCAGAGCTTTAGTCAAATCGATATCAAAAAATTCGGGTGCTTCCAGGATGTTAGCCATTCCCGCGGCATAAAGATCTCCTCGATCCGTCGTGGCGACGGCTAACTCTTTGGTCCGCATAGCCAACTCTCGAGTCATTTCCCGCAAAAGCCGGTCTAACTCATGTCGATGATCCCAAACTTTTTCCTTGACCGCGACTTCCTCAGCCACTGAAAGCTGTTGTTCCTTCAGTAAATTATTAACATAATATTTAAGGGCCAGCGGAGTTGGCATCCGGCCGGAAGAAGAATGAATCTTTTTAAAAAATCCCGCCTCCGTAAGGGCCATCATTTCGTTGCGGATAGTCGCTGGAGAAACATTAAGGCTGTATTTCTTTTCCAAGGTGTTGGAGCCCACGGGCAAAGCCGTTGCGATATATTCGTCAATAACGGCCTTAAGAATCTTGATTTGTCTGTCCGTCAAGTCTGCCATTAGCAATGATATAACACGATTGCTAAAATTTGTCAATAGTAAAAGAGGGGAAAATAATTAAATTCCGCTGACGGTATCCGGATGAGGCTCGATAATTTCTTCTACTGCGAATAAAGCTTTTTGCCATTGGGAAATTTTCCTTCCCAGCCCCAAAACAGCCTCCAATTCCTTAAATTTAAATAATCGCGCTAACAGCAAATAAATCAACAGGCCACCCAAAGCTGCCATAATAGTTAAAACTAAAAGCGGAAGAGCTCGGCTAGTTTCAAAAACGAACAGGTCTAAAATTCTCATTAGCCCCCAAGAAGACAACCCAGCCAAACCGGCGGCAAAAGTCATCTTTAACCAAGAAAACACATCTCTGCTTTCAATGAACCGCACTTTTCTCCAGTTAAAAAGAAATAAAAGCAGGAGGAAATTCAAAAAGTTGGCCAGAGAAAAAGCCAGGGCCAGGCCAAAAATTCCCAGCTGAAAACTGAAAATAAAAAGCAAGCTAAGAAAGACATTAACCGCCACCGAAAGCAAGCTAACCAAAAAAGGATTGGCTGTATCATGCAAGGCATAAAAACCCCTCACCAAGAGTTGGACGGCGCTTTGGGAAAAGATGGAAAAAGTCACCGCGGCTAGAGTTTGGCCAGTAATAATCGTCGCCGTCCAGGGGAAAGTTTTCGCCCCATAAGCAAAACGAACCAATTGAACTCGCAAAACTAAGAAAATGGCCGTTATCGGGAGAGCGATAAATAAAATCTGTCCTAAAGAATGATTTAAAGTTCCTTTGAATTCTTCCTCTTTCCCCTCGGCAAGCTGCCGGGAAAGCAAGGGCAGAGCCGCCTGACCGACTGAAGTCCCCAGAAGCCTGACCGGTAAATCAACTAATCTCTGGGCCAAATAATAGATTGTCAGCGAGCCGGGCGAAAGTGAGGTGGCCAAGAAAAGAGAAACCGTCGCTTCTACTTGACTAGCCGCTAAGGCCAAAGTCCGGGGCAACATTAATTTAATCACTCGCCGGACGCCAGAATTCTGCCAATCAAGAGCAAAAGAATACCGAAAACCTAACTTGATAGCTAAAGGAACCTGAATAAGAAAATGGAAAAAAGCTCCAATTAAAACTCCAATCGAAGCCGCCCATATCCCCAACGGTCCGGAAAAAAGAAAAACCGAAAGGATAATCCCCAGGTTATAAACAACGGGCGAAAGCGCCGGTAAAAGAAAACGCTGATGAGACTGAGCAATCGCCGAGAGAAAGTTAGAGAGTAAGAAAAAAATCTGGGCCAGAAGCATCACTCGAGTCATCTGAGCCATCAAATCCACTTGCCAAACGGTAAAGTTGCCAGTAATTAAAGCGGAAAAGGGCCGAGCCGCCGCAAAAATTACCAGGGCCAAAATCACGAAAAAACCCAAAAGCAAATTGATTAAAGAAGACGCTAACCGGTAGGCGCCTTCTTCGTCTCGAGAAAGCTTTTCCGAAAAGACCGGAATAAAGGCCGCGGCCAAAGCGCCAATGACCACCAGCTGAAAAATCATATCCGGTAAACGGAAGGCCGCGTAATAAACATCCAGGTGCTGCCGGCAGCAGGCATAAAAACGGGCAACCAAAAGTCTCTCTCTTAAAATTCCCAAAACCATGGAAACACCATAAGTAGCGGCGATAACGAAGGCCGCGGAGAGAATGCTCGATTGCCGGCGAGTCAAAAGATTGCGCCCATTGAGCCAGAAATTTTTAACTTTAACCATATTTTCTCGTCTCTCAAAAGAGGCCGGAAGGAAACAGATGAAGAAATTCCCCTCCCTTGCTAACCCGCAGTATACGAAAAAAGGCTTGCATTTTAAAGGGGTAATTGATAGGATATACCAGCACTAGAGGTCAAAAAATGCCCATTATCAAAAGCGCCAAAAAGGCTTTAAGACAAACAAAGAAAAGAACGCTCGCTAATCGAAGCAAGAAAAATCTTTTGCAAACCCAAATGCGAGCTTTCAAAAAAGGGAAAAATCAAAAATCGCTTTCAGCGATTTACGCCTTAGTGGACAAAATGGCTAAGACTGGCGTTATTCACAAAAACAAAGCGGCTCGGATTAAGAGCCGGTTTAGCCGTCTAACCGCTAAAGCCAACCCGCCCAAAAAAACGGCTACCGCTTAAACTCCTTTTTAGCAAAATTTAGCTTCGCTGCGGCTTTGACAATCAACCTTTGGCTTTAATATACTAGTTTTATGCCTCAAGATAAGAGAATCAACCTTCTTCCTAAGGATAAGTTCGAATCCTCTACTCTGGGCAGATTTCTCAAGTGGTCCACTTCCACTGGTCGAGCCATTGTTGTTCTAACTGAGTTCGTGGTTATTTGCGCCTTTCTCTCCCGTTTCTATTTCGATACTCGACTAGCTAATCTTTTTGATGAAATCAATCAAAAAAAAGCGATTGTTGCTTCGGCGGCTGCCTTTGAAGAGGACTTTCGCCGAACCCAAGAAAAAATTCAAGTCATCAAAGTTCTCTTGACCCAAGAATCAAAACCCTCCGTTTTAATTAGCGAAATCAGTCAGCTTTTGCCCTTGGATGTTTCTCTAACCGCTCTCAATTTGGAGGAAAAGGACATCACTCTCAGTGGCTATACTTTTACCGAAAATGGCTTACGCCTTTTCTGGATTAGTCTTAATCAATATCCGGAATTGGAAGAAGTAACCCTGACTAATATCTCTTCTCGCAAAGAAGGTATGCCCGGTCTTGATTTCGTCATCAAGGCCACAATTAAAGCTAAAAAGACAGTTGGTGAAACTAAAAAATAAACTGAAAAATAAAAAAGGGAAGAAAAATCGACTATGAATTTCGACTGGAAAACGGAATATTATCGTTACCGACGCTACTTCTTTAGCCTGGGCAAAATCGGCAAAACAGCGCCAGTGCGTTCTTTCGCTTGGCTTTCTTTAACGCTTTTTGCCATTGCTTTTTTCGCGGTAATGGCAATTCGGCCGACTTTAATAACCATCGCTAAACTTAATCGAGAAATTAAGGACAAGAAAGACGCCAGTCAAAAACTACAAACTAAAATCAATGCGATCGTTGCCGCTCAAGCTCTCTACGCGCGAAACTTAGACCATCTCCCTTTGTTGGAGGAAGCGCTCCCGGAAAAAAGCGAATTTCCCCGGCTGGCCTTCTTTTTCGAAGAAAACGCCACTGCCTCAAACGTAGAGCTTAAAACTCTAAACTTTGAAAAAATCGGCGTAAGCGAAAAAGGCTCTTCGTCTTCATCTTCGACGGCGAATTCTCTTTATTTCTCCCTCAATGTTGCGGGTGATTATGCCTATCTCAAAGACTTCACTCGCCGCTTGGAAACTTCCCGCCGAATTCTTAAAATTGATTCCGCCGCCTTTAGTCAAGTTAAAAAGGAAGAAGGCTGGCAACTTACTTTGCGAGTAACTGGCCAAGCTTCATTTAGTAAAAATCAAGTTGAGCCTAAACCGACTCAAGCACCGAGCCAAAAATGAAAAAAAACTATAGCCAAGAAATTTTTATTATTTCCATTTTAACTCTGACTATCACCGTCCTTTGGGTTTATCTAGGCATCCATTTTGCCCTGCAAAAGAGTGAAAAGCCGGCTTTAACCCCTCAAGAAACTCGCATTTTAAACCCCCAACTCGATGAAAGCGTTTTCGAAGAATTAAAAGCCAGAAAAATTTAAGGGCAAGAAGTGAAAAAACTTCTCCAACCAAAAAGCTTACCCGCTCCTCTTGGCCTCGCACTGGCCCTATTGGGGCTTTTAGGGGGCGTTTTAGCGATTAATCGCATCCAAAACTTGGCCTCCCGCGCTTCTTTAGAAACCGTTCCCCAGCAGCTGAAAATTACCAATATCGGCAGTTCTTCCTTTGTCGTCAGTTGGACCACGGCCGAAAAAACCACCGGGGCCATTGCTGTCGGTGAAACGACAGAAATGGGAGAAATTAAAAAGGACTTTCGTGACCTAGAATCATCAACCTTCACTTCTTCCTCGGTTCATTTTGTTTTTATCGATAACCTCAAACCCCAAACCAAGTATTACTTCAAAATTATTTGCGGTGGCAAAAATTATGACGATTCAGGAAAGCCTTTCGAGGTTGTCACTGCTCCAGCCAAAGTGCCCCCCGATAACGATTTAGCTTTTGGGAAAATCCTAACTCCTGAGGGTCAACCGGCAGCAGGAGCAATTGTCTATCTCTCCCTCGCCAACACTCTTCCTCAAGCGGCGCTTACGGATAAGGAGGGTAATTGGGTTATCGCTCTTTCGACGGCTCGGACGACCGACCTGCAAGACTTTTCTCACTATGATCGGAGCGCTCAAATCGAAGAAATTTATGTCCGAGCCGAAAACGAGACTGCCACCGCAACGATCTCGACCGGCAATGACAGTCCTGTTCCCGATATTATTCTTGGCCAAAATTATAACTTTTTGAGCATAATGCCGATTCTTTCCCCAACCCCCAACCCGGTAGTAGGCCGCGGTGGCTTACCCCAAAGCGACTTGTCCCATACTTCTGTCGAAGAATTGGAATTGGCGATTACTTCTCCGGCCGAAAATGAAGAAATCAGTACGGGGTTACCGGAATTTTTTGGCACTGGACCAAAAAGCGAAAGACTCCAAATCACGGTAGAATCTAACGAAAAAATTAATAGCCAAGTCACCGTTAATTCGACCGGAGAGTGGAGTTGGACACCTCAAGCTTCCCTTTCTCCAGGCGAACACCAATTAACCGTTTCCTATACGGACGCCAAAGGAATATTGCAAAAGGTAACCCGCTCCTTTATTGTCTTGGCCGCCGGTGAAAGTAGCTTGCCGTCTTTTACCGCTACTCCCTCGGGGGAAACTGCTGTTCCCCCGCCAACGGCGACCCCCACTCCCAAAGCAAAAGCTTCACCCACGGCGACGCCCAAACCGACCGCCACTCCTCAACCCACTACTTTGCCTTCAACTGAAAGCGCGGCTCCCTCTTCCGGTAACTTCTTGCCCACTAAAATTTTCTTAGGCATAGGAGCCGCTATTCTCATTGTCGGTGCAGCTCTTTTGCTACTCTAACCTCGTTTTGCGGTCAACATTGTATTAAAATACCGGTATGAAAATCGCCATTATTGGCGGAGGGTTCACCGGATTAACGGCTGCCCTCCGTTTAGCTAAAGAAGGTCATCTGGTGACTCTCTTTGAGAAAGAGGATCAGCTGGGAGGATTGGCCTCCTCGTTCAAAAAAAACGGCTGGGATTGGCCCTTGGAACATTATTTCCACCATTATTTTAGTTCCGATCAAGCAGTAAAAAGGTTAGTCCAAGAGCTGCATCTGGAAAAAAAATTATCTTACTTTAAACCGAAAACCTCGGTTTATCTTGAAGGAAAGGTCTCTCGTTTTGATAGTTTCTCAAGCCTCCTTTTTTTTCCCAAACTAAAATTGACCGACAAATTAAGAACCGGACTGACTATTCTTTTTTTGAAATTTAACCCTTTTTGGCAACCCTTAGAAAAGATTCCGGCAGCCACTTTTATCCAAAAAACCATGGGGAAAGAAACTTACCGTCTAATCTGGCAGCCACTTTTGCAAAGTAAGTTTGGAGCCTTGGCTAACCAAATTCCCGCTTCTTGGTTTTGGACAAGAATCAAAAAAAGAAGTTTTGCCTTAGGATATTTAAACGGGGGAACTGCCGCTCTCCTTAGCGCCTTAACAGAAGAAATCAAAAAGAAACAGGGGCAAATTCTTCTGGGCCAAGCAGTCAGCCAGATTAAAAAAGCTCCAGACGGATTTGTCCTTTATTTCCAAAGCCAGCCGTATCCGACCAAATTTGAAAAAGTAATGGCCACCGTTCCTCCAGCCACTTTGGCCAAAATCGCTAGCGAACTTCCATTGACAGAGAAAGCCAGCCTCCAAGCCCTTAAAAGTTTGGGCAGTCTTTGCCTGATTCTGGCTCTCAAGAAAAGCCTGCTTACCGACGGGACTTATTGGCTTAATGTTAACGAAAGCCATTTCCCCTTCGTCGCTGTCGTTGAACATACCAATTTAATAGACAAAAAACATTACGGTCAAAATGTTCTTTTATATATTGGCGGTTATTACCCGGCCCAACATCCCTTTTTCCGCCAAAATAAAGCGGCTCTTTTCCGGAAATTTCTTCCTTATTTGCAAAAGATTAATCCTTCCTTCGACTTTAATCAAAACCTGAACGAATACTGGCTTTTCAAGAATGAATACAGTCAGCCGATAGTTTCGGCTAACTATTCTCAGAATCGGCCATTGGTTAAAACTAGCCTTCCGGGTCTTTATTGGGCTAGCCTTCATCATATTTACCCGGAAGACCGTGGGGTTAACTCTGCTATTCTTTTAGGAGAAAAACTTGCCAATGAAATTGTTTCTTAAAAAGAATTTCAAGCTACTGGCAATTCTTTTGGTCGCTTTTTTTCTGCGTTTTGTGGGAATTTCCTGGGGACTTCCTTATCACTTCCACCCTGATGAGTGGAATATGGCCAATGCTGTTTCTCAACTTTCTTGGGCCGATAAACTGCAGCCTCACTTTTTTGCCTATGGCCAGCTACCTCTTTACCTAAGCTTTTTTTCTGGCCGACTTTATAACCTTATCCCCTGGATTAATCTTGACCAAGTAAGTCCAACTGAGGCAACCTTTTTTCTGCGTTTCTGGTCCGCCCTCGCTGGCGTCGGCACTGTCTCCCTCGTTTACCTAATTACAAAGCGTCTGCTGACTACTAACTACTGTCTACTGGCTACTCTGTTGGCCGCTTTCACTCCCGGCTTAATTCAAATTGCCCATTTTGGCACTACCGAATCCTTGCTCTCCTTTTTCTTTCTGGCAACTGTCTATTTTTCAATAAAAATCGTTGAAGAAAATCGATCAAGAAACTATTTTTTTGCCGGATTGCTTTTAGGACTGGCCTTAGGAACTAAAATCAGCGCCCTGGTTTTTGCCTTTCCGATCATTTTTGCTCTTCTCTTAAAACTTCGGCAAGCGATGATTAAGAAGTCTTCGTGGTGTAGAGGGGGTGGTCTCTTCTTCCTTTTTCTTTGCGCCACCGCCATCTTTTTCTTTGTCTCTTCCCCATATGTTATCCTCAATTTCTCGGAAACAAAAAGAATCCTTCTTTACGAGGCTCAAGTGGCCAGTGGCCAAATCCCTGTCTTTTACACCCGACAATTCTTGAAGACCACTCCTGTTTTGTTTCAACTGGAAAAAATTTTCCCTTATGCCCTCGGCTGGCCAATTTTTATCCTCGGAATGGCCGGATTTCTTTTAATATTATTTTTAATAGCCAAAAAATTACTCAAAACAAAACATTTTTCTTTTACCCTTACTACTTACTACTTACTACTGACTACTTTTCTGGTTTACTTCTTTTCCCAGGCTTTTCTTTTTTGCAAATGGACGCGCTTTATGGCCCCCATTTTTGCCTTCTTCCCCATCTTCGCCACTTTCTTCCTAAGTTACCTAAGTAACTTAAGAATTAAGGCTTTTTTAGTCGGAATTGCTCTTCTTCCGGGAATAGTCTTTTCTTCAATCTATTTCCGGCCCGATATCCGCTTTCAGGCCTCGGACTGGATTTATAAAAACATTCCTGCCAGCTCGCGAATTTTATCGGAGACCGGTAATGTCATCGACATCCCTATTCTCCCGCTTTCTAATCCTGACCACTCCCTCTCTTCCGTATCCTTCGACTTTTATCGCCTCGATGAAAATCCCCGGCTTCTCTCCCAATTGCTAGATTCACTCAGCAACAGCGACTACGTCTTTGTTCCTAGTCGCCGGTTATTCGCCAACCACTTAAGACTACCCCAAGACTACCCACTCACCGCCAAATATTATAAGCTTTTGTTTTCGGGTCAATTAGGTTTCACCGAAATTAAAAAATTCCAACCCTTTCCCAACTTATCACTTATCACTTATCACTTATCACTTTCCGACGAATCTGCCGAAGAAACTTGGTCAGTCTTTGACCACCCGGTCGTTAGAGTTTTCCAAAAAAAGGTCAGTCTAACTCGCCAGCAATATGAAGAACTATTTAAAGAAGATTAAAGTTTTTTTCCCCAGATTAAGCCCAAAACTAATTCTCGGGCTTATTCTTTTCTTGGCGGCTTTTCTGCGTCTATATGGTCTTAATTGGGACCAGGGCCAGCATCTCCATCCGGATGAGCGCTTTTTAACGATGGTGGAAACTGCCCTCAGCCTTCCTCAAACTTTCAACGAATACCTTAACCCTCAAACTTCCCCGATGAATCCTCACAACCGAGGCTATCAATTTTTTGTTTATGGAACTTTTCCTCTTTTCCTAACGAAGCTGGCCGGGGAACTGACTAATTATTCCGACTACGATCAGATTCATTTTATCGGTCGATTCCTTTCCGCCCTGTTCGACTTAAGTACGATATTAATCATATTTAAAATCGGTCAAAGGGTTTTTAACACTAAGGCCGGCATCCTCGCTGCTTTCTTATACTCCTCCATGGTCCTCCCACTTCAACTTTCTCACTTCTTTGCGGTGGACACTTTCCTAACTTTTTTCCTCGTACTTTCGTTTTACTTTCTTGTTTTGCTGACAACTGACTTTCGATTGCTAACTACTGCCACTCTCGGCATTTCCTTCGGTTTCGCCCTCGCTTGCAAAATTTCGGCTTTGTTTTTTGGGCCAGTTATTGTCGGGGGGTTACTTTTTATCTTAATTAAGAAATCAAAACAGCCAATTAAAATCTGCCTTGGGTTAATTACCGTCTTGGCTTTTTCCGCCCTCGCTTTTAGGCTTAGTCAGCCTTCTGCTTTCGCGACCGCCTCATTTGGCCAATGGCGGATTAACCCTCAGTTCGTGGTTAACTTAAAAGAACTAAGACAATATGACAATCCGGAAACTCTTTTTCCACCCTCAATCCAATGGCTGGCCACTAAACCAATACTGTTTCCCTTGAAAAATTTAATTTTCTGGGGGGTAGGATTACCTTTAGGAATCACGGCTGTTTTTTCTCTTCTTTACGCCATCGCTCAACTACTTAACTTTTCGATTTCCGTCAGAGGGAGAACCTTCAAACTAGAGGCGAAAAAATTTTTATATTTTTTGGCTCTTTTCTGGATTCTTGGCATTTTTTTCTATCAAGGCAGTCAGTTTTCTAAAAATATGCGCTATTTTTTGCCAATTTATCCCTTTTTGGCCCTCTTGTCGGCCGATTTCTTGCTTAAAATTATCGATTTATTGAGAGGAAAACTGTCGAAAAGGGCTCTTTTTGTTTCCGTTAGCCTGTTTTTTTCTCTCTTCTTAATTTATCCTCTCTCTTTTATGTCAATTTACGCCCAGCCCAACACCCGCATGGCCGCCTCAAATTGGATTTATCAAAATATCCCGGCCGGAGCCACTCTTCTTAATGAAGAATGGGACGACCCGCTCCCCCTTAACTTACCTCAAGAAAATTCTTCAATTTACACTCAAGAATATGTTTTTATGTATGCCCCCGATACCCCCGAGAAGTGGAAAAAGATTAATTCCCAACTAGAGAAAGTTGACTATATTGTTCTTTCCTCCAATCGAGCTTACGGCTCCACTATGCGCCTCGCCGATAGGTACCCTCAAACCATCGCCTATTATCAATCGCTTTTTACGGGAAGTGGAAAGTTTCAAAAGGTAGCCGAGTTTTACTCCTATCCTTGTCTTCCCCACCTCGGAGCACTTTCAATTTGTTTTAATGACGACGACGCCGAAGAATCCTTTACCGTCTACGATCATCCCAAAGTTATCATTTTTAAGAAAGCTTCTCACTAACCCTTAAGATTAAAATCCATTTTGGTATTCCCAGAAAATGACTTTTCCTTCTGGGCTTTTGACTTCCTTAAAAATCCCCCCTGGAAAGCACAATTCAAGCTGCGACAAGAAATCTTTTCCCCGGGGGTCAAGGGCAAAATAATAATTTCCCTTTCTCGAGCGGCAATAAAAACTGCCTTCCTTAAGGAAATTAATTTCTTTTGGGCTTCTAAGAGAAAACTTAATTGCCTCCGGCTCCGGTTGGCCCCATTCTCCCCAGCAACAAGAATAAACAAAAACTTCCGCGCTCTCAGGTAGTTGGTCTATTCTGGAAGCAATAATCTTCCCAAAAGGAACATTGCCGTTGGGCAGTCCCCGGGTATAGTCAAAAAAATAACTTTTGAAATTCAGAGCCAAAGCCATCAAAAAAAGCCAGGCAAACATAAGTTTCGCCAATAAAGGCTTTCTTTCACTTATTTTCCGAAAAGACCAACTTGCCCCTAGAGCGACGATTAAACAAACAAAGGGCAAAGCCCCAATTGAACGAGTCGCCGAAGGAATATCAATGGGAAAATTAAGCACCAAAACGGAAGGTAACTGAAGGACAATCAGGGGCAATAAAACAAACGGCCAAAGTTGGCGCTTACCGAATAAGTAAACGCCGCCGAGAAGGAAGAAAAGCCCGCTTAATAAATCCAGCTGAGGTGCTCGGGGAGGATTGACTCTAAAGACAATATCTCCCCTTAAATGAAGCATTGCCGCCTGGTTAACTAAATTAGTCAGCAACACTTTTATTAAATCGGAAAGTGTCTTTCCCTGAGAATTAATCATTCTGGCGGGGTGATGCCAATAACTGAGGGGGGATTTCCAAGCATAAATTGCCAACGGAGCAAAAACTAGGGCAAAACTTAAAGAGACTATCGCCATCCCTTTTAAGAGAAAAATCTTCTCTCGCCTTTGCTTTTGCCAAAAAGCCCAAAAATAACCAGTCAGAATCAAAATCGGCATCACCCTAAAAGCGGTGTAAGTATACATTCCTAGGCCTAAGAATAAACCCGTGACCAAAAAATCAACTAACTTTAATTTCCGAATCGATTTGAGGAAAAAAATAAAAACCAAGGAAACAAACAGGGGCATTAAAATCGCCCGCAACCCCAACCGGCTAAAGGTCAGGTGCCAACGGGAGATAGCTAGAAAGAAAGCGGCTAACAAGCCCACCTTTTTATCCACTAGTTCCTTCCCTAAAAAGTAAATCGCCAAAACCCCCGCTAAACCGATCAGCGCCGTAGTGATTTTTTGCGTTAAATAACTTAAGCCAAGAAACCGGGCAATAATCGCAGTTAAATAAAAAAGCATTCCTTCGCGTCCGGTATTTTTGGGGAAAAAAATGGCCAGTTTTCCCGACATAATCTCAGCGATGTCTTTAAAATTTTCGTTGACATCACCAAACATTTCTCCGGGTAACTCCTCCAAAAGATAAAATCTTAAAAAAACCGCTACCGAAAAAATCAGAAAAAAAGGTAAGATTTTCTTCAGAGTGGATAGAAGCAGTTTCTTGCTTATCATTAAATTTCCTTCCGACTAATAATCAAATTTATTTCCCGAGGGGAAAAGTAAGCTTTGAAATTGGTCAATGGCTTTCTCCAGGGAAAAAATTTCTTTTGCCCGCCGCCCATTTTTAACATAACGGTTTTTATTCTTAATCACTTTAATAATGGCCCGGCTGATTTCTTGAGGGTTTCGGGGAGAGACGACTTCCCCCATTTGAGTTAATTTCACCGGCACCCTTACCCCCGGTAAATTACTGGCCACTACCGGGCAACCACTGACCATCGCTTCCATTTGAATCATACCAAAAGCTTCCGTAGAATTGACACTGGGTAGAACTAAAACATCCAGTTTTCGAAGAAAGGAAACCAACTCTTCATCGGTCAGTTTGCCCAAGAAAACAGCTTTCCCTAAATATCTCTGGGACAAAGAATTAATCTCCCGCCAATATTTTTCTTCCCCGACCGTCTCCTTGGGCCCAACCAAAAAAAGCCCAAAATCTTTTAGTTCTTCTCCCAAGTAAGGTATAGCCTGAAGTAAATATTCAATTCCTTTGTCGGCGGCCACTCTTCCCACATAACCAATTTTGTCTTTCCTTCCCTTAAGTTTCTCAAGAACAATTTTATCCGCTTCCGTTTCACCTGAGTCTTTCCTCAAGAAAATTTTATCCAGTGGCGGATAAATAATAACCACTTTATTTAAAAAATGCCTCAGGACGGGAGAATGCTTGGCATAATCTTCACTAGAATTAATAACTTTTTGAGCCAGGGCGCAACAGAGAAAATTAATTGCCATTAGCGTTTTCCCAATAATCTTATTGACCAAACTCGAAGCGAAAACAACATCACAGTGGTAAACGACCAAAGCTTTTTTCTTAAAAAGCCTGGCCAGGAAAAGCAACCATAATGATTCCGGCTGAGGTAAATGACAAATAACGCTATCGGCCGCCCTTACTTTTTGGTAACCTTGCCATAACCAGGCGGGCATAACCAGGCCCTTATTTACCCGCCAAAGAAAAGGCACCCGGGTAACCAAAACTTTCCCTATTTTCTCTTTTTTGGCCAATTTCTTGTCATACTGTGCCGTGAGAATCTCTACCGTCTCTCCTTTGTCACTCAACCCCTCGGCTAACCGTTTAGCATAAACGCTCACGCCAGAAAGATAGGGATCATAATAGGAAAGTGAAAAAAGGACTTTCATTTTTCCTCAAGTTAATTACAAATTGAAGAAATTTCAATCTTTTTATTTGAAGGACAAACAACTTTTAGGGAAGAAAGTTTCTCTTTCAGAAAGGAAGCAATTTCTTCATCGTCTTCAACGAAAATATCTGCTTTTATCTTCCTCAGCATTCTTTCCTTAAATAAGTGCGGCTGCTCATCGCCAAGATTAACGAATACTTCGGCGAAAAGATCCTCTAGTTCTCTTTTTTTCAACCAGTTTTTGGTTTCGTCTTTCAAAAAAGAGTAACGCCCCGAGATAACAAAAAGCTCATACTCCTTTTCCCGGGCAAGCCGGCGAATAAGAGCAATATTATTGCCGATAGGCGGCCGGAATAAATAATAATGAGATATCTTTCTCAGATATTTTTCCAACTTAAATCTGGGAAAACGATACCGAAGCTCTCTCTGATTGCCACCTTTAAAAAGCCGGTCAATTAATCGCTGAGGAATTAACGGTGGTTTATCGACAATGACGCCGTCCAGGTCAAAAGCAACCCTGATTTTCCTCGCCATTTGGCTGATTATACCCCGAGATAGGCAACCAGCGCAAAAAAAGATAAAGTCCCGCCTGATTGCAATCCAGAGAGGGTAATTTTAAAATACGCTTATGCTCGCGGACCTAAAAATTATTTTTGTTTGGTGGGGTTATCTTTTTGCCATTGGTTTGATATTTCTACCGCTTAGCCGACGCCTCTTTTCCTCCTTCTTCGATCAAGGTTATCTCTTCGCCAAAGTTTTAGGAATTTTGTTTTCTTCTTACTTGGTCTGGCTTCTGGCTTCTTTAAAAATCTTACCTTTTACCCTTATGTCGATTTGGGGGGCTTTCCTTTTGGGTTTATTTTGCAACCTTTTTCTTCTCAAACAAGATACCACCCTAAGGAAAGCAACCCGCCCGCTGGCGCTTACCTGGATGGGAGAGGAGCTCTTATTCCTTCTAGCTTTGGCGACTTGGTCTTTTGTCCGTGGTTTTCAGCCAGATATTCAAGGCCTAGAAAAATTTATGGATTTTGGCTTTGTTAACTCGATTCTGCGCAGCCGTTTTTTTCCGCCAGCGGATATGTGGTTCGCCGGAAAATCGATTAACTATTATTATTTTGGCCATTATATTACTGCCTTTTTGACTAAATTAACGGGGATTGATTCCGCCATCACTTACAATCTGATGATCGCTCTCCTTTTTGCTTTTACCGTTGCCTTGACTTTTTCTCTCACCGCTAATTTGGTTTATTCCTTTTTTCGCCAAAAGGCCAAAAATCTCACCCCTGGTCATTGGCGACGGATATTTTTTGCCGGTCTTTTTTCGGCTTTGCTCCTTTCTTTGGGGGCCAACCTCCACCCTGCCTATTACAATTTAAAGATGGGTCTTGGCCGGCCCTACTGCGATGGTTCTCTAAACTATTGGTACCCCAACGCCACTCGCTACATCGGTTACTGTCCCGATGTTCCCGATAAAACTATCCACGAGTTTCCTTCATATTCTTTCATCGTCTCTGACCTCCACGGCCACGTTTCAGATATTCCTTTTGTTCTCTTATTCCTCGCCCTAATTTTCAGTTTATTTAAATTATTAAGAGAGAAATCCTCAGAAGTTTTGAGTTTTGCTCGCCTCGCTTCGCAGTCGAAGCGGGAGTTTTTGATTTTAAGTTTGCCAATCTCACTCACATTGGCCGTAATATATATGACTAACCAATGGGATTTCCCGATTTACCTTTTAATTTTTGGCTTGGTTTTGCTTGGCAGCTTTTATTCCCGCTGGCGGAATTCTTGGCTCCAATTATTACCGCCGCTTTTCGTTGGCGGGTGGTCTCTACTTTTAACGCTCCCCCTTGTCCTGCCTTTCCAGTTAAACTTCGACCCGATTGTTAAAGGCATCGCTTTTGTTCATGCCCACTCTTTACCGCACCAGCTCCTAATCCTTTGGGGTGTCCCTTGGCTTTTTGCCGCCGTTTTTGCCATCTTTTTAATAGGGGAAGCAAGAAACAGGAAAAATCTTTTGATCACTGATATCTTCACTTTCGTTTTGCTGGCCGTTGCCACTTTTTTAGTTATCATCCCGGAAATTATTTATGTCAAAGATATTTATATCGAGTCCTATCATCGCGCCAACACCGTGTTTAAGCTTACTTATCAGTCTTTCATCCTCTACGCCCTAGCGATGGGCTACATCTTCATTCGCTTGGTCTCTTCCATCAAAAACTTCTTTGGCCGCAAATTAACGGCCGCGGTTCTTTTTCTCTTCTTTACCGCATTAATGATCTATCCTTTTTATTCCCTCAAAGGCTACTATGGAGAACTGAAAAAAGATAATTACCAATCTCTTTATGGTCTTAATTTTTTGAAAAAACTTTATCCCGGCGATTATCAAGCGGTCCAGTGGTTAAATCAAAATGTTAAGGGCCAACCGGTTGTTCTTGAAGCAGTAGGCGATAGCTACACCGATTACGAAAGAATTTCGATGGCCACTGGTCTCCCGACAATTGAAGGCTGGTTGGTTCATGAATGGCTTTGGCGAGGCAGTTTTGACGAACCGGGCCGGCGGGCAGTCGATGTGCAAACTATTTATGAATCGGCCGATTTAACCCAAACTAAAGAGCTCTTCGAAAAATACCAAGTTAAATATGTCATTATCGGCGCCTTAGAGCGGCAAAAATACTCCCAGCTGAAGGAAGAGAAATTCAACCACCTAGGAAAGAAAGTTTTTGAAAGCGAAAAGACCACTATTTTTAAGTTACCTTAAAAGGTTCTCCACAAACTCATGGATTGCCTCCCAAGTATCCTGTTTAGGAAGTAAAACCCATTGCTTAGAGTAATGAGTCTGGGGATGAACCAATAAGTTGTCGGCCAAACTGCCGGCCTTCATCATTGCCCAATCAGTCTTCAGCGCTAAAAGGGCCAAATTGCCAAAATTTTCGACCTTTATCTCGGTTTTAACCGAACCTTGGAAAACTTGCCAAAGGCGATAAATTTTAATTGGTCGCAGATAAACTGCAGGCGAACTCAATTTTTGGCGGAAGGCTTCCAAAAACTTTTGCTGTCGAAGGGAGCGAGCGAAGTCTGTTCCTTCCTCGCCTTCGGCATTGCGGCTGCGAACAAATTTTAACGCTGTTTTACCATCCATTAATTGTTTCCCTGCCTCAAAATGCAAATATTCATAGCGGCATTTGAGTTCCTTATCGCCGTTACATAGATCTTTTTCCTTACCGGCAATGGGATATTTATAATCGTCAAAGCTGTGAGCAACTTCCACCTCCACTCCCCCTAAAATATCAACCGCTTTTTCAAAGCCATCGAAGTCTAAAACTAAAATATAGTCTATCGGCTGATTCACTACTTGAGAAACGGCTTTTTTAGCCAAATCAAAGCCGCCATAATGATAGGCCGTGTTAATTTTAGCTTGAATTTCTTTAATCCAAAGGTCACGGGGAATAGAAATCAAAACCGCTTTGCCGTTGACAGCATTAAAGGAGGCAAAAATAATCGTGTCAGTTAAATCGGCCCCACTTTCGCTACTACCGTTAATTCCCAACAAAAGAAAACTTGTCCGCCCTTGATGGCTGGTAATCCCTTTAAAAAAAGTGCTTTTGATATAATGGCCGAAGCCAAAACCGGCAAAAAAGAGTAAAATCAGAAAAGCAGCAAGGAGAAATAGGGGAGTTTTTTTGGCCATGACAGACATTTTAGCAGATTTGAATTTGCCCCAGCAACAGGCGGTTACCTTCGGCGATGGGCCACTTTTAATTTTGGCTGGCGCTGGCAGCGGTAAAACTCGAGCACTAACTTTTCGAGCCGCTTACCTGATCAAAGAAAGAAAAATTCCCAGCGAAAACATTCTTCTCTTGACCTTTACTAATAAAGCGGCCGGGGAGATGAAAGAAAGAATAGCAAAGATATTAGGAGATAAAGATACTAAGATGCTAGGTGAAAGTGGAAAATCTCCCCACGCCCCAATATCTCAATATCCCAATATCTCTCCGCCCTTTGCCGGCACTTTCCATTCTTTTTGCGCCAAGGTTCTGCGGCGGGATGGCCACCTCTTAGGCATTCCCGCCAATTATGTCATCTATGACGAAGCTGACCAACTGGAAGCAATTAAAGAAATTCTAGAAAAGCTTCATCTTTCACCTAAAGAATTTAAACCGGCCGCCGTCTTAAACACTATCTCTCAAGCCAAAAACGAACTTATCTCTAAGCTGGAATATCCTCAATACGCTCGCAGTCCCTGGCAAAAAACTGTCGCCCAAACCTATTTAGACTATCAGCAACTTTTAAGCCATAACGACGCGGTTGATTTCGACGATCTGATTTTCAAAACGGTGGTTTTGTTTAAAAGGTTTCCCGAGATTTTGGGCCAATATCAAAACCGCTATCCTTACCTTTTAATTGATGAATATCAAGATACTAATCACGCTCAGTATGTTTTCACCAAACTTCTAGCTCAACGCTACCGTAACTTGACGGTCGTTGGTGATGCTTCTCAAAGCATTTACGGCTGGCGAGGGGCTAATTTTCGTAACCTAGTTAATTTAAAGAGCGATTTCCCCAACTTAACGATTATTAATTTGGAACAGAATTACCGCTCCACTCAAATTATCCTCGATTTAGCCTACCGGGTTATTTCCCATAACACTTCTCACCCCATTCTCAAGCTCTGGACTCAAAATCAGGCGGGCGAAAGGGCCAGCCTTTACGAGGCGCAAAATGAAATTGCCGAGGCAGAATTTATTGCTAATCAAATTGTCCGTCTGTCAGACCGCTTTCATTTGTCGGACTTTGCTGTCCTTTACCGGACCAATGCTCAATCACGAGTTTTAGAAGAAGTTTTTCTGCGGGCAGGGTTGCCTTACCTCTTAGTTGGCGGCACTCGCTTCTACCAAAGGAAGGAAATCAAAGATGTTCTGGCCTACTTGCGCCTGATTGCTAATCCTAAGGACGCGGTTTCTCGTAAAAGATTGGAAAAAATCGGCAAAACTCGACTAAGCAAATTCCTGGACTGGCTTAAAGAAAAACAGGCTCAGAAAAAGATTAATCTAGAAAGAACCGATACCTTAGTGTTATTAGATAGCGCCTTAAAAGCGGCCGAATATTTGGAGCTCTATGATCTCCAAATGGAGGAAGACTTAGGACGCCTGGAAAACATTAAAGAGCTCCGCTCAGTGGCCGCAGAATTTCCTCGGCTCCAAGATTTTTTGGAAAATGTGGCTTTAGTCGAGCAAGAATATTTACCCGAAAGCCCTTTCTCTAGTAACAAGAAAGAGGTTATCACTTTAATGACCTTACACGCTTCCAAAGGCCTGGAATTCCCGGTCGTTTTTTTAGTCGGGATGGAAGAGGGCCTTTTTCCTCATTCACGCAGCTTGCTTGACCGTAATGAACTGGAAGAAGAGCGCCGTCTCTGTTATGTCGGCTTGACCCGAGCCAAAGAAAAAGTTTTTTTAACTCATACTCGTAAACGGCTCTACTTCGGTCAGCGATCGGCTAATGAAATCTCCCGCTTTATCCAGGATTTGCCGGAAGAGCTTTTAGAAACTGTCCAAGAATTTCAGTAAGGCCAAGAGGAAAGTTCCCAAGACACAAAATGAGCAAAGGATAAGCTCCAACAAAAGAAGCATCCGAAAAGGGAAAGAAAGGTCCGGTTTTAAGTAAAAATTCGTAAAATTAATTATTGGCCACGCTAACCGTGACGAAGATTTCGCTTTCCTGGCCATCTTTTTTATATAATATCATAAGAGAAGAAAGAAGGTAAATGCCGACGGTAAGAATTATCACCGAGGAATCAAAAACCGCTTTCAATCATTTGGCCGCCCATCCCTTACAATCCTGGGCTTGGGGAGAATTCCGTCGCCTTCAAGGACACCGAGTCTGGCGCCTCGGCCTTTTTGAGGACGCTAAACCGACTCAAGTTTTCCAAATTACTTTCCACCGTCTCCCTCAGCTGCCGTTTTCTGTTGGTTATTTACCAAAAAGTTCACTGCCAACCCCAACTGTAATTGCAGAATTAAAAAAACTTGGCCAGCAGGAAAAAGCCATCTTTATTAAAATCGAACCCCATGTTGAGGCTAAGAAAGGTGGGGGAGTGGGGGAGCCTGAAAAATTAGGTTTACTCCCCGGCAAACCCCTCTTTACTAAATTCACTTCTATTATCGACTTGAGTGCTTCTGAGGATGAGCTTTTCCAGCGTCTGAAGCCGAAAACCCGCTATAATATTCGCTTAGCTCAGAAACATGGTGTAACAGTTAAGGAAGACGATTCCGACGAAGCTTTCGAGGTTTATTTAAAACTTCTTTTTGAAACTACTCATCGCCAAGGCTTTTACGCTCACGATGAGGATTATCACCGTCTGCAGTGGCAAATCTTAAGGCCGGCTGGCATTTCCCATCTTTTGACTGCCACTTATCAGGGCAAAATGTTAGCCGCTTTCTTACTTTTCGTTTTTAATAATACTCTCTATTACCCTTATGGCGCCTCTACCCGAGAGCATCGGGAATTGATGGCACCAACCCTTTTAATGTGGGAGGCAATCCGTTTTGGCAAAAACCAAGGCTGCCAGCAGTTTGACCTCTGGGGTGATTTAGAACCTAATCCGCCCCCTAATCATCCATACTTTGGTTTCCATCGTTTCAAAGAAGGCTTTTCGCCCCGGCTAGTCGAATTTATTGGTTCATATGATTTGGTCATTCAGCCCCTCCTTTATCAGCTTTTCCAAAAAATCGATCGGCTCCGCTGGAAAGTTCTTCATTTAAAAGCAAAGGTTAAATCTTAAGGCTATGGATATCCGTCAATCTCCCCAGTATGCTGCCTATCTCAAAAGTCTTGGCTGGCAAATGGAAAAAATTGGCTCCCACTACTTTTTCTTAAAAAAAATTCCCTTCCTGGGCTTTCTCTTAAAAGTCCAACGAATTGCTCTATCGACTCCTTTTGGGGAAATCGAAAAGCTCGCCGCTAAATATCGCCCTTTTCAAATCATTATTGAACCGGCCGTTGGCAAAACCGCCGAAACTCTTCCCGCTGGCTTCAGACCCTATCGCTCACCCTTCATTCCCACTAAAACCTTAATCAAGGATTTAAGGGAAACCGAAGATAAAATCCTCGCTTCTTTTTCTAAAAATAAGAGACGCGATATTCGCTTAGCGGGAAAAAAAGAACTTATTACTAAAGAAGGAACAGTCGCTGACTTCGTGACTTTGAAAAAAGATTATCTCTTAAGAAAATTTATTTTACCCTTCGGCACTGAAAGAGAAATTGAGCTTCTCTGCCAGGCTTTTGGGGAAAAAGCCAAAATCTTGGTCGCGGAAAGCGAGGGCAAAGTGGTTGCCGCTACTTTGCTTTTATTCCACAACCAGGTCGCCTATTACTGGCAGGCCGCCGCTACTTCCCGGGGCAAAAAACTCTTGGCGCCCACTCTTTTGGTCTGGGAAAGCATAAAGTTAGCTAAAAAAAAGGGCTGCACGACTTTCGATTTCGAGGGAATTTATGATGAGCGTTTTCCCCAAAACAAATCCTGGCTTGGCTTTACCAATTTTAAAGAAGGCTTCCGGGGAAAAGAGGTTCAATATCCGCTACCAATTATTATCAATCTCAAACTATCCCGTCTTATTTCCAAGCTTCGCAGATAAGTTTATACTCGCAAAAGTCACAGTGCTTGCCGGGAGTGGAGGAGAAGTTGCTTTCGGAAATCGCTTTCGCCTTCTTTAAAAGCTCTTCCCTGACTTTCTCTAAATCCTCTTTCGTCCGACTACTAGAAACTTTTTCCTGATTGTCAAAAAAGTAAAAGGAGACCGTCACTTCTTCCGGTTTGAGAATTTGTTTTAAAATCCCCGTATAAGTCAAAATCCCATCCACCGCCACTAAAGCATAAATTGAAAGCTGCAAGTCTTTTTCCACTTCTTTTTTGGTTGAAGACTTGCCGGTTTTGTAATCAATAATTTCAAAGCCCGACTGAGCGGGGTCAATCCGGTCAATTTTCCCCAAAATCTTTAAGGTCGGCCCCAGGCGAATAACAAATGATTGCTCTAAAGCCATTGGCAACACTTTCGGGTTGTAGGTTTTTTCAAAAAATTCACCCAAAATTTTCTCGCCTTCCTTTTTGTAGCGCTGTTGTTGCTCCCGCGAGTTGTAACCGATCGAAACCCAGTTTTCCGCCAGAATTTTCAAAAGGTCATCTTTGGTCGGGTTTTGGCCAGCCATGGCCCGCTGGTAAAAGTCCCGCATAGTTTCATGAATGGTACTCCCAAAAGATAGTGCCCCCGATGGGGGAGTCGGGAGAAAAAGTATATAGGCAAATCTATATTTCAAGGGGCAAAGGTCAAAAGTCTCGATTTGGGAGTAAGAAAGCTGGCTTATCGGCTGGCGAGCCATTGGCTCTTTCTTTTCCCCCACTGTCTTTAAATCAAAAATGGAAAGCTGGGTTTTTTGCTTCTCGTTTTGCGGGCTGCAAACTACGTTTTCTCCGAGTGCCTCAACTACAAACGGTGAAACCTTCCTTTCCCGCTTACCTTCGCCGTAAAAGTTAGCCGCCGTTAAGTAAAGCTTGTCCTCCGCCCGCGTCATCCCCACATAAAAAAGTCGTCGTTCTTCCTCCAAATGGAAGTCCCCTTGAGGAAGAATCTCTTTAATCAAGGCCTCGGGAATAGGAATTTGCTCCCGTCGTTCCATCGACGGAAACCGGCGGTTGACCAGATTCACCATAAAAACGACTGGGAATTCCAAACCTTTAGCCGAATGAGCAGTTAAAACATTGACCGCATCGTTTTCCGTCCAGTCAATTTCCGCCACTAACGGAGATTCGCCCAGTTCCAGCGAAAGATTAATATAGTCCACCACTGCCAGAACCGAAGCGTCTTCATGGCCAGTCTCGTAAACCTTCAGTTTATCGAAAAATTTCGCGATATTTTGAACTCTCTTTTCGTCTTCAATTGTTTTTATGTCCGACAGGCAACCATACAAACCACTATCCTGAAGAAAAAGCAAAAGAATTTCATAGGCACTGGCTGTCTTCATCAGGTCCATATGCTTATGGATTAAACGGACCAGTTTCCCGATTGTGTCCCGAGCCGCCGGACTAATAACAGTCGCGTCGGGGGCAATCACTTCCTCGCAGGCCTCAAAGAGGGAAATGCGCCTTTTCCGGCTAAAATTCAAAAGCGCGGCCAGGTCTCGCCCAGGGAGACCAAAATATTCCATAGACAACAGTCTATACATTGCGATTGAATCTTCAAAATTATATAAAACCAATAAATAAGAAATGAGGTCTTTTATTTCCGGCTGCCTAAAGAGCATCCCCGGCCCTAAAAATTGGGCTGGTATTCCCCCCCAAGCCAAAGCCCGCAGAAACGGCTCGGCGTGACTGTTAGCCCTGACCAAAATCGCAAAATCCTTCCATTCCAAACTTTGAACTTCGCGCTTTAAACTTTTAATTTCGTTGGCCACTATCTCCGCCTCGTTATCCGCTCGGTCAGCCAAAAAAAATTCCACCGGTACTTCCGTAACCTCCCGGACTTTCTCCAACTTCTTACTGATACCTAAGCTCGCCTCCAGTGTATCCGGGTCATTATTCTTAATCAGCCGATAAGCGGCATCCAAAATTGTTTGAGTGGAACGATAGTTTTTATTTAAAACGACGCTTTGAGCTTCCGGATAATCCTTTTTAAACTGAAGGATATTGGAAATTGCCGCTCCCCTGAATTTATAGATTGACTGATTGTCGTCGCCCACCACTGTCAAATTACTTTTAGGCGGTGGCGCTAAGAGTTTGATAAGAACATACTGAGCGTGGTTGGTATCCTGGAACTCATCCACTAAAGTGTATTTGAATTTTTCTTGGTAAGTTCTCAAAATCTTTGGTCGAGTCCGGAAAAGCCGCAAAAGCTGGCTCATTAAATCCCCAAAATCCAAAACTCCTTCTTGAAACTTCAGCTCTTCGTATTTTTGGTAAGCTTTCGCTAATTCTTCGGTCCGGGAAATTTCCTCAAAATCTTCCTCATTTTCTTTAAGTTTTTTATTTTTTCCTAAATTTTTTTGTTTTTTTAATTCTTTTAAATATTGAAAATATTCTTCCACCGCCACATCTTCGTCCTTAAGCCGCGAAAAGTGCTGGAGTAAGCCTTCTACAAACTTATTCGGGTTTCCTAAGGGTCTAAAGTAGTCCAAATCGAGCTTAAAGAGGTGGCGGCGCAGGAAATGAACGTTTTCTGCCTGGGTCATTATCCTATAGTGAGGGTTTAGGCCGATATTAAGGGCCTCATCACGTAAAATTCGGTCGGCAAAGCCGTGGAAAGTGTCCATCCAGAGGTTGGCATAACCCAAAGGTAAGGCAACATCGACTCTCTCTTCCATTTCCCGAGCAGCTTTTTCAGTGAAAGTGAGGGCCAATAACTCTCCCGGGGAAACTTTTTGTTCAATAATAAAATATTTGATTCTTTCGGTAATGACCGTGGTCTTGCCTGTCCCCGCTCCGGCAATAATTAAAAGCGGCCCTTCGCCGTGCTGGATTGCCTTAAGCTGTTCGGGATTTAGTTTTTTTTCGGAAGCATCAACCACAAGCCGATTATACAATAAGGCTCTATTCTTTCACTTTCTCAAGCCGCCAAAAGGTTTTGCCATCACGGGTAACTTTTTCCAGAAACATCTCCTTGGGCCGAATACAAAGCTGATCGCGACCATATTCCGGGCTGGGTTCAACCGGACTATAAACCACAAACTCCTTGTCCATATCCTCACTGTACTTGGCCACGCCCACAATCCGATAAACTCTGCCCTTAAAATGTTTCCAAATGCTCCCAGGAACTAAATCTCTCTTACTCATGATGTTAGCTGCTTAACTTCTTCACTCCCCTCTAAAGTTTGAGTTGAAGAAAGTTTTTGGCCAATTTGCAGAAACTCAGTATTAACATTGCTCATCTGATTATAGGAGTTGGTAATGTGTTTATTCAAAACTCCCAAAGTGTCACCAAGTTTAACATAATCTTTCTGAATTCCCCTAAGCAAAGAAAAGAGTTGACGGGATTTTTTCTCGATATCTTTTCCTTGAAAAGAAAGTAAAATTACCTGCAAATTAGCGTACAAGGTATTGGGAGAAACCGGGTAAACTCTTTCTCGGCGGGCAAAATCAGTCAAATCCATATCATTCACTACCTCATAATAGACCGGTTCAGAAGGAATATACATCAGAGCAAAATCCATTGTCCCCTCCTCCGGTAAAATGTATTTATTGGCAATCGCACTAATATGTTTCTTAACATCGCGATTAAAATCACGATGGGCCGTTTCTTTTTCCGCTTCATTCTCCGCCGCCATCATCTTCTGGAAGTTTTCCGCCGGGAATTTTGAATCAATCGGTAAAATCCCGGCGTCTGTCTTAATCGCCGCATCCACTTTCTCGCCACTTCTGAAGGCATACTGGAGAAAAAACGAACTTTTGGGAAACATTTGACCGATTAAATCTTTCAAGACCTGCTCGCCAATATTACCCCGCAGTTTCGGACTTTTCAAATAATCCTGCAAGTTTTTCATTGATAAAGAAAGCTCGGCAAATTTTCCCGCTTCCCGCTGGATTTGGCTCATCAAGCGTGCCGCATTATCCAACCGGCGATTAAGCTCTTCATTCCCCCGCTGCAAAGTATCGGTTAAATTCTTATTACTGCTACTTAGGGCAGAATTAAGGGTTTTAGTCGTATTATCGACAGATGATTGCATTGACTTTAGCCATTCGGTTAAGGTCTCATCGGTTTTGTTTTGAGAAAGTTCGGCCAATCGACGGTTCAAAAGATAAAGCACCGCTCCAAAACCTAAAGTCACGATAATAAGGATAAAGTAAGCTTCCCTGGCCATGCTCCCTACATTTTATCACGGCTTTGCTTTAAAATTAATTAATGGTTCGCAAACACCGTCGCAATTTCCTCCCCGTCCTTATTATCAATCTAATTTTGTGGGGCATCTGGCTTCTAGTAATTTTTTGCCTCTCCCCCACTCAATATTTTTCTCTAACCATCTCTCGTTTTAATTTTGCCTTGCCTCTGAATATTATTCTTTTTTTTCTAACTCTTACTCCCCCTTTAACCCTCACGCTGGCCTTTCTTTTCGGCCATACCCGGCGCGGATTTTTTTTAGCCCTTTTTTTAGATATTTGCTTGCTCCTGCAATTAATCCGGGAAGCCAATTGGCTGAACTTTTCCCTCATTTTAGCCTTCTTCCTGACCTCGGAACTTTACTTCTCTTCCCACCAAAGCAAAAGCCGCTAGACTTTGGCTATTTGACAAGAGCTAGGGGCAATGATATTTTGGGCTTAAATGAGGGTTTCTTCCCAAAAACTAAACCCGGCGGTAGAAAAAGACATCTTAGATATCCTTTGCCAAGTATTAACCGATACTAGGGACAAAGCCGAAATCAAGCAACTTCTCAAAAGCTTTCTTTCCCGAGCTGAGCTTCTTTGTTTGGCAAAAAGATTTGCGATTGCCAAATATCTTAACGACGGCCTAAGTTATGCCGAAATAAAAAGACGGCTGAAAATTTCCTCGGCGACCATTTCCCAAATCCAAGAACAGCTCGCTAAAGCCCCCGGACTACGAATTGCCCTGGAGAAAATTATGATTGACGAATGGGCTGAGCACTGGGCGAAGAAAATCAAAAGTCTTTTTGGCTAATAAGTCCTCCCTGCCTTTGCTTTCAAGGCCAACTTAAGCTAAAATTAGCCTGATGAACAAAAAGTTTTTTGTTACCACGCCGATTTACTATGTCAACGACATCCCGCATATTGGGCATACGGTTACCACGGTGACGGCAGATATTATTGCCCGCTATCACAAGGTTTTGGGTGAAAAGGTCTTCTTTTTGACTGGGACCGATGAACACGGAGCCAAAGTGGCGGAAGCGGCCGCTGAACAAGGCCTTCCTCCCCAGGAATTTACAGATAAGGTTTCCAAGACCTTTGCTGAAATTTGGCCCAAACTCAATATCAATTATGATTATTTCATCCGCACCACTAACCCCAAGCACGAAAAGATTGTCCAAGAAGTTTTGACCAAAATTTACAAAAAAGGCGATATTTATAAGGCTAAATATACTGGCCTTTATTGCATCGGTTGTGAGAAATTTATTACTGAATCAGAACTTATCAAAGGCAAATGTCCGCTTCATCCTACTAAAGAAGTGGTAGCCCAAAAAGAGGAAAATTACTTTTTCCGTCTCTCTAAGTATGTTCCGACGTTAATCAAGGCAATCGAAAACGAAAACCATCCCTTCCACTATAGGATTTCTCCTCAAAGCAAAAAAACGGAAGTGCTTTCCCGGCTTAAGGCAGGGGTTAGTGACTTAAGTATTTCTCGAGCCGAAGTTACTTGGGGAATTCCTATCCCCTGGGATAAATCACAGACTATCTATGTTTGGGTGGATGCTTTGTTTAATTATTATACAGCGACTAAAATTACTGGCAAAGAAGATTTTTGGCCAGCAGACCTCCATTTAATTGCCAAAGATATTATCTGGTTCCACACCGTTATCTGGGAAGCGCTTCTTATTGCGGCTGATTTGCTACTTCCCAAAGAAATCTTTGTCCATAACTTTTATTTGATTGATGGACAGAAGATGAGTAAATCTTTAGGAAATGTTATCGCGCCGCAAGAACTAATCCAAAACTATGGCGTTGATGGCACGCGCTATCTTATTGCCTCCACTTTCCCAGCCACCTCTGACAGTGATGTTAGTTGGCAAAAATTCACGGAAAAATATAATGCTGATTTGGCCAATGGCTTGGGGA
>Ga0307377_10000237_pt1 | contig 76528 bp, 53 predicted proteins | sample TR3MG_FD_202535 | JGI IMG/M metagenome (GOLD analysis project Ga0307377, IMG submission 202535) | Soil microbial communities from Risofladan, Vaasa, Finland - TR-3 | ecosystem: Environmental > Terrestrial > Soil > Coastal area > Acid sulfate soil | place: Finland: Risofladan, Vaasa | collected...
ATGACTTTTAAGGCGGGACGCAGTTTTTCGAGGGTTTCGCTGAGCTTTTTGTTGTCGGCGGGGGTGACGAAATCGATGGCTGGAGCATCGTTGAGCCAGATGGCGACGCTGCAGGATTCTTTGTGCATGTCGATGCCGACGTAGATTTTGTCGTCTGTTGTTGGGTTAATTTGCTTGAACCACATTTGTTTTTTCGGTAGTCTTTTGTTCATGGCCATCCCTTTCAAATGACGGTTTCGGTTAATAATTTTTCGAGAATTATAACCGTTGAAAGGATGGCCTTCATATTATCTAACCGAGGCGGAGGCGACGCGTGGCGTCGCGGTTTTTTTAATTGACCCCTCGACTGGGCTCGGGGTGACAGTTGGGGTGGATTCCTGCCTTCGGGGGATGATAGACGGGCGGTTGATTATATGTGGGGGCGAGATCCCTCCGCTGCGCTTGCCCTTCGCTGAGGCTCAGGGCTGCGCTTCGGTCGGGATGACGTGGGGCGGCGGACTCCGGTCGGGATGACCCCCGGTTTGCAGGTACGCAGGAGTGCACCCTGGGGGCAGGCAAGGCCGTCGCTCGTCGCCTGTCGCTGGTCGCTCGCTAAAGCCGCCGAATAATGTGGCGGGCAAGCCAGGGGAACCATCCCCAAGCTTCGCTTGAGGCTGCCACCCTTGAGGGCGTCAATTGCGTGGGTAAATGTTTTTGGCTGCGCGCCTGGGCAGGTGGGGAAATGAGAAGCTTGAGATTGCCGCGCTGCGCTCGCAATGACAGGGGCGGGATCACCCTCGTCAGAGACGTGCGCGAGCCAATCGTGGTGGTGGGCTTGGCCTTATTTTACCTTGTTTTGCTGCGGTAAGTGTCTATAATCTGCCTAAGGCGTTTCTTGACCTGCCGCGGCTATTTGCGGTAGGCAGGGGGCAAATAGGTGCGGCATTCGGGTGAAAATTTGATTGAAAGGGGCGAATATGAGACTTGACAGGAAATTGAAGATGGGAATGGTCGGCGGCGGGCCGGGGGCGTTTATCGGGGAGGTGCACCGGAAGGCAGCTCGGATGGACGGGGGGATAGAATTGGCAGCGGGGGCGTTCGATATCAATCCGCGAAAATCGAAGCAGATGGGGCGGGAGCTTTGCATCGAGCCGCGGCGGGCGTATCGGACATACTCGGAGATGATTGAGCGGGAATTGAAGCTGCCGGCGGGCGAGAGGATAGATTTCGTATCGATAACCACGCCGAACAACTGGCATTTTCCAATCGCGAAGGATTTTCTGGAAGCGGGCTTTCACGTGATGTGCGAAAAGCCGATGACGTTCAACGTCGAAGAGGCCCGCAGCCTGCATAAAATCGTGCGCCAGTCGCGTCTTGTATTCGGACTGATGCACAATTATACGGGCTATCCGATGGTCAAGCTGGCACGCGATATGGCGAGGCAGGGGGACCTGGGCAAAATCCGCAAAATAGTCGTGCAGTATCCGCAGGGGTGGCTGGCGACGCTGCTGGAGAAGACGGGGCAGCAGCAGGCGGCGTGGCGGACCGACCCCAAACAAAGCGGCGGCTCAGGCTGCATGGGCGATATCGGCACGCACGCGGAGAACTTAGCTGAGTACATTACGGGGCTGAAGATACGCGAAATCTGCGCCGACCTGACGATTTTCGTCAAGGGGCGAAAGCTGGATGACGACGGCAACTGCCTGGTTCGGTTCAATAACGGCGCCAAGGGTATTCTGCACGCGAGCCAGATTTCCATCGGCGAAGAGAATAATCTGGCCATCTGGGTTTACGGCGAGCAGAAGGCGCTCGAATGGCACCAGGAGCATCCGAATTACCTGTACGTGAAGGAGCCGAATGGGCCGGTGCAGGTGTGGCGGAGGGGCAATCCTTACGTGGCGGGCAGAAGCCCGGCGGCGGGCAGGGCGACGCGACTTCCGTTCGGCCATCCGGAGGCTTTTTTTGAGGCGTTCGCGAACATTTACTGCAACTTCGCCGATGCCGTGCGGGCAAAGCTGACGCGGACAAGGCCCGACCCATTGGCGCTTGACTTTCCGAAGGTGGAGGACGGGCTGCGGGGGATGCTGTTTATCGAGACGCTTCTGGCGAGCAACAAAACCAGACAGAAATGGACCAAAATCAAGACTTAATGCAACGGGCTATGCTGACGCGAGAGACCCGGCAGACGTTAAAAGCGAATCTTAGGAAGCAGGAAAGGCAGAATCATGAAAGGCTGGAGAAAGGTTTTGACTGCTGCAGTTCTGGGTTTGGCTGTGGCGGCGACATCGGGGGCGGCCGAGGCGGCCACGCTGAAGGCGCTCATCGTGAACGGGCAGAACAATCACGGCTGGCAGATAAGCAGCCCGATTTTGAAACAGATGCTGGAGCAGTCGGGCATGTTCGAGGTTGACGTGGCTACAAGCCCTCCGAAAGGGGGCGCTATGGAGGGTTTCAAGCCCAACTTTGCCGAGTATGACGTGGTGGTGCTTGACTACAACGGGGAATTATGGCCGGAGGCGACCAGAAAAGCGTTTGTTGACTACGTGAGCTCCGGCGGGGGAGTTGTCGTTTATCACGCGGCGAACAATTCTTTTCCGGAGTGGCCAGAGTATAACGAAATAATCGGGCTGGGCGGATGGGGCAAGCGGGACGAAAAGGCGGGTCCGTATGTTCGCTGGCGAGACGGCAAAGCGGTCCGCGATATGAGTCCGGGCAGGGGGGGAAGTCACGGGCCGAGGCATGCCTTTGAGGTTATTATGCGAAACGGCGGACATCCAATCACAAAGGGGCTGCCCGAGAAGTGGATGCACGCGGAAGATGAGCTTTACAGCGAGCTTCGCGGCCCGGCGAAGAACCTGACGGTTCTGGCGACGGCGTACGCGGACCCCGCGCAGAAGGGGACGGGCGAGCATGAGCCGATTCTGTTTACGGTCGGTTACGGCAAGGGCAGGGTGTTTCATACGGCGCTGGGGCACGTGGGACGAGGCGGTGGTTCGCTGCCGGCGATGGAATGCGCGGGCTTTATTACGACTTTGCTTCGAGGGGCCGAGTGGGCCGCGACAGGCAGAGTGACACAGAAGGTTCCGGAGGATTTTCCGACCGCGACGGAAGTGCGCAGATGGAAAGACTATAAGCAGCCGAGGCCGCTGGATGAGCTGCTGTCGGCAGTTGCGAGGTACGAATACGGGCAGAGCCGTCAGCCGCTCAGCGAGCTGAGCGACCTTGTTGGTTCGACGTATGATTCGGCGGAGGCCAGAAAAGGCATCGAGAAGCGTCTTGTGGAATTTCTCAGGTCGGAAGCGACGCCGGCGGGCAAGCAGTTTATCTGTAAAGAGCTGAGCATCATCGGTACGGACGAATGCGTGGGTGCGCTGGCTTCGATGCTGACCGAGAAGGCGACCTCGGAGATAGAGCCTGCGGATATGGCGCGCTATGCCCTGGAGCGGATACCGGGGCCGGCGGCTGACAAGGCCCTGCGAGATGCTCTGGACAAGACCGGCGGCAAGGTCAAGGTCGGGATAATCAACTCGCTCGGCGGGCGCGGCGACAGCAGCGCCGCAGGCCAGCTCGGCGGATTAGTGAGTGACGCTGATAAGGAGATTGCGGCGGCGGCGATATCGGCGCTGGGCAAGATTGGCGGCAGGGAGGCGGCGCGGGTTTTGGGCAGAGCGGGGGCGACGGCGGGGACAGGGCTTAATGCTGTGTGGGCGGATGCCTGTCTGGCCTGCGCGGACAAATTCCTGGCCGACGGTGACAGGAGCTGGGCGATTAGGGTGTACCGTCGGATGTACGGGCCTGGGATGGCGTCGCCGGTTAGGGCGGCTGCGCTGCGAGGTATGGTTAAGACGATGCCGGAAAGAGCGGCAACGATAGTGGTTGGTATTCTTAAAGGGGGTCAGGACGAGCAGATGCGGGCGGTGGCGGCGGGTCTTTTGAGGGAGATAGATAGTCCGGCGCCGCTGAAGGCGGCGACTGAGGAGTTTTCGAGTCTGCCGGTTGTGGGTCAGGTGGGGGTGTTGTCGGCTCTCGGAGGCCGGGGCGACCGGTCCGGTTTGGATACGGTTGGCAATGCGACCAAGAGCAACGAGGCGGATGTTCGTATCGCCGCTTTCGGTGCGCTGGCGGTGTTGGGCGACGCTTCGAGCGTTGATTTGCTGGCGCAGGCCGCGGCGAGTACAGAAGGCGCCGAACAACAGGCTGCACGTGAGGCTCTTTATCGTCTGCGCGGCTCAGGGGTGGACGAAAAGATTGTGGCAAGCATACCGCGGGCTGCCGCCGAGATAGAAATCGAACTGATTCGCAGCATCGGCCAGCGTAATATGTCGGCAGGCGTCGAGACCCTGCTTAAAACCGCGCAGTCACCGCAAGAGCAGGTCCGACTGGAATCGCTGAAGATGTTGCGGGTCGTTGCGGGCGAGAGAGATTTGCCGGCACTTATAGACCTGCTGGTAAAGGCGCAAAGCGAGGCTGAACGCAGCGAAGCGGAGAATACGGTGGCCGGGGTTGCTCGTAAAATCGGCGACAAAGAACGGCAGGCCGAGCCGATACTGGCTGTCCTGCCCTCCATTGAGGCGGTTCCGGCCCGGTGCGCGTTGCTTGGCGTGCTGGGCAAGATAGGCGGGCGAGGCGCTGTCCTTGCTTTGAGCAAGGCCTTAAGGGACGGCGATGCTGAGGTCAGGATTTCGGCGGTGCGCGCCTTGTCGGAGTGGCCCGGCCCGGAACCGATAGAGGACCTGCGCGGGGTGGCGACGCGTTCAACGGACGAGAGGGAGCGGGTTTTGGCGCTGCGTGGTTTTGTTCGCCTGATTGGCCTGGACAGCGAACGTCCGGCGGAGGAGCAGGTCGGCATGTACAAAGAGGCGATGAATCTGGCCTCGAACGTAACCGAGAAGAAGGCGGTGCTGTCGGGGCTGGCGAATGTAAAGTCGTTCGCGGCTTTGCAGATGGCTGCTGAGTTTCTGGACGAGAGCGGTTTGCAGCAGGAGGCCGAGGCCGCGGTGGTGAGAATCGGCGAGTCCACACAGGCCAGCCATGCTCAACAGACGAAGGCTGCTCTTGAAAAAGTTGGTCAGCTTTCCAGGAATGATTCGCTGCGCCAGCAGGCACAGAAGCTAATAGAGCAGATAGAGAAGTATGAAGATTACATTGCACAGTGGGAGGTTTCGGGACCTTACACTAAGGTAAACGCCGGCGCTCAAGAGCTGTTCGACGTTGTTTTCCTGCCGGAAGAAGGCGATGGGGAAAAGGCACAGTGGCGTATTATGCCAGCCGGGACCGACGTGGAAAGGCCCTGGCTTATGGAACTGGATAAGGCCGTCGGGGGGGAATATTGCGCCGGGTACCTTCGTACAAAGGTCTGGTCGCCGAAGGAGGAAAGGGCGCGGCTGCAGGTGGGGAGCAACGACGGGATAAAGGTATGGCTGAACGGTGACGTTGTTCATTCGAATAATGTCTTGCGAGCTGTCAGCAGGGATGAGGACATTGCCGAGGTGACTCTGCGCGAGGGCTGGAACGTGCTGATGATGAAAATAACCCAGAGCCGAGGGGAATGGTCGGCGTGCGCCCGCTTCGTTGGCCTGGACGGCGGGAAGCTTGAAGGGTTGAAGGTGTCGCCGGGCGATGCGGCGAAAGGCGAAGCGGAAATCAGGCTGATTGGCGATGACTTTTCTATGTGGCGTGAGCAGACCGGCACATGGCAGATTGTCGGTGAGGCGATTATGAGTCCCGAAAACGAAAAGCTGCTGGCTACTAAAGCCGGTACGGGCGTAATCGTCAACGGTCCAACGGGAAGGACAGTTGATTTGTTCAGCAGGGCGGAGTTCGGGGATGTCAGGGCGCATATCGAATTTGTGGTGCCGCGAGGGTCAAATTCGGGCGTTTATTTTATGGCCCGATACGAGATTCAGGTGCTGGACAGTTATGGCGTGGAGCGACCCGAGTACTCGGACTGCGGGGGTATTTATCAGCGCTGGGACGAGAAGAGAACACCCAAAGGGTACGAGGGACATCCGCCGCGAGTCAACGCGAGTTTGCCGCCGGGACAGTGGCAGAGTTTCGACGTCATCTTTCGCGCCCCGCGCTTTGACGAGAGCGGCAAGAAGATTGCCAATGCCCGCTTTGAGAAGGTGATTCATAACGGCATCGTTGTACAGGAAAACGTGGAAGTAACGGGGCCGACGCGCGCCGCGGCGTACAAGGACGAGAAGCCGAGCGGACCGCTAATGCTGCAAGGCGACCATGGTCCGGTTGCGTGCAGGAACATACGGATTTTACGGCTGGACAAGGGCCAGCCGTAATTTGTGTGAGCGCGGGTCGAAAACAATATCGCTGTTTTTGTTGCGATAAGGCTGCTGATAGTGTTTAATAAGGTTTTTGGTTGTGATTGGTCGTCGTTGCGCTGTGAAGGGTGATTGTCATGAATGGCAGAGACAGGAAAAAAGGCATTAACCGGCGTGACTTTCTGCTGTCAGCCGCTACGGGCGCGGCGGCATTTACTATTGTGCCGCGGTACGTGCTCGGAGGCCCCGGATATACGCCGCCGAGCGAGAAGCTCAACATAGCGGGTATCGGCGTGGGCGGCGTCGGCAAGAGTAATGTCAACGCTGTCAGCAGCGAAAACATTGTGGCACTGTGCGATGTCGATGAGAAGTTTGCAGCCGAGGTCTTCAACAAATATCCTACAGCCAAGAAATACAGCGATTTCCGGAGGATGCTGGAAAAACAGAAAGACATCGATGCGGTGATTGTAGCGACGCCCGACCACACGCATGCGGTTATCTCGATGATGGCAATCAAAATGGGCAAGCACGTGTACTGCCAGAAACCGCTGACATATTCGGTGTACGAGGCCCGCAAGCTGACCGAGGCCGCTCGTGAGCATAAGGTGGCCACCCAAATGGGCAACCAGGGCCATTCCGGCGAAGGCATCCGATTGATATGCGAGTGGATATGGGATGGGGCGATTGGTCCGGTGCGTGAGGTGCACGCCTGGACGAACCGGCCGGTTTGGCCTCAGGGTATCGGCCGACCGGAAGATACGCCGCCAGTGCCGGCGACGCTCGATTGGGACCTGTGGCTCGGACCGGCGCCATATCGGCCCTACCATAGCACTTACCTGCCGTTCAATTGGCGGGGGTGGCAGGATTTTGGGACTGGGGCGCTGGGTGATATGGCCTGCCATATAATTGACCCGGTGTTCTGGGCGCTTAAGCTGCGCTACCCAACGGCGGTGGAGGCCTGTCATTCTTACGACGTGCGTGAGATGTGGAAGAGGGCGGACAATAAGGAAACTTATCCGAGGGCTTCCATAGTGCGTTACGAATTCCCTGCGCGGGGAGAGATGCCGCCGGTCAAGCTGACGTGGTACGACGGGGGGATGTTGCCTCCTCGGCCTGACGAACTGGAGCCGGACCGGCAGATGAGCGATAACGGCGTGATTTTTGTGGGGGAAAAAGGCAAGCTGATGTGCGGCAATTACGGCGACGGTCCCCGGCTGATACCGGATACGAGGATGCAAGAGTACGAACGGCCGGCAAAAGCGCTGGCGAGAATAGAAGGCGGCGTTGACGGTCACGAAAAAGACTGGGTCAGGGCGTGCAAGGACGGCAGACCGGCCAGCTCCAACTTCGATTATTCAGGTCCCCTGACCGAAACGGTTGTGATGGGCAATCTTGCTATCCGCAACGCGGGCAAGAAACTCGAATGGGATGGGCAGAATATGAAGGTAACGAACCTTCCGGAGGCGAATGAATACGTACACAGGCAGTATCGTGAGGGATGGGTATTATGAAAGAAAAGCGAGCAGGGTTTAAGAAACAGGACGGCTGGATTTCTCGGCGGAGGTTTATGAGCGGCGCTGCGGCGGCAGCGGCGTTTACGATTGTACCGCGTCACGTGCTGGGGGGTCCCGGATATACGCCTCCGAGCGAAAAGCTCAATATTGCCGGTATCGGCGCAGGCGGGAAGGGAGCTGGAGATATTGGGGCCGTTTCAAGCGAGAATATCGTCGCACTGTGTGATGTCGATGACGAGAAGGCAGCCGAGACCTTCAAGAAATTTCCAAAGGCCGCCAAGTACCGCGATTTCCGCAAGATGCTGGAGAAGGAGAAAAGCATTGACGCGGTGGTGGTGGCCACGCCCGACCATGTGCACGCGCCGGCGTCGATGATGGCGATTAAGATGGGCAAGCACGTGTACTGTGAAAAGCCGCTAACGCATTCGATTTACGAGGCCCGGATGCTGACCGAAGCGGCCCGCAAGTACAAAGTGGCGACACAGATGGGCAACCAGGGACACTCGAGCGAGGACATGCGGCTGATATGTGAATGGATTTGGGCCGGGGCGATTGGGCGGGTGCGAGAGGTGCACGCGTGGACCGACAGGCCGATTTGGCCTCAGGGGATTGAGCGACCGGAGGATACGCCGCCAGTGCCGCCGACGCTGGCCTGGGACCTTTGGCTCGGACCGGCACCCGAGCGTCCGTATCACCCGGCGTATCTACCCTTCAAATGGCGGGGCTGGTGGGATTTCGGAACCGGTGCGCTTGGCGATATGGCCTGTCACATAATTGACGCGGCCTTTTGGGCGCTGAAGCTGGGTTATCCGAAGAGCGTCGAGGCCGTCAGCACAAAGGTCAATTCTGAGACTGCTCCCACGGCCTCGATTATCTATTACGAGTTTGGCGCCCGTGAGGGTATGCCTCCGGTCAGGCTGACCTGGTATGACGGGGGGCTGATGCCGCCCAAGCCCCAGGAGCTGGAAGAGGGACGTACGATGGGCAGCAAGAACGGCGGGGTCCTCTTCGTGGGCGACAAAGGGATGCTGATGTGCGGCTGCTATGGCAAGAGTCCGCGGCTGATTCCGGAAAGCAGGATGCAGGAATTCGAACGACCGGAGAAGACCATTCCGAGGGTCGAGGGTCACCACCAAGATTGGCTCGCAGCGTGCAAGGGGGGCAAGCCGGCCTGCTCTAATTTCGACTACGCCGGACCCCTGACCGAAGTGGTTTTGCTCGGGAACCTTGCGCTGCGAGCTGGCAAGCGACTCGAATGGGACGGAGAGAATATGAGGGTAACCAACGTCCCCGAGGCGAATCGGTACGTCCGACGAGACTATCGCGCAGGGTGGACTCTGTAGTTGGTCAGGCTTTTTGTTGTCAGGAAATAATCAGGTTGTGTTGAGAGGCATAAGATGAATGAGAGAAGGACGGTGCTGGTAATGTTGATTACGGGTGTGCTGGTCGGTTCACTTGCGGCGGCGGAGGGACTGCCGCTCAAGGGCCATCCTGCCACGGATGCTTACGAGGGCTGGCGGCTGGGTACTCAGGCGTACACATTCCGAAAGTTCACATTTTACGAGGCGGTGGACAAAACAGCCTCGCTGGGGCTCAACTGGATAGAGGCATATCCCGGGCAGAATCTGAGCGCGGACAGGCCCGATGTGAAGCTCAATCACGAGATGCCGGCCGGGATAAGGAAAGAGGTCAAGCAGAAGCTGGCGGAAGCCGGAGTGAAGCTGGTCACTTACGGCGTTGTGAGGCTGTCGAACGACGAGACAGACTGCAGGAAGATTTTCGATTTCGCAAGGGATATGGGGATTGAGACTATCGTCGCGGAGCCGACGGACGAGGCGCTCGAGCTGGTTGACAGGCTCTGCAAGGAGTACGAAATCAAGGTGGCAATCCACAATCATCCGAAACCTTCACACTACTGGGAGCCGGACAAGGTGCTGGAGACGTGCAAGGGACGAAGCAAATGGATAGGAGCGTGCGCGGATACGGGGCACTGGATGCGTTCGGGGGTCAATCCACTCGCCGCGCTGAAAAAACTCGAAGGGCGTATCATCAGCCTTCATTTTAAGGACCTCGACGAGTTCGGGCAGCGTAAGGCCCATGACGTGGTTTGGGGGACCGGCAAGGCCGACGTGGAAGCGCTTTTGAAAGAGCTGCACCGACAGGGCTTCGAGGGGGTCTTTTCGGTCGAGTACGAGTACAACTGGGACAACTCTGTGCCGGAAATCCGGCAGTGCGTTCAATACTTCAATAAGACGGCGAGCAGGCTGAAGCCGAGCGGCTGGCGGGACCTGCTGGCTGATGATTTGTCGAACTGTATCTATAAGCCGGGAAGCTGGGCCGTTGAAGAGGGCGTGCTGACACGCAAGGGTCAGAAAGACAATCGAGGGGATATCTGGACGAAAGAAAGATACGGGGATTTCATTCTGGATGTGGAGTTCATGGTGACGTATGCGACCAACAGCGGGATATTCTTCCGGACCGACAATGTTCGGGACCCTGTTCAGACGGGAATTGAAGTTCAGGTGTACGATTCTTACGGCAAGAACACAGCCGGCACGCATGACTGCGGGGCCGTTTATGACTGTCTGGCGCCGAGCCGCAATATGGTTAGGAGGCCGGGCGAGTGGAACCGCTGCACCATAGCCTGCAAGAGCAACAAAATATATGTTGTGCTCAACGGCGAGCCGGTAGTCGATATGGATTTGAATCTTTGGACCAAGGCGGGCGAAAATCCGGACGGGACGAAGAACAAGTACAAGAGGGCATACAAAGATATGCCGCGGGTGGGCCACGTCGGGTTCCAGGACCACGGGCATCCCGTGTGGTATCGAAATATCAGGATAAAACCGTTATAATAAAGGGCTTATAAGGAGAAGTAACAGAAAAATGAAGAAAGCCATAGACAGAAGAGAGTTTCTGCGTTCGAGCGCTGCAATCGGCGCCGCTTTGTATTTGTCGCCGGAGGCTTTTGCAGAAGGCGGCGGCAAAAGCGACGATATTAACGTGGCCCTGCTCGGGGCCGGCGCTCAGGGACAGGTGCTGATGGACGCGATATTCAAAATGGGCAGGAACTCGGGCATTCGTTTCAAGGCGGTGTGTGACATCTGGGAGGCTTACAACCAGAAGCGAGTCTCAGGCATACTCAGGGCGTACAAGCACGAGCACAATACCTATGTGGACTACCGGGAAATGCTCGATAAGGAGAAGGACCTCGATGCCGTGATTGTTGCCACCCCCGACTTTTGGCACACCGAGCATGCGGTGGCCTGTCTCAAGGCCGGACTGCACGTTTATTGCGAAAAGGAGATGTCTAATACCCTTGAGGGCGCCAGGAAGATAGTGGAGGCTGCCCGGCAAACCGGCAAGCTCGTGCAGATTGGCCATCAGCGCCGCAGCAATCCGCGATACATATTCTGCTATGAGAAGGTAATCAAGGAAGCGAAACTTCTCAACCGCATCACCACCATTAACGGACAGTGGAACCGCAGCAGGAACGCGTGCGAAGACCAGGGATGGGGCGGAGACAGATTCGAAATTGACCGGACAACGCTTGAGAAGTATGGCTTCAGGTCGATGCAGCAGTTCAGGAACTGGCGATGGTACAGGGGACTGGGAGGGGGACCCATAGTGGACCTTGGCTCACACCAGATTGATATCTACAACTGGTTTCTCGACACACAGCCAAAGTCGGTCATAGCCAGCGGCGGGACCGATTACTGGAAGGGGCGCGACTGGTACGATAGTGTGATGGCTGTTTATGAGTACGAAACCAAAGAGGGAACCGTGCGGGCCTTTTATCAAACTCTGACGACCAACAGCAGCCAGGGTTATTTTGAGACTTTTATGGGCGATGAAGGGACCCTGGTTATTTCGGAATCCGCCGGTCGCGGCGGCGTTTATCGGGAGAGCTGGGTGGATGACGCAAAATGGGCGGCGTGGGTCAAGAAAGGTTGTCTGAAGCAGCAGGCAGGGACGGAACAGCCGGCAGCCGGGGGTGGAGTGACGGATGTAAGAAGTACGGTACCAGCAGCAAAATATGACCTGCCGGTTACGATGGACAAGCCTTACCATCAGCCGCATTTGGAGAACTTCTTCGGCGCCATTCGCGACAGGGCGAAGCTTAACTGTCCCGCAGAAGTCGGATACGAGACGGCGGTTACCGTATTGAAAGTCAACGAGGCGGTGGAAGCGGGCAGAAGGCTCGAATTCAAGCCCCAAGAATTTAAGGTTTAGATTCGGCCGGCCGGGGGGAAGCGGAAGACCTTTTGGTTAGGGAATTCAACGCGGATTTTGCGCGCAATGGGTGGGACTTACGGAGGATTTTGATGGTATTGAGGTTATGCATAAAGGGATGAAATAAAGTGTTGTGGGTTGTCGGTTTTGGGTATAATGTCGGGATATGAAAACTGCCTTAAGGCAGATAAATAGCGCGATGTGAGAATCGGAGAAAATTGGAGACGAGTTGCTTGGCAGTTAATTGTAGCAAACAGCTATCGGGTATTATGATATGAAAAGAAGTTTAGCACATCTGCCGAATACGTCCAAAAACTACATGAGGTGACAGAAAGGATATGCGTAGCGAAAATCGAAAGCTTTACTTAGCCACGGAGGGCATGAAGATTTTGTTGAACCACAAAAACACGAAATGTGTTGTATAATGTTATGTTAGTTAGCAAAAAGAACTATATGAACGATAAACTCGATCACAGTAGATATGTAGCCCATTTTGACATGTTAGGATTCAAGAATGCGGCCGTAAGAAATCTTGATGAGGCTTGGGGTGCGTTATGTGATTTAAAATCAGCAATGGATAAGATTCTAAGGATGGCCATAAAAGATATATCATCCAAAGAGGTCATAGCCGACAGGGTAAGAGCCTACATATTCTCGGATAGCATACTCGTCTTTACCTTTAGTAATAAGCCTGAAGATCTTAAAGCAATATTAATCCTAACTTCCCATCTGTTCTCAGATTCTCTTGCGTCTTGTGTGCCGCTCAGAGGTGGTATTTCCTTTGGCAAGTTCTATGTCGATCTAGAACAGCATCTTTTCTGTGGCATACCATTTGTCCAAGCATACCAAATTGCTGAACGCGCACAGTGGTTGGGGATTGTAGTACATGATTCAGTAGCTAAAAACTATTTTGATGAGCCTTGTAAACCTACGTCGGGTGAAGCTCATGTTCTTGTACAATGGGACGTCCCTATTAAACCTTCTGGACAAAAGAAGCATTGGGTTATCAATTGGCCACATATCTTTAAGCACAGCTTTAATAAGCCGGCCCCAATAACAACCGAGGAATTCTATCAAGCATTTGAGAGCCTCTTTGGTTCATATGATGAACTCGAAAAGGGTGCAAAAATTAAATATGTGAATACTGTCGAATTTGTTAATTGGTCGCTTGATCGATAGAACCGGTAGTAAACCATTCGCACTGACGGGGTATGGTGTGCAATCCAGATATACATCGGGACACATGCGGAATCATTTAACGCAAGAGATTGGACCCTCCTTCGTCCCTTAGACCTAAGGCCCACGGGGACTACTTGGCAGCAAGCTACGGAGGACAGGCGAGTCCTTCGACCCGTTCGGCTACGCTCAGGGCAGGCTGTGCTCAGGATAAATATTGAAGAAGCAGCGGGAACTTGTTATACAGAAAGGGGAATTAAAGATATCCGGACATATTTCGTTTTTCGTGGACAGGTTAAGAAATAGAAGTCATTTTCAAGGAAGGAGAAACAGATATGGGTGATATGGGGAAAAAAGATAAAGGCAGAAGAGAAAAACAGAAAAAGGCACAGCTTACTCTAAAGGAAAAACGAAAATTAAAAAAAGAAAACAAGAATAAATAATCGCCCAGTGGTGTCCGGTGCCCCGAAGCATTCTGGTGAATTCTGAGCAGAAAGCCCTCGACGAACTGGTAGCGAGGCACAACCCCGGGAAAAAATGGGGCAGGCCCGCCCTTGGCGTCTTTTAATTGATTCCTTCCGTTCGGCGCTGCTCAGGGTAAACTCTACAACTCAGGACAAGTATTGATTATTTAGTTGAGATTGCTTCACTGCGTTCGCAATGACATCTCTGTGGGAAAATTAGTCGTTAGCCCCGCGCAGCGGAGTACAGGCGCCGCGGCGAAAGATTTGTTCTGTGAAATAGTTGAGCGAATCAGGCGATTAGCGTTGGTGACGAAAGCTTCGGGAGCGGGGTGATGCCAAAAAATCCCGCAAAAACTTGTTTTTGAGAGGGAGGGTATGGTTGAGGCAGGGCAAACGACGATGATTTACGGCCAAATTCGTGATTTTTTTACTTTTGCGGAGGATAAACCTTCGAGAAGCAACGGGAAAGATTGAATTCTTAGATGGATTTGATATTCTTTTGGAAATTAAGCTCAGCGGCGTAGCTGAGCAGGGATAAATGGGTAATCTCAGTCAAACAGGCCGGTGGTGAATAAAGAGCAGGACAGTAAGAGCGCGGCCAAGGGAATGGACAGGCGCGAATTCATACAGTCGACGGCGGTTGTCGGAGCGGGTCTGGCACTCAATCCCGTTGTTCTCGGACAGACCGACGCAGGCAAGCCCGATGATATTAACCTGGCGCTAATCGGCCTGGGCGAGCAGTGCAGCCGACTTGTCGATGACGCCATTTTGAAGACCAGGATGTACCAGACCGAAGGGATTCGGTTCAAGGCGGTTTGTGATATCTGGCCTTACCATCTCAAACGTCGTTCGGGGATACTGAAAGCCTACAAACAAGATGTCAGTGCATACGAAAACTACGAAGAGATGCTTGCCAAGGAGAAAGACCTCGACGCGGTAATCATCGCCACCCCCGACTGGCTGCACGCTCCGATGACCATTGCCTGCCTGAAAGCGGGCCTGCACGTGTACTGTGAAAAAGAGATGTCCAACAATCTGGAAGACGCCAAGAAAATGGTGGAGACCGCCAGGCAGACGGGCAAGCTTTTGCAGATTGGTCATCAGCGGCGGAGCAATCCCCGCTACCAGGCCGCGAGGAAACTTATCCGTGAGCACAGACTTTTGGGCAAGCTTTTGAACATCAACGCGCAGTGGAACCGGAGCGTGGCGGGACACAAGGTTCCGCTGCCGGATAAGAAAATATGGATTGACGAAGCGTCACTTAAAAAGTACGGTTACGGCTCAATGAACGAGATGGTGAACTGGCGCTGGTACGAGAAGTTCGGCGGGGGCCCCCTGGGCGACCTCGGGTCGCATCAGATAGATATCTTCAACTGGTTTCTCGGCGATGTCAAGCCGAAGTCGGTGATGGCCAGCGGCGGCAGGGACTATTACAAATACGAACAGAATGAAAACGTGATGGCCATCTATGATTACCAGACCGAGCAAGGCAGCGTGCGAGCGTTTTACCAGGTGCTGAACACGACTTGCTGGGGCACTTACGGTCAGTACTATGAGACCTTTATGGGTGACATCGGCACCCTATTGATATCGGAGCGGGCGGGCGATAATAATAACGGCTGGATATTCCTCGAAGACTACGCGAGGGCGGACGAAGACGTGGTAAAAAGATGGAACAACTGCATCAGGATGAAACTTGTTGGCGGCGAGTACGAACTGCCCCCGGCATTGAAGGACAAGACCATTTTGGTACTTGGAGGCTCCGCGGTCATCAGCTCGCATCCGCTCTTGCGCAAGCTCAATGAGGCGGTTCATCACCCGCATCTGAAGAACTTCTTTGACGCGATTCGAGGCAGGGCCAGGCTGAACTGTCCGGGTGAGGTCGGGTATGAGACGGCGGCGGCGGTACTGAAGGCAAACGAGGCCATAAAGCAAGGCAAGAAACTTGAATTCAAACCCGAGGATTTTAAGGTTTAGATAAGGGTGCGAGTAAGAAGCTTGGGCAATGTCGCCGCTTCGTATTGGTAAGCTGGGAAAAGGATTGGTTGTAATTTGAAAAAAGGATTGGCATTAACCGGTATATTGTGCTGGCTATCGTTAGCCCTGGCAGTATCGGCCGATACTATTCAGAAACTGGGTGACGGGAGTGACGGCAGCCGGGCCGTGCCGGTACATTTGCTTGGGCTGTACGACGAGAGCGGAGCATCGATAGCGGCCAACGACGACAGGGCGCAGCCTTTTTCCATGCGCCAGACGTGCCGCCTTTGTCATACCTACGAAAGCATCGGGAGGGGCCGGCATTTTAATTATACCGACCCGAACGTTGCCTGCGGCCGGACAGGCCAGCCATGGATACTTGTGGATGCGGCCACGCGAACACAAATACCAGTGTCTTATCGCTCTTGGCCGGGGACTTACAGGCCGGAGCAGCTCGGCGTGTCGCCGTTCAAGTTTGTTGAGCTTTTTGGCAGGCACCTCCCCGGCGGCGGCGCAGGAGAGCTTGACAGTAATATTCCCGAGGAGGGCATACGCCAGCTAATCTCGGGCAAGCTGGAAATCAACTGTCTGGCCTGTCACAACGCCAACCCGGGACAGGACCAGGCCGAATACGCGGGCCAAGTGACCCGCGAGAATTTCCGCTGGGCAATTACCGCCTCCTGCGGATTTGCCTCGGTCAGCGGTTCGGCGGCCGCTCAGCCGGACACCTACGACCCCCTGATGTCCGACGCAATAAAAGTCGCTTATCGCCGGAACGCATTTGACTTTAGGAATCGCGTATTGTTTAACATTGTCCGAAAGGCGCCCGCCGAGCGGTGCTACTTCTGCCATTCCAATCTGAATTTGGACGGAAATGACTCAGAAAGGTGGACTCAGGATGAGGATGTGCACCTGTCCGCGGGACTGACCTGCGTCGATTGTCACCGCAACGGCCTCGAGCATAATATTGTGCGCGGATACGAAGGTGAGGACAGGGTTTCGAAGAATCCGTTAGCCTCCACCAGCACGTGCGAAGGTTGTCACCTCGGGACAGGGTCATCAGCGGCGCCTGCGGAAGGGCGTCTTGGCGCGCCCCGGCCAAAACATCCGGGCATCCCGCCGATTCATTTTGATAAGCTTACCTGTACCGCCTGCCACAGCGGTCTTTGGCCCGGCGAACAGGCATGTCGCACCAAGACATCGCGGGCGCACGGTCTGGGGACTTATAACGTCAACAAGTCGGCGGATGCGCTGCCGCACGTTCTTACGCCTGTTTTTGCCAGAGGGGCCGACGGCAAAATCACGCCTCACAAGCTTTTCTGGCCCGCCTTTTGGGGTGTGGTGAAAGATGCGAATGTCGGGCCGGTCGGCCTCGAAGCGGCCCGCCGGGCGGTCGGCCAGGCACTCGGTGAGGAAAGGGCCCCGCGCTCGGGCGACTGGCTGCCGTTGACCAGGGAACAGATTGGCAAAGTGCTTTCTGCAATGGCGACGGAGGAATCGGTCGAAGGCAAACCCGTTTACATCTGCGGCGGGAAACTTTACAGGCTCGACGGCGCGGGCAATGTTCTCGAGAATGAGCACGGGGCAGCAAAGCCGTGTTTGTGGCCGATAGCTCACGAGGTTAGGCCGGCGAGCCAGTCGCTGGGCGTCCGCAACTGCCAGGATTGTCACGCGACGGATGCGCCATTTTTCTTCGGCAAGGTTGCGGTTGACTGTCCTGTCGGCCGGCAGGCGCAATCGGTCAAAACGATGGTGGATTTCGAGCAGCTCAAGCCTTTCTATGTGAAGGCATTTGCGATGTCCTTCGTGTTTCGTCCGTGGCTGAAGCTGGTGATTCTCGGCTCGTGCGCCGGATTGGCGGGCGTACTGGTTTTATATGCGCTCAGGGCGCTGGCAAGTGTCGTTAAGGTGCTGTCTGAAGAGAATTCGCGGGGGAAAACGAAAGAATAGCTGAAATGTTTCGCACAGTATCTATCATTGTTTTTCTGGCTACCATCGCAGCAATAGCTTTGCACGATGTGGCTTCGCGGCTGCGTTTGCCGGCAGGGCGGCGGCGTCCGGTCAACATTTTGAAAGGGCTGGTTTATCTGCTGACGCTGCTGTTTCTGGAGCAGCGGCTGACTCTGCTGGGCAGGCTGAAGAAGCTCGTATATCTGCTGGCGCTGCTTTGCTTTGTGGTTTTGGCGATAACGGGCTTCTATCCGGTACTGATTTTGGGAAAGCACATTTCCGGTTATTTGCTGATGATACACGTTACCGCCGGCGGGGTCTTCGCGGCGTGTCTTGTCATTTTGGCCCTGACGTGGGCGCACAGCCACCGCTTCAACGAAACTGACTGGCCCTGGCTGGCAAGCCTTGTTCGACGAGAGTTGCAGAAGCACAGATTGATTCCGGAAAGCTCCGAGCTTTTACGCAAGGTGTGTTTCTGGCTGCTTGTTATCGCGGCACTGCCCTTGATGTTATCCGTTGTGTTGAGCATGTTTCCGCTTTTTGACACGGCATGGCAGCATCTTCTGGCCGATACCCATCGCTACAGCACATTGGCGTTCGCAGTAGTTGCAATCATTCATACTTACCTGATGATTGGAACTGCGACAAGTAGATAGCGGCAAGGCAAAACTGCCTTGTGCCTTTATAATGGATTGGCAGGTTGTCCGGCTGATAGCCGGGTGAAACTTAATCACTTTTTGGTTAGGAGAGAAGATTATGAGTAATGGAATACTGCCAAGTTACTTAAGTATGGCCAAGCCCAATCCGCCGGGGAACCGGGCGCCCTGGTACAAGAATACCGCCCCCACTTATGCAGGCATCTTCCTGTGGGTGGTCTTCTATATGAAGATTGCCGACGGGACGCTGCCTCAGGCCGGATTGGGACTGACCCTGTTGGGCCTGGTGGTCGCGGCCCTAATCTGTCACTACCTTTTTTATCTCGTGCCCGGACTGTATGGCATGAAGACGGGGTATCCGCTCTATGTGGTCGGCTCCTCCACCTACGGCGCTACGGGCGGCTTCCTTATGCCGGGCCTGCTTATGGGAGTGCTTCAGTTCGGGTGGGTGGCGGTGAATATCGCCGTGTCCACAAGTTTTATTCTTCAGGCCGTGGGGGCGGATGCTTCGCCCGGCAAACCCGCTTTCGTCGTTGTTGCGATTCTCTGGGGCCTTGCCGCTGCGTTTGTCGGTGTCAAGGGCATTCAGTACGTCGCAAAGGTAGCCACGTTTTTACCCATCGTGCCGCTGATAATGATACTGGTAGTTTTCTTCACAAACGTCGGCAGTGCCGGTAACTTCAAGGCGCCAGAGGGTGCGAATCCTTTGATGGGGTTTCTGACAATCATAGCAATTGTTGTCGGCTTCTTTGCCACGGCTGGCGCCGCGGGCGTCGATTTCGGAATGGGCAGCCGGGACAAGAAGGACGTCCAGATGGGGGGCCTCGTTGGCATTGCCCTGGCCATCATTATCGCCGGCGGTCTGCCCCTGATTGCCATTGCCGGCGCACACGGCGCCAATCCCGATATGGAAAGCTTTGATTTTGACGCGGTCATCAGCCAGCAGGGTGGATTCCTGGCCAGGTCGATGTTCATTCTTTTTGCCATAGCGAGCTTCGCTCCGATTTGTTTCAGCTCCTTTATCGCCGCCAACAGCATCGGCACCATGTTCCCCAAGGCAAACAAAATGGGCATGGTCCTTATAGGGGCGATCGTAGCCATTGTGCTGGCAGTCACCGGCGTAGCTCTGAATTTGGTCGGGGTCTTCCAAATCATCGGGGCATCCTTCGGGCCCGTCTGCGGGTCTATGGCGGCTGATTATCTTTTGAGCGGCCGAAGGTGGTGCGGCCCCCGCAAGGGAATAAACTGGGCCGGTTACATCGCCTGGGCGGTCGGATTCGTGGTTGCCATTCTGCCGATGGTTGCCAAGGACAAGTTCGGCTTTATTACTCCTGCTCCGGTAATTGCCTTTGTGATTGGCTTTGTGCTGTATGCGGTGCTGGCCAAAGCAGGACTTGAACCCGCAGTGGTCGCTTTGGGTGCGTATAGGGGCGGATTAACATTGCGGCCTGAAATAGAGCCATAGCTGGTTTGGTGCGTTGTATCCCCGGGTCTTTTGGGTAGGTGAGAGGGTCCGCGCGGGCGCCGAGACAGTGCAGGCAGCGAGACGCTGCAGGTTGGCGGTAATAAAGCCTGCGGGCGGTAGGATATGGCAGTGAGATGCTCATTTCGTTTGCCGGTCCGGGATTCCGGCGTTGGCACGCACAAATAATAACAAAACCTATTGACAAAACATTCAGAAGGAGGTATTAAGGTGAACAGAAAACCTATGGGAATAGTATAATTACCCAATGGGGGCTGTAATGGAAACACCTTGTGCTAAATCACGTGTGCGGGGCGGAAGGACCAGAATCATTCTATTAGTGGTCCTTGCTTTTGTTGTCGGTTATGCAGTACGGGGCTTTTTGAGCAAACCGGAGCCTGTCAGGCAGATTGGTAACACGCATCAAGCAGCATCCGAGCAGCAGGCGGGCCAGCAGTGGTGGACCTGCTCCATGCACCCTCAGATTCGCCAGCCAAAGCCGGGCAAATGCCCGATTTGCTTTATGGATTTGGTCCCTGTTTCTTCGGGCGGCGCCGACATCGGCGAAAGGGAGATTTCCTTCTCGCCGGCGGCGGTTAAGCTGATGGAGATTGAGACTACGCCGGTTGAGAGGAAGCTGGTCACGGCCGAAATCCGAATGGTCGGAAAAATCGATTATGATGAGACACGAGTCAAAAATATCACTGCCTGGGTCCCCGGCAGGATAGACCGGCTCTATGTGGATTTTACCGGCATCAAAGTCAGCAAGGGGGACCACATGGTTTATCTATACAGCCCGCAGTTGCTGAGCGCTCAGGCGGAACTGCTGCAGGCTGCCAAGGCGGCGGAGAATGTGGGGGGCGGTTCGGAGCTTATCAACAAATCGATAATCGCGACGCTCGAAGCAGTCAGAGAGAAGCTGCGGCTGCTCGGATTGACGCAGGAGCAGATTGCCCAGATTGAGAAAACAGGTAAGCCCGTTGACCACCTGACTATCTACGCCCCGATTGGGGGCATCGTCATACACAAAAACGCCACGGAAGGTATGTACGTCGAAACGGGTACGCAGATTTATACGATTGCGGACCTGTCACAGCTTTGGGTCAAGCTGGACGCGTACGAGTCGGATATGATGTGGGTCCGGTATGGGCAGGAAGTCGAATTCGAGACGGAAGCCTTCCCGGGAGAAATCTTCAAAGGCAGAATAAGCTTTATTGACCCTGTATTGGATGCCAAGACCAGAACGGTAAAACTGCGGGTAAACGTTGACAACGCCGAGGGTAAACTCAAGCCGGAGATGTTCGTGCGGGCGGTGGTCCGCGCAAAGGTGGCCCAGGCCGGGCAGGTTATGGATGCGGCGATGGCGGGAAAGTGGATTTGCCCGATGCACCCCGACATTGTCAAGGATGCTGCGGGTACATGTGATATCTGCGGCATGGACCTGGTGACTACCGAGTCGCTCGGCTATGTAAAGGTTGATGCCGGACGTGAGGCGCCGCTGGTTATCCCCGCATCGGCCCCTTTGATTACGGGGAAGCGCGCCGTTGTTTACGTTCAGGCGCCCGGGGCTGAAAAACCGACTTACGAGGGCAGGGAAATAGTGCTCGGTCCCCGGGCGGGCGATTATTACGTCGTGAATTCAGGGCTGGCTGAAGGCGAAATCATCGTAACGAAAGGAAACTTCAAAATTGATTCGGCCATGCAGATACAGGCCAAGCCAAGTATGATGAATCCTGAGGGCGAGAAGATGCCTGCCGGTCATGAAGGACATAAAATGTGAAAAGCCTGCAAAACAGGAAATAAATGAAAGGGTGCGAAATGACAGACGAAAACAAAAAAAATTGGATGATGGTTGAAGCGGTTTTTGTGGTGCTTTTGGGATTGATGATATTTGGCGGCTGCAAGAAAAAATCCGAGCCGGCCCCGCCGGCCGAAACCGCCAAACAAGCTGCTACTGCAGTAGTCGAGCAGACAACTTGCCCGGTAATGGGCGGGGCCATAAACAAGGACCTGTTCACAGAGTACAAGGGCAAGAAGGTCTATTTCTGCTGTCCCGCGTGCAAGGGGGAGTTTGAGAAGAATCCCGAAAAGTACGTTGATAAATTGCCTCAGTTTAAGAGCTGAAAGTTAGACGGATGATGCGAGCGAAGTAATGGGTGCGCCGAGCAGCCACGGACAATCACTTATCGACAGGGTGATACGGTTCTGCCTCGAAAACAAGCTGGTCGTGTGGCTTTTAGTGATATTCTTCGTTGTATGGGGCGTTATTGTTGCTCCGTTCGACTGGGACATTCGAGGGCTTGTGCGCAGACCTGTGCCGGTCGATGCCATACCGGATATAGGCGAAAACCAGCAGATAGTTTTTACCGAATGGCCGGGCAGGTCCCCTCAGGACGTGCAGGACCAGATAACGTATCCGCTGACTGTGTCGCTTCTGGGTATTCCGGACGTAAAGACAATTCGCAGCCAGTCCATGTTCGGCTTCTCGTCGATATACGTTATTTTTCGGGAGAAGGTTGATTTTGAGGCCGCTCAGAACCGGGTGGTGGCAAAGCTGAACAGCCTGCCCTCGGGCTTGCTGCCGGAGGGGGTACAGCCCGGACTGGGTCCCTACGCCACCGCCCTGGGACAGGTCTTCTGGTATACCCTTGAAGGGCGCGACTCAGCCGGTAATCCGACAGGGGGCTGGGACCTCGACGAGCTGCGGACTATCCAGGATTGGTATGTGCGTTTTTCGCTTATGTCGGCCGAGGGAATCGCGGAGGTCGCTTCGGTGGGGGGGTACACCAAGGAATATCAGATTGACGTCAGCCCCGATGCGATGCGGGCGTACAGGGTCGGGCTTGACGAAGTATTCAACGCCGTCAGGATGTCAAACGTTGATGTCGGTGCGAGAACAATTGAGATTAACAAGGCTGAGTATGTGATTCGCGGCCTGGGCTTTATCAAGAAAATATCCGATATCGAAACGACGGTCGTCAAGGTAAACGATAATGTCCCTATTCACATAAAGGACATAGCAACAGTCTCATACGGGCCTGCACTGCGGCGTGGGGCGCTGGACAAAGGCGGGGCCGAAGCGGTGGGGGGCGTGGCGGTAGTCCGCTACGGGTACAATCCTCTTGAGGCCATCAAAAACGTAAAAGAGAAGATTGAAGAGATAGCGCCGGGACTTCCCAAAAAGACTCTGGCCGACGGCACTGTATCCCGGGTGACAATCGTGCCCTTCTATGACCGCACGGGGCTGATTTATGAAACGCTCGGCACACTAAACAGCGCGCTTGCCGAGGAAATACTGGTTACCATAATCGTGGTTATCGTTATGGTCCTGCACCTTAGAAGCTCAATTCTGATTAGCGGGCTGCTTCCTCTGGCGGTGCTGATGTGCTTTATCGCCATGAAGATATTCCACGTAGACGCCAACATCGTGGCGCTGTCAGGCATCGCGATTGCCATCGGCACCATGGTGGATATGGGGATAATAATTTGTGAAAATATTTTGAGGCGTCTCGACGAGGCAAAGCCCGATGACGACAAGCTGGAGGTCGTTTTCGGAGCCGCCAGCGAGGTCGGCGGCGCCATTTTGACCGCGGTTTCGACCACGGTCGTCGGTTTTCTGCCGGTCTTTGCCATGACCGGACCGGAGGGAAAGCTCTTCAAGCCGCTGGCTTTGACGAAGACCTTCGCGTTGGTCGCTTCGATAATAGTTGCTTTAACCATAATTCCGCCTGCCGCTCACATCCTTTTCCCAAGAAGGGCCGCCCTGAAAAAAACGAAGCGCTACGTATTGGCGGGGTCATTGGTCGTCCTTGCAATCCTCGCGGGCCTCTGGCTCGCCTGGTGGGCAGGCGCCATTATCGGCGTCATCGCAGCTTACCATCTCGTTAAAGAGCGGGCGCCCCGGAGGGCTCTGGGATGGCTGCCTTTGCTTGCCAATGTTCTGGCGGTCATACTGGTTGGAGTAATCCTTACCCGCCACTGGCTGCCGTTGGGGCCGGCTAAAGGCCTGGTTCGCAACCTTGTATTCGTGGCGCTGCTTATCGGCGGCCTGCTGCTGTTTTTCAAGATTTTTCAAAGATTTTATACGCAAATCCTGGGCTGGTGTCTGGCTCATAAAGCCCTGTTCTTATGTATTCCTATGGTAGTGATAATCTTCGGGGCCGTAGTCTGGTTGGGCTTCGGAAAGGTTTTTTCGTTTGTTCCGCGGCCACTGCGGGCCAACCGCGTATGGTGGGCGATTTCTCACACTTTTCCGGGTCTGGGCAAGGAATTCATGCCTCCTCTGGATGAAGGCTCGTATCTTTATATGCCCACCACCATGCCTCACGCCTCCATCGGCGAGTGTCTGGACGTGCTGCAGAAGCAGGATATTGCCTTCAGCTCCATCCCCGAGATAGATTCTGTTGTGGGCAAAATAGGGCGCGTGGAAAGCGCTCTGGATCCTGCGCCAATATCCATGGTGGAAACGGTTATCAATTATAAGTCGGAATACATTGTGGACAAGAACGGACATCCGGTCCGGTTCGAGCACGACATCAAGACGGGCGAATTCGTAAGGGACGCGAATGGAAATCTTATCCCTGACGCGCGCGGCCGGCCTTACAGACAGTGGCGGGACCACATAAAAAGCCCCGACGATATCTGGAACGAAATTGTGACGGCCGGCCAGATTCCCGGGACCACCAGCGCTCCGAAGCTGCAGCCTATTATGGCCCGGATTGTCATGCTGCAAAGCGGAATGCGTGCGCCGATGGGCGTGAAAATCAAGGGCCCCAGCCTTGATGCGATTGAGAGAGTGGGACTGGAAATTGAGCGTTTTCTGAAAGAAGTTCCAAGCGTCGAGCCGTCGGCTGTGATAGCCGACCGTATTGTGGGCAAGCCGTACATTGAGATAGATATAGACCGGCAGGCCATAGCCCGATACGGCATCCACATTCGAGATGTTCAGGACGTCATTGAAGTCGCAATAGGGGGACGGCGAATCACAACCACGGTTGAGGCACGAGAAAGGTACCCTGTAAGGGTCCGGTACATGCGGGAGCTCAGGGACCAGATTGAAACGCTCGGGAGAATACTGGTTCCTGCAGCCGGCGGGGCACAGATACCCCTTATCCAATTGGCGGAAATCCGGTATGTGCGCGGGCCGCAAATGATAAAAAGTGAGGACACGTTTCTTACCGGATACGTGATATTCGACAAGAAACCCGGATATGCGGAAGTGGACGTTGTGGAACATTGCCGGCGGTATCTGGAGCAAAAAATCGGCAGCGGTGAATTTGAACTGCCCGCAGGAGTCAGTTACGCCTTTGCCGGCAGCTACGAAAATCAGATTCGCGCGCAAAAGACCCTTTCCCTGGTTATACCCCTTGCATTGTTTATTATCTTCATGATTCTGTACTTCCAGTTTAAGTCTGTCGTGACCAGCCTTCTGGTGTTTTCGGGGATAGTTGTCGCCTGGGCCGGCGGTTTTTTGTTGATATGGCTTTACGCACAGGATTGGTTCCTCGATTTCAGCGTGTTCGGCCTGGACATGCGCCAGCTCTTCCAGGTGCATCCTATTAACTTGAGCGTGGCGATATGGGTTGGTTTTTTGGCTCTGTTCGGCATAGCCTCGGACGACGGCGTTGTAATGTGCACCTATCTGGAGCAGTCGTTCCGCAAGAGAGAGCCTGATAATATCCCGGATGTGCGGAAGGCCGTTATTGTTGCCGGCAGCCGAAGAATTCGCCCCTGCCTGATGACGACCGCGACGACCATTCTGGCCCTGATTCCGGTCCTTACCTCGACCGGACGGGGCTCGGATATTATGGTCCCCATGGCCATACCGTCTTTTGGGGGAATGACGATTGAAATACTTACCATGCTTGTCGTGCCCGTACTTTACTGTGCAATGAAGGAACTAAGACTGAAAACCAAATCCGCGTAACCGGACTATGGTTGCACTTGACATCAGGCGGGAGGGGTAGTAAAGTTATTTCACTGTGTCGTACGCAGGTCAAAAATAAATGGGGTTTTGGGGGCATATCAGTCCGGAAAGGAGAGAAGAAATGGCAGAACAAGTCACTAAAAAATTCGCGCTTGCGGCGGTCGCGCCGGCGGTGGCGATTCTGGCGACGGTAGTTTATTCACACTGCCAGATTCCGTGCGGGATTTACGGCGACCCGGCCCGGTTCGATATGATTGCCGAGAATATCACCACCATCGAGAAATCGATGAAGCTGATTACCGAGCTCTCGGCAAAAGAAAAACCGGATATGAACCAGATTGTTCGCTGGGTCCAGAACAAGGAAAAGCACGCCGATGATACAAGCCATATCATCACGTATTACTTTATGGCCCAGCGCATAAAACCTGTTGACGAGACCGACACTGAAGATTATCAAAAATACGTAAAAAAGCTAACGCTGCTGCATCAGATGCTTGTTTACACTATGAAGGCCAAGCAGACGACCGACCTGTCGAATGTCGAAAAGCTCAGGGCCTTACTGGCCGAATTCCGTACCGCCTACTTTGGCGAAAGCGGCCATTGATATTGAGTTTGGGGAGACTATGCTCAGCGATATGTCATCTCGCGGTGAACAGGATATCTCGATTGTTCTGTGCGGTCAGGCCGGGCAGGGGATACAGACCGTCGAGTTTCTTTTAACGAGGCTGCTAAAGCTTGCCGGCTACCATGTTTTCGCCACGAAGGAATACATGTCCCGTATTCGCGGCGGAGCAAACTCCACGGAAATAAGGATATCCTCCGAGGCGGTGCGCGCCTTTGTAAATCGCATCGACATTCTTGTGGCCCTCGACAAAGGAGCCGTCCGGCACGTCGAGAAGAGGATTTCGCCCCAGACGGTCATTCTGGCGGAAAAGGAAATAATCGGCGGTGACTTTGACCAGGGCCGACATAGATTTATCGATGTGCCGTTTGTTAAGATTGCCTCGGAGATTGGCAACAAGGTCTACTCAAACGTGGTCGCGGTGGGGACAATCGCCAGCTTTTTCGGGATTGAGCCGGCGGCGGTTGCAGACTTCGTGAAGCTGTTTTTCTCCGCTAAAGCCGGTGATATCGTACAGAACAATGTCGAGGCCGCCAATGCCGGCTATAAACTCGGCAAGGAACTGGCCGACTCCCTGAAGACCGACTTCGGGCTTCGTCCGCGCCCAAATGTCAAGAATGAGATTCTTCTGAACGGCGCCGAAGCAGTAGGGCTCGGCGCCATAGCGGGCGGCTGTAATTTCATAGCCGCCTATCCGATGTCACCGTCGACTCCCGTACTGGTTTTTCTTGCCCGACACGGCAAAGAGTTCGGCATAATAGCCGAGCAGGCCGAAGACGAGATAGCCGCGATGAATATAGCCGTCGGCGCCTGGTACGCCGGGGCAAGGGCGATGGTCTCAACCTCCGGAGGCGGCTTTGCACTCATGACCGAGGGCCTCAGCCTGGCGGGCATGCTCGAAAGCCCGATTGTGGTTCACCTTGCCCAAAGGCCCGGGCCCGCGACGGGACTACCCACCAGAACAGAACAGGCCGACCTCGAACTTGCTCTGTACGCAGGCCATGGCGAATTTCCGCGAATAATATTCGCACCGGGAAAGATTGAGGACGCCTTCTACCTTACCCGGAAGGCGTTTAACCTCGCGGACAAGTATCAGGTCCCGGTCTTTGTGCTCACCGACCAGTATCTCATAGACTCTTATTACAACATACCTTCGCTCGACCTGTCTGAGGTAAAACTCGAGAAGCACGTAGTTGAAACACAGAAGTACTACAGGAGGCACGAGCTGACCGAAAGCGGCATATCGCCTCGCGGCATACCGGGGTATGGAGAGGGATTGGTCGCCGTGGACAGCGATGAGCACGACGCCGAAGGCCATATTACCGAAGACCTTGACCTCCGTATCCAAATGGTTGATAAGAGGCTGAAAAAAGCGGAGTCGATGGAAGAGGAAACAATCCCGCCCGAACTGCGAGGGTCGGCCGATTGCAAAACGCTGGTCGTATGCTGGGGCTCCACGTACAATGCTGTAAGCGAGGCAATAGATAACCTGGGAAGGGACGATGTCGCACTTCTGCATTTCAAACAGGTATATCCTTTACCCAAAGGAACGGCGGATTATCTGAAAAAAGCCGGCAAGACCGTGATTATTGAGAACAACGCGACCTGTCAGCTCGGCAAGCTGATAAAACTCAATACAGGAATCGAAATCGAGAACAGGATTCTGAAATATAACGGTCTCGGTTTTTCCGTCGAAGAGGTTGTGGAAAGACTGAATAGGCTGTTAACTTAGAGGTAAGACGATGGATGCCAAGACTTTTGATATGGGTGACATTGACATGGCCTGGTGTCCCGGGTGCGGTAATTTCCCCATCCTCAAAGTATTAAAGCAGACCCTTGCGGAGCTGCAAATCGAGCCAACGAGGCTTGTGCTGGTCTCAGGCATCGGTCAGGCGGCGAAGATTCCGCACTACTTCAAGACCAACGTATTCAACGGACTTCACGGCCGGGCCTTGCCTCCCGCGACCGCAATAAAGGCAGCCAATCCCGGCCTGACCGTAATCGCCGAAAGCGGCGACGGCGACATGTACGCCGAGGGCGGCAATCACTTTCTGCACACGATTCGAAGAAACCCGGACATCACCAATATCGTTCACAACAACATGGTTTATGGTCTAACAAAGGGGCAGGCCTCGCCCACGAGTCAGCTTGGCTTTAAGACGCCCGTTCAGGTGTCGGGCGTGTTCCTCGAACCTTTCAATCCGCTGGCCGTTGCCATTGCTCTCGATGCGGGCTTTGTTGCCAGGGCTTTTGCCGGCGACGCGGAGCAGACCAAAGAAATTCTCAAAAAAGCCATCACCCACAGAGGCTACGCACTTGTCGATATATTTCAGCCGTGCGTTACGTTTAACAGGGTTAATACTTACCAGTGGTTCAAAGAACACTGCTATTACCTCGAAGAATCATACGAGCCTTACGATAGAACCGAGGCCTTCAGAAGGGCGACTGAAAGGAAGAAACTGCCGCTGGGGGTTTTCTACATTAATCCCAATAAGACAACATTCGAAGAGAACATCGGCATCTACCGCGAAGACGGTCGGCCCTTGTTTCAGCGCGAGCCGGATTTTAACAAATTGCGTAGTCTAATTGAGAGATTTAGAAGTACAGGGTAAGAGGAGATAAGTATGTCGCAGGACGGCGAAAAGGGTGTGATTATTCAGCGGGACAAACAGACTTATGCAGTGGCGCCCCACATTCCATGCGGGGTTGTAAAGCCACACCAGAGGCTGGGGGCGATGATGGAAAAGATGGGTTTTGAACAGTTCAAATCGGCGGTGCTTGGTGACCAAAAAGGGCTTGCAATTAAGGGACATCCTCGAAAGGCTCTACGGCAGGTATAATCGCCGCGAGTTAATTAAGCCGGACCCGCTGCAGTTCGTTTATCAGTATACACAGCCTGCGGATATGGAAATTGCCGGTTTTCTGGCGGCCGCGCTCGCCTATGGCAGAGTGCAGCAGATAGAAAAAAGTCTGACCAATCTTTTGGGGCGCATGAGAGACAGCCCCTACGGCTTCACCCTGCGCTTCGATAAGAAGAGTAGAGCAAGGCTAAAGGATTTTAAGCACCGGTTCACGACCGGCGAGGACATATCGGATTTGTTGATGTTACTAAGAGAAGTCTTGAAACGGTACGGCAGCATCGAGAGTGTTTTTGTTCGTGGGTACAATGCCGCGGATAAGAATATTATTGCCGCCTTGTCGAACTTTTGTGATTCGCTTTTGGACATGTACACCAAAACCAGCAAGGGCAACGTGACGAAGGGGCTCAATTACCTGCTGCCCAGGCCGGCGGCCGGCAGCGCGTGCAAGAGGCTGAACCTTTTTCTGCGGTGGATGGTGCGCCATGACCGGGTTGATGCAGGTATATGGAAATCAATTGACAAGGCAAAGCTGATTGTGCCGGTCGATGTGCACATGGGCAGATTGTGCAGGATTCTGAAGCTTTACGACCACAGGACGGCTTCTCTGTCCGCAGCGGCGGAGATAACGGCAAGTTTTGCACGAATCGAGCCGGCCGACCCTGTTAAATACGATTTTGCCCTCAGCCGAATCGGCATAGTGGACAATTGTACCGGCCGGCTTCGGCCTGAATGTGAAGCTTGCGAATTGTTCGCAATCTGTTCGCAGAGATAGCCCCCGCAGCAAAAAGCCGGTCAAGCGGAATATTATTGTCAGAGCCCTGTTGACACAATATTGTTGTTCGCAGATAATTCGTTATATGGCGAAATATAAAACTGATAACGCAAAGCATGTGATAAATATCCTGAAGGCCCTGGCCGATATGAGCAGGCTGCGTATTATTATGGTTCTGGTCGGCCGCGAGCTTTGTGTCTGCCAGATAATCGAATTGCTTGGCCTGGCGCCGTCGACGGTTTCAAAGCATCTGTATATCCTCAAACAGGCCGGTTTGATTGAGTCGGACAAGAAGGGGCGATGGGTACATTACGGATTGGCCCCGGATGCCAGTAACAAAACCGTCCAAAAGGCCGTGGGCTGGCTCAAAGAATTCCTGGCAGCCGACGAGCGGATAATTGAGGACAAGAAGCGGTTGAAGAAAATTTTGAAAGAGGACCCGGAGCGTTTGTGCCTGAAAATAAAAGAAAGATGAATGTGCTGTTTGTTTGCACGGGCAACTCGTGCCGAAGCCAGATGGCTGAAGGCTGGGCACGGCACTTAAAGAGCAATGTTATGGAGGCGTTCTCGGCGGGGATTCGGCCCATCGGCGTTAATTCAAGGGCCGTAAGAGTCATGGCCGAGGCCGGAGTGGATATTTCAAGGCAGACATCCAGCCGCATCGATGATTCTGCCGCGATTGATTTTGATTACGTCGTTACGTTATGTGACAACGCCAAACAGCAGTGTCCCGTATTTCCGGGCGAGGCAAAGCTCGTCCACAGGGCTTTCAGCGACCCTTACTTTGCCAGCGGCACCGAAGAGGAAATTATGGACGCCTTCCGAAGAACGCGGGACGAGATAAGAAAATTCGTGGAGAATATGCCGGACAATCTGGCAGAGTTGGCAAAGGCGAGTTCGAAACAGTAGGAGCAAAACGTATGGCAGATGAAGGCGGAAAACAAAAGGGGTTGAGCATATTTGAAAAGTACCTGACCGTCTGGGTGATTCTGTGCATACTCGGCGGAATATTTCTGGGCAAGGTCGCCCCGCAAGTCGCGACAAGGCTGGACGCGATGGCCATCTGCGTCAGGGGCGCCCCTGTGATATCTATTCCCATCGCCGTTTGCCTGTTTTTTATGATGTACCCTATTATGGTCAAAATAGACTTCGCCGAGGTCGTCAGGGCCGGCAAGAGCATTAAGCCCGTCGGGCTGACGCTTTTTGTTAACTGGGCCGTCAAGCCCTTCACTATGTACGCAATCGCATTATTCTTTCTCGGCACGCTCTTCTATGGCTTGATCGGCCCACAGGCTGTTGACCATGTCAAGATGCCTTTTGGGCTTGACCTGGCCGTCGGTGACACCTATGGCGCCGGGAAGGTCATTCAAGTCGGAGCCGCCAAGATGCTTGAGGTGCCTTTATGGCGAAGCTATCTTGCCGGGTGCATACTTCTGGGCATCGCTCCCTGCACCGCAATGGTTCTTGTCTGGGGTTATCTCGCCAGAGGAAACGACGGACATACCCTCGTGATGGTTGCCATAAATTCTCTGACTATGCTGGTTCTTTATGGCCCGTTGGGTGGATTTCTGCTTGGTATTGGCCGGCTCCCGGTACCGTGGCAGGCGCTGTTGCTGTCTATTGCCATATACGTTGCGCTGCCCCTTGTGGCGGGCTATCTGTCGCGCAGATGGATAATTGCCGCCAAAGGCGAGGTCTGGTTCAAGGACAAATTCCTGCACTTTCTTACGCCGGTTACTATTATCGCCTTGCTCGTCACGCTGGTCCTGCTCTTTTCATTCAAGGGCGAGGTCATCCTTTCCAATCCCCTGACTATCCTTTGGATTGCGGTGCCGTTGTTTATTCAGACCAACGTGATTTTCTGGCTGGCCTATGGACTCGCCAGGCTGCTCAAACTCAACTACAGCGATGCGGCCCCTTCGGCTATGATAGGAGCTTCAAACCATTTCGAGGTGGCCATAGCCACCTCGACCATGCTCTTCGGCCTGTCTTCCGGCGCGGCGCTGGCCACCGTCGTGGGCGTGCTGATTGAGGTTCCCGTCATGCTTATGCTCGTTAAGATATGCCTGCGGACCCAAAGGTGGTTTGAGCCTTAAAGTTAGTAATTCAACCAAAGAACTTTCCGCGAAATTTAAGCTTTGCAATTTGCCTGCTTAAGTCTAAAATAGGCCCGTTGGTTTGGGTCAGACACCAAGTGGGGCGAGTGGGAAAGATGGATTCGAGACAATTGGAAAAATACACTTCGGCGATAACGCTTTCGGATATGGAGGTCTTTGTCTTTCCGGAGCTGATGTGCAGCCTGGTCCTGGCGAATATTATGAGCCCGATTATCTGGAGGTGGCGCCAACTCGACTGCTTCAAGAAACTTCAGGGCAAGAACAGCTACAAGAAGCTGATGCGATTAAGGCAGTTCATAATGGACGAGTATGAGTTCAATCTCGACCTTGAAACCTGGGGCCTGACGGGCAAGGACAAAGAGCTAAAGCGATTTGAGGCCTGGGTCTCGCCGGAGGCCATCGCCAGAAGCAACGCCCTGTTCGGCTACCATGGTGACAAATATTACTTCGACGTGGATATCCGCAAACACTTTGGCCTCGATAAATATGACAGTGACATTATCCCGTACTGGAAGACCGAAACCGTCGAGGCGATGGACGCCTTTCGATTCAAGCAAGGCTACAATACCGGAGCGGGCGAATGCGTGTCACTTTCGGCTTTGTACGCCGCTGCCGCCTTTGTTGTGTGCGGAATACCGCTCGAAGATATTTACATGATACTTACGCCGCTGCACTCACAGAATTTCATCGACATTCAGGACGGCGTTCTGACCAACAACCGAAGGCTCGTCACCAGGGCAATGTGGTTCAACGGCACCGCCATCTCAAACAAGGCGCAGCGCGCCCTCCGCAACGAAAACGTTACCATCGTGGCGCATCCCTCCGGCTACGTGCATTGTTTGTACAAGGATGCGACAATCGATAAAAAAGCTTACGAGCATTTTGTGAGGCGGCTCAACTCATATTTATCGGCGGAATTGACCCTGCAGGTCTTTGCGAATTTTCTACGCTCTCAGCAGGACTACCAGAAGTTCTTCCAGTTGTGCCGGGATTGCCACGGCCAGTCCAAGTTCCTGAAGGCCGAGGCCCTGTTTCATTACGAGCACAACAGCAATTACCGCATAGCGGACAAGACCCACGAGAAACTGCTCGCCGAGGTCTCCGAAGAGGACTTCGTTCCGTATGAACTGCCGGGCCGAGTTCGCTGTGATTTACTGGATGAGTTTATAAAGAAGGAAAAGATTGACCTGAGAAACACTGAAGGCAGAGCGGCGATGACAAAATTTATTGAGGCGGTTGTCGCCGACGCCGCGCAACTTGTGGAAAAGCTCGCCGATTTTACGCACGTTGAGGCCAGACTACCTTCAGCAGAAAGAAATTACATACCCGGCGTTCCTATTCGAATCTCAACCGACCACAGCAGGGAGCAGATAATTGATTATCTGCGGCAATTGCGCGCAGATAATGCCGCCGCCGACCTTGCTTTTTATGCCTTTCGTGATATGGAAAGCTGCGACTGGGCGCCGTTCATCAAAGCGGCCATCGAGCGCAATCCCGTCTCCATCCAAATGGCGGAGTCTATGTCGGTCGATGAGGTTTACACCTGGCTTGAACAGATGAGAAACATCTCGATTTATGACGGCAAACGCCTGGCCCAGCCCGACGAAGCAGCGAATTACAAAACCGGCGACGGACTGGAAAAGGCCTTTTTGCTCGCTAACGTAATCCGGCAGAGAAACCCCGAACAGGATATCGAAATCAGTGTAGATAATAATGAGGTGGTATTGAAAGGGCAGGGCGAGTACCGATTTGTATCTGATAAGGGGTTCAGGAAAGTGATAAACCTGCCTGCCGGAGTTGAAGTTTATTCGGATTGACGGCGACCGACCCCCTGCGAATGAGGTTTAGAAACATGCCGGATAGCGCCATCCTCCAATACGTAGAGCACGTCCTTTTTGAGTTTTGGGCAACCGTCGCCGAGATGTCACCTTATCTGTTATTCGGCTTTCTGATGGCGGGGGTGCTTTCCGTGCTCGTATCGCAGCGCTTCGTGGAGAGAAATCTTGGCGGCAGGGGGGTATGGCCGCTGTTGAAGGCGTCGCTTTTCGGAGTCCCGCTGCCTTTGTGCTCCTGCGGCGTCATCCCGGTATCAATGTCGCTGCGCAAGCACGGAGCAAGCAAAGGCTCCACCATAGCCTTTTTGCTCTCGACGCCCCAGACCGGCGTGGACAGCATCTTTGTGACGTTAAGTCTTCTCGGGCCGGTTTTTGCGGTTTTTAGGCCGGTAGCGGCGCTGGTAACGGGTCTTGTCGGAGGTGTTCTGGTCGACGTATTCGGCCAAGGGCCGGAAGATCAAAGTCAGACGCCCCCGAAATGTACTGATGAATGCTGTGGCGGGGCAAACAACAGGAAAATCGCCAGAGGATTGAAGTATGGTTTTGTTACCCTGCCGCGTGATATTGGAAAGGCGATGCTGGTCGGTTTGGTGATTGCGGCAGTCATTTCGGCGGTAGTGCCCGACGATTTTTTCGCCGAAAGACTGCCAGCCAGAGGCATTACAGCTATGATAGTGATGATGTTCCTGGGCATACCGGTTTATGTCTGCGCGACGGCTTCGGTGCCGGTGGCGGCAGCGCTGATTTTGAAGGGGTTGGCCCCCGGCGTCGCCCTGGTATTTCTTATAACCGGGCCAGCCACCAATGCCGCCGCGTTTGCCACCATTTGGAAAGTCTTAGGGGGACGCACGGCGATAATTTACCTTCTCACCGTTGCGGCTTGTGCGCTTGGGGCGGGTCTATTGCTTGATACGGCCTTTCCAAATCTGGGGACATCAGTGCACACCCACACGCACCAGATGCAGCATTCAGTCCTCGGAAACATTTCCGCGATAGCGCTCCTGGCGGTTCTGGTCTTTGCAATCTTAACGGCCGGGAAAAAGGGCGAATAAGCTTGCCAGACCGTCACACATATCCTATGATGTTCAATTGATAGGCGCCGAGTGAAATCTTTAAGGCCGGTCTGTGGTCCGAATATGGAGACTTCAGCGTGATCCCCGACGAAACCATCAAAAGAAAGCATCGGAAACTGAGGGTCTCCGGCGTTCTAATAGCCTTACTGTTTGTTGTCATCGGCTGCTTTATTCTCTTCAGGGTCAGCATAAGGTCAAAACTCCACAAGAGGCTCGACGCCATCCGCCGCGCCGGTTACCCTGTCACCTGTGCCGAGCTGAACGACTGGTACACGCTGCCCGACAATGCCGAAAACGCCGGCGATTACCTGATGGAGGCCTTCGCATGCTACTACAAGTGGAACGACCAGATTGGCGAGCTGCTGCCAATAGCAGGCCAAGGCGAGCTTCCTCCTCGTACAGAACCACTGGCTGTGGAAAGCAAGGTCCTTATCGCCCGGTATCTCGCCGATAACAGCGAAGCCATCAAGCTTCTTCATCAGGCAGCAGCGATAGAGCACTGTCGCTACCCCGTCGACCTTACAAAGGGCTTTGCGGTCCTGTGTCCCTACCTGAGCCAGATACGCACGGGGGCCCAGCTACTTGGCCTCGAGGCCATCCTGCACGCCGAAAACGCGCAGCCCGAGCCGGCCGTCCGCTCGGTAATATCAGGTTTCGCCCTGGCCCGTTCGCTCTCGAAGGAGCCTATTCTTATCTCGCAGCTTGTCCGCATTGCGTGTCAGGCCCTTGCCACATCGCGTCTTGAGCGGGTCCTTAACAGGACAGGTTTTGCGGACGAGCAGTTAGTCAGACTCGGCCGGGCCTTTACCCAGGCCGACGACCTCTCCACCATGTCCCGCGCCTTCGTCGGCGAGCGATGCTTCGGATTAGAATTCCTGACCAAACCCTCCGCTCAAAAGTTGCAGTTTCTTATGGCCGATATTCCATATCCTCTGATTCAACTCTACCAGGCCCTGGGCCTGCTTGACAGGGATGCGCTGCTTTACCTTGACGTTATGGACGGCTATGTAAAGGCCGGCCAGCTCCCACCGCAGCAGCGTCAGAAAGGTGCCTCCGACCTCGAAGAGAGAATGGAAAGACTGTCCAAAACCCACATTGTCCTGCGTGCATTTGTGCCTGCGTTATCGAAGGCCACCGAACAGGACCTGGCGGCCATTACCCGCCTGCGCACCGCACAGGTTGCTATCGCTGTTGAGCGCTATCGTCTCGCTACCGGCAGACTCCCTGACACCGTTACGGACCTTGTCCCCGGCTACCTCGAAGCCGTACCTGCAGACCCCTTTGACGGGAAAGACCTGCGATACAAGAAACTCGACCCCGGTTTCGTCGTTTACAGCATAGGCAAGGACGGCAGGGACGATGGCGGCAGAGAGAGGCCGCCAGGCATTAATAGAAAATTTGTGATTAATAGAAAATTTGTGGACGGCTCCACGTACGATATAACCTTCATAATTCAACGATAGATTTGTAATCCGCGAGCCTTATCGCAGCTTACGATTCTGTTTGTTCATTGCTGGTTACCTTGCCTGTATTCGGAATTCCTGCTCTGCAACTTACGTGTGATGGGAATTACCAGGCCCGCGGCTTGGAGAAAATATCTGGCAAAATCTTCCCGGTGCCGCTATAATAATATTAGCCATTCGTTACAGGCTTCGAAAAAACAGGAAATTCTCAAAGAATTTTAGAAATAAGCAGTAACTTTTTGTGAGCTTTCGCGTCATATAAAATAGTATGGCCCGACAGCTTGAGCGGCTTAGTCCATGCGAAAAGAGCTCTTATGCTAAAGGCGTTCGAAAAGAAACTAAGACTCGTTCGGCTTCGGTGCAGCCTGAATATACTGCTTGAGCAGACCGGGCGGGTGCTGACTGCCGCCGGCGCCGCAGTGGTGCTGGCCGTGCTGGGCGAACGTCTGCTCGCCTTGAGCCTGATAAACTACTGGACGTTCTGGATTTTCTCGGGCGCCGTCGCGGCTGGGGTGTTCCTGTCCTGGCTGCTCGACCAGCCCAGCCGGCTGCGGGTCTCACTTTTGCTCGATGAGAGGCTGAGACTCCACGAGCGTTTTAGTACAACTTTGGCGCTTGCCGATTCGCAGGACCCTTTCGCCTGCGCGGCGCGAGCCGAGGCCCGCGAAACCGCCCGGCACATAAGTCCGAAAGAACACTTTCCCATCCGGCCCTCAAGGTGCTGGCTTTACGCAGTCTGTACCTGGCTGGTTGCCGTAATACTTGTGCTGTTTCTGCCGCAAAAAGACCTGCTCGGGTTTTTGAGAAACCGGCAGCAACAGCAGCAGCAGACCAAACAGATTGAATTGGCCAAGGCGGACGTCAAGCAGACAACCAGCACGGTAAAATCCGCATTGAAGCAGCTGGACAATCCCGACCTCGACGATGCCTTGACCGGCCTGGACCAGATGCCGAGGGACGCCAAACCGGACGACATCAAGCGGCAGGCAATCCGCAGACTCGGCGACCTTTCCGACAAACTAAAGAATATGCAGAGCGGCATGCAGCTTGACTCGGTGAATCTTATGCAACAGATGCTCAAGCAGCTCCGCGGCTCTCCGGATGCTTTCGCACAAAAGCTGCGACTGGCGCTGGCGCAGGGCAATTTCGCTCAGGCCGCCAGTCTCTTAAAGGAGCTCCAGAAAGAGCTGGTCGAAGGCAAGCTTTCTGAACAGCAGCGAGAAGCCCTCGCTCAGCAGCTTCAGGAATTGGCCAAACAGCTCCAGGAATTGGCGGCAAAGAACGAGCAGCTTGAGAAGGAGCTGGAAAAGCAGGGGCTGGATAAGAATTTGGCCAGGCTGGATGAACAGCAGTTGCGCCAGGCCCTTCAAAAGCAGGGTCTGAGCCCTGAAAAAATCCAACAGTTGCTTCAGAAGGCCGCTGCCTGCCGGATGGCTTGCAGCCGTTGTGCCGGTCTTGGCGAGGGTATGGCCTCCTGCGGTATGGGCGCCGGCGGCTTGTCCGCTGATGAGCTTGCGAACCTGGCGGGGCAGTTGGACGAGCTGGAATCGCTGCAGCAGCAGGTGATGCTGACCCAGGCTGCTCTGGACGAGATTGCTCGCGCCTGTGCGGGCCTGGGGCAGGGGATGTGCGAGGGGCTCGGCTGCCAGGGACCTTTCAGGGAGGGGTTGTCCGACCGTTACGGCCCCGGCACCGGAGGGCCGGGGATTGGTTACGGCCCCCGCGCAACCGATAACGACGGCGAGACCTCCACAAAGAGTACTAAACTCCAGAGCGAACCGAAACAAGGTCCTGTTATCGCCAGTTGGTATTTCAAAGGTCCGCAGATTAAGGGTGAAGCCAAACGCGACTTTGCCGAGGTTATGCAGGCGGCCCGCGACAGTGCCGCCGAGGCCATCAGTGAAAACCAAATCCCGCGCAAGTACGAGGAAGCGGTGAAAAAATACTTTGGCCAGCTCGAGCAGTCCGGCAATCAGTGAGAAAGGCCGCAGTCGGAATTTCCGGTGCCCGTCTTGCGGCTGATTACCTGACGGGGGCCTTCAAGTCCTGCTCAGGGAATTGGTATATGCGAAAAAACGCGAAGGTTGTTTTCCGCGGTATCCTGGTAATAGTCGCTGCCTTTTTTACATCGATTCTGTTTTCCTGCAAACGAAGTCCCGCTGAAAACCAAAGACAGGTGGTTTTGTACTGCTCGGTCGACCAGGTGCTTGCCGAACCGATTATCGCCGAGTTCGAGAAACAGACTGGCATCAAGGTCCTGGCCCGCTTCGATACCGAAGCCAGCAAGACGGTGGGCCTGGTCCAGCGCATAAGGGCGGAGGCCGCTTGCCCGGTTGCGGACGTTTTCTGGTCGGGCGAGATATTCCACACCATTCGCCTGGCGCGCGAGTCTCTGCTTGCCGCCGAAGGAAGTTACCCGATAAGGGACTGGCCCGCCGCATTTGCCGACCCTGAGGGCCGATGGTATGGCTTTGCCTTGCGCGCCCGTGTCATCGCCTATAATACTGAAAGGGTCGCACCGAGCGACGCCCCTCGCTCGCTTGAAGACGTGCTTGACGAAAGGTGGAGGGGACGGCTGGTCATGGCCGCTCCTGAGTTCGGCACCACCGGCGGAGACGTGGCCAGTTGGTTTGTCCATTATGGCTTCGAACGCGCCCGCAAAATTTTGCGAGCGCTCAAGGCCAACAAAATACGTCTGGTCGACGGCAACAGCACCGCCGTAAGAATGGTCGCAACGGGTCAGGCGGACGTTTGCTTCACGGACACCGACGATGTTTACGCCGCCCAGCGAAACGGCTGGCCTGTGGCTATGAACTACCTCGACCAGGCGGGCGAAGGCCCGCTGGCGATACCAAATACCGCCGCTGTCATCAAGGGTGCGCCGCACCATAGAGAGGCATTGGAATTAATGGATTTTCTGCTGAGTGAAAAACTCGAGCAAATGCTGGCTAAAAGTGACTCACACAACGCTCCCATACATCCTTCGCTGGCCGGAGAGTTTGAATTGTACGCCATCCCGAAGCCTTTGCACGTCGATTACCAGAAGGTGGCCGACCAGTTGCCCGTTGCCATCGAGGCCGCAAGGGAGATTCTACGATGAAAAGCGCCCGTTTTGCGATACCTCAAGAAGGGCAACCTGCTTGCGATGCTGTCCCCAGGCGGCTTCTAACGTCTGCGTCTCTGGCTCTGTGGGCGGCGGTGATTTTTCTGCCGCTGCTTATCGTTTTCACGCAGGCGCTGCGTCCAGCCGTTGCATCGGAAACCGGCCGCGTTTTCGCTTCGGCGCTTCGCTCCTTCGCCCTGGCTGCTGTCATCGCTGCCGTAGCTGTTTTGCTGGGTTACATCCCCGGTCGACTGCTCGGGACATGCCGCACCCATCGGGACCTGCTGCTGTTGCTGCTGCTGATGCCGCTGGTTTTGCCGCAGCATGTCCTGTACTATGCCTGGACGCTGCTCTTGAGCCCCACCACCGAGCTGGGCAAATACATGGGCGCCAGACCGGAGCTTGCCCGGTTCGTCGGCACTTTCAGTTCCTGCCTCGTGCTCATCCTATGGCATTGGCCTTTAGCCGCTTTGTTGATTGCACAGGGCTGGCGCAACATCGACCGGCAAATCTGGGACTGTGCCTCTCTCGACGCCGGCGCTTTTGGGAGGTTTAAGAATATCACGCTACCTTTGCTGACCCGTCCTGTGCTTTTGGCTTTCGGTGTGTGCTTTGCTTTGTCCCTGTCGGAGTTTACCACTTTTCATCTTGCCGGCATTCGGACGATTGGTACGGAGCTGGCTGTTCTCTATCAGCAGACAGGTTCGGAGAGCGACGTGGCCAGAGCCGCCTGGCCCGCAGCGGCCGTCGCCCTGATAGTCGCATTCGTCCTGGGAAAAAGCTCCGGCTCGTGGGCCTCATCAAATCCTCTTCTGAGCTCCGTCGAATGCGAATCGCAGAAGCGGCGCTGGATTATCATGCTGGTCCTGGTTGGGATTTCGCTGGTAGTGCCCGTCGTCCTGCTTGCAGGTAACGTCACTGACTCTCATGCCTTCCGCCAGTTTCTCACACTGCACATGGATGAGCTGGGCTGGTCGCTTGCCATAGCCGCCGGCTCTGCGTTAATAGCACATTTTATTGCTTTCGGCGCCCTGAGAGTTGAGGGTACCGGCATCGGCGGCCTTTCAACCACCGATGACAGTGTTCACGGCCCCCATCGACTGTTATCATTTATGGTGCGCACCACAATCTTTCTTGCAATGTTTCTCCCCGCCTCGCTCATTGCAGTTGGGCTGCTCAAAATGATGGCGGTATGCGGCCTTCCGGCAGCGTTTCGGCAGGGCTGGTACATAGTCTCGGCCGGTCAGGCGGCGCGTTTCACAGGCGTCGCCCTGATTCTGCTTATTCTGACCCGATATTCGCACGAAAGGCGCCTGTCGGAAATGGCCTCTCTGGATGGAGCATCGGCCTTCGCAACCTGGCGGCACGTCCACCTGCCCCGGACGTGGCCTCTGTTTCTCGGCTCTTTCATTTTAATCATCATGCTTAGCATCACAGAATTGTCGGCCACTATGGTGCTGCTGCCCGCGGGCTTGCCCAATTTTGCCCAGCGCTTATTAAACCAGATGCATTACGCTCGTGACCAGCAGGTTATCGCGTCGTGTCTGGTGCTGACCTGCCTGTTCCTCGTTTGTGCGGGGGCTGTAGTGCTCCTGTTGCGCGCAGTGCGGCTGTATCGGCAGGCCGCTTTATTGATTTTCGCCGTTTGTGTGCTTGGCGCTGCCGGCTGTGATGACAAATCTTTTGCGACCGGCGGGCCCAAAGTCCTTTATGCCTTCGGTCAAACAGGGCGCGGCCAGGCCGAGTTCATTTATCCCCGGGCCATCGAGATAACCGGCGATGGCTCGCTCCTGGTCGTCGACAAAACGGGCAGAATCCAGCGATTTACTGCCGAAGGAAAGTTTTTGAGTGTGATTCACATGCCGCTCACTGAAGCCGGCTTTCCTACCGGCCTTAGCATTGCTCCCAACGGCGACCTCTACGTTGCCGATACACATTATCATCGTGTTGTTGTATTTTCCGCCGACGGCAAGCTCATCAACGAGTTGGGCCGGTTGGGCCAGGAAGGAGGCTGTTTCATTTATCCCACCGACGTGGCATTTTCCTCGGACGGGCGAATCTACGTAAGCGAATACGGCGGCAATGACCGAGTCAGCGTCTTTAACGACAAGGCCGAGTTTCTTTATTCTTTTGGCGCTCCGGGCAGCGGCGTCGGTCAGTTCGCTCGACCTTCCGCCCTCTGCGTGGACGCGGCGAGAAAACGCCTTTATGTAGCCGACGCGTGCAATCATCGCGTCGCTATTTACAATCTGGATGGTACATTGCTCGGATACATCGGCTCTGCCGGGCGGGCATCAGGTGAGCTTCGTTATCCATACGATTTGGCCTTTTTGTCAGATGGAACTCTTGTGGTTTGCGAATATGGGAACAACCGGCTGCAATTGTTCAGTCCCGATGGCCGCAGCCTCGCTGTTTATGGCAGTGCGGGCCGGCAGTTAGGCCAGTTGGCCTATCCGTGGGGCGTGTCGGTTGATGGCGGCCGGCGTGCTTTTGTTGTTGACGCCGGCAATAACAGGATTCAGGTATGGCAGCTATGATGGCGACTTACAGTTTTTACTTTGCCGAGCCGTGGTGGCTTGTGGCCTGGCTCCTGCTTGTCCCTATAATCTGGCTCGCGCGGCGAAGTCTGGCCGCTTTGGGCCGGGTCCGCCGGGCGCTTGCCGTCGCCTTGCGCTGCGCAGTTGTAATCATATTAATAGCAATGCTGGCGCGACCCATGCTGAGCCAGAAAAACACCCAGCTTACCGTGATTGCCGTCATTGACCGCAGCCAGTCCATTCCCACGGAGCTTCAGCAGGCAAGCCTCGATTACCTGTCACGCGCCCTGGCCGACAAGCCGCCCGGCGGCCAGTTGGCCGTTGTCGATATTGCCGAGGCGGCCAGTATCTCGAAGCTGCCCTGCGGCGACGTTGCTATCCGTCAGCGAAACACCACTCTTACCGGCGACCAGAGCAAATTGGCCGACGGAGTTCAAATGGCTATGGCTATCGCGCCCCCTGACACGGGCGTAAGAGTACTGCTTGTCACTGAAGGTAATCAGACAGCCGGCGACCTCAAGGAGGCCGCCCGAATCGCCGCGGCCAACAAAATCCCCATTGACGTACTGCCTCTGCGCTACGAGTACGACCGCGAGGTCATCTTCAAACGTCTGGCTGCTCCCTCGAGGGCCAGAAGCAGCCAAACCGTTTCTCTGCGATTCATTCTCAGCACTACCGCCGAAACCACCGGCAAACTGCTCCTGAACCTAAATGGCAGACCCGTTGACCTTGCCCCCGATTCGCCGGAGGTCGCGGTCGCCGTGGAACTGAAGCCCGGCACCAACGTCAAGACCGTATCTGTGCCGGTGGGCAATCAGGGCATCCATGAGTTCGAGGCGGTGTTTATGCCCGATGAGCCCGGCCAGGACAGGGTCGCTCAAAACAACCGCGCCAGTGCAATCACTTATGTCGTCGGACCCGGTCACGTTCTGGTAGTTGACGCCGATGCTTCGAGCGCCTCGGCGCTAAATCAGGTCCTGCAAAATTCCGACCTCGACGTGCGGTATTGTCCCGCGGCCGAGTTCCCTGACAATCTCGTCAAGCTAATGGATACCGATGCGGTTATTCTGGCCAATACCGACGTAAGCAATTTCAGTTTTCAGCAGCAGGAGATGTTCTGCCGCTATGTTACCGACCTCGGCGGGGGCCTGATTATGGTCGGCGGTCCGAAGTCATTCGGGGCCGGCGGCTGGATAGGCTCGCCCGTGGCCGAAATCCTGCCGGTCGATTTGGACCCGCCTCAGAAAAAGCAGTTGCCCAAAGGCGCGCTGGTCCTGATTATGCACGCCTGCGAGATGCCGGAAGGAAACTACTGGGGCAAAATGGTGGCCGTCGCCGCGGTAAAGACTTTAAGCCGGCTCGACCTGGTCGGCATCCTCGCCTATAACTGGCAGGGGGGCAGCGACTGGGTCTATCCTTTATCCAAGGTCGGCGACAAGGAAACGGTGGTTGCCGCCATCAAACGGATGCAGATGGGGGACATGCCGAGTCTTCACGCTCATTTGCAGTCCGCCTACAACGAGCTGCAGGCTTGCGACGCCGCCCAAAAGCACGTAATCGTTATCAGCGACGGCGACCCCCAGCCGCCCACCACGCAACTGCTCAGTCAATGCAGGCAGGCCGGGATTACCGTTACCGGGGTTGCCGTGTTTCCGCATTCGCCGGCTGATGTGCAAAGCCTGCAGCGCGTCGCACAGCTTACCGGCGGGCGGTTCTATAACGTCAAGGACCCGCAGCAGCTCCCCCAGATATTCATCAAGGAGGCACAAATAGTACGGCGGGCGATGATAGTTGAGGAGACTTTCCCGCCCCAGATAACCTATTCTCTCAGTGAGATTGCCAAAGGGCTGAATCCTCCGCTGCCGAATCTCGACGGCTACGTGCTGACCGGGCCGAAAGGCGGCCTGTCCCAGATTGTCCTTGCCAGTCCCAACGCAGACCCTGTTTTGGCCGCCTGCCAGTCGGGGCTCGGTCGGTGTGTGGCCTTCACAAGCTCGGCCGACACTCGCTGGGCCTCAAGCTGGCTGCAGTGGGGCGGCTTCCAAAGCTTCTGGGAGCAAACCATTCGCTGGGCGGCCAAACCCTCCCAGTCCTCCGATTGTGAGGTCTTTGCGGACGTGCAGGGCCGTCAGGTCACTGTCAACGTCGAAGCGATTGACCCCGAAGGCAAATTCCTGCAGCTTGCCAATATCGACGGGCAGGTGATAACACCCGATGTGTCAACTCAGGCCCTTGAGCTTGCCCAAATCGGGCCCGGCCAGTACCGCGGTCAGTTCCAGGCCCCCGCGTCGGGCAGCTACGTTGTAAACCTGCGCTACCGAAAGCTCGGCGAGGATACCAAGACCCACCTCACCCAGACCACGGTGACGATTCCGTTTGCTCCTGAGTTTCGCGACCTTTCCGATAACGCGCCACTGCTTAAGGAGGTCAGCGAAATCAGCGCCGGCAGGATTCTAAGCTCCGACCCCAACCAGGCCAATCTTTTCGATTACAGCGGTGTAAAATTCCCCGAAACCCAACTGCCGCTGACCCGGCAGTTAATGTTTATCTGGCTGGCGCTTTTTCTTTTGGACGTGGCGGTCCGCCGGGTCGCTCTCGACGTTCGAGCGATGGTCCGCCGGGCCGTTTCCTTCGTTCGCTCGCTTCGTCCTGAGCGCAAGGCCGACCAGACCCTCGAACGCCTCCGTGTGACCCGGCAGAAGCTTCGCGAGCAGCTCCTGGCCCGCTCCGGCGATGTGCCGGCCTCCAGACGATACGAAGCCGGCGAGGGCTTCAAGGGTGATTTGCCGGTGACAGCGGCCGCGCCGCAGGCTGAGCCGTCGGAGTCAAAGCCCACGCCGCCGGTCCCGCAGGAAGTCAAAGGTCCCGAGCAGCCTTCGCATATTCAACGGCTGCTCGCCGCCAAACGTAAGGCCGCCAACCGTCGCGAGGACGGAAAAACCGAAAATAACAAATAAATGTTTGGGAGATGACTAAAATGCCGGAAACAGAAAAAGATGTTGAAAAATTATGTCGTGAGTTTCGCCGGATGTTCGAGACGCTGCGGTGCGAAATCGCCAAAGTCATTGTCGGCCACAACGATATTGTGGAAAACGTGCTCGTCTGTCTTTTCTGCGGGGGACACGTTCTTCTCGAAGGGGTGCCCGGTCTCGGCAAGACGCTGCTGGTGCGGACGCTCAGCTCGGCCCTTTCGCTTCAGTTCCGGCGTATCCAGTTTACGCCCGATTTGATGCCGGCCGATATCATGGGCACCAACATCGTTATGGAAGACGCGGCCACCGGCAGGCGGCAGTTCCAGTTCCAGCCGGGACCAATTTTCGGGCAGATTATCCTGGCCGACGAGATTAACCGCGCCACCCCCAAGACACAATCGGCTATGCTCGAAGCTATGCAGGAGCACTCGGTTACCAGCGGCGGCGAACTTCGCAGGCTCCCTGAGCCGTTTATGGTTCTCGCCACGCAAAACCCCATCGAACAGGAAGGCACCTATCCTCTGCCCGAGGCGCAGTTGGACCGGTTCTTCTTCAAAGTGCTTGTCCCTTACAGCAACCGCGAGGAGCTCGGCGCCATCATCGATCGCACCACCACGGGCGCAGACCCTCAGGCCAAGCCCGTCGTCAACAGCCAGCAGATAATCTGGGCCCAGCAGCTTGTCAGGCGCGTCGCTATTGCCCCCCATGTTCAGGATTATGCGATTCGCCTCGTACTGGCCACACATCCACGTGGGGAATTCGCAACTGAGATGGTCAACCGGTTCGTTCGCTTCGGCTCCTCGCCCCGCGGCGTTCAGAGCCTTGTCCTGGCCGGCAAGGTCCGCGCCATGCTCGATGAACGCTATCACGTCAGTTTCGCCGACATCGCGTGCTCGTTGCTGCCCGGCCTGCGTCACCGCATCCTGCTCAACTTCGAGGGCCAGGCCGAAGGCGTAACCAGCGATGATATATTGAACGAAGTGTTGGATAAAACTCCGAGGGCCATGGAAAAGGAAGTTAAGGTACCATGAATCAGACCAAAACCGCAACTGCGCGCAGGCGAATAACGGATTTGCTCGACCCTAATTTCGTGGCTCGGCTGGATTCGCTCGACGTTCTCAGCCGCAAGATATTACAGGGCAAGCTCCAGGGCGAGCGGCGCTCCAAGCGTCGCGGCCAGAGCGTCGAGTTCGCCGACCACCGTCCCTACGTTGTCGGCGACGACCTGCGATTTGTTGATTGGAATATTTACGGCCGATTGGAGCAGTTGTTCCTCAAACTCTTCCTCGAGGAGCAGGACCTCACCGTCCATATAGCGATGGACGCCAGTGCTTCGATGAGTTTCGGAGAGCCTTCGAAGGAGCTTTTCATAAAGAAACTTATCGCCGCCCTCGGCTATGTCAGCCTGGTCAACAACAATCGCGTAACCATCAGCTCCTTCGCCGATGGTCTTAAGACGCAGATGGCCAATATGCGCGGCCGCAGCTATCTGGCGCAGATGGCCGAGTTCCTTTTGACCTCGCAAAGCGAAGGGTTCTCGAATTTTGACAATGCGTGCAGGCAGATTGCCGCCGGACGCCTCGGCTCAGGCATAATGATAGTACTGTCCGACTTTTTCTTTAAGGAGGGTTTTGACACGGGCCTGCGCCGCCTAGTCAGCAGGCAATACGACCTTTATGTTATTCAGGTCCTGTCCGCTCAGGAGCTTTCTCCCGACCTGGCCGGGGATTTGAAGCTGATTGACGTTGAAGACGCCGATGCCGCGGAAGTCACCATCAGTTCCGCGTTGATAAAATACTATAAGCGAAACCTTAGCGCCTATTGTAACGAGTTGAAGGATTTTTGTACCCGTCGCGGGGCCGCCTACATCCTGGTTAATTCCGCCGACTCCGTTGAGTCGCTGGTGCTGAATTACCTGCGGCGGATTCGATTGCTTCGTTAGGAATGTTAATGGGAGTATGAATCTATGGAATGGCTGACGCCTTTGACAGCTCTTTACGCCGGCGCGGCAGCCGTGCCGCTGCTTCTGCTGCTGTATTTTTTGAAGCTGAAGCGCCGTGAACAGATTGTATCGAGCACCCTGCTGTGGAAACGTGCCGTCCAGGACCTCCAGGTTAACGCACCCTTCCAGAGGATAAGGCGAAATATTCTGCTGCTGCTGCAATTGCTGATGCTGCTGGCCATTTTGTTTGGGTTGGCCTGGCCCGTACTGTCACTGACGGCCGGTTCCGGCCGGCGATACGTATTGTTGATTGACCGCTCCGCCAGTATGAACGCCGTCGATGTGGCGCCGAGCCGTCTGGACGCCGCCAAAGAACAGGCAAAGTTATTTATCGAGTCCCTGCCCGGCAAAGCCTTCTTTTCCCTCAAGGGAACCGGTGACCAGATAATGGTAATTGCCTTCGGCAAACGTGCCAAGGTGATGTGCAATTTTACTTCCGACAAGCGTCAGGCGCTTGCCGCCATCGAGGCGATAAGGGCGGGCGACGGGGACTCTTTGCTCGGCGAAGCGGTTGTGGTCGCCCGCGCATTTGCTCAGTCGCCCGGAGTGGAGGCCGACAATCGAAGCGCCGAGGAGCCGGCCCAACTGGTGTTGTTCAGTGACGGACGCATCCGCGATTTGGACCAGATTGCGGTCGCTTCCGACGAGCTGATTTTCAACTGCGTGGGAAAGTCCGTGCAGAACATCGCTATAACCGCCATGCAGGCACGAAGGTCCTATGAGAATCCCGATGAAATAGATATCTTCGCCACTTTGGCCAATTACGGCGCCACGCGGGTAAACTGCGACCTCCAGTTGAGTCTGAACGCCGATGTGCGCGCGGTAAGGTCGGTAACTATTCCGGGCCGAACGACTACAGGTGACTCGAATACCGCACAGCCCGGCAAGGCGGCGGTAAGCTTCTCTCTATCACATGCCGATGCCGGCGTGCTTGAGGTAAGGCAGTTGCACTCCGATTGTCTGTCCTGCGATGATGCCGCATGGGCCATCCTGTCAGCTCCTACAAGGCTCTCGGTTCTGCTTGTAACCGCCGGCAATATTGTCCTCGAATCGGCATTGCGCGCTTCCCCGCTCGGTCGGCTGGAAATTTGCACGCCCGCCGAGTTCGACGCGATGGACCATGCCGCCCTGAGCGTTGAGCAGCCATACGACGTTATTGTCCTCGACAACCACGTACCCACCGGCCTGCCCAAATGCAGGTATCTGACTTTCGGCCGGCCCCCGGATAATATCGACGTATCGGTTCCGCAACAGCTTGAAAATCAGGTGATGGTCGATTGGCGCTCGAGGCACCCCGTTCTGCAATACGTTAACCTCACGAACCTTTTTGCCGCCAGATGTTATAAAATGAGCTTGCCTCGTGACGCTGAGGTCCTCGCCGAGTTCGACCAGACGCCGGCCCTCGCTCTCTTGCGGCGCAACGGCAGCGTCTTTCTGCTGGCCGGCTTTGATGTCCTGCAAACCAATTGGCCCTTCGAGCCCGGCTTTGTCTTGTTCTGTTATAACGCCGCCAGTTTCCTCGGTATGGAGGTCGCGCGAAACCAGGACACCAACCTGCGGGTCGGCCAGCCCATCGTTGTAGAGGGCCTTCCGCCTGAGACTCTGGCCGGCATTGAGGGGCCGGGTGTTTCCGGCGGCGAAATCAAAGCCAACCCTGCCGGCCTTATCCGTTTTCCCGGCACCGACCGCGTCGGCGTCTACAGCCTGAATGTTCCGGACCAGCCGCTCAGATTGTTTGCCGTCAACCTGCTCGACGCACGGGAAAGCGATATCGAGCCTGCCCGTGAAATTGTCCTGTCAGGCCAGTCGGTGCAGGCTCAGCAGCGTCCTTTCAGCCGGTCGAATCTCGCGTTATGGCCGTTCCTCGTGGGGCTGGCTTTAGTGCTTGCCTGTCTGGAATGGTTGGTATATAATCATAAGGTCAGAATTTAACGCATAGGTCCCGAATGTGCAGAGGGTTAAGGATGTTACGAGCGTCAGCGGTTCCATTGTTGGTCGTGGTTTTGGCCCTTGCCGGTTCTGCACCGGCCGAATCGCCCTTTAACGTTGATTTCTTCTGCGGGTGGGGGGGTTGTTACCGGCCGATGGAGTGGACGCCGGTCGAGATCGGTATCGCCGGCACGCTTACCGAGCCTTTCGCAGGCTCTGTCACCATCTCTGCCCAGCAGGATGGTCTCAACACTTTGAACATAAGTCACGAATTCGTTCTTACCCCGGACATCCCGCTGCACCTGCCGCTCGTAACCAAGCTGGCTTTCGGCGAGGACAAGTGCACCGTGAGAATCGCCGACAAACGCGGGCGAACACAATGGCGTTATGACTTCGACCTCTGGAGCATCTCTGCGGCAAATCGCGCACTGACCGTAGTGCGGGAAGGCGACCTTTTAATCGGCCTGGTCGGTTATAGAAAGTTCGGCTTGCTGCAGCTTTCAAAACAATCGGTGTCCAAATCTCCTGTGGGGATGGGACAGGTATATATCGCAGATAAACTTCCTCGAATGGTTCCATGGGACTGGACCGGCTTCACCTGCCTCGACCTGCTCATTCTCTACGACCCCGATTGGACCGCGTTTAATCGGCAGCAGCTAAACGCGGTCGCCCAGTGGGTATCGAACGGCGGCAGGCTCCTGCTCGTCCTCGGAAGCCGTCCTCTGCCCGCCGACAATGCAATCGCCGAGCTGCTTGCTTTTGAATTGCAGCAGGCCAGACAGACTACTGTCCCGCCGGCAATCCTCAAAAAATGGCAACTGAGTTCCGCCGAGCCCGAAACCGTTACCTGCTGGCCTCTCAAGCCCAAACCTGAAGCCCGTATCTGCCGGCCCGAAGATTCTAACGGCGACGCATGTCTGTTCGGCACCGGATACTATGGCTTTGGCCGCATGGGCGTGTTGACCTTTGACCCTTCCACATTAACTGACAAACAAAAGGCGAATTCTTCGCGATTCTGGGTCGGCCTTATCGCCGCAGTTCTGGAAGACGCACAAAACAAACCCGCCAAATCGCAAGAGCAGGTAACAACCGAGCCTGAACGCCGAATGGGCTTTGCTACAATGTGGCCGTTGACCGGCGACCTGACGCACCCCGACAGGAAAGAAGGAGGCATTCAGGTTACTCTTGGCGGTCTCGAACCAGGCAGCTACAGAATGACCTCATATCATAATAACCCTTATTCCCAGCATTCTCGTATCGATATTTATGTTGATGGTGCGCTCTACAGCAGAAATAACCGGCAATCCCAAGTGATGGACGACAGAGCCGCCGCGATAGCCATAACCGACCTGAAGGTATCCGACGGTAACGATGTGGCAATCGAGTTTCGCCCTGTTTCGTCGTCTATGAATCGGCGTGCGGTGTTGTGTGGCCTTGAAATCGTCAAGTTGCAGGCCGCCGGGGATAGTCGCACACGAATTCTTCGCGTGGATTTTGGAGCGACCGGCCAGATTGTCGCCGAGGGTTTCATCGGCCTCGGTTTGCCCACGAGCGACCGAAAAGACATCGCAAGATTCGATGAATCCGACGGTTTGCCTCCCGGTGTGACCATCACTCTCAAGCCGACGAATGCGGAAGATACTTTGCAGTTTAACCCATCCCCGTCCGTGCCGGCAAGAGCGAGAGGATACAGAAGAGTTGTCGCCACCGGCTTTCCTTCGAGCCGCAGCATCGAATTCGTCGAAGATGCCGGAAGTCCTGAAAATATCCCCAATGAGCGCGAGTACGCAATCGGCCAGGCCCAGGCGGCAACCAACACGATTATGGAACACCTGTACGCAATTTCAGAAATGAGGCCTTTGAGCATCTGGTGGGTAATTCTGCTGCTGACCGCTCTGGCTTTTCTGTTGGGGCCGGTCGACTACAAGCTGCTCAAACGCCTCGACCATCTGCCTCTGACCTGGTTCACCTGCGCCCTTTGGATTACCCTTTTCACCGTCGGCGCCTATTACGGCGTTCAGGCCCTGCGAGGCGGCAAAATGCAACTGAGGGCCGTTACCGTCCTCGATGGAATCGAGGACAACAACTGTACCTGGTCGGCTGCTTATCTCGGTTTGTTTGCTCCTCACAACGCCGACTACCAGTTCGCAGGTCTCGAAAAGAACCAATGGTGGTCCGGCATCGCTCCTATGGAAGAATCCATCTGGGCCTTCGGCCGCGAGACGGCCGCCAGAAACATTTACTGCTTTCAGCACGACGGCGGCAATCTGCCGTATTCGCTGCCCGTCAATATATGGACCATGCAGTGCCTGCTTAACGAATCGCCGCTGCCGGACCTGCCGTTTACCGCAGAACTCGCCCGCAAAGGTGACGAGCTCGTCCTCAAAATCGTCAACCAGTCCGATAGTCCGATTCTGAAGGGCTGCGTTATCTTCGGCGGTGACATGGTTTTCGATTTCGTCGATGTCCCCGCCCGCGCCGACAAAGAGTTTCGCGGCCCCCTGCGTCACCGTAAGGTTTGGACCGACTATAACACGGCTAATTATCCCGGCCGGTTCAACTGCGAAATGGCCTTCTTCGCTCAGGGATGCCTGCAGCGCACCCAGGCCATCAGCGCATATCTGGCCCACGGGGCCGGCGTTGTCTGTGCTGAATATGATAACGCTCCTCTGTCCGTCAGGGTAAAGAACCATTCCTGCGATTACAATCACGTGCAATTGGTTCGACTGGTCGTTTTTCCCGGGGACACTGTTTCGGGCCGTCCGGCGAAGGAATAAAGCGGTCTAAAAGCTCAGCAAGTGAAAGGCGAACAAGAAATGATCGAAACCAAAAGTCTCACCAAGTACTACGGCAATCTGGCCGCCGTAGTGGACCTTGACCTTACCATTGGACCCGGCGACATCTTCGGCTTCATCGGCCCCAACGGTGCCGGAAAAACCACCACTATGCGCATCCTGGCCACCCTTTTGGAGCCTACACGAGGCACAGCCTCAATCGACGGCCTTGATGTCACCAAAAACGGCAAACAGGTCCGCAGAGTGGTCGGCTACATGCCCGACTTCATGGGCGTGTATGACGACCTTAAGGTATTCGAGTACCTTGAGTTTTTCGCCGCCGCTTTCGGAATCGAGCGAAAAAAGCGGGAGTCAATCGTCGACGGCGTCCTCGAGCTGACGGACCTGCGCTCCAAGCGAAGCGCCAACGTTGACAGCCTCTCCCGCGGTATGCAGCAGCGCCTCGGCGTGGCCCGCGTGCTCATTCACGACCCCAAGGTGCTCATCCTTGACGAGCCTGCCAGCGGTCTTGACCCCCGCGCCAGAATCGAAATCAGAGAGCTCCTGCGCGAGCTCAAACGGATGGGAAAAACAATTATGATTTCCAGCCATATTCTGAGCGAGCTGGAGGAAATTTGCGACCACGTCGGGATTATCGAGCACGGCCGGCTGGTCTTCAGCGGCACGATGGAGGAAATTCGCCCCCGGCTGGGCCTTCAGAACAGGGTCAATGTCAAGGTATTGAATAATCAGGACAAAGCCGTTGAGCTGCTCTCGGCAGTGCCTCAGATACGCCAGGTCCAGAAGGTCGGTGACTGTATCGCTGTAACCTTTCACGACGGCCAGAGCGGCGACGGCATTATCGCACGAACCCTTGTCAATGGAGGTATTGATATTATTTCTCTACAGCCCGAACGGCTCAAACTCGACGATGCCTTCCTGCAATTAACCAAAGGCATTGTCCACTGAGTGTTCGCGCCGCAGTCGAACAAGAGGCGATTATGACCACGGCTGTGACTAACTTTTTTTCAAAACTTGTAAATCCTGTCTGGCTGACCGGGCCTATCTTCGGTAAGGAGCTTCGCGTCTCCAGCCGGCGCCGCAGAAACTATGTCCTTCGCTTCGCATATCTGATTTTTCTTACCGTCTTCGTGGTTATGGTCTGGCTCTCGATGGTCAAGCTGGAAGACCAGGGCTCCATAGCATACCGCACTTCCCGCATGTCTGTCGCCGGCGAGGCCATCATCGGCACTATTATCCTGTTTCAGTTCCTCGCCACGCAAATGATAGCCATTATCATGCTCAGCACCTCCATCAGCGACGAAATCTACCATCGCACGCTCGGAGTTCTCATGACCACTCCTGTCAACAGTTTTCAGATTGTTATGGGAAAACTCCTCAGCAAGCTGCTTCAATTGGTCCTCCTGCTGGCCATAAGTTTGCCGATGCTTGCCGTTGTCCGCATCTTTGGCGGCGTCCCCTGGAATTACGTCATATCGAGTCTTTGTATAACACTGACTGCGGTTATTTTTGCCGGCTCACTCAGCCTCTACTATTCCATCGGCAACCGGCGCGCCTATGTCGTCATTCTCAAAACCGTCTTCACGCTCGGTTTTCTTTATTTGTTTATTCCCGCAATGGGTCAAGTGCTTTTGCACAAAGTGGTTTCACAGAGAGTGCTGATACCCGTTTTGACGCTCCCAAACCCCTTTATGGCCCTGCAGTTCAATACAATGATGCGTGTTGGCGCCCGCATGGCCGGCATTGTATCCTTTTTTTCCTGGCCTTTGCATTGCGCGGTTATGCTCGGCGCATCGGCCCTGATTCTGGGCGTCTCGGTAAAGGTCGTGCGCAAGGTCGCACTCCGTCAGGCCGTCGGCCAGCTGGAGCTCGGCCCAAAGCGTAAACAACGCAAAAAGGAAAAAGAACAATCGGCTGCCCGGACCACTGAGCCCGAAGAATCCGCCGGGCCTATAAGGCGTGTAACCGGCTCTCCCGTCCTGTGGAAGGAGATAAGAGCCCCCATAATCGAGGGCGCCGGCGGAAGAAACAGCATCATCGGCCTTGTTGTCAGTATTATCGCGCTTCTGATAACTTACCTCGCTTGCATTAAACAAAACTGCCTGCAGCAGGATTATGCTCACGTCTCGTATGTGTCGCTGTTTTTGTTGATAGGCTCAATCGTCAATATAGCGCTTTCGGCCACGAGCATCACTACCGAGAAGGAGGCCCGCTCATGGCCCATCCTTCTGGCCACGTCAATAGACGACTGGCAAATTCTCCTTGGAAAGGCTGGGGGCGTCTTTCGCCGCTGTCTGCCCGTCTGGGTTTTCCTGGCCGGTCACGTTGTTCTGTTTGTCTCGGTAGGGTACATTCATCCCATTGCCATAGTGCATTTAACGATGGTAGTAGCCTGGATTATCGTCTTTCTCTGCGGTTCCGGTCTTTACTTTAGCGCACGCCTCAGACGCACCACCTCCGCGGTGGTCGCCAACTTCGCGCTGGCGGTAGTTCTCTGGCTGGTCGTGCCTGTGCTGTTCAGGCTCGTATCGCAGATTATCCACAATGACCGCGCTCTCGAAGTATGTATATCGACTAATCCCTTTGTGCAGGCCGCCGTCATTATGCAGGGCGCCGGCGGCCGGCATAACGCGCACACAAGTTTGACCGATCTGAGGTATTACTGGTTACTCGAACACCGGCAGGTCGGGCGCACCACCCTTATTCTGTTGATAAATATGGTCGGGTACATCTTTCTGGGTCTGTTTCTTGCCTGGCGTGCCAAGTGCCGATTCCGGCGAAATATATTCTGATTCTTTGCCGACAAAATTATGACTGCCGCTTTGACTGATACCTTCTCGCATTTGTTAAGCCTCTCCCGGCTGGCCGGGCCCATTTTCGAAAAGGAGCTGCGCGTCTCCAGCCGCCAGCGACGTAACTATGTCCTGCGCTTTGCTTACCTTGTCCTTCTGACCGTTTTTGTCTGTTTCGTATGGTTTGCTTCTGTTAACGTCCGCAGTGCAGGCTCCCAGGTATTCCAAATCTCGCGTATGCCTGAAGCGGGCAAGCATATCATCAGCACTATTGTTTGGTTTCAGTTCATGGCCGCTCAGCTCATCGCCGTTGTTATGCTGAGCACCGCTATCAGTGACGAAATCTACCACCGCACCCTCGGTATCCTTATGACCACGCCCGTCAGCAGTTTTCAGATAGTCACGGGTAAACTCTGCAGCCGGCTCCTACAATTAATCCTGCTGCTTGCCATAAGTCTGCCCCTGCTTGCCGTTGTTCGTGTCTTTGGCGGCGTGCCCTGGGATTATGTAATCTCGGGCTTCTGTGTGACTTTTAGCGCCGCTGTTTTCGCCGGCTCGCTCAGCCTGTTTTTTTCCATATACGTCAAGAAAGCACACGACGTGGTTATCCGAACTGTTCTTGCTTGTATCGCTCTTTATGCCGTACTGCCGGGCCTCGTCAAACTGCTTTCCTCTGCTTACGCACCTTTGAAGGTCCTGGATTCCGTACTCTTTCACACAAACCCTTTCCTGGTCATGACCGTGCAGACCGAAAAGGTGCTTTTACGCCCTTCGAGCACATTCACCCTGCATTGGCCGCTCCACTGCGTTGCGATGATCTGTGGCTCAGCCTTGTTGTTGGCCTTGTCCACATTATGCGTGCGAAAGGCGGGCTTGCGTCAGGCTATCGGCCAGGCAGGGATGTTTGCTTCAAGGAAGGAACGCCGGATTGCGAATAAAAGACTTGTTTGCGGAGCCGACCCCGCGGTGGCGCCTGGCCCTATTAGACATGTAAGCGGCCCGCCGGTCATCTGGAAAGAAACAAAAATCCCGATTGTCGCAGGCCGCCCGCTAAAAACCGTCATGACTGTTGCGGTGGCCGTCATAGTTCTTTCTTTGGCTTACGGATTCTGCGCCTATGAGAAATGCCTCGACAAAAAGGAAGTCCAAATGGGATTCGTTTTGGTCTATTTATTTGGAGGTCTGTTTGGCGCCGCCACCTCTGCCGCTGCGAGCATCACCTCTGAGAAAGAGGCCCGTACCTGGCCCATCCTGCTGACTACCCCGCTGGACAACACGCAGATAGTACTGGGAAAAATCATTGGCTCATGTTTGCGCGCCTGGCCGTTCTGGTTTTTACTCGCCGGCCATGTCATCGTTTTCACCCTGGCGCGCTGCATCCATCCTGTTGCTGTTTTACCCTTGGCTCTCGTGGGCGTCAGCAGTGCGCTCCTCGTTTCCGCCATCGGGGTTTTCTTTAGCTCCTGTTTCAAACGCACCTCCTGGGCGGCAACAGCTAATCTGACTTCGTTGTTTGTTTTTGTGCTTCCTGTTTGCTGTCCGCTGCCGATTTTTTTCTTCGGCCCGCTGTTTGCCGCAGCAATGATTATGACTGCCGCCGGCGGCTCGCAGGCCGCCGTCACACCTCTTAGCAGATTGAAATATAATGCGCCGCCTTTCGGTATTGATGGCTTCCTCACATCGATCATCATGCTCATCGCTGTAACTATGGTGTATTTGATTTTCAGTTTAGTCTTTTACGTGCTTGCGCGGGCCAGGATACGCTCTAAAATCTTTTAGCTTTATGGTGCAGTAAATGACTGCCGCTTTGATTAACTTTGTTCGCCGGTGTGTGAGCCTGTCCTGGCTGGCCGGGCCTATCTTTGACAAGGAGCTTCGCGTCTCCAGCCGGCGCAGGAGAAACTACGTCCTGCGATTCGTTTATCTGGCCGTGCTGACTGTCCTGCTGGTCCTCATTTGGGTTGAAGTGGTGAGATACGGCGGCTCGGCTGTCTACCGGACCTCACGAATGGGCGAAGCCGGAAAAACCATTATCGCTTTCATCGTCTGGTTCCAGTTCTGCGCCACCCAGGTCGTTGCAGGCGTTATGCTCAGCACCTCCATCAGCGATGAAATCTACAACCGCACCCTCGGCCTGCTTATGACCACCCCCATCAACAGCTTTCAGATAGTCATGGGCAAGCTGTTTAGCAAACTTTTGCAGTTGATTTTGCTCTTGGCCATAAGTCTGCCCCTTCTTGCCGTCGTCCGCGTCTTCGGCGGCGTGCCCTGGGATTATTTAATCTCCAGTCTTTGCATAACGCTTGCCACTGTCATTTTTGTCGGCTCGCTCAGCCTGTTTTTTTCCATATTCACACGGAGGGCCTACGTTGTCATTATTATGACCGCCCTGACCGTGGGTGCGCTCTTCGTCATAGTACCACTTTTCACCACCATGGTATGGCAGGCCCTGGACCTCCGCACCATCATACCGGAAAGAACTCTGGCAACTGTGATTCTACATCCTAATCCTTATGGCGCCCTGGCTTTCAATTCCGCGATGATGTTCAATCCGCGCGGAGGGACCGGCATGCCCGTTTTACTCTGGCCCCTGCATTGCGGCATAATGCTGGCCGCTTCAGCTCTCGTGTTGTCCTTGTCGGTAAGCCTGGTCCGCAAGGTTGCCCTTGCCCAGGCTGCCGGCCAGTCAGACATTTTCATGCGCAGGCGGCGCTCTCGCAGGCCTGCTTCCCCTCAAACCGCTGTCCGTGAGGAATCGTCCGGCCCGGTCAGACACATAAACGGCCCCCCGGCCCTGTGGAAGGAGCTCCGGGCGCCAATCCTCCGACGCCACAAGCTTGCCGCCTCTGTAATAATATGCGTTTGCCTTCTCGTGCTCTGTGCAAGCTACGGCCTTTGGGCACTTGAGGGCCACTTGGACGAGAAAGAAGTCCACATGCTGTATGTGACGATTTTTATGAGCGCCGGGATGCTGTTCACTATTGTCATTCCCGCCACCTGTATCACCTCCGAGAAGGAGTCCCGCTCCTGGCCCCTGCTGCTGGCTACTACCTTGAGCGACAACGAAATCCTGTTCGGCAAATTCATGGGCGTTTTTCGCCGCTGCCTGCCAATTTGGCTTTTCCTCTTCGGCCACCTGGCCCTGTTCACCATTGTCGGCTACATTCACCCTATCGCTATTTTGCAGATGGCCGTGTTAGTTATCTGGCTTATTACATTCCTTTCCTGCACCGGCCTGTACTTCAGCTCCCGCTTCAGACACACCACCACTGCGGTAATCATGAACTTTGCCCTGGCCGCGGTCATCTGGGGCCTTGTCCCGCTGCTGCTGTTCCTTGTCTTGAATGTCTTTCACGCCGACCAGGACCTTGCCGAGACCTACATGGATACCAACCCCTTCGTCCATGCGCTGGCGCTCATCGATGCCACTGCCGGCAGCCGCAATGTGGGTTCTTATGACTGGGTGGGTATCGGCAGTCTCAGCGTATTTGAATCCACCTGCTGGATGTTGTTTTGCATGTTGGCCTATATCTCTGTCGGCTCTTTGTTTGCCTGGCGCGCCGGATGCCGATTAAGACGCAATATCTTTTGATTTTGCTTTGAGTCACAAATTATGGCTCGAATTCAGTTACAAAATGTTACCAAGGTTTTTGAGGGTAACGTCACGGCCGTGTCGAACCTTAGTCTTGACGTGCCCGACGGCCTGTTTATGGTTATCGTGGGGCCGAGCGGCTGCGGCAAAACCACAACCTTAAGAATGATTGCCGGCCTCGAAAAACCCACTGCCGGAAACATCTACATAGCGAATGCCCTTGTCAATAATGTCCCCCCGAAAGACCGTGACGTCGCTATGGTCTTTCAGAATTACGCTCTCTATCCCCACATGACCGTCTATCAGAATATGGCATTCGCCCTTAAGGTGCGAAGATTCCCGAAGGCCGAAATCAACCAAAAAGTCGCGGAAACCGCCGGGCTGCTCGGCATCGAACACCTGCTCGACCGAAAACCCAGCGCCCTCTCCGGCGGCCAGCGCCAAAGGGTCGCCCTCGGCAGAGCCATCGTACGGAACCCAAAGGCATTTCTCTTCGATGAGCCCCTGAGCAACCTCGACGCCAAACTGCGAGCGGCCATGCGCGCGGAACTCAAGGCCCTGCACAAAAGGCTGCGGGCTGCCTCTATATATGTCACCCACGACCAGGCCGAGGCCATGACCCTCGGCGACCGGATTGCCGTTATGTGCGACGGTGTGCTTCAGCAGTCGGCCGCGCCCATGGAGGTTTATGAGAAACCTGCCAACAGATTTGTCGCCGGCTTTATCGGCTCACCGCCGATGAATTTCTTTATGGGCCGCCTGCAGTTCAATGACGATGCCGCCTGCTTTGTTATGGGCGATGAAACCATCACATTGCCTCAATGCTTAAAGAAAGTCCTGGCTGATTATCGCGACCGCGAAATGGTTCTGGGTATCAGACCCGAGAGCCTCTCTCCGAATCAGTTTGCCGGCCAGCATAACAATACCATTTCCGCAAACGTTGAGATGATTGAGCCCCTCGGCGCCGCCACTCACTTCCACCTTACCAGCCGGACCGGCATACAATTTGTTGCCTGCTTCAATCCAAATATTAAACTGAACGTCACAGACGCGGTCAAAATAAATATCGATCTGCAAAAGGTCCACATTTTCGAGCCTGGAGAAACCGGAAAAAATGTCGTTCTCTCTGAATAATGATGAGGCCTTGCGGCTTAAGGCCGGCGGGCAAAAGCCCAAGATTGAACAGACTATTTTCGCCGAGCTTATCTACAAATTGAACAAACTCATAGCGGACCGTTTCCCCGAGAACTCCGCGAAGCTCAGCAACCTGATTATCCGTAGACTCATTGCCCCTCCGTTGCCCGAACTCGGGGCGACAGGAATTGAACCTGCGACCTCTTGCACCCCATGCAAGCGCGCTAGCCAAACTGCGCCACGCCCCGGTCTGACAAACAACATTTTAATACAAAACAGCCGGCAAAACAAATCCTTTTTTGGAAATTACCTGCCCCATTCTTGACGCGGTCTGCGCTTGATTTAACCGCCCAAATTGCTAAGATGGGACCCGGATGTTGGAGAACAAGATGCTTGAGCTTGCCAAAGAATCGGTGGTTAGAAGAACTTTGTCGTGTTTCAAATTACCGCTTTTGTGCTCAGCGGCCTCGCTGGTTCTTGCCGCTTGCTCGGCACAGAACCGGCCGAACAGGCCGCCGAAAGGATTCGAGTCCCTGTTCAACGGCAGCGACCTGACCGGCTGGAAACGACACGATAACCTGCCCGACCACGGTCTGGCCGGCAAGTGGTTCGTAGAAGATAACGCTATCGTCGGCATACAGGACCCACCCGGGAAGGGCGGCTTCCTTACCACACTCCGACAATTCCGCGACTTCGAGCTCCTGCTCGAAACAAAAATCGACTGGCCCTTTGACAGCGGCGTCTTCCTCCGCATAGGTCCCGACGGTAAAAGCCACCAGGTCACTTTGGATTACAGGCCGGGCGGCGAAATCGGCGGAATCTATTGTCCCTGGACCCGCGGCTTCGTCCACCACTGTCCCGAAGGCATAAAATACTTCAAAAAGAACCAGTGGAACTGCTTAAGGATTGTTTGCCGGCGAGAACCGGCCCGAATTCAGGTCTGGCTTAACGAAACTCTCATCACCGACTTCCGCCACACCGCCGAAACGACATCAGGCATCCCCGAAGAAGGTACAATATGCCTGCAGGTCCACCCCGGCGGAAAAGGACACGAGAACTCGAAAGCCCGCTTCCGGAATATCTTTGTTCGCCGATTGACGCCTCACTAACCTCGCCCGGCGCCAGCGGCAGGGCGGTATTCTCATCGTACCAGCCTACCCGGCCGACTCTGCCGCCTCGCCCTGCAATTGCAGCGGCCCCCCGGCGACCTCTGAGAATCACAAGGTTTTTTGGAAAAGAGTTGACAAAGTTAGAACCGCCTAACTATATTAGGCGTATTGAATATATGTGAGAGACTAAAAAGCTTTTATGGCCGGAGCAAAGGACAATAATTTAAGCGCGTCTTTGGAAGACTACCTCGAGGCTATCTATAATCTCGCTGCCGAATCGAAGGTCGCGCGCAGCAAGGACATAGCAAAATTGCTCAGTGTGGCGAAGCCTTCGGTTACCGGCGCGCTGCAAATTCTCAGAAAAAAGGGCCTCGCTAACTACGAAGCGTACGGTTTCGTTACGCTCACCGGCGCCGGCCGGGCCGCCGCTGCGGAAATCGCCCGCAAACACGAGATCTTGAAGTCTTTCCTGACCGACGTATTAGGTATTGAGCCGGGCCTCGCCCAACGGGCTGCGTGCAAAGCCGAACATACTCTCGGCCCTAAGGTCATTTCGCGGCTTCTCGGATTCATCGAGTTTGTCGGTAACGAAAACGACAGCGGCTACGATTTGGCCGGTAAATTCAAGAAATACTATGCCAGGAAACGTACAAGATAAATTATGGACCGAAATGTGGAAAACAAGCCGCCAAGGCCACTGTCAATGGTCAAGGCCGGAGAAACAGTCAAGCTGACCCGTGTGAATGCCGGCCGCGGTTTGAATATACGACTGGCCTCCATGGGTCTTCTGCCAAACGTGACCCTAACCGTAGTAACCAACGGCCATCCGGGACCGTTTGTCATATCTGTCAAGGACTCGAAGATGGTATTGGGCAGGGGGGTCGCTGATAAGATTATGGTATCGTAGAACCCGGCAGTTCAGCCCGTGTTTTTTTGCTTACATAGTTAGCCGGTCCTAACTTTATGGAAAAAGTCTCAATATGGAAAGAATAATCGTCGCCCTCGCCGGCAATCCCAACAGCGGCAAAACCACAATATTTAATATGCTCACCGGCGCCCGTCAACATGTCGGCAACTACCCCGGCGTGACAGTGGAAAAGAAGGAGGGCCTGTGCAGATACAACGACTGTGAAATAACCTTTGTCGATTTGCCGGGCGCCTACAGCCTCACCGCTTATTCTATCGAGGAGCTTGTCGCCCGCAACTTCATTGTCGACCAGCGCCCCGACGTTGTCGTTGACGTCGTCGATGCCTCCAATATCGAGCGCAATCTGTACCTGGCCATTCAGCTTATTGAGATGGATGTCCCTCTGGTTTTGGCTTTTAATATGAGCGACCTTGCAAAGCAAAGAGGGTTGGTTTTCGACATCGACCAGCTTTCGAGGCTTCTCAAAGCTGCGATTGTCCCCACTGTCGGCCACAAAGAAAAGGGCAGGTCCGAACTGCTCGACGCCATTCTCGACACCGCCCGGCAGCGAAAAAGAGAGCGCACTCACAAGGTAAATTACGGAGAAGAAATTGAGCAAGAGCTGGGAAAAATCGAGACCCTGGTTGTTGCCGGCGAGCCGCAGTTGGCACAAAAATATGGCTCACGATGGCTGGCCGTAAAACTCCTTGAGCAGGACAGTGACATAACCGCCAGACTCAACAGCAAAGAACTTCTGAGCACCATCAACGCCAGTGCCGACCACCTCAGGAGTATCTACGCCGAAGAGCCGGAAATAATAATGGCGGACCGCCGCTACGGTTTCATCTCCGGCGCATGCCATGAAACCATCAAGAGCACCGTGGAATCGCGCCATACCACCAGCGACCTGATCGACGCCGTAGTGACAAACCGTTTCCTCGGACTGCCCATCTTTCTGTTGCTGATGTACCTCGTATTCCTGCTTACCTTCAAGCTCGGCGAATACCCGATGGCCTGCCTCGAGCAGTTATTTGCCTGGGCAGCCAAAGCGATAGCCGGTCTTTGGCCGGCAGGGGGGGAAAGCTGGCTGAAATCCCTCCTCGTTGACGGCATAATCGGCGGCGTCGGCGGCGTCCTGGCCTTCTTGCCCAATATCCTCCTGCTGTTTCTGGCAATTGCCTTCCTCGAAGACTCCGGCTACATGGCCCGCGCAGCCTTTGTCATGGACCGGGTAATGCACAAAATCGGCCTCCACGGCAAGAGCTTCATACCAATGCTCATCGGCTTCGGCTGTTCCGTCCCCGCCATTATGGCCGCCCGCATCCTCGAGAACCATCGCAACCAGCTTACTACCATAATGGTGATACCCTTAATGAGCTGCGGCGCAAGGCTGACTATTTACGCACTGATAATACCGGCTTTCTTTGCCGAAAAATGGCGCGGCCCTATGCTCTGGCTCATCTACCTGATTGGAATCATTTTAGCAATTATCTGTGCCAGGCTCTTGCGCCTGACTTTGTTCAGGGGCGAAACCACTCCATTCGTTATGGAATTGCCCCCTTATCGCATGCCCACTCTGAAATCTGTTTGTATCCACATGTGGCAGAGGGGCTGGATGTACCTGCGGAAGGCCGGCACCGTAATCCTCGGCATATCAATCATACTCTGGGCGGCGATGAGCTATCCCAAACCCGCCGGCCACTCACTCGAAGGTCTAAGCCCCGACGAAATCCACCGAATCAGATTGGAGCACTCTTTGGTCGGCAGCGCAGGGCGCGCAATAGAGCCGGTCCTGAGACCCCTCGGCTTTGACTGGAAAATCGGAACCGCCCTCATCGGCGCCGCCGCCGCAAAAGAAGTATTCGTCTCGCAGCTGGCGATAGCCTATGCCGTAGGCGGCGACGATGAAGGTCCGCACACCTTGCGCGAAAAATTGCAGGCCGATTACACACCTTTGACCGGCTTCTGTATCATGCTCTTTTGCCTGATTTACGCCCCCTGCGTCGCTACGGTCGCCATTACCAGACACGAGACTAATTCCTGGTCCTGGGCCCTCTTCCAGTTCTTCGCCCTGACTGCTTTGGCTTACGTCCTGACCTTCATCGTCTATCAAATCGGCAGCTTTGCAGTCGCCTGAAAATATGTATTTTTCTGTCAAATCTTGACAGTATTAACTCGTGCTCCGGGCTGAAGAGCCGCCAGAGCGACCTTTCAGCATAATTCTCTCCGCAGGAACCCTCCACAGTCCTATCGCGTTTATTACTGAAAAGCGATTGACTGCCTGTTGCCGCTCTGTTAGGATTGTTGAGTCCGAGTGCACGGAAATGAAAGGACCTCTTGGCACAGGGGACAATAGATTCTTATACGGAGTTGTGGAGTAAAAACTGACAATATGGGACACCCACAAGAAAGCGGTTTGGAGAGCCAATCGCACCAAAAACATATAGCGGAAAAAGAAATAATTTATGAGGACGAAATAAACTTAATAGACTACCTGCGAGTTCTTTGGAGACGCAAGTACTTCATTTCACTCGGGTCTGTCTTGCCGGCATTGCTGGCCGGCCTAATCCTTTTCTTTTTGCCCGGCACGTTCAGAGTAACTTATGTCTATGATGTCACAGACCGGGACAGCGGCGATGTGGCAAACTGGAATCTGGACAAGCGAAACTATGATGTGCTGCTCAACAGATTCTACAGCGCAGAAAATATAAACAGGATTGCTGATAAGCTGCGTCAAAGCGCTCTCGACAGGTATGCTGAGCAGCTAAACAAGGCTGCTACTGGGGAAGACTTGAAAAGGTTTGTGGAATTTGAGGTTTGGCCGGAATATACGGACCTTTCCAGGGCAGATGCAGCCGACGCGGCACAATTGGAGGAAATCAGGCAATTAAAGGCTCATTTGCTCAGGATGACAATTACCGCCTGTTCCGAGAGCGATTGCGCGAAAACAGCCTTGGTGGTAAGGGACAATTTTGAGAATCTGATTCCTGTGTATTCGGTGGCGGACACGGCGGTTAACACCATAATAGACTACAAGACCAGGATGGCCCGCATTGAAGAAAACCGATTCAGCATGGAACTCGGCTTGAAGACAAACAGGTCGATTTTGGCAAAGTTGAAGAGTCTAAAAACAGGCGCTGTGGATACCAACGACGGTAACGTCGTGCTGCAGTTTAACGGCGGTGGCAGAGATGAATATTCGCCTCTGATGTCCCGGATACAAATGGCAGAGTCAAAGGTTGCAGAGCTTGAAGAAAATATCAGGGCGGATGAGGCCAAGTACGACTATTACAAGGATTTGTTAAGCTTAAACGAAAGGGTCCTGGGCGAGTTGAAGAACAAAGAGTCCTCCTGCTATACAATGCAGCAATTCCGGTCGTTTCTGGCTGATTTAGCCGACAGTTACAACGAAAAGGACTTGAAGGACTACTTGAGCTCGTACATCAAAAAGGTGGAAAACAGAATATCCGTCAGCACTCCGGTAACAGACAAGGCCAATATATATCCGGTTCCTAAGAACACTGTCAGAAAGAGTGCCATTGTATTTGCAGTGTGCTTGATGATATCCGTACTTGTCGCCTTCTTAATAGAAGGGCTCCAAAAAAGCGAGGCTGGAGTTTCGTAGGAGTTTCAACGGGTGAATGGCTATCGTTCTTGTTAACGGCTCAACAGGAACGAGGCGTAGCAGGCGGTTTTGTGGTCGCAGGTATTTCTCCGGAAAAACTCGCGCCTGCAACCCACGGGGACGGAGTGTGAAAAGGCTCTTTGTACATGCAGGCTCAGCGAAAACGAACTGGCGATACGTTGAGTGCGGCAGGTTGCTTCAGGCCGGCTCCGGCATGGTTCCCTGAGTACTCTGTGCCTTTGGTGTCCTGCAATGATGTGTCATCCGGGAGAACGAAGCCCGGTCGGCATCACGAGCATGATTGAGAAACTGAAAGCTATATCCGATGATAAGAAGAGGCTTGTCAGCAACTTCTTCTCCCTGTCGGTGTTACAGGGAGCGAACTACTTGCTGCCCTTGATAACGCTTCCTTATCTTGTGCGAGTATTGGGAGTGGAGAAGTTCGGCCTGATTGCATTCGCCCAGGCCTTTATCCAATACTTTGTTATCCTTACAGATTACGGCTTCAACTTGTCTGCTACCAGAGAAATATCCATCCACAGAGAGAACCGGGCAAAAGTACTGGAGATTTTCAACTCTGTGATGATCATAAAAGGTGTGTTGACCGTCGGAAGCTTTGGACTGTTATGCGGGATGGTTTTTGGCTTCGGTAAATTCAAGGTGGACTGGGAAGTTTACTTACTGACATTTGGCACGCTGATTGGGCAGGCCCTGTTCCCAGTATGGTTTTTCCAAGGGATGGAACGGATGAAGCACATAGCTGTTTTGAACATCACCTCCAAACTTGTTTTCACCGCGACGATATTCCTGGTGATAAGAAAAGCCTCTCACTATACGTATGTACCGATACTAAACTCAGGCGGGTATATCCTCGCCGGGATTCTCGGCCAATGGCTCGCGTACAGAAGTTTTGGCATTCGCCCGTGCCGGCCCTCGATTGGCCGCTTGTGGTCCTGCTTTAAGGACAGCACGCAGTTTTTTCTGTCGCGCGTTTCTGTGTCCATATACACGTCAAGCAACACCTTCTTTCTTGGGCTGTTTACAAATACGGGGACGGTGGGCTATTACTGCGCCGCGGAGAAGCTGTATCTGGGATCGCAAGGTGTATATCGTCCCCTGGCAAATGCCATTTATCCCTATATGGCTAAGGATAAGGACAAGAGGTTTTACAAGAATGTGTTCTCCTTAAGCATTGTCTTGAATTCCGTCTTTTGCGTCTTGCTGTTTGTATTCAGCAGACAATTGACCGCATTACTATTCGGCAGCGATTTCGAAAAAAGTATTCTTGTACTCAGGATATTTTCGGCTTCTCTCCTGGTAGTGGTTCCATCGATTTTGTTAGGTTATCCTTTTCTGGCAGCCTTGGGTTTTGCCCGATATGCTAACGGCAGCGTGATAGCTGGTTCCTTGTTTCACCTGGCAGGCTTAGTGGTAATATCGCAACTGTATATGGATGCGCCGGTGGTAGCAACCTTGGTCGTCCTGACAGAGGGGATTGTCCTGGCGCTGCGTGTGTATGGCGTAAAGAAACACAAGCTATGGGCAGGAGTTCGATAAATATGAAAGCCGTAATTCTCGCTGCGGGAATAGGCAGTCGACTGAGACCTTTAACTTCGGCAAAGCCCAAATGTATGGTGAAGGTTGCAGGCAAACCCATATTGCAGTACCAGATCGATGCTTTTGCTCGGGCAGGGATTAAAGACATCTTTATCATCGTTGGGTACGAGGGCAGACGTGTCAAAGATTACTGCCGACATATCAAGAATGTGAACATAAAGCTTATAGACAACCTCAGCTACGAGGATACCAACAACATGTATTCTCTATATTTGGCTCGTGGTGATGTCGCAGGAGACAACTTTGTTGTTGTCAATGGTGATGTGGTCTTTGAGCCTGAACTCATGGAGAAGCTGGTTCGACATGCGGACAAGGACGTAGTTGTGTGTGAAGCAGGTACCTATAACATGGAATCTATGAAAGTAACTGTAAATAGCGAAGGTTATATCAGCAGTATAGGCAAAACTATCTCGAAGAAAATGGCCTATGCAACGTCGATCGATATATATCGTTTTTGTGAAGCATCGTCGCGCATTTTCTTTAATGAGATTCACCGTATTATTAAGCAGGAAAGGAAGCTCAAAGATTGGACGGAGGTAGCGCTTGACAGACTATTCCAGAAACAAAGTCTCCGAATGAAGCCGTATGATATCGGGCGTTGCAAATGGATAGAAGTAGATAACTATGATGACTTGTTGTTTGGAGATAGGAGATTATCAAGTTTTGACAGGGCGTTGAGAGGCAAAAAGCTGGTCTTTTTAGACTTAGATGGAACAGTGTATGTTGACGACAGGCTGATAAATGGAGTGATATCGTTTCTGAAATACTTGATGGAAAATAACATAGACTTTTATTTTCTTTCCAATAATTCATCTCGCTCGAAATCCGACTATGTGGCAAAACTGCAAGCTATGGGCATTCAAGTAAAAGCTGAGAATATAATCTTGTCTACTGATGGAACAATACACTGGCTCAAAAAAGAAAACGTTACTGACCTTTACGTTGTTGGCACTGATTCAATGAAAGAAATGTTCGTAGAAGCAGGGTTTCGAGTGGATTCAGACAAACCTAAATATGTTGTTTTGGGCTACGACACAGAACTCACATATGAAAAATTAAGAAAATCTGCGTTTTTTCTGCAAAACGGTTCGGAGTTTTTAGCCACGCACTGTGACATGGTATGTCCGACACCTGAGGGGCCGGTGCCGGACATAGGGTCTATGTTGATGATGTTTGAAGCCGCGCTTGGAATTAAACCGCTTAAGGTATTCGGGAAACCCAACAGAGATATGGTCGCATATATAATAGAAAAGCACAATGTTAGTGCCAAAGAAATAGTTGTCATTGGAGATCGCATCTATACGGATATGGAACTGGCAAATCGACTGAGATGTGATTTCATCTGCGTATTAAGCGGCGATACCAAGCGGGAAGAAATCGAAGAACTCACTAAACCACCAGCTTTAGTCGTGCCAAATATTGGGTACATCCTCGATGGGAACTGAGAAACAATGCAGACGATTAAAAGTGTTGCCTCAAAGATCTCCGCAAACAAGTACTCATTTGAAGAAGTTCAACAAATGAAGCGTTCGGCTCAGGATTGGTTGCGACAGAATGGACTGGTTGGAAAAGATAGTTAAAGCACCGCTATATCTGCTGGGCAATGTAGTCTATTTGATTTCTCACATGGTCCCCAAGGACAGGAATCTTTGGGTCTTCGGGGCCTGGTTTGGTGAAAAGTACGCCGACAACAGCAAGTACCTGTTCGAGTACGTCAACGAAAAACACCCGGAAATACGCGCTGTCTGGCTAACAAGGAACAAGAATACACTGGAACAGGTTAGGCGGCAAGGTTATGAAGCACATTTGGCCTATAGTCTCAAGGGACATTTACTATCAATGAAAGCCGGAGTTGCCGTGGTATCGACATCGGAACTAAGGGACATCAATGGGTTCGCGTTGTCTTCGAACACACAACTGGTGCAATTATGGCACGGAACAGCGTTAAAGAAAATTATGTTTGACGACGAAATCGGTTTTGGGAAGCCGAGCCTCCTCAGGAAATTGATTCTTATAATATTCCCTGTTTTCAAAAAGCACTTTGATTTCACAGACACTCTACTAATAGCGACGTCTGATGCGGTAAAAGAGAAAATATCCTGCTCGTTCAGGGTAGAAGGCAAAAACGTCAAGATTACAGGGTATCCGAGAACCGACAGCTTCTTTAAACCGAAGCAAAACATCCTTCTCTCCGAGCTATTGACTTCCTTGCGAAGCAGGCAATTCAAGATTGGAATATACATGCCCACGCACAGGAGAGAAGGCAAATCCGATATCACTTCCTTGTTACCCAAAGATTTAGAGCGCTTCGATACTTTATTGGGACACCATAATGTGTTCCTGCTAATAAAACTGCATTTTTACGATTTGAAGGCACTTAGGGGTCTGGATTGTAACTTCAAGAATATACTATTTCTTAGGGATACAGACATCGAGCAAGATATTTATGCTATTTTACCGTACAGTGATTTTCTGATAACGGATTACTCAAGTGTTTATCTTGATTATCTGCTTATGGATAAACCTATCATTTTCGCGCCATTTGATATGGAGGACTATATAAAAAACGACAGGAAGTTTTACTATAACTATGAAGATGTAACACCTGGGCCAAAGGCAAAGAATTGGGATGATGTCTTGCGATGCATAAAAGAGGCTGTGAAAGATCCTGGAAAATACGGCCAGGAACGGCAAAGAATACGAGATGTTTTTCATAAATATGTCGACGGGAATAGCAGCGAGCGAGTGTTTGACGCAATTAGCAGAAAAATCGTTTGATAGATTACACGATGAATACGCCACCGCACATCAAAATACCGAACATATCCTCAATCAATAATGTTTTGATAGTATCTCTGCTTGTATCTTTCTTTGTCATTCTTAATAGAAGTCCGCTAAGCTTTGTTTTCGGAGAACATTCCGTATATATGGGGTATTTCTTTATATGTATTGGTTTCTATATTTTAATTACCGCAATATTGGTAAGAAGCAATATTCCGAAATTTAACCGTATTGACAGAGCCGTCCTGTGTTATTTGCTGTTTCTGTCTCTACGAGCGCTGTGCATGCCGGACATCCGTCGGTCAATAGTAGGACTTGCATTATACACGGGTGCGGTTCCTGTTTATTGCATAGTTAGGGCTGTCAGAATCAAGAGTGGCTCCTTAATATCGGTTGTGTTCTTTGCCTTTATTTATTTGGTATCTTCCACCCTCATAGAAACTGCATTTGGGATCCAGCTCGGAACCACCCGTGTTCACGTTTCAAGATTGTCCTTTTTCCCGCACAGATTGGCTTCCACACTTGGGTCATCTAACCATCTGAGTATATTCTTGCCTGCCCTTTGCATACTTCTAACCGCGCATTTACTCAACCAGAAGAATAGGAGGAGCCGCGCCTATGCTTTGGGGGTGAATTTCGTGAGTCTGTTCTTGGTTATAGGCACATCGAGCCGCGGCGGGATCATAGCGTATGTTGTTTCCCTGACTCTATTGTGGTTTTTCCAAAAAGTTTATGTTGAAAACAAAAGGGTCTCCAATATTATTGCGGTGAGTATTTGCATCTTTGTGCTTCTGCTCCTGTGGTTTTTTTGCCCGCAAAAGAGCCAGCTATATTCGTTCTTGTCATCCATTTTTGACCCTAATGAGGTAGGTAACAGTATCCGCCTGATCAAATATAGGGCTATAATCAATTCTGTGCTCAGCGATCTGCAAACCCTGTTATTTGGCGTAGGCCTTGGTTACATGGGGAATGTGGTACACTTGGCGGGGTTACCCACTTACTTTGAACTGAAGGGCATAGGCGAATACTATGGAAGCGAGAGTTGGTTATTGAAAATGCTGTTTGAGACAGGTTTGTGCGGTTTTGTGCTTTTCTACCGGCTACTGCTGAGAAGTGTTTACTATAGTCACGTTTTCACTTTGCGTTCTGCCGATAGAGTCGAGAGGGGCATTTATTTGGGAATACTGTTTTGCCTGATTTTGTTTCTTCTGCGCTCCTTCATCCTGCAGGTCTTTGACATACCGATAGTGTTGCTATTCACTTGGGGTGGTATGGGGTACCTTTCAAGGGCCTTATCAAGAGAGCATTTGGGCGGCAAAACGCTGGTCAGGAGCTCGAGTTATGTCTGAATATGACATTGTCGTATCCATTGTCACCTACAAGAATGATGATGACACCTTCAAGAAGTGCATTGATACCGTTCTGGGCACGAATCTAAGAACAAAGCTTTATGTGGTTGACAATTGGCCGACTGATAAGACCAGGAAAATATGTTCCGAGGCCAAGGTCGAATACATACCGAATAAGGCTAATGCTGGTTACGGCGCTGCCCACAATTTGGCAATCGCGCGGACTTTAGAACACAGAATTAAATACCATTTGGTTTTAAACCCGGATGTCTGCTTTGAAAAGGGAACCCTCGAGAGGCTTTATTATTTCATGGAAAAGAACTCGGATATCGGAATGGTTATGCCCAAGATTCTATACCCGGACGGCTCACTCCAATATCTATGCAAGCTTTTACCGACACCCTTTGACCTGATCGCCAGGAGATTTCTCCCTTATTTGAAGTACCTGGACAGGAGAAAACATGTTTACGAATTGAGATTCACCGGTTACAATAAGACTATGGATGTACCTTACCTTTCAGGGTGTTTTATGTTTATCAGAACCGACGTCCTGAGAGAAGTCGGACTATTTGATGAGCGATTTTTTATGTATATGGAGGACTTAGACCTCAGCAGAAGAATCCATGAACATTATAGAACGGTATACTATCCCCACGTGTCTGTTTTCCATCAGTATGAAAAGGGTTCTTACAAAAATAGTAAACTGCTGAAGTATCATTTGCAGTCTGCTGTCAGATATTTTAACAAATGGGGCTATTTCTTTGACAAAGACCGGCGAGATATAAACCAAAAAACCTTGAAAAAGCTCACTGCCGGCGGAGAGACAACCTCTGGCAGGGAGACCCCGGCATGATTTATCCCTCGTTTTTCCATGCTACTGACCCGCACAAGACACACCTTGCAATGTCAATGCGAACGATTTTGTTTCTGATAAATGTACTGTTGGTCAATGCAGGTTTTCTGTCTTCCTTCCTGGTCAGATACGGGCTGGCAATTCCCAAACGCAGTTTTCCTCCTTACGAAAACAGCTTTGTCTTCCTTACCCTAATCTACCTGTCAGCTTTGGTTTTTTTCAGAGTCTACAAGAGCAGGTTCAAGTCGTCCTGGGACCTGTTCAAGCGAGTTTTTTGCGGCCTGTCCCTCGGGACTCTATTGAGTATAGCCCTTGTTTATGTCTTCAGGAGCAAGTGGGGTGCTTTCCCGACCAGTGTTTTTATCATTTCGTTTTTTATAAATCTTATTCTTATTTTCAAACTGAACCAGCTCATACTGAAGTCCAAAGACAGGATTAAAAAGAGGGTAGCCATCATTGGTGAAGGTGACGTAGATGACGTTGTAACGAGAAAAGCCGAGGTGGAAAGAAGAAGAGTCGATGAGATTGAGGAACTGATTGAATATCCTGACATCGATGAGATTGTTATTTGCGAAAAAATCCAGGATTCAAACGCCCTGAATTTGTTGACATATCTTGTGCAAAAAATGCGGATAGAGGTTGTTTTTAGCCCCGCGGTTTATATGAAGCTTCTGTCGGAAAGGATTAACAGCGGGAATTCGATCCATTTTCTGAGCACTTTTGTCGGCACAAAACCGGACGTTGAAGAGTTCCTGATAAGGAGCTTAGACGTATTCGGCAGCGCACTCGTTTTGCTGATTTGCGTACCGCTTCTGACGTTGATTTCCCTGCTCATCAAGTTTTCCTCGCGCGGGCCCGTGCTTTACAAACAACGGCGCGCGGGCAAAGATGGCAGGATATTTACCTTGTACAAGTTCAGAACCATGATAAAGGATGCTGAAAAGCTTTCGGCTCTGGCACCTGCTCTTAAAGATGATCCTCGGGTCACGCGACTGGGGAGGTGGTTGAGGAGAACACGATTGGATGAGCTGCCGCAATTGCTCAACGTGTTAAGAGGTGAAATGAGTCTGGTGGGGCCCCGCCCGGAGAATCTTTACCGCGTGGAAATTCATAAAAGTCTACAGGGGCTTCGACTGGCCGTCAGGCCCGGTATCACCGGTCTGGCCCAGATTCGAAGTTTCTATGATCTGAAGCCCAGGCAGAAGATAAGGTACGATTATTTGTACATACAGCAGCGGTCTCTGCTGCTAAATCTGTACATCTTGGTAAAGACTGTTCCGGTCATTTTCTCAAAAAAAGGATGGTAGCACCGCCCGACTCCAATCAACCGAATTCGCCTTAGAGCATACCGTAAATCACAAGCTTCTCGCCTCTATTTTTTCGCCCGTCGACCCATACCGAATATCTTTTCCGTGCAGTTTTGCCAAAATCCGGCATCTCATCTTCGTTCTCGGCTATGCTCACGGCGTATTTGGCCGTCTCAGGAATCTTTTGAGCGTATATCAATCCTTTTCGCTCTGCGTAAAGGCTTATACGCAAGTCAGGCACTGCAATCATGGCATCTTCACGGGCATTTTCATTCAACCATTTGGCCGCCTTTTTGTAGCCGTCTTTGTCGATGCCTATCGGCCTCAACAACTTGGGCATACAAATAGACAGGCCGATCATAAGCAGGACATAAAACAAATTGCCTTGTCTCTTTCTTGAAATCTTATGGCTTATTATTTCCAATCCTGCCGGTATGTAAAAGATAGTAAACGCAATTAAAGGCAGAACATATCTTTTGCTCATAGCTTTGTCAAAGTGTGTGGAGCGCAAAAGAAGTAAAACTATATTTGCGGCGATAAACACCGACATCAGAAATTTCCCTTTATTTGTATGCGGCGCCCGAAACCAATGAAAGATACCAATAAGCCATGGTAGAGCAAAAATCCACATCAGGCTTTCGCCAATATCTTTGTGAATATTGTACAAAGCATCGACGCAAGAGCGGACAGGACCCGCAGCGTACTTTTGGGGCAGCTGGTCACGACCGCACGGATTTCCTTGTTTGCTTTCGTTAGACCGGTCGCCGAAAGAAAAAGAGTTTATCAGCGTACGGACCTTCGGGGGCAATAGAGCTCCTTTTGCCTTTGCGTACGGTACAACCGGGATGAGAAATCCTAAAAGGAGCAGGACGACCGCCTGAACTGTACGGCCTCTGCCCATTGGTTTTGCCGGCCGCAAAAGGCAGTATACCAGCCAGACTATGCCGTAGCCCGCCAACTGGACACATTCCGGCCTAATAATATATCCAAAGCCGGAGGATAATCCTGCGAGTCCAAAAGTCCACGACTTACCTTTTTCTACTGCGTACAGAATTGCCCAAAAGCCGGCTGCAAGAAAGAAAATGTGCGGCCAATCTCTCAATACGTCACTGCCAATTCTGGCAGGATACGGCAGAACCACGAGAATCAGAACCGCCCAAAAGCTCCTTCCGGCGCCGACCAGGAGCTTGCCAATAAAGTACAAAGGTACTAATGACAGCAGTCTGCACAGCAGGCTGACACTCTGGGCAGGATATATCCAGCCGTATACCGATGAGCAGTCGGTAAACAAAGATGCAAATCTATGAGCAATAAAAATGAGAAATGGGTAGCCAAACGGCGGGTCTGCTTGTATGACGCCCATTGTATCGCTTGAGAACCTTCTTGCCTGCTCAATATAAAGGACCCCGTCTTTGGCTATCAGAACAGTTGTGGCTATTAGATATACGCCGATGCCGATGGCAGCCGCTGACAAGATTGCAATATTAACAAGGTCGTCTTTCTCGACCAAAACATCCGTGTTTTTATCAACAGCCGTCGGCATTGTCTATTGTCTCAAAACTGCACTTGGACTTTGTCGCCCTGAATTCTTGTAACAGTAATCATTCTAAGCAAGACACAAAACGTTGTAAAGGAACTGCCTAAAAGAGATGGAATCCAACAATTGTCACGAAGACACGCTCGGCTGATTCGTACCTGGTTATAACTTGTTTCGCCGTTCAGTAAATCAGAGATGGGCTTCACCCAACACCCATCTCCAGCAAATTTGCCAGACGGTAACCAGCCCTTTTTGCTATATTACGAAACCTGAACTATCCAAACTTGCTGTACTCGCAATTCTTGCTGCAGGCGTTGTAGTCAGACTCAAAGCGTAGAGTCTGACCGCATTCAGCGCATTTCTTGATTAACTCGTGGTTCTGACAAGCCTTTGTGGCTGTAAGGGAAATTCAACCGCTTCCGGATTCACAATCAGAATGTTTTGTTGCGAAAGAACGGCGACCTCCCTTGACGGGAAAAATGAAAAACCCCAAACGTAACTGCTTTCCGGCAAAAAACTTGCAGAAGCGAGGCCGATGGGGCTCGAACCCACAACCTTCGGATCGACAGTCCGATGCTCTAACCAATTGAGCTACGGCCCCGAACTTTGCACTAAACACTGTAATATACCGGCGCCACACATGTTGTGTCAACGGCTTTTGTCTGAAATCGGCCAATTTTCTTGACCTGCTATTTCCTTTGCCCTTTAATATCCGTTGTTTGTGCCAAGAGAATTGAACTCTTGAAAGGTAGAACAATGAAAGTTAGCAAAAGAGCCCAGGCCGTGCCGCCGTCGGCAACTATAGCTGTTACCGCCAGGGCAAAGGAGCTGAAAGCTCAGGGTGTGGATGTAGTCGATTTTGGCGCAGGAGAGCCGGACTTCGACACGCCCGAATACATCAAAGACGCCGCCATAAAGGCCCTCAAGGCCGGAAAAACCAAGTACACCGCCGCACAGGGCATAGTCGAGTTGCGCACCGCCATCGCCGCCAAACTCCGGAAAGAAAACTCGCTCGCCTACACGCCCGACCAGGTCATTGTCAACCTTGGCGGAAAACACTCCGTTTATGAAGCCATGCAGGCCGTCCTCGACCCCGGCGACGAAGTCGTCCTCCCCACACCCTACTGGGTAACATATCCCGAAACGATAAAGCTCGCCGAGGCCACAGCCAAAATCGTGCACACAGATAAGGCAAACAGTTACAAAATCACACCCCAACAGTTGAAAGAGGCTATCACAGACAAGACCGCCATGCTCGTGCTTAATTCCCCCAACAACCCCGGCGGTTTCACATATACGCCCGAGGAGCTCAAAGCCATTGCCCGCGCCCTTGAAGGCACAAAAGTGATTGTGCTTTCGGACGAAATGTACGAAAAACTAATCTATGGCGACACCAGGTTCGTCAGCTTTGCCTCACTAAGTAAAGACGCCTACGACAGGACCCTTACCCTTAACGGCCTCAGCAAGGCCTTCTCGATGACCGGCTGGCGCCTCGGCTATACCGCAGGGCCGCTCGAAGTTATTAAGGCTATGGGCCGCCTTCAGTCTCATATGACTCAGAACCCCGTGACCTTTGCGCAATATGCCGCCATTGCCGCTCTCAACGACCCCGCTGCCGCGCAGACCATAGAGAAAATGAGGACCGAATTCGAGCAGCGAGGCCAATATATGGCTCGCCGATTGGATGGCATGAAAGGCGTCCAATGTCCCGAACCTACCGGCGCTTTTTACTGTTTCCCTGATGTTTCCGCCCATTATGGCCGAAATATTAATGGGGCAACCGTCAACGGCAGTATGGACTTCGCGAAGGCCCTTTTGGAGCAGGCCAATGTCGCCCTCGTTCCGGGTTCGCCCTTCGGCTGCGATGAAAATGTACGTTTGAGTTTTGCCTGCTCACTCGAACAGATTACCGAAGGATTGGATAGACTGGAAAAATGGCTCAACCAATAAAAACCGCTGGAAGTCCCAGGGCGAATAATAATATCGGACAACAAACCGAGATTTCTGACAGGCTCCGAATCCAAAAACGCACCCCTCTGTCCGGCTGGCCGATGATTTTGGGCTGGCTGGCGATGATTATTTTCGCCCTCCACGCCTCCACACACATGGTCGGCGCGGGCGACACCTGGGTCGCTATGGCCTGCGGCCGACATTTCCTCAATCACGGCGTCGACACCATAGAGCCTTTCAGCGCTAACTCACACAAGGCCGGACCCACAGAACAAGATA
>Ga0307377_10000238_pt1 | contig 76222 bp, 58 predicted proteins | sample TR3MG_FD_202535 | JGI IMG/M metagenome (GOLD analysis project Ga0307377, IMG submission 202535) | Soil microbial communities from Risofladan, Vaasa, Finland - TR-3 | ecosystem: Environmental > Terrestrial > Soil > Coastal area > Acid sulfate soil | place: Finland: Risofladan, Vaasa | collected...
CGCCATAAGGAGAGCAGATCCAGATGTTCACATCTTCAACGCCATTGTAATAAAACTTGGTCACCACGGGGACAAGATTGGCATCCGTGGTCTCGTGCTGGATTGGTACGTTCTCGGGCATGACCTTTGGAGTAACGCCCGCGCCGCCAACCTTGATCCACGGCATTACGTCGCAAACGCGGCCCTCAAGATTTGGATCGGGATACCAGTCCGGCGGGAACGCCATTGAGATCCGCTCGGCCGCAAGGTTGTTGGGGCAATTATGGTATGTAGTCAAAGTGTAATCGCCCTTGACCAGTCCGCCTCCCCTTAACCTCAGGAAAATACTACCCCACGAGGGACGGCCAATATGCTGGGGAGGTATGTTGGCATCACACGGGTCAACAATTGCCACATTCGGCTCATCGCCCCAGTGGCGGTGACTGACGACATACGAGTTGGCTATCTGGTTGTCTCCGCCCGGCGGCAGACCGTCGGGCTCCGTACCGTCGCCCATAAACGTCATGCCCAGGACCTTCAGCGACGTGTCGCCCTCGTAACCGAGTTTGCACCATATGTCAATGCCTGAACCCTCGATGCCGGCAGGGTCATAACCGCCGCCGGCCGTGGCGGCCCACACCGGGTCATGGTACGACAGGTCCGCCCAGCGACCCGACGCCCAGGGATACCAGCCCGGCTCGGCCGTTCTTTCATTTCGTATCGCATCGCAGGCATCGCCGGTTTTGGGGTACGCGATGTCCACCTGCAGGTAAGCAGCCCACGCGCTGTTTACCACACCCAGCACCACCATAAGAAAAATTAGTTTCTTGTACATAGTAGTCCTCCTTTTAAAAACTCGCTACCTTTCTGTTCCTTTGGCCACAAGCCAAAAACGTATCGAAGATTGTTTTTAACAGGCATCCGAACCTTCACCCTTATTATGCCTGCTAAGACTCTCATAGACACGAGATTTCACCCTCGCTGCCACAACCAAACACGTTAAGATTGCTATAAGACCCTCTGACTGTGCCAACTCCTCAATGGCACATCCTTACACTTCTGCGGTCAACGCGCAGACCCAACCCTCAAAAAAAGGACACCAACCCTAAAACAAAACTAATATACCTCACCACATTAGTTTATACCAGATTATCGGCCTTTTCGTCAAGAGCTTTTTTTAAAATTCTCACAATTCATACCTCCCATTGCGGTTTTCCTTGATAAATCCGTGTGTGCCTTGTATCCCCCACGGACGCCAAGAATCAGCAAATCGTCTTTTCATATATAGAGTACTAACGGCTCCAGGTTGTTACGTTTTTTTTTGAATTTTTCGGAGTTTTTCGTGTTTTTCAGGTTTTTCGGACTTCTGCTTTGCGGTCCGGCCGACCTGGGGGCGTTCAATTGTGCCTGAAGGTTATAGCGGACGAGTTCGCCTTTTCCCAATTGCCGGCAAGCCGTTCATCAGGCCCCTAATCAAGATTCCACAGAATTTGACGCCATATCCCAGTTGAGAGGTTGGCCGGGATTGTCAACAGCCGGCAGACTACTCTCTTCAGGGCGCCCGGCTTGGGTTTGAACCAATAAAAAAGGCCGGAAGCTTAAGCCCCGGCCTATTGCGTATAGGGGGATTTGCTAATACTCAACCGGCATGCCATACATCCATTCTGGCCATACTGGCGGACCCACGGGCGCCAGGCCCCCTTCTGACGTCCCGGGTATCGGCCAGCCACGATGCCACCAGAGGTACCATAACCCTGGGAGTGAGACTCTTCTGACGGAGAAATCCAAAAACAGGAAGTTCACATAGCCGTCATGCCGCTGGATGCAGAAATTCCTGATTTCGTTCCTGTTGCCCCCGCCGAGGGGGTAGAGGTCGCCTTCGAATGCCGGGGGACTATCCGAAGGCAGGGGGGTGTTACCGCTCATAACACAGTCACCCATAAGCGGCACACGACTGGCGTATTTGGCCCCCAGAATACTGCCCGGTGCCTTTCCCCACACCTTCCAGGTGCCATCCGGGAGCTTCTCGCCCCGGAAATTTCCCGTATCTTGAGTAAACCAAAAGTTACTGCCGTAGCTGATGAAGTACCATTTACCGGGTGGAGCAACGTTTTCCCAGGTGATTTGTGCTGCGTCTCTCCATTCGGCGCAGGCGTTTAACCTGCCACCCTGGCAGATACGTTCTTCTTCTGTAAGGGGCGGTATTGGCAGAGCCTCCTTCGGTTTGGTGGCGCTTGGGCACAGAAGCAGTTTTTCATCCTTGAAGTAGGGCCACAGCAAGTGGGCTTCACAGTCAGCGCTGTGAGTGTGCGTTTCCTTACAGGTGTCAACCCACCAGGCAAGAGTCTTAGGGGTGCGGCCTTCTCTATCATCGAGGAACATGTGCCAGGCAATACCCCACTGATGCAGGTTTGACCGGCAAACGGCGGCCTTTGCCTGCTGCTTTACCCTGCTCAGCGCCGGCACCAATATCGACATCAAAAGCGCAATGATTGCGATTACCACCAATAGCTCTATCAACGTAAATCCTTTTTGCTTACGCATAATATCTCCTCAAATCTGCGTATTCTTACAGTCTTCCATATTTAAGATGCGCAATACTGCGTCTCTGTTCCGTAGATTTTGCGTTTTTTTTGGCGCCTCTACAGGTTTCTACGGAGCATTATTGGCTGAATTCGGCTCTATTGCAAGTAAAGTTTTGCCCCGGGGCGCCGAATAGGGGCTGGCAATGGTGTAATCCGCTTCTGTTGAGCTCATGTCGGGTGGGAAGGAAGCGGGTTTGAACCGCTAGAGATGGCCGGACACTGAAGGCCCTGCCTGTTGTTCTTAGGCGTTGCTTTCTCAATACTCAACCGGCATGCTGTACATCCAGTGATTCGGGTTTTCCCAGTCGAGCGGTGCGCTTAACTCGTAAGGTATCGGCCAACCACGATGCCACCAGAGGTACCACAAGCCCTTGAGCGAGACCCTTCTGACAGAGAAATCCAAAAAAACCACGTTTACGTAGCCGTCGTGCCGGTTGATACAGAAGTTCCTGATTTCGTTTGCGTTGCCCCCGCCCTCGGGGTAGTACTCGCCATCGTATGTCGGGGGTATATCTTTGGGCAACGGACAGTTGCCGCTGGTGATAGAGTCGAGAATAAGCGGCACCCGACTGGCGTACTTGGCCCCCAGAATACTGCCCGGCGCCTTTCCCCACAGCTTCCAGGTGCCATCCGGCAGCTTCTCACGCCGGAAATTTCCCATATCTTGAGTAAACCAAAAGTTACTGCCGTAGCTGATGAAGTACCATTTGCCATCCACGCCCGCAGGAACTGGCAGCCCCCATTGCTCGACTATTTCGTACAAATCGTGCCACTCGGCGCAGCAATTAAACTTGCTGCCGATGGGCCCGCTGCCTGCATCTTCGCCTGAAGGTTTCACCAGAGGACCCCTGGGTTTAGTGGCGCTTGGGCATAGAAGCAGTTTTTCATCCTTGAAGTAATCCCACATGTGCGGCCACCAGCTAAGCTTCTTCGGCGTGCGTCCTTCGGTGTCATCCAGGTACATGTGCCAGATAATACCCCACTGGTGCAGGTTCGACCGGCAAACAGCCGCCTTCGCCTGCTGCTTTACCCTGCTCAGCGCCGGCATCAATATCGACATAAGTAAAGCAATGATGGCAATGACAACCAACAGCTCTATTAAAGTAAATCCTCCTCTTTTTACCGCGACGAACACTGTTTTCTTATGCGATATCAGCACAAACACCCTTAACGCCCTCTTGTTTGAGGGCGTTGCTTTCTTAATATTCAAGCGGCATGTCGTGCATCCAATGTTGTGGGTCGTTCCAATCGAGCGGCTCACTCAACTCGTAAGGTATCGGCCAACCACGATGCCACCAGATATACCACAAGCCCTTGAGTGAGACCCTTCTGACGGAAAAATCCAGAAAAACCACGTTTACGTATCCATCGTGCCGGTTGATACAGAAATTCCTGATTTCGTTCTTGTTAGTGCTGCCGGGGTACGGTTCGCCGTCGTATGTGGGAGGTTTATCCGAAGGCAGCGGGCAATTGCCGCCAGAAATACTGTCCAGGACCATCGGGACGCGATTTGCGTACTTGGCCCCCAGAATCGAGCCTGGGGCCTTTCCCCACAATTTCGGCGTGCCATCCGGAAGGTCCACGCCCCGCACATTCCCTTCGTCCTGGGTAAACCAAAAGTTATTGCCGTAACTCGTGAGGAAATGTCTGCCGTTTGGCTTAACCATATTCTGAAGTTGCAGGTCGAACTGCGGACCGTCGAAGTCATCCGCGTTCCGCCACTCAACGGCAGCATGAAACTTGTCGCCGCGCTCACTCTGGCCCTGTATCAGGGCACCCACCGGCTTGGTCGCGTTTGGGCACACAAGCAGTTTCACGTCCCTGAAGTAATCCCACATGTGCGGCCACCAGCTAAGCGTCTTCGGCGTGCGCCCTTCGGTGTCATCCAGGTACATGTGCCAGATAATACCCCACTGGTGCAGGTTCGACCGGCAAACAGCCGCCTTTGCCTGCAGCTTTACCCTGCTCAGCGCCGGCACCAATATCGACATCAAAAGTGCAATAATTGCGATTACCACCAATAGCTCTATCAACGTAAATCCTTTTTGCTTACGCATAAACATATCTCCTCAAATCTGCATGTTCTTATGCTCTGCCATATACAGGATGCGCAATACTGCCTCTCTGTTCCGTAGATTTTGCGTTTTTTCCGGCGCCTCTACAGGTTTCACGGAGCATTATAGGCTGAATTCGGCGCCATAGCGAATGGATTTCTGCGAAGGGCGCAAAATATGCGGCTGGCAATGGTATAATGCAGATTCTGTCAAGCTCTTGTAGGCCGGGAACGAGCTTCAAAAGGGCGTTTTCTCTGCAACAGGTCTTCTCAGGGCGCGGCGTAGTCTTTCATGTGAAACATCCAGTGCTCTGGGTCGTAGAACTCCGCTGGCGGGGGGTCGTGGTTTGGGTTCCAGTTGCGATGCCACTTCAGCTCCCACAGCTCCTTTAGGCCAACCTTCCTGATGGCGTAATCACAGAAGATGATGTTTACATGCTCGTTATGCCGATTGAGGCAGACGTACCTCATTTCATCATCGCTGCTGCCCATGTCATACTGCCCATCCCATAAGGGCGGCACGTCCTTGTGCTGAGGAGTGGCATTCTCGTACCCGTAGCAATCAAAAATCATAGGTGCATAAGCCGCTTGTCTTGTGTTGGGAGTCTTCCACAGCCGTGCTCCGCCCTCAAGGTCGGTGTTACTCGCGCAAGGTTTGCTTAGCATCCAGGAATTCAGGCCGTAGCTGCAGGGCAGATTTCCGAGAGGGTCCTTGTCTTCCTTGCCTCGCCAGGCGCCAAAAGGGTTCTGGGCGCCTTCTTCGTAAGGTTTCTTGGCCGCCGGACATAGAAGCAATCCGTCGTCGAGCCAGTATTCCTTTAATTCCGGCCTGCCGAGAGCGGCATACCTTTCATAGCCCAGGTCCGCCATGAACAGCCCCTTGTTGTCATCCGTGTACATCTTCATGACAAGCCCCCACTGGTGCAGGTTCGACTGACAGACGACCGTTTTTGCCTGCTGTTTGGCCTTGCTTATCGCCGGTATCAATATCGACATCAGCAAAGCAATGATGGCGATGACAACAAGCAGCTCGATTAATGTAAACCCTCTTTTTTGTTTACACATAACGTCCCCTCAAATCTGCATGTTTTAGGCTCTGCCATATATAAGATGCGCAATACCGCCTCTCTGTTCCGTAGATTTTGCGTTTTTTCTGGCGCCTCTACAGGTTTCACAGAGCAGTATAGGCTGAATTCGGCTCCACAGCAAATAGCTTCTGCCCAAGGTGCAAAATAGAGGCCTGGCAATGGTATAATGCAGATTCTGCCAGCCTCTTGTGGGGCGATGACAGATGACCGCTTTTGCCTGCTGTTTGGCCTTGTTTATCGCCGGCACCAATATCGACATCAGCAAAGCAATGATGGCGATGACAACCAAAAGCTCGATTAACGTAAATCCTCCTGTTTTTCTCATCACGAATACCCTTTCCTTTGGGTTACCATGATAAACATCCCAGAAGATGCTTTCCCGCGTAACAATCTTACCTATTTTACCACATAGCTTTCCCGAATGCAAGCACTCAAAGGCCGGTTTTTTTCCGCCTCTCAGTTAAATTTGAAGCAATAGAGCTTAGTGTCCTGCATCTCAAACTTCAACCGCACCACCTTGCCCGCGAGTTTGCCGACGTCGGTATTCCCTTTCCAGCCTACCGCCAGGGCGGTTGCATCGGCCATAATTGGGTCGCAGTCGGCAAGGGTGAAGCCTTTGAGTTCGTTTCCTTGTTCGTCAAGGATGCCCACGCGCATTGAGCCTTTGGCGGCTACATTCAATGTCAGCCTGCGCCCCTCGAAGATAAGCGGACGGGTAACCGCCCAGCCTGTCTCGGCCCCGGCGTCCAGCGAGACGAAACCATCCAGCCGCTGGGTCAGGCGGACGTGGGTCCGGTCGCTGTCGTCGCCGTGCAGGCCGGTCTTGTAAACGGCATACTGCCAGATTTCGTCGTTCCGCCGAATCAAACCATGGTCGGAAAGAGCCTCCCCGATTTTTTGGCCTTTGTAGGTGATTCCGGCGGCCATGTACCACGGGTCGCCCCCGTACGCTTTCCATTGCATGCCGTCCCTGCTGGTTGCCAGCTCGGTCTGGCGGAAATTACCCGCGCTTTCATACCGCCAGACGAATGCGAGGTATGTGTCGGGGGCCCACTCATACTTGACCGCTCTTGTGCGATAGACCTGGCCCTCTTCGGTGACGCCAAACGCTACGGGCAGTTCCTCGGTTATAGCCGGTACGGCCCAGCCTTCGTAGTAAGGCTCGGCGAGCGGCTTGAAGGGCCAGGGTTTGAACGCCTCGCAAGTTTGTGCTATCGACGCCCGCCGGCCGCGGCCGGGCCGAAAGCTGCTGTCTCGCTTCATAAAATACACGTACAGGCCGCGCTGGTCGTCCCAGAAAGCCTCGCTGCCGCCCCCGCTGACCAGCGGCAGCATATTGGTCTCGTTCCGCCGCCAGTGAATGCCGTCCGGGGAGACGAACAGGTAGATGCCCCTTTGGGCAAGCCATGCGGCCAACTTGTAGCGTGCTTCAGGCTCGGCGTTTGGGTTTGGGTCCTTGAAGGCCCGCCCGTTCATCCGCGCCCCGGTCATAAGCAGGTTGTTGTCTTTGGAGCCATCCGACTCGACCAGCCCGAGGTGGGGAGCGTCAAAGTGAATGCCGTCAGCGGATGTGAATAGCCGCACCTGTCCTTTTTCCGAGCCATAGCCGGGGGTCACAATCATCTGGATTTTCCCGTCCTCGTCCCATACGCATTTTTCGCCGGTAATATTGAGATTGGTAGGCTGCGGGTCGCCAGGGGGGTTGACCGTCAGTTTGACTTTGTGCTGCTTGTCAATCAGCGTATCGTCGATGAAAAGATGTTTTCGGGAGCCGAGCTGGACGGGGCCTTTGGGCGCATCGGGGCCGAAAAGCAGCGGCGGCCCGGTGGCCACGCTTGGTCTGGGCGGATTCGCGCCGTAGCTGCGCGAGAAGCTGCCGGGGCTTGCGAAGTCGTCCGTGTAACGCACCTTGTTTGACAACCGCAGTTCATCTATCAGGCCGTCCAGGGCCTTTTCGCCCAGGCGGTTTGTGCCGACCGAAAAGTTGAACCGGTGCTTGATGCGCTCGTCGGCGGGGACGCTCTCGCTGAAGGCGAATTCGGGTAATTGCTTGTCCGAGGCTGTCCTCGACGTTTCGTATGTCTTCGACTCTGCCTGGGCCCGCCCGTCAAGAAAGTGCCGCAGTTTGCCTTTGGCTGCGTCGAAGGTGAAGGCTGCATGGTGCCATTTGCCGTCGCACAGGGTTCTGCCGTTGGTCATGCAGATGGCGGTGAGCCCCGAAAACGGAATCTGTACGATAAAGAAGCGCCCCATCGGTACAAGCGAGCACAGAAAGCCCGGCTCAAGTCCCGGACCTAAATCAATCAGCGAGACCTCCGATTTCGGCGGCGATTCGATTCTGAGCCAGAACTCCCAGGTCCAATCGCTTTGCGCCAGTGTCTCAACAATCTTTTGTGGCGTGGTAGTCTCGCCGAAGAGGCCCGAACTGGTTTGCGGGGCGTACGTGTGGCCGCCCAGGCTTCCGCCGCTTTTTTTCAGATTACCCGGGTCTTTCGGTATTGAAGCATAGCAGACGGCAGGGCCGGCCCCGGCTGAAACCTTCAGCGCGTTGCCGAACCTGCCCTCGACAAGCCGACCGCCCGCCAGCAATCGCAGGTCGTACCAGTTCTCCCCCGCATCGGTCAGCGTGGTGCAGGGGTATTGAAGCTCGTCGAAAAGCCACAGCCCAACCGTGTTTGCGTCTGCAAATGAGGTAAAGAACTGCCGGGCCGCTTCAGCCGCCGGCGCGGTTGTAGTCCCTGTCCCAAGCGCCAGTGTCAGTGTTATCGCCGCGAATCCTGTGAGTGTTCCGCGTTTCATAATGTCTCCTCGTCCAGCAGTTACAGTTCTGTGAAAAATACTACCTCCCTTACCTGACCTGAGCCTTTTCTGTCCTGCCGTTGAAAACGCCAAAAAAGGTCGAATCCAATCAAATTCGAACATGCAGATTTTAGCGTATTGTGTCTCGAAGTGCAAACGCGCTATTTTGCCCGCAAGCCCGGCCGCATCGCTTCTGCCGGCCCAGACGACTGCTTGCCTGTGAGTTGCCTCGTCCGTGCCTTATCCCTTCTTTTCGCATCAGTTGGCCCTCTATGGTCCCGACTGACGCGGCAAGTATTACCAGGATTACCAAATCAGACCGAAGTAACCGTCCGTGATTCCAAATATATTCTGAGCCGGAACCTCACAAAAAAGGCCGGTCTTTATGATGGACCGGCCCTTCATAAGCAACGGACCTTTTACCTTTTTTCAGTCGTAGTCCTTAAAGTTCGCCATCCATAGCGGCCATACCGGCGGCCCCTCGTGGTTCGGGTTCCAGTCGGGGTGCCAGTCAAGCTCCCACAATTCCTTCAGCCCGACCGACCTGACCGAGCAATCACAGAACAGCCCGTTCACATTCTCATTGTGCCGGTCAATACAGAAACGCCACATGAAGTTGTTCTCATTACCGAAACTACCAAACGTACGATAGGGAGGAGCCGGGTCAGTATGACGGGGAAAGCCCTCACACCAGAAGCAATCCAGCACCAAGGGCACATTAGATGCTTTTCGTGCGGGCTGCCGGTTCCAGTACTCCACCTCATTGTGCGTCCCGCCGCGACCGTACACCCAGGAATTAATACCGTAACTGCCGTAAACAAAGTAATTGTCAGGGTAATAAATATAAAGCGCCCAGGTTGAAAAAATACTGTCTTCCCGAACCCGCCGGCCCGCCTCCACATCCGGAGGAACCTTCTTGGCCGTTGGGCACAAAAGCAGCCCATAATCACCATAGACGCTGGCCGATATGCCGGATGCCGTCTTCCCCTGTGCGCTTCCCGCGTAGTAAGGAGTGAGAACAAGCCACCAGGCGTGGTCGCCGTTATCTGCCTTCGGCTCGTAGCCATCTGGAGAGCGCGACCCATCCTTCCCCAGCAGTTCCACCCATTCATTGCCGCTCATGAATTTGCCTTCGTTGTCGGCGAACCACATGCTCCAGATAATACCCCACTGGTGAAGGTTTGACTTGCACACGGTGTCTTTTGCCTGTTGTTTCGCCCTGCTTAGCGCCGGCGCCAGAATCGACATCAGTAGCGCAATAATCGCTATTACCACCAAGAGCTCTATTAGCGTAAATCCTCTTCGCCTAATCACAGACTCTTCTCCTCAACTTTTGCCGTCAACTGTAATAAGATGCGCGACTCGGCCAATCTGTTCCACCGATTTTACAATTTTTTTCTGTTTTTACACCTGCCTCAAGTCATCGAACTGACCGTTCTTGCCTGTCTGTTTATGCGTTCCCCCGCCGGAAGCTCTATTAAGACAAGCCCCCTTATCTTACCCCTGTTCTGCTGTTTTGTCAACCACCAAAGGGCTCGCGAGCCTCAAACGCACTATCAGCAACGTTTATCGTATCAGCTTATTGGAAGAACGCAAGTACCTTTTAGGTTCATTTTTTAACAATTTTGGCCCAAAGCTGGCTCTGCATCTGTGTCGCCGACCGGCCCATTGAACGAGCGGCCGCTCGAGTACCCCAGAAAGCACGGCCAAAGATGACGCCCTCCTTATCACGCCAGTTTGAAATGGGCACTTGGGTAATGCTCGACGGGCCAGGCTGCGGTGAATTTCCTAATTCACTTTTTTTGCAGCCCCAACCAGCTTCCGCCCGCCTTATGTGGACGTGCGGCCTGCAGACCCAACACGCGGCATCTGTGCCTGTAATCTTCAACCAGCTATTACTCGAACTGGAACGCAAAAAGCTTCGCATTTTGCATCTCAAATCGCAATCGCACCATCTGACCGGCCAGGTTGCCGACATCAGAGTCGCCCTTCCATGCAACGACCTGTCGCACCGAATTGGTCCTTATGGGGTCGCAATCGTCGATGCCAAAGCCTCTGACAGGCTTCTTCGGCGCGTCCGTGAGCCCTACGTTGTAACCGGAGATTTCCATGCCCGGCAGGTTCAGGAGTGCGACTTTAACCATCCCTTTTGCCGCGACGTTCAGCGTCAGTTTGCTGCCTTCAAAAATAAGGGGTCTGGTGATTATGGTGCCGGTTTGCTCGCCGGCGTCAAGCGATACGAAGCCGTCGAGCCTCTGTATGAAACGGACGGTCTTTCCTCGCGGCCTGCCCTCGGGATTAGAGTACTGCCAGATTGTGTCCCCGCGGCGAATCAACCCGTCCGTCACCCAGCCCAGGCCGACCTTTTCGCCGTCCATCTGCAACGTCTTGGGCAGGTAAGGCGAGTCGCCTTCGGCGTCGAAGATGTGCCAGTTAATGCTGTCGCGGCTCACAGCCAATTCCGTGTGGGCGTTTCGTGCAAGAAAGGCCACGTATGTGTCCGGTGCCCACTCGTACTTTCTTGCCCGCGTCCTGAAGACCTGGCCGCGGTCGGGGTCGAACAAATCCGGCCCCATCACGGTAATTCCTTCGCCCGTGACCGCGGGATAGGCCCAGCCTTCGAAGTAAGGGTTCGGGACATCTCTCATCGGCCAGGCCTTTGTCACCTCGCGCGTCTCGAACAGGGTTGCGCCGCGCCCGTAGGCGGGAAAGTCGCCGGTATTGTAGCTTCCGTCGCGTTTGAGCAGATTGACATAGACCCCTCGCTGGTCGTCCCAGAAGGTCTCGCATCCGCCGCCGCTCACAAGCGGCAGCATGCACGTTTCATTGCGCCGCCAATGTATCCCGTCCGGTGACAGGTACAAATAGATGCCGCGCTGCGCAATCCAGCCCGTGAATTTGAATCGCTCCTCAGGGTGAACGTTGGGATTGGTATCTTTGAAGAAGCGGCCCCAGCACGGCACATGCGTGAGGATGACGTTATTTCGCTTTGAGCCTTCATATTCGGTGATGCCGAGATCGGGCTCCGTGAAATTGATGCCGTCCTCGGAGATGAGCAGGCGTATATTTCCGACGTGGGAGCCGTAGCCGGGCGTCCGCACCATCCATACCTTTCCATCGTGGTCGAATATGGGTGTGTCGCCGCTGGTCCGGGCGTTGGTAATAACCGGCTCGGCGGGAGGATTTACCGTAAGCTCGATGTTGCGCTTCCTCTCGACAATTACCTCATCGATAAAGACGTGCCTGCGCGAGCCGAGCCTGATGGGCTCATTGGGCAGATATACTTTGTCGGCTCCGAAAAGCAGGGGCGGGCCGTCAGCCACGGCCGGTGCGGCGGCGCCCTTGCGGTAGTTTCGGCTGAAACTGTCTGGCAGAGCAAAATTGCCCGTGTAGCGGATGACATCTGAAAAACGCACCTCATCGATGTTACCGTTGAAGTCATGCTCGCCGTGACGGTCGTGTCCCAATGCCATGTTGAATCGATTCTGCCTGCGCTTCTCGAAGTCGGGTTTGTCGGTTCTCCTTTCCTTCTCGAAAATGCCGTAAGTGGTGTTGTTCAGCGACTCAGGCCAGATACTCGCGGGCACATTCGATTTCGCAACCGGCGAAGTCGGCGCCGAACCCTGACTCACGCCATCAATGAAGTACTCGAGCTTCCTGCTCGCCGGCGAGTAAGTAAACGCCACGTGATGCCACGTCCGGCCCCAAATCTGCTGAAGTACTGTGGGACATTCGGCCCTGAATCCGGCGTATGTATTCTCGATGACGAAGCCTTTGGCCCCCGTCTTCAAAGTCAGAGTAAAGCCGGGTTCGTATTTGTCGCCAAGGTCTATCAGGACCACGTCCTGAATGGGGCTTGACATCAGCAGCAGCCAGAATTCGCAGGTGAAGTCACGCCCGTCAAGTGCATTTAGCAGCTTTTCCGGCGCCACGGTCGGCCCCCAGAGCCCGCTGCCCGGCCTGCCGCTGACCTCTCTCATGTGGGCGAACGCAATATGACCCTTCCACGATGAATAACCCACGGCATAATCGAGACCCGGTGTGCATTTGAGGCAGTTGCCGAACTTGCCGGGGACGAGCTTGCCGCCCTTCATCAGACGCAGGTCGTATTCATACTGGCTGGCATCGGTGAGCGTCGTGTACGGATAATCGGTCTCATCGAACAGCCACAGCCCCACCGTGTGTTCGTCGGAAAAACTCGGGAAATAATTCTCCTGCCCGTGGACCAGCGAGGCCGTGAGCAGAAACAGCATTGAGACCATCATAAGCTTACATAGTACGTTGAGGCGGCTTTGCATCATCCTTACTCCTTAAATTCCTGTGTATACGGTAGTTTTTGATAGTTCGTTACTGGTTCATCCATTGTGAATGATTTCGTTATTGGTCTTCTGTAAACTGAAAGGCATGGAGTTTGGCGTTCTGCATCTCTGATTGCAGGTACACGGCCGGGTTCGTATCTCTGTGGGTTTCATCGTAAAGCCGGATTTCACAGACACCAAACTGTCCGGCGGTTTTGCTTATGACCAGACGTATCCTGTCCGTTTCGACCGGCTGAAAATTAATCACGCAACGGCGACTTTGATTGTCGCGCACCGTTGCAGCGGTTCTCCAGGAACCATCCAACCATGTTTCCACGGTGAAATCAATGGCCCGGTCCTTTGTCCTCTGGAAGGTTGCGTGGATAGTATCGATAGCGGTTGGCTCATCGAGCTCAAGCTGAATCCATTGGGGCAGCGAAGCCTCAGGGTCCGGCGCCCAGGCGTTTTTGTCCCGGCCGACAACGCGGTTCCAGCCGTTGTTGACTTTCTCGGGCGCCATGCCTTCGCCACTGCTTGAAGCTGTGACCCTGGCCCGCAGCGCAATATCATCTTTATCCGCATTCCTGACGCCCGGCAAATAGCAGCCGTCCTTCAACAAAGCTTGCTGGAGTTCGTCGATATGATTCTCATAGACGCCGCGAGGCGTGGTCTGGTGTTTTGCCGCAATGCCCGCCGCCGTGCCCGCCGCCTGGCCCATCATGCAGACCGGCCGCATGACCCTCGTTCCGCCCATTGCGATGTGCGTCGCGGAATGGCACCGGCCGGCCATCAACAGATTGGCTATGTTTTTCGAATATAGCGTTCGATATGGTATGCAGATTCGCTTGCCCTTGTAAACGTGGATGCAGTCATTCCCCTTCACCCAGAAGCCTTCCGGATGATGCACGTCAATTCCCCAGTCGGTGAACGCGACGGTGTCCTGGTGCACAATCTGCTTATCATAGTCCCGCTGAGTCATGATGTAGTCACCAACCAGCCGCCTGCTTTCGCGGACTCCCATGACATGAGTCAGCCAGACGAGCTCTTTGTTACGGTTGGCCTCAATTGTTTTAGGGTTGTGGTTCTTGGCATAGTTCCACAGGCCGATGTTTATCCGAAACAGCTCATCGCGTATTTTCTCCGCATCTTCAATTATGTTAAGTACGCCGCCGTATTCGACCCACCAGGTGCGATAAACACCCCCATTTCTATCGCTGCCGGGGTTGCGACCTTGGCCGCGAGAGGGAACATCGAAGTTCGCAGGACGCACAACTTCATCCAGACGCTTATGTGAATTCAACGCCTCGAAGTCATTGGGCCCGGTCCATTTGTAAGCCCAGTTCGGACTTTCGAACGGTACGGGTTTGTCGTGTGTTTTGAATGCGCTGTTGTAGAGGTTATTACCCATGGTGCGGCTGCCGGGTTTGACAGGTGCAAGCGATTCGTTGAATTCGCGCCGGGCTTCCTGGCCCATCCGATATTCCGCGCCCGCGTAATAGCCGACCCACCCGTGCCCCGTGCAGTCGATAAACAGTGGGGCACAGAACCTCATCCGCCGACCGGCGTTAACATCCAGCGCCACTACTGATTTGATGCGGTCTTCGGAGGCCTTCTCGACGCCGGTGGCCCGGGTGTTTAGAAAAACACAGATGTTCCGTTCGGCGCGGACAACGGATTCAATTTTCTTAGAGTCTGCAAAGTTCCGCCAGTCCTGTCGGGGGAAAAATTCCTCCGCCAGCCCGGTCACATTGACCTTGTCCGGCGGGCTGCCGGTGTAGCCCATCGGCGGGATTGAGATTTCCGACGAGGCATTTCCGCCGAGGACGGGCCTGTCCTGTATGAATGCGACCTTGCAGCCGTGCCGGGCGGCGGCTACGGCCGCGCCGCAGCCGGCGGAACCTCCGCCCACCACCACAACATCAAAATCACCCATGTCGCGGATTTCAGGACTTACACCTCCGTATTTTTCGCGCTGCCTCGCCAGCGCGGCCGGATCGTCCGACGGTCTGAAGCCATCGCAGGCAAGGACCAGAGCATCGCAGCGTCCCCACCAGCCGGTCAGGTCACACAGTCGAATTTGCAGCCGGCCCGGTTCGAGTTCAAAGACCCCGCCGTCCACCCACTGCCACGCGTCCGTCTCGGCCTTGCCGAATGTGACTGCCGAAGCTTTGTCCCCGATCCGCACCTCGAACCTGCCCGGCGAGTGGGTGGGGAGCCAGTCCTTGCACCTTACCCACAAACGATATTCTCCCCCCTTTGTGACCTGGGCGAAAGTAACCGCGTCCTCGACCGGCTTGCCGAGACCGCCCGCCAGCAGATATGGCGAGCCCATCAGGTCCACAAACTGACAGTCATTTGACCATCCGCCGGTCTTGTGAAACTGCTCGGCCTCCAGCCAGATAACTGACCCGGTTTCACCTTTCGCCGTGGACCTACATGACAGAATCGCAACACAGACAAACAGAGTAAATACACACGCAAGCTGCAGTAAACAGCGTGCCTTCGAAAAACGGTAAGAAGCAACAAGCACTTCAAAGCTCCTCAGTGACAAATTCGCTATTGCTCAAATTGAAAACTATACAGCTTGGCGTTCTGCATCTCGAAGCGCAATCGCACCACCTGCCCGGCCAGGTTGCCGACATCAGGGTCGCCCTTCCATGTAACGACCTGCCGCACCGAATCCGTCCGTATGGGGTCGCAATCATTAATCCCATAGCCTCGTACCGCCTTCTTCGGCGGATTGGTCAGCCCTATGTTAAAGCCCGTCACCTGCATTCCGGGCAGGTTTGTGATTCCGACCTTGACCGAGCCTCTTGCCGCGACGTTCAAGAGGAGCTTATGGCCATCAAAAACGAATGGACGTGTGATGAAGATTCCAGGCTTGTCGCCAGCGTCGAGCGAGAGGAAACCGTCGAGGCGCTGGGTGAATCGAACCGTGGCGAGGCCGCCGCGTGTCATCCTACAATTTGCGTACTGCCAGAGTTCATCACCCCGCCGTATGATGCCATTGGCTATGTCACCGCTGGTAAAATCAGCGCTGTCAACAGTCTTGGCCTGCCCGTTCAGTCCCGGCTTTTCTCGGTCGTCTTGTTTAGTTTTCTTTGACTTATGCCTCGCTTTGCCATACGACTCCGGCTGCCAGTCAGGCTGGTTCATGAATCTGCCGGGCGGCATGTAAAATCCCAGTTCGGGGCGGATCTTCCAGTTCACTGCGTCCCGGCTTACGGCCATGTCGCAGACGGAGCGGAACATAAACGCCACGTACGTATCGGGCGCCCATTCGTACTTCTGCGGACGAGTCCGGAAAATCTGGCCATTATCCGGGTCAAAGATATCCGGGCCCAGAACGGTTATTCCCTCACCGGTCACGGCAGGGAAGGGCCAGCCTTCATAATAAGGATTGGGCACGGGATTGAAAGGCCAGGCCTTGTTGATTTCGCGGCTCTTGAACATGGTCGTGCTTCTTCCGTAGTTGGGGTATTCGCCGCTGTTGTAGCTGCCGTCACGCTTTATATAGTTGAAATACATCCCCTGCTGGTCGTCCCAGAACGTCTCGCATCCGCCGCCGCTGACAAGAGGAAGCATACACGTTTCATTGCGCCTCCAGTGGATTGCGTCGGGTGAGAAGTAAAGGTAAATGCCCCGCTGGCCCACCCAAAGCGTCGCCTTGAACAGCTCCTCCGGCGGACAGGCAGGATTCGTGTCCTTGAAGTATTTGCCCCAGCTCGGCAGACTGAGCATAACCAGGTTGTTTTCCTTTGAGCCGCTATGCTCGATAAGACCGAGGCTGGGCGCCTCGAAATTCACGCCGTCATCTGAAACGAACAATTCTATGGGTCCTTCATCCCCTTCATAGCCTTCGGACTTGATGGTGTATATCCTGCCTTCGTGCTCGAAGAAGGATGCATCCCACGCCGCGTTTATGTTGAGCTTGACTCCTTTGGTCGGGGGGTTCAGCGTAAGTTTGACGTTCTCTTTCTTATCCACCATCACTTCATCAATAAAGACATGCTTTCGCGAGCCGAGCATCACAGGTTCGTTGGGTAAGTAACTCTTGTCAGGCCCGAACAAAAGCGGCAGGCCGTTGACGACGGCCGGCGCGGGGGCGTCCTTGCGGTAGTTGCGACTGAAACTGTCGGGCAAAGGGAAATTCGCCTGGTAACGAACGACGTCGGAGAATCGTAGCTCGTCAAGGTTGCCGTTGAAGTCATGTTCGCCGCGGCGGTCGTGACCCAAAGCGAAGTTGAACCGGTGCTGGATTCGTTTTTCGTAGTCGGGCAGGCTTCGCCGGTCCTCCTTCTCAAAAATACCGTAGGTGGTGTCCGCTATGGATTCAGGCCGAACGGAGGCGGGGACCTGTGATTTCGCAATTCTGGAAAGTTTTACCGGCTCGCTGGCTTTGCCATCGATGTAGTATTTGAGCTGGTCACTTCCGGCCGAGTAGGTGAAAGCGATATGATGCCACGCCCGGCCCCAGATTTGCTGAAGTATGGTTGGGCATTCGGCTCTGAAACCGGCATAGGCATTTTCGATTACGAAGCCTTTTGCGCCGGTCTTGAGAGTTACTTTGAAGCCCGGTTCGAACGTGTCGCCGAGGTCGACAAGAACCACGTCTTGGATAGGGTTGGACATCAGCAGCAGCCAGAACTCGCAGGTAAAGTCCCGCTCGGCAAAAGTCCTTGCGATTTGCTCCGGCGCAATTGTTGGTCCGAAAAGCCCGCTGCCCGGCCTGCCGCTCATCTCACGCATGTGGTTGAATCCCACCGCGCCCTTCCAGGCCGCGTAACTGACGGCATAATCGAGACCTGGCGTGAACTTGAGACAGTTTCCGAATCTGCCGGGTACAAGCTTGCCGCCCTTCATCAGGCGCAGGTCATACTCGTGCCGCCCCGCGTCGGTCAGCGTCGTGTAGGGATAGTCGGTCTCATCGAACAGCCACAAACCGACGATATGCTCGTCGGCAAACGACGGGAAAAAGTCGTCTGCCCCCCGCACACCGGCGATAATTAAAGGCAGCCAGACCAACACAACGAACACTGAGAACACATAATTGTGTCGTTGGTACATAGAGCACTCCTTAAACTCCTCGGCGGCACGCAAAGCCGCAGTAATAATTTGTTGTCTATTCAGGGACGCAGAACAATGGTGTTTTTATTCAAGAGACAGTTTTTTTCATAAAAAGCAGGCATCCAAGACAGCTCGAACCGACCATCCCCAGACGACCCGGCGGCATTAAAGCTTGTGATGAGAGAATAGTCAAGATAAATCCGTCACAGCAGGCAAACCAGCGTTCCGGCAGACCAAGCTGGTGTTGAGCCTTGACTGGCAGGCCTCTGTGCGTACAATTACTGACAATAAAAATGACGTAGATGCCTGCTGTCGGTCACGGGGGGGTACTGCCTGTTTGATGGACCCGCAAAATTTGTAGTGAGGCGAAGCTATGCATAACTTAAGTATTCCGAGGTGGGTGACACTGTTGGCTGTGTCCATATTGTTTTGCTCCGGTTGCAGCCAATTCATCAACGAGAGGGTGGCCTTGAAAGAAGTCTGTCTCAACGATGCTGTTATCGTGGTCTGCCCGTCGCAGGCCAGGCATGTAAAAGCGGCTGAGAGGATGATAGCCGCTTGTTCTGAATCAGAGTTCACGGACCTCCGAACGTCTGCCACTTCGCTGCTGTAAACCCGCCTATTATTTGGCTACTGCCGCCCCGCAGCGTCTTTTTGGTGCCGCGCCGGCTACAAGACCCTCAACGGCTCTGCTACCAGATGCTGTGCAGCCCTTTTTCGTTTGCCTTGTCTATCAGCGACTCCAGCTTCTTCAACAGTGCTTGTAACTGTTCGGTGTTCTCAAGCAGGTTTTCATAAAACCGCCCATCCTTAACAAGTCTGGCGGCGGTACCCTCGCCTCTGTTTATCTTCTCGAGAATCAGTCGCAGTTCCACTGTCGTCTTACTTAGTTGTTCGCTCGTATCAACCAGAGCGGCGACAACCTTCTCCATTTTGGCGTCGGCGCTTTTCACAGTTGCGGTCCCGGCGGCGGAAAAGTCCTGAAACTCTTTGAGCGTCTTTGTAGCCTGCTCCGTCGCCTCGGACAGATTGGCCAGGGTTGTTTTGAGATTCTGCTTGTTGTTCGGGTCGCCAATAATGCTGTTGGCGTTGTCGACAAAAGTTTTGATGCCGTTGACAAGTTCTTCCAGTTTCTTCTGGCTTTCCTCTGGGAAGAACTCGCTGGTCATGCCCGTTGAACCCTGCAGCACCATATCCTTTACCAGGAATTTTGTCTCCGGCAGGTTTGGGTCCCTGGCAGTAAGAGGCAAACTGGGGTCAACTTTAAATTCGATATAACTGCTGCCCAGGCCACGTGTCATCAATTTCACCTCGACATTGGAAGGAATGTTGACATACCTTTTATCAATACTAAGAACGACCACCGTTTGATGGTACTTCGAGCCGGTGTTTAAATCCGTGCGTATCTCGGGAGCCATAACCCTTGTCACTCTGCCGATTTGATAACCGCAAAAGCGCACAGGTGTGTCCTTTTCTACTCCCGGTGCTGAAGGAAACTGAACAAAAATCTGAAAAGAGCCGAACTTGCTGACGCTTGTCGGCAGTTCTCCAAACTTATATATCATTACTCCAAGTGCGCACAGGGCCAATATTACAAAGACCCCCACAATTATATTGCGCCTTTGCTGGGCTGTTTCGTAATCGCTCACCTCTGGCTTCCTTTCAAATCGGTCCTGCCTTCCAGAAACAATTCCCTTATGGCCCGCAGCGGGTAGCCGCTGTCACTGAGTTTTCTTATCAGTCTAATCCGTGCGATACACTTTTGGTCGAAAAGCCGTCTGCCCGTCGGCGTAATCTCCGTCGGCTCGAGCAGACCCACCATCAGGTAATATTGCAGAGATTGCCGCGAAACGCCAGCTTTTTTTGCAGCCGAGCCTATCGGGTCTAATTTACTTTTTTTGCTCAAGCTGTACCTCTTCGGGCTATCGGTCAAAGATACCCTTATTTAGTTCGACGCTCGTTCGGCCCTGTGTGTTGTCTCTCGCTTAAACCGCTTACCAGAGTCAGGAACGAGTCCCTTAACTGTTCGAACGACAACCGCCGGCAGCCCGCATTTTTGGCGGTCCCCGCAGCGGCCTTCTTGGTTTTTGCCGGTTTTTCTGACCGTTGACTCGACATCATCACCAAGTAATCGAAGCCGCACGGAATTTGGTCCTGACTTTGCCGAAAGGCTTCTCTCAGCAGCCGCTTCAGTCGATTGCGCACAATCGCGCTGCCGCAGGACTTGGCGATGGAGACGCCCAGTCGCGGGTAGCCGCAATCGTTTTCCGCCATAAACAGCGTGAGCAAACCATTGCTTATGCGCAGTTTGCGGCTCAAAACGGCCTTGAATTGCCCGTTGCTGACAAGTCTCTTTGTTTTCGGAAAAGATAATCGCTTCAAAGTTTCGCCACAATCATTTGTCTTATTGCAGACAGGTTCTGCCGGCTCCGAATTCCTTGTGCCACGCTCAAATATAGTCCTTTGCCCTGCTATATAATATCGGCCAAACACGCAAAAAGACAGTAATTTAACCTTAAGGCCTGTATTGCCGAATGTATGAAGCGTCGCGGTCCGTTGTGTGGAACTTATTGCGTGGCTGTTTCGCGAACGTTTTGCGCAACTACGGTCTGTGCGAATTACACGTATTGGCCGCTCATTAAGCTGTCGGCTTTTTGCTGACGAGCCAGCGCCTCGGCACTGAGCGACCGGCGAACAGCACGGCAATCCAGAATACCAACGAGCCTGTTGTCTTCGATCGAGGCTACGACCGGCAGATATTCTGTGTCGAGCCGCTTTGCCTGCTCGAAGGCGTCTGATAATGCCGTATCCGGCGGTATTTTTGCTGCAACCGGCTCCATAATATCAAGTGCTACAAGCCAATCGTTTAATTCCTCGTTGGTAAATGTTTTTCTGATGCCTGCTATGGTGACGGCCCCTATCAGATTATTATCATTGTCGACAACAGGATAGTAGAAATTCTCGGTGCTTCCGACCAGGCTGATCAGCTCGCCTAAAGCTGTGCCTGCGTAAAGCACAGGCGCTTTTGTGTCCATAACGTCCCGGACGTTGTAACTGGCGATAAGTTCGTCTTCGGTAACATTGAGCCCGACTTCACCGGCCTTTTTGACGCCTAATTTGACAAGCGGCGGACCGATGATTTGCACCAGGAAAGTTGTGGCCGTAATTATCACTATGATCGCTTCTCCGATATCGCCGCCAAACCGTTCACTGGCAAGAATCGACAGGCCGATAGCAACGCCCGCCTGGCTGAAAAGGCAGATTCCAAGGTATTTGCGTATGGTGCCCGGCGAGTTCGAAATAGCGGCCCCAAACCAGCTGCCGCTGATTTTGCCCACGCTTCTGCCAAGAACATAAATTACCGCCAAAATCAGTATCCATTTCTGTATGCCGGAAACCTGCAGCCTGGCCCCAACCAGAACAAAAAACAGAACGTAGACCGGCGGCGAAAACGACTCCACAAGTTTGAAGATGCTCTGACTCCGCCTTGGCCGAAGATTGACAAGAGTGGCCCCGAAAATCATTGCTGCCAGGATTGATTCAACCTTCAAAACCGCCGACAGGCCCATAACCAGCAGTATCGAGGCTATGCTGAAAGCCAGAATCTTATCCTGAGCTTTAATGTACTTGAGAATGAAAACAAGCGTTAATCCGACTGAAATACCCACACCGGCCGCCCCGCAAATCTCCCAAAGCGGAACAACTATGCTCGACAACAGGCTGTCTTGCCCTCTGCCGAGCAGCGCTCCGGATACGGTGCTGGCAAAACCGTAAAGCAGCAGCGCAAGTCCGTCATCAAGCGCTACTATTGCCAGAATCGTTCGCGTAAGGATTCCTCGGGTCTTGTATTCCCAGAGTACGTCAACGGTCGCGGCAGGGGCCGTTGCCGAGGAAATCGCCCCAAGCACCAGTCCCAAAGCGAGCGAATTATGCCAGTTGCAATGCAGCAGCCGGGCCGCCAATGTTGTACAGACTGTCACTATGAAGAAGGCAAACAGTCCCTCGGTGAGCAGAATCGTGATAAACTGCTTGCCGTACTGCTTGAAAATTTCATACTTAAGCTCTCCCCCTATCATGAAACCGATTATCCCAAGGGCAAACAGGTTAAAGGGCACAAGAGACCTGATTAATTCGAGGTTTATAAGATTGAGAACCGAGCCGCCCGTCACAATACCGACCACAATATAACCAACCACCTGTGGGATGCGCAGTTTCTGGAACACCCTTGCGCCGATGGTCCCGCAGAAGACTGCTATACCCACAACGAGCAGCAAATCCAATCGGCCGACAGAACCAACCAATGTCGTACTATGCATAGCTCTTCCAAAAAACCGCGGTGGTGACCGCCGCAATCTCCCTTAGGCGGGTTTAAGTCCGTACATTCTGTCCGCTTCTTTTTGTTTGGCCAGAACGTCGGCGCTGAGTTTGCGATGGACTGCACGAGCGTTTAACACACCGATGAATCCGTCATCCCGCTCGGACGCCGTGACGGGCAGGTATTCTATGTCAAGCTGCTTCATCTTCTCAAAAGCTCCCGACAAGGTGCTGTTCGGCGTTAACTTGGCAACTACCGGTTCCATAACATCAAGGGCCACAAGCCAATCGTTCAATCCGGTCGTGGCAAAAGTATTTCTTATGCCGTCCATCGTAACGGCGCCAATCAGCTTCTTTTCATTGTCTACAACCGGATAATAGAAACTGTCCGTGGCGCCGACTATTCTAATGACCTCGCTCAAGGACGCCCCTGCGGGGACAGAAGGAATGGTTGCGTCCAGCACATCGCCGACGCTGTATGCCTTGACAAGGTCTTCTTCCGTGACATTAAGGCCCAGTTCGCCGGCCTTGCCCGCCCCTACCTTAACTCCTATCGGACCAATCATCTGAAGTATAAACGCGCCTATGATTACGACCAAAAGCATTATGGAGCTTATATTGCTTTCGAACCTGTGACTTGCCATTATCAACAGGCCCACGGCAATCCCCCCCTGCGGGTACAGGCAAAACCCGAGGTAATTTTTGACCGTCCTTACAGCGCCGGAAAAAACACCGCCCAAATATGAGCCAAGTGTCTTGCCCGCAACGCTGCCGGTAACATAAGCGGCAACCAGCACCCAGATCATTGTGTTAACCTGGGAGAATTTCACCCTCGCGCCAACCAGTACGAAGAACAAAACATAGATGGGCGCGGAAAACTTGTGGAGAACCTCCATGGCTGCCTGGGCTTTTCTCGCCTTGATATTCACCAGCGTTACACCTAAAGCCATCGCCGAAAGGATAACATCCAGGCCCAGAGTAATCGCCGCGCCGATAATCAGCAACACCAGACTAATCGTGAAAAGCAGCATTTTTTCCGAGTCATCGACCCGTTTCAAAACGCTATTCAACACTACGCCCGATACCACGCCTATCGCCACCGACCCGAACATCTCGTAAAACACGCCGGCCAGTGCAGTTAAAAACCCCGATTCCTGATGCCCCGTTACTAATCCTGCCACGCTTACGCTGATTGCGTACAGAACCAGCGCAAGTGCGTCGTCAAGGGTGACAATTGCCGTTAACATCGAAGTGAGCGGCCCCCTCGCTTTATACTCCCAAAGAACCGCTATTGTTGAAGCAGGGTCCGTAGCTGAACAGATGGCGCCAAAGACTACGCCCACCGCCAGCGCCGTCTGCCAGTCGGAAAAGTACCACATTGCCAGAAAACTGAAAAATCCCACCAGCAGAAATGCCGTCACCCCCTCGTACAACAGGACGATGGGGACCTGTTTGCCGAACTTGACGAATATTTCACGCTTGAGCTCACCGCCGACCAGAAAGCCGATAATTCCCAGCGCAACCAGATTGAACAGCTCCAGCGACTGGACGGCCTTCTGAGGAATGATGTTCAGCACGGGCCCCAAAATTATTCCCATGGCGACAAACCCTACTATTTGCGGAATGTGAAGTCGCTGGAATATCCTGGCCCCCACCGTGCCGCAAAAAATGGCAAGACCTATCAGCAGGATAATGCTTAGACCTTCGCCGGATGCTGAAATGCTGTTCAACAAACCACGTACCATTGTGTTTCCCAAAGAAACAACAACCGACATCACCTTCCACGAGAAAAAGACAAACACTTTATGCAGATGTGCCTGACGCCTGTTTCGAAGGAACTTATGCTAATCCGGAATTTAGTCTTGTCAAAAGATTTTTTCCGCCTCTGAAAGCCCGGTGGCAGCTTCTGCCGGCCGTCGGCTCTCAGCAGGCAAATGCCGGCAGCCGAGTCCGTTCGCCGGTCTTATTTTTTGTCGGTCGTACCAACGGCCCAGTCGTCGGTGCGAAACGCAGAGGCCGGCAATCCTTCCTTGTTAATCAGATTTGGTTCGGCCTCCTGGTGCCAGCCGAACCTTACCGCTGCGGGACGGCTTATTGTATCGCTCCAGACCAGAACCGTCGCGCCGTCGATTTCGGCCTTGGCGTCGACGAAATTCCTGTCCGCCGCGGCAATCGTAAACCACGTCAGAGGATTTCCGTCACGTGAAGCGAGCCCTCCGCCCACGTGGTCAAATCGGATGCGAATCTTGCCGCCCTCCACCGACATCGATTTATATAAGGGCCCGGAATATACGAGGTCCTTGCGCCCGTACGTCTTGGCCAGTGCCCACAGCGCAAGCCGTTTGCCCACGTCCTGCTTGTTCGTGGGATGAATATTGCCCAGATTGCCAATGTCGGTAATAACGGCCATTCCGCAGTTACGTATTGCCAGTGCGGACTTTTGAGCTTCCCATATCTGAGGCAGCACCAACGGGTCGCCCCCATAGCGGAAAGGCGCCAGTTGCACGTAGTAAAACGGGAAATCTCCCTGGTTCCAAACCTTTCGCCAGCCGCCGATGAGCGCTTTCATCTTATCATAGTAGAGCAGTCCGTCTTCACGGTTGGACTCGCCCTGATACCAGATTGCGCCCCGGATTCCATAAGGTGCAAGCGGGTGCACCATCGCATTGTAAAGACCGGTCGGCTGCCTGTTGTTGCTCAGCGGGTGTGCAGGCCAGACCGGCGTCGACGGAACAGGCTCGTTCGCCGCTAAAGCCTTCCGGGCGTCTTTGACCCATGCTTCGATGCTGTCCAGCGACTGGGTGACGTTCTTGCGGTATTCATCGTCCGCTTCTTCCACCTTCTTGCGAATCTCCCTGAGGCTTGGAACCGAAGCGAATCCGACCGGAGGTGTCCACGGCTCGATACGGGTGCCGCCCCAGGAAGTGTTAATCAGCCCTACGGGCACATTTAGTTCCTTGTGGAGGTACCGGCCGAAAAAGTAGGCCACAGCGCTGAACTTGGCTGCTGTATCCGGACTGCACTCAGACCAGCTTCCAACACAATCATCCGCCGGATTTCCCGCTACATTGCGCTCGACCGTAAACAACCTGACGCTCGGATAATTAGCAGCCGCAATCTCCTGCTCGGCATCGGCTGCCCGATCCAAAGACCACTGCATATTGGACTGGCCGGAGCATATCCACACCTCGCCGACCATGATGTTCCGAACTGTTATCGTATTCTTGCCTTTGATGGTCATTTCGAACGGCCCGCCGGCTTTGAACGGCCCAATCTTGACCATCCATTTTCCTTTGCCGTCGGCGGCCGCGCGAGCCTTTTGCTGGTCGAGTTTGACCCTGACTTTCTCGCCGGGCTCAGCCCATCCCCAGACCGGAACCTCTATTCCCTCCTGAATAACCATATTGTTGCCTATGACTGCCGGCAGCCTGACGTCGGCAAAAGTTGCCCCGGTATGCGTCAGAACCAAAACCAGAGAAAGTGTGAAAACGGTTGATTTACTGACGCCATTTCTTCTGTAACTCATCTTCTCAACTCCTTAAGTTCACAGAATACAGTGGTAGAAACACAAAACCGGCATTCTTGGCCGGCTCCCAACTGAAACACTTTTCTGTTTTTCTCGAATCAGCGTATCTGCGTCAAGGCGCCTGAAGAGCAGATAATATTTGCTAAACTCCAAAAGGTCAAGACTAACTTGCCGCGATTTTGGCCGCAACTTGCCCGCGCGGTTAACCGTAAGTGCATCACGGTAAAATCGGTCCTGAGCCGATAAGATTGATAAATAAGCCATGTTCTGAACCTCCTGCCTTGTCTGAAAGGCGCAATTTCGCCAAGTTTATTGTGGTGCTGTTTGCACGAATAACGTATACTGTGACCTGAAACGGCAATTACCAATCAGGAGAAAAATTGGATGGTCGAGCATAACAAACAAACCGGCAATTGGCTTGCAGTGGCTGTTTGCGCCGTTTTGCTCGCCGCAGCGACAATAGATGCCGGATGCAAAAAGAAACCTGTACAACAGGCGATTCCAAACCAAAATGACAGCAATGTTGCGCCGGATGTCTCCTGGACAGTCGGCGCACCGGCAAAGCCAAATGAACCGATAACCATAAAGACCACCGAGCCGCCGGAGCCGAATGGACCGGCCGTTAACGCCGGCGAACCGACAAAACCGAAAAAAACAGATGCCGAACCCGCGAGCGCTCCCAGGCTGAGTCTGAGCGATGTCATCAGAGCCGCCAGAGGCTGGGGGCCGATTTATCAGGCCTGGTACGGTAAACCAGCTCCGGACTTTACCCTGACCGATATTACCGGAAAACAGCACAAACTTAGCGATTATCGCGGCAAGAACGTTATGCTTGTCTTCTGGGCGACCTGGTGCAGGCCCTGTTTAATAGAAATCCCGCACCTGATTGCACTGCAGAACGTAATGGGCAAGGACAAGCTGGCAATCCTGGCCGTATCTTACATAAGCCCTATTAACACTGCTGAGATGGTCAGGAGCTTCGTGCAGGAGAATGAAAGAATAAACTATACGGTTTTTTCTACCGATGACAGGACCATGCCGGCCCCGTATAACGCTATAGAAGGCATCCCTTCGAGTTTCTTTATCAACCCCGAAGGGAGAATCAAGCTGGCCACCTCCGGTTTATTGACGCTGGGCTATATGAAGGCCATATTGCAGGCAGAGTGGCCGTAAGCCGGCAAATAACGACGGATTTCTGAATTTTTCTGGACAAAGCCGCAAACGCCGCCTACAATTATGGCGTAAATGAGTTGATAGGCTAATTTTAGAGGCGCTTAGCTATGGCACATAAAAAGGGTCAAGGCTCCACAAGGAACGGCAGAGACAGCAATCCGCAGTTCAGGGGCGTCAAGCTGTATGCCGGCCAGTCGGTTACAGCCGGCTCTATCATCGTCCGCCAGTGCGGAACGAGATTCTTCCCCGGCTTCAATGTGGGTATGGGCAGAGACTACACACTGTTTGCCACCGCCGACGGAACGGTGCATTTTAAGGGCCGAAGAATTAACGTCGTTCAATAAGAACGACAATAGCAACAGATACAAAAGGGATGGTAAGTGCGCCATCCCTTTTTTTAGTGCCAAAGGGCAATGAAGCACAAACGATACCTTTCTGCAGCCGGTCATTTAACGCAAAGAGAGTGTTTTCTGTCATAAGCCGCACGATTAAAACGAGCCTGTCCGTTCCGCGGCAAAGATGGGATTTTGGCCCTGCCCCACGCTGACTTGCCCGGCATCGAATCCCCGCCCATCCGCCCAAGGTCAGGACCACGCCGATTATAGCCCGTCCCTGATTGTCAAAATGGGGTGGAATTAGATTGCTGATTCCTGTATTATCACCGTGGGCAATCTCTGCTGCGGCTCGCCGCGATTCCAGTGGAGATTACCCTCGAAATACCGGTAGATAAAAAGTTGGCAACAGACTGATTGGACAGGAAAGGAGTTGAAGTGGAAAAATCGGAATCACAAAAGGCGTGCCCGATGTCTCGGCGGGATTTTCTGCAGACCCTCGGTGTGACCGCCGCGGGTATTTCTCTGAGCACAAAGGACCTGCTGGCCGCCGGCGCCGCCGCCCGGACAGGCCATCCCAAAAAGAAAATCGCCGCGGTGCGAGGGGCTTTTTTGTATCCGCCCACCGAGTCGCTCAGGAAAGCCGGCTATTATAGCTGGCCCGGCTCAACCTTCGACGCCGAAGGGCGCCAGAAACAGTACTCGCGCAAAATCAGAAAAATTGAAAGCAGTCTGCAGATGCGCATCTCGATGGACGACAAGCCTCTCGATGATGAGACCGGCGTGACGCGGTTCATCAGCGAAGTAAAGACCTCCCCGCCCGACGGACTGCTTCTTATCCCGTTCAAGAAAGGTCATTGGGTACACGTTACCCGTATCATTGAAGAAACGCAAATCCCAACAGTCGTGCTTGCCACATTAGGCGTTCTTCTTGTTGACCATATCAATCAACTGCACACAAAATCAGGCGTGTATATGATTAGCTCGCTCGATAATCTCGAGGCGGTTGAGTACGGGATGAAAATGATTCGAACCGCGCGCTGGATGAAAGAGGCCCGCATTGTCAATATTACAGGCCCGGAGGTAAAAGAAGAATACGTGCCCGTTCTTGGCACGCAAATCCGGACCGTCCCGCACGAGAGGTTTTACGAGGAATTCCGGCGAACCGAGGCGACGGCGGAGGTCAGGAAGCTCGCCGACGCATATCTGAAAAACGCACGCGAGGTGGTGGAGCCTTCCAAAGCCGATATTCTTGAAGCGGCCAGGTGTTACTTCGCCCTCAAGCGGGTCATCGAGGCCGAACAGGCCGATGCGATTATGATGAACTGTCTGCCCGGACTGAAAAGGCCGCATCAGCACGTCCCGCCCTGCATGGGCTTTATGAGTTTGAGGGACGAAGGCGTCCCTGCCGGCTGTCAATCCGACCTGGACGCCACGCTTACCCTGATGCTCGTGCAGCAGCTCTTCGACAAGCCGGGTTTTCAGCAGAATGCCTCTATGGAGACGGAAAAGAACCTTTATTTCGGCGCACACTGCACCAGCCCCTCGAAGATGAACGGGCTGAATTCGCCTGCCGAGCCGTACATTCTCAGAAATCACGCCGAAGCCGGCTGGGGCTGCGTACCGAGGGTCCTTTTCTCTAAGGGACAGGATGTCACTTTGACCGAATACCAGGTCGGCGAAAAGCCGCGTATGCTGATTTACTCCGGCAGGGTGGTGGACTGCCCGCCTATTCCCCCCGCCGGCGGCTGCCGCTCGAATATAGAGATGACCATCAATGAGCTCGATGACGTGTGCAATGTCAAGGGTATGCACCAGATTATATTCTACGGCAACTGCGCCAAACAGCTTCGGGCCTTCTGTCAGCTTTATGGCATCGAAGCGGTTACTTGAAATTACGCTTGACGTGTGACGGTGCCGTGTTTTGGTGAAAGATGCTTGACGCGAAATAGATAATTGTGGCGGCAGTTTAATTCTAATGAGGAGTTTACAATGGACAAAAATTCGTGCGTAACAGAGGTTCCAAAGGTTGTTGCGGCCGTCTGCCTGTTCCTTTTTGGCGTTACCTCATCGAGTCTCGCCGGACAAGACATGCTGGACTTTTCCGCTGGTGTAATTGTCACTGTCGACAAACCCGCAATCGCCGAACAAAAGGCCATAACGGTTCTGCAGGAAGAAATTCAGAAAAGGACCGGAGTCGAATTGAGCGTGAGGCACGACTGGCCCGACGGGGACAGGCCCGTTATTGCCGTCGGCCTGCAATCACAGGCAAAACGGTTTGCAGGACCTTTCTTTGCTGATGTGAAAGGCGCTGTTGTCCCGGGCGCCGAAGGATTTTGTCTGGTTGCCAGGACCGAACCTCGACCCGCAGTCATCATTTGCGGCAAAGATTCCCGCGGTATGCTTTACGGCATTGGACGGCTGCTGCGGAAAATGCATCTTACGCAAGGCTCCGTATTGGCGCCCGATGGCCTCAATATTGTGACTGCGCCAAAGTATCCGCTGCGGGGACATCAGTTAGGCTACCGTCCCAAGACGAACGCCTATGATGCGTGGTCGGCGGCGCAGTTCGACCAGTACATTCGTGAGATGGCGCTTTTCGGCACCAACAGCATAGAGCTTATTCCGCCGCACAGCGACGATGACCCGACGAGCCGGCACATGAAGGTCCCGGCGATGGAGATGATGATACGAATGTCGGATATATGTGATTCGTACGGCTTGGATGTGTGGATTTGGTATCCGAATGTGGGCAAGGATTACACCAGCGCCGATGGGATAAAGAAGGAATTGGCCGAGCGTGAAGAAGTATTCAAAAAACTAAAACGCATCGACCACATATTGGTCCCCGGCGGCGACCCCGGCCGCCTCCATCCCGACGTCTTCTTCCCCTGGATGGACAAGGTGGCGGACGTTTTGAACAGGTACCATCCGAGGGCAAAGATTTGGGTGTCGCCGCAGGCAATGCAGCCCACGAGAGAATGGCTTGACTCTTTCTATAAGCATGTGAATCGCAGGCCAAAGTGGCTTGGCGGCGTGGCCTTTGCGCCGTGGGTGAAAACGCCGCTGCCGGAGATGCGAAAGACTGTTGATAAAGCCATCAAAATTCGGCGCTATCCGGATATTACGCATAATGTTGCGTGCCAGTATCCGGTGAAAGACTGGGACCTCGCTCTGGCGTTGACCCTTCATCGCGAATGTTTCAATCCCCGGCCGGTCGCTATGAAAAAGATTCACAACGCCCTTGACGAGTACGCGTGCGGCTCGCTGACCTATTCGGAAGGAATTAACGACGACATTAACAAGTTCATCTGGGGCGACCAGGATTGGGACCCCCGGACGTCCGTCATCGAGACGCTCCGGGATTACAGCAGGTTGTTCATCAGCCCACAGTTCAGTGAAGAGCTTGCACAGGGCTTTATGGCGCAGGAAAGAAACTGGGAGGGACCGCTGGCGGTAAATGACCAGGTGGACGTCACCCTGGCACAATGGCGGGACTTGGAAAATAGAGTTCCTCAGAAGGTAAAAGATAATTACAGATTCCAGATGGGCCTGATGCGGGCCTACTACGATGCATATATCAAGCGCCGGCTGATACATGAAACCGAGCTGGAGCAGGAAGCGCTGGAGGCGTTAAGGGCGCCGCCGGAGACAGGCTCGCTGCTGGCTATTGATAAGGCGGAAGAGATTCTGCAAAGAGCAAAAACTCAACCGGTTGCGGCGGATTACAAGAAAAAGTGTGAGCAGTTGGCCGATTCGCTTTTCGAGAATATCGGCAGTCAGCTTACGGTGGAGAAGCACGGGGGGCAACATCGCACCCGCGGTGCTTTTATGGATGGCATCGACGAGCCGCTGAATAATGTCGGCTGGCTGTTTTCACAATTCAGGCAAATCCGCGACATCAAAGATGAGCCCGCAAGACGGGAGGCAATAGACCGCGTAGTCAACCGCACAAACCCGGGCCCCGGAGGATTCTACGACAACATGGGTTCGCCTTCGAGTATGAAGCGCATATTAAATACCGTGCCCTGGGAGGACGACCCGGGGACCCTCAAATCTCCAAGGATTGCCTTCTATTACATAGTCGATAGCCCCGAAGATCGTGACATACCTATGGCCTGGAAGAATCAGGTCGGGACAATCTACGAGACCCCCTTGCGGCTATATTATGAAAACCTTGACCCCGACGCCGCTTACTCGGTGAGGGTAGCTTACACCGGAAAGAGGGGCAAAATGGTGCGCCTTTTCGCGGATGACGTGTATATGGTTCATGATTTAATCGAGGCGGGAAAACCGCCGATTCGGGAATTTCTGATTCCGCAGGAGGCCACCGCAGACGGCCGGCTCGTATTGATATGGACCTGCGGCGAAGGCCAGCGCGGTTCACAAGTTAGCGAAATCTGGCTTATCAGGCATAACAGATAAGTTGGACCCGAAAGGCGTCCCTGTGCTTTAGACCGTTCAGACCTCACGGAATTCTGCGGTTATTTTCGGCGTGTTTCGGCAGCCGCTATGAAAATCGTTGTTGCAATGGACTCGTTCAAGGGTACTATCCCCGCCTGCGAAGCATGTCGGATAATTGCGGAAGTTATCGCCGAATTCTTGCCCGATGCGCAGCTTTCGATAAAACCTATGGCCGATGGCGGCGAAGGCACTGCCCGGGCTATGCTTAAATCGGCCCGCGGCCGGTGGGTGCCGGCCACGGTGACAGGACCATTACCCGAAATGAGCGTCGCAGCCGGCTTTGCGTGGTTCGACAGCACCCGTACCGCATTGGTTGAAATGGCTTCCGCCAGTGGGCTGCAACTGCTTTCGCCCGACCAATACAATCCTATGAAAACAACCACCTACGGTACGGGCCAGCTTATAAAAGCCTCCCTCGAATACAATCCACGTAAGGTTCTGCTGGCGGTAGGCGGCAGCGCAACGGTAGATGGCGGTATCGGTGCGGCCGCGGCGCTTGGGTGGAAGTTCCTCGACAACAAAGGTATGCAGGTTCCGCCCGGCGGTGAAGGGTTGGCGCAAATCTCCGCAATTGCGAAACCGGCCCTGCCCTCACCGGCCGCCGTTGAAGTCATCTGTGATGTCACAAACCCTCTTTGCGGCAACGAAGGCGCCGCCAGGGTCTACGGTCCGCAGAAGGGGGCAACGCCGCAAATGGTCGATGCGCTGGAAGCCGGCCTCGCTAACCTGGCTGCGGTCGTCCGCACGCAACTGAATTGCGAAATAGAAGGCATTGCCGGCGGCGGGGCGGCCGGGGGACTGGCCGCGGGCGCCGTGGCCTTTATGAACGCCACACTCGTATCCGGCATAAAGACCATAATTAATTTCACCAATCTCGAGGCCGAGCTTGCCGATGCCGACTGGGTTATTACAGGCGAAGGCCGTTTTGACCGTCAAAGCCTCTACGGCAAGGTTGTCTCTGGGATAGCCGAGATTGCCGCCCGGTTCAATACCGCCGCCGTCGTCATAGCGGGCCAGGTGGATTTGTCGCAGGCCGAGTATCAAAGGGCGGGAATCCTTGCCGCTATCGCCTGCAAGCCGGAGAATATGTCCCTCGACAAAGCACTTGGAAACAGCCGTAGCCTTTTGCGCTCGGCGGCGGAAAGACTTGTAAAGCAGTATCTTGTCTGACCGTCGCTGCGTCAAATTAAGGACACGCCACCAACAGGCTTGGAACCGCATTATAAAGAAGAAGCGCCTTTTCACTGTAACAGACCTGACGTCAGGGCCTTGGTTTTTTGGATTCAGTCTGAAAACTCGCGGAAAAGGAACGCAAAGATGGTGGCAATTGCGGCGTCTGTGTGGTATTTTATTGAAATTGATTCTCAGCGAGGTGACTGGGTCGAGTTGGTCCCGCAAAAATGTTGGTTGCATTGAGAAAGTGAGGATTTAACCTGATGAATGGCAAAGAACTGGCAGAAGCGCTGCACAGCGGCAAACGGATTTACGGCACGTTGATTATTTCGACGTCGCCCAAATGGGTCGAAGTGATGCGGGATTTGGATATCGATTGCGTGTTCATCGATACCGAGCATATCCCGATGGATTGGGACAAGCTCGGATGGATGTGCCATACCTTTAGAGGTTTGGGGATGGCGCCGATAGTGCGCATCCCCCGGCCGGACCCGTTCGAGGCGTGCCGGGTGCTGGATATGGGAGGGGTGGGGGTTGTCGCGGCCTACATGGAAACCGCCGACCAGGTGAATCAACTGCGCAGCGCGCTCAAGCTTCGCCCAATCAAGGGTAAGAGCCTCGAGGCCATACTCTCGGGCAAAAGCAAGCTCGAAGGCGACCTTGCGAAGCACGTTGCAAAAAAGAACGAAGGCCAGGTCCTGCTGGTGAATATTGAAAGCGTGCCTGCGATTGAGGCGCTGGATGAGATTCTGGCCGTGCCGGGGGTGGACGGTCTGATGGTTGGGCCCAGCGACCTGTCATGCAGCCTCGGTGTTCCGGGGCAGTTCGACCATCCGCTCTTTGCCGAGGCGATGCAGACGATAATCGACAAGGCCCGGGCCAGGAACGTCGGGGTGGGCTGTCACAATCTGCCTCGGGTGGACCAGGAAATCAAGTGGGGCAAAGCCGGGCTGAATATGATTCTGCGCCGGGCGGATATGACGCTTTTCAGGCGCGCGCTGGATGAGGACCTGGCCGAGATTCGCCAAGCTCTCGGGGACAAGCCGGTCCGGGAGAAAGGACGTGAGGTTACACTGTGACCTGCGGAACCGACGTGAAGGATTTTTCGAGGAGTCGATTATGGAGTTAGCGAAACGTGTGTCGAAGCTTGGAACCGAAACGGCTTTTGCCGTTTCCGCCGAGGCGGCAAAACATGTCGCCCAGGGCAACAGGGTCTATCCTTTCCACCTCGGAGATATGAATATCAAGACTCCCGACAATATTATTGAAGCCACTTACAGGGCAATGAAAGATGGCAAGACGGGATATTGTCCTAATTACGGCATCCCCAGGTTAAGGGAGCTTCTTGCCGAGGACATCAATCGAAGCCACGGAACCGATTACACGATAGACAACGTGGCCATTCAGCCGGGCGGCAAGCCGACGATAAGCAAGTTTTTTATGGCGATGATGAACGCCGGCGATGAGGTCCTTTATCCCAACCCCGGCTATCCCATCTACGAGTCACAGATTGAGTTTCAAGGCGGCATAGGGCTGCCCTATACTTATCACGAAGGAAAGGAAAACTTCGAGCTGGATATAGACCAGATCGAGAAGAAAATCACGCCGCGCACGAAGTTAATCGTGGTAAACGACCTTCAGAACCCCACAGGCGCCGAGGCATCGCGGCAGGAACTGGAGGCGCTGGCCGATGTAATCAGGCGACACAATCTTTTCGTACTTTGCGACGAGGCCTATTTTGACATCCGGTATGAAGGCAAATCCCTTTCGCTGGCGTCTTTGCCCGGCATGGCGGAAAGATGTTTACTCTTGTACACGTTCTCCAAGAAATTCGCGATGACAGGCTGGCGGCTCGGCGCCAGCATAGGCCCCAGGGAAGTGGTTGACGTGATAGCAAAGCTTAATGTCAATGATGAATCCTGCTCCAATCATTTCATCCAATACGGTGCCATAGAAGGACTGACCGGCGACCAATCCGGGGCGGACCAAGTTGTCAAAACACTGGCTGCGCGGCGGGACATGGCTGTCTCAATGCTCAATTCCATCGACGGTATCAGATGTTTCAGGCCCAACGCGACCTTCTATCTCTTCCCGAACGTAACCGAGGCAATGAAGCGCAAAGGCTTCGGCGGCCCCCCCCAAACGCAAAATACGGCGTTTGGGGACCCCGGTGATTATGAACAGTTTCGCAAGGCTGCCCTGCAGCAAACGGGTGTTTCTTTCTGCACCCGGCGGCACTTCGGCAGACCTTTGCCGGGCGAGTCGCGGCTATACATCCGCTTTGCCTACTCAGGCATCGACGTTGATGATATCGAAGAAGGACTAAACAGGTTCAAACAATGGATTGAAAGTTAGAACAGAGAGCCTGGCGATTATATCGGTTCAAAACGTTATTTCCAATGTGAGCAGGAGGATGACTTCTGGAACGAACACCAGCGGCAGCGACAGTTCAGTATACTTTTGGGAAATTTTTGAGGATGGATGTCAAACAACTTGAGTCCGCGGCACGTCGGATGCGTGCCTGTAACATCCTGGCCATTCATTGTGCCGGTTCGGGCCATCCGGGCGGGACCCTTTCGATTATGGACATAGCCGCCGCGCTCTATCTCGAGGTAATGAAACACAATCCCGACGACCCCGATTGGCCGCAGCGCGACCGCTGTATATGGTCAGCAGGTCACAAGGCCCCTGCTTTGTACGTGGCTCTGGCGGCAGCCGGTTACTGCAGGATGGAGGATGTGATTACACAACTGAGGAAGCTGGACAGTCCCTTTGAAGGTCACCCGCATTGGCTTAAGCTGCCCGGTATTGAGGTCTCAACCGGCTCACTCGGCCAGGGCCTCGGCTTCGCCGTCGGGCAGGCCCTCGACGCCAAAGAACGCAACCTCGATTACACCACCTACTGTATACTCGGCGACGGCGAGCACGACGAGGGCAGTGTGTGGGAAGCAATCATGGCCGCCGGTCACTTCCGACTGGACAACCTCGTCGCTATTGTCGACAAAAACGGCCTGCAGATTGATGGCCCTACCCGGCAGGTAATGGATATCGACCCCCTTGACAAGAAGTATGAGGCGTTCAATTGGCACGTCATTACGATTGACGGCCACGATATGAAACAGATACTTGACGCCCTGAACCAGGCAAAAAAGAACAGAGGCAAACCGACGTGCATCATAGCCAGAACGATAAAGGGCAAGGGCGTCTCATTCATGGAAAATGAAGCGGGCTGGCACGGTGTGGCGACCAAGGGCCGGGACCAGCTTGACCAGGCCCTGGCGGATATCGGCGCCGAAGAAGTCACCAAAGAATTCGTTGACAGGATGCTCGCTCTTTCCGAGCAAGCTAATCGAGTCAATGAAGAGAAAACAAGGGATTTACTTCCGAAGTTCTCCCGCAACTTCTGGTGGAACAGCGAAGAGCAGATGAAGGTGCAAATGGATTCCACTCGGATGGGATTTGGCCGCGCACTTGACGAGATTGGCGATGACCAGCGGTTGTGTACGTTGCACGCCGACATCTCCGGAAGCATAAGGATGACCGATTTTGAGGCCGGGCATCCGCAGCGCAAATCGCGCGTGTACAGTGTGGGTATCGCCGAGCAAAATATGGTTGGCGTCGCTTGCGGCCTGGCACGCAACGGGCGGATTCCTATAGGCGGAACCTACGGTGTTTTCGCGGCCGGCAGATGCTGGGACCAGTTACGCACAACAGCGTGCTACAGCAATCTCAATATAAAAATGGCCGGTGCGCACGGCGGCATCTCGGTCGGGCCGGACGGCGCCACCCACCAGGCGCTGGAAGATATAACGCTCGTGAATATTCTGCCTAACATGCACGTTGCGGTTCCCGCTGACTCAGTGGAGACCCGAAAAGCCGCCAAAGCCATCATTCTCGATGTTGTCGGGCCCGGTTACATTCGCTTTGGGCGTGAGGCGACGCCGATTGTGACCACCGATGATACACCATACAGATGGGGCGTTGCGAACATCATACGATACCGCGGTCGAAAACCGAGGTTCATCGACGCGTTTGAAACAGTCCTTTCAACCCAATATGCGAACGAAAGCGAGAATATCGCCATTATCGCCTGCGGGCCTATGGTAGCCGAGGCCATGCGCGCAGCGTACATTCTCAAAACCGAACACGACCTGCAAGTGCGGGTAATCGATATGCACACCATCAAGCCGCTCGACCGTGCGGCCATAAAAGCTGCCGTCACAGACATAGGCCGGATTATCACCGTCGAGGAGCACCAAACGGGAGGCTTCGGTTCCATCGTCGCCGCCGCAGCCTGCACTGAAAAACAGTTCGATGAGCCGCTTAAAATCGACATGCTCGGTGTTGACGACCGTTTCGGACAATCGGCGCCGTCCTGGCAGCTCTTGAGAAAATTCGGTTTGACCGCCGAGCACATCGCCCAGCGGGCATTGGCGCTGTAAGGTCACAGTTCTTTTTATAACCGTTGACAAATAATGTTTATCGACGAGGCGAAAATCTGGGTCAAGGCCGGGGACGGCGGCGATGGATGCGTATGCTTTCGCCGGGAAAAATTCATCCCCAAAGGCGGCCCCGACGGGGGTAATGGCGGAAAAGGCGGCAACGTTTATTTCCAGACCGTGGAAAACCTCGATACGCTGTTGGATTTTGCCGGCAAGCATCACTGGCGTGCTCAGAGCGGCTGGCCCGGCTCCGGAAATAACAGACACGGCGCCGACGGCGACGACCTTACTGTCAAAGTCCCCCCGGGCACCCTCATTTACGACACGGATTTGGACCTGTTGCTCAAGGACCTTAACCAGGTTGGAATGAAGGTCCGCGTTTGCCTGGGCGGCAGGGGGGGCAAAGGCAACAAGGCCTTCGCAACGCCGACCAATCAAACGCCAAGGTACGCTGAGCCTGGCAAAACAGGCCAGGAAAGAAACATCAGGCTGGAGTTGAAACTCATAGCCGACGTCGGGCTGGTCGGCATGCCCAATGCCGGCAAGAGCACCCTGATTTCTCGCTGCTCCGCCGCAAGGCCGAAAATCGCCGCTTATCCGTTCACTACGCTTGAGCCTGTCCTCGGCATAGTCGAGTTGAGCGATTTCAGGCGGTTCGTTATGGCCGACATCCCGGGACTCATTGAAGGCGCACACGAAGGAGCGGGACTGGGCTTCGAATTCCTCAGACATATAGAAAGGACTCGAATTATTGTCCACCTTCTTGATATAATGCCGCTTGACGGCTCTGACCCTGTGGACAACTACAAAGCCGTCCGCAGCGAGCTCGAACAATACAGCAAAGCGCTGGCGCAGAAGGCCGAAGTGATTGTCGCCAACAAGATAGACCTCAGCCCGGACGGCAAGATTGTTGAGCAGCTTCGAAAAACGCTCAGCGAAAAGATTTACCCGGTCTCGGCTGTGACGGGCGCGGGGATAAAGGAATTAACCGAGCTGCTCTGGCAGAAGGTTAAAGAGAGTAAAGAGCCGGCGGGGAAATAAAGCATGAATATAATCGCCGTGGATATCGGCAATACGAATATCACCATCGGCCTCTTTCTCGAAGGTGAAGAAAAATTCATTCAATCCGTCCCAGGCCAGGACCGCCCAAAACTGACTGAGTTGTTCAGGTCCGCCTGGACGCAGGTCCCGGTCGCAAAAAGTTCAAAAGAAAAAAAACGCGATGGCGTTATAGTTGTCAGCAGTGTCAGACCCGCCTGGACAGAGCTTGTCGAACAGATTGTCGACGAGCACCTCGGCGAAAAGCTCTGCATCATAGGCGGGAATATACCCTTGCCGATTACTTTATGGGTGGATGAGCCTGAGAAAGTCGGCACCGACAGGGCGGTCTCGGCGGCCGCGGCTTATGCCGTTGTCGAGGATGCGGTGGTCGTTGCCGATTTCGGAACCGCCGTTACCATAGACCTTGTCGATGAGCACGGCATCTTCCAGGGCGGCGTCATCTGCCCCGGTTTCGAAATAAGTGCCGAGGCCCTGCACAGCAATACCGCCCAGCTGCCGAAAGTCAAAGTCGCCAGGCCGGAGGCCCCGTATGGCAAGAACACCACAGATGCCATAAACTGCGGCTTGTATTACTCGGCCATCTCGACATTGCAGGAGGTCATCAGGCGTTACGCGGAAAAAATCGGCAAATGGCCTCATACGGTGCTTACCGGCTCGGCCGCGGCGCTGATAAAGGACGACTGCGAGTTCATTGATTCCTACGTCCCCAACCTGGTCGTAAAGGGCATCGTCCTGGCCTACCAGAAATATATCACAGAAAAGGGATAAACTCTTGTACCTGTATCGGCCCTTATCTTCTATCGCCAATTGGCGCATGTTCCGGCGCCGGTCGGCGCGCGCCCCTGTAATAGTGTCTGTGCTGACTTTCTTGACTCTTGCAGGTTGCGCACAGATGGGGCGACGCGAAGCACAGCCTGTTGCTCGCTGGTGGAAAGGCAACCTGCACACGCACACGTTGTGGAGCGACGGCGGAGATTATCCCGAGATGGTTGTCGAGTGGTACAAAAAGCACCGCTACAACTTCCTGGCTCTGTCGGACCACAACATTCTCTCGCAGGGACAAAAGTGGATTGATGTCACAGATAAGCGGGGAGGAGGAAAAGTCTTCAATAGGTACCTTGAACGCTTCGGCGACAAATGGGTCGACTGGCGAACAGTCGATGGAAAACTGCAGGTGCGCCTGAAACCATTGAACGAATTCCGCTGCCTCTTCGAAGAGCCGGGCCGGTTTCTCCTGCTTGAGGCTGAGGAGATTACCCAGAAAAAGGCCCACGTCAATGCTATCAATCTGCGTGAAGTCATCCCGCCGTACGAAGCAGACAGCGCGTTGGAAGCAATGCGAAGTTGCATAAACAGGGTTATGGCTCAGAGTAAGGCTGCGGGGCGAATGATGTTTGCCCAGATTAACCATCCGAACTTTCGCTGGGCGTTGCGGGCTGAAGATATTATGCAGGTCGAGGGCGCGAAGTTTTTCGAGGTCGCCAACTGCCACCCAGCGGTTCGTAACTCGGGCGACAGGCAGCGCGCCGGCACTGAGCGGATGTGGGATATTATCCTGACAAAGAGACTGGCCGAGCTGAACCTGCCCATTATTTACGGCACCGCGACAGATGACGCGCACAAATATAACGAATGGGGGCCGCAGTCCGCCAATCCCGGCCGCGGCTGGGTCATCGTGCGGGCCGCCCATCTGACCCCTGAATCGATAATCAAAGCAATGGAGGCCGGTGATTTTTACGCCTCGACAGGCGTCGTCCTTAAAGACGTTCAGTTTGACGGCAGAACGCTGAAAGTTGCAATCAGGCCTCAAATCGGCGTCTCCTATACCACCCGGTTCATCGGCACCCTCAAAGCCTTCGACCCGACGAGCAGACCCGTGCTGGACGCAAACGGCGTCGAGATTCAAACCACACGCATTTACAGCGACGACATCGGCAAAGTTCTGGCTGAGGTAAAAGGCACACTGGCCCGTTATACCCTGACCGGAAACGAGATTTACGTGCGCGCCAAAGTCACTTCAACCAGGCCCGGAAACACTTCCTCTGGCGTCCGCGACTTTGAAGCGGCGTGGGTTCAGCCGGTGGTACCCAACAGGAAATGACCCCATGTTGTTTGCGTCTTCGAAGCTGGCGGCGTGCTCATAGACCATCACCTTTCTTGCAGGAGCGGCGCTGGCACGCCCTGATATTTTGAGTTATAATCTTCCGCGAAAACCACCCTGTATTATTATTTTTGGGATTAGTCAATGGGCACATTGGCCGCACTAATGACCGGCAGAGGCGCCGGCGCTATATCGACGATTGAGGTTTTCGGCGATTCAGCCGAGGCGCTCATAAAGGAAATCTTTAAACCCGCCGATAATAAGCCGGCAACCCTCAAACCGGGCAAAATCCTCCTCGGTACAATCACCGACGGCGCCGAAACCATCGACCAGGCCATTGTCGGCTGTGAAGGAGCCAACGACTTTGCTATAAACTGTCATGGCAACCCTCTCGTTGTCGAGATGATAATGGAACTGCTCCACAGGTGCGGAGCGAAGCTCGTAACGCCGGAAGAACTTCTGGCTGAAGTCCTCGTTGCGAAAGAAACGACCGGCACAATTGCCCTTGAAGCCCGACTTGCCCAGGCAAAGGCTGTGACGCTCGAAGGAACGAAAATAATTCTCAACCAAATTGAGGCGGGATTGAACAAAAAGGCGACACGATGGCTGCAGGATATCAAATCGCTGTCGCTCGAACAAATGCGCGCCGAGGCCGCGCAGGTAATTGAAGACAGCCGGAGCGCGAAACTTATTATTGCCGGCTGCACCGCCGCCATAATTGGGCCGCCAAATACGGGCAAAAGTACGCTGCTGAACTGCCTTTCCGGCAGGCAAAAGGCAATTGTCACCGACGTAAAAGGGACAACGCGAGACTGGGTCAGCGCCCGCTGCAAAATCGGCCCTCTTTCCGTGGAGCTTGTCGATACCGCAGGATTGGATGAAAAGCTCGCCCAAGCGCCTCAGACCGTCGAAAAAGCGGCTCAGCAGAAAACAATCGAGATTCTGGAAATTGCCGACGTGGTCCTGCTCGTTTTGGATAACAGCGAAACTGCCGACCAGCTTGATGAAGAGATGGTCAAAAAAATCGCGGGCAAAAAAGTCCTGACGGTCCTCAATAAATCCGATTTGCCTGCCAGGTTCGATGCCCGTAAATTGCCCGAAGTATTGGCAGACACCGTGCAAATAAGTGCGAAGTTTGGGACCGGCATCGAAAAGCTCGTGGCAAAAATCCCGCAGACCTCTGCCGCGGCCGATTTTAACTTGCGCACCGCCGTTTGTTTTACCGGCCGACAGGAGAATTTACTTAAGAAATTGCGCAGCGCAAAATCCAAAGAGCAGGCGGCCTCACTCATAACAGAGTTGTTAAACGGCCGCTTGGATGTATAATCTTGCGATATGACAAACCAAAGCGAACAACTGACGCCCGCAATGAAGCAATTTGCCCGGTTCAAGCAAAAGTACCCCGACTGCATACTGTTTTTTCGCATGGGCGATTTTTACGAAACCTTTCACGACGATGCCAAAATCTGCTCGAAGGTCTGCGGCCTGACGCTGACCAGTCGCAGCAAGGCCGACAATCCCATCCCACTGGCAGGCGTCCCGTATCACGCCGTTGACGGATACTTAAAGAAAATGCTCCAGGCCGGATACAGGGTCGCCGTCTGCGAGCAGGTCGAAGACCCCAAAATGGCAAAGGGCGTCGTCAAGCGGGACATCGTCCGGATTGTCACGCCGGGGACGCTCACCGACGACATGCTCCTTAACGCCAAGCAGGACAATTTCCTCTGCGCAGTGACTCTGGGCGCCAAGCAGGATGCGGCTGTCAGTTGGGTCGATATTTCCACAGGCCATTTCTTTGCCCAGCGGATTCCCGAAAAAAAACTCCTCGATGAGCTGCTGCGGCTGTCCCCTGCCGAGTGCCTCCTCCCAGACAGGCGCGGCGAGCTTTTCGAAGCCGAAACAAAAAGGCTCGCCCGCGATATCGCCCAGCTAACCAATGCCATCATAACCGAACGCCCCGCCTGGTATTTCGACCCTTATCAGGCAAGACAGCGGCTGCTGAAGCATTTCGGCACGGCCACCCTCGAAGGCTTCGGCATCGAAGACGGCGACGACGGCCTTATTCCGCCTGCCGGTGCGGTAATCGAATATCTCAGCGAAACGCAGAAGACCACGCTCGGCCACATCCAGAGTCTAAAAAAAATCAACCGTCAAAACTTCCTGCAAATCGACGCGACCAGCCTGCGAAGCCTCGAAATCCTGCGCACCATCCGCACCGAAAGCCCCAAAGGCTCGCTGCTGGACTGCCTCGACGAAACACTGACAGGCATGGGCGGCAGAATGTTTCGAAACTGGCTTTGCATGCCCCTGTGCGAGCTTGCCGCCATACAGCTTCGTCAGGACGCCATCGAGCAGCTAAAGAACGCCGATACATTATTGGCCGACATTCGCAGACTCCTTTCGGTAATAGCCGACGCCGAAAGAATCGCCGCCCGCGTCAGCACCTTCCGCGCGACGCCCAGGGATTTGGTCGCGCTGGCGGCGACGCTTCGTAAGATGCCTCAGCTCCGCGAGCTTTTGCGGCAGTTCGGGGCCGACCTGCTCACGCAGTTGGCGGGCCGGTGCGACAGCATGGACGAGCTGGCCGACCTGCTCGAAACAGCAATTGAGCCGGACTGCCCCTCACACCTTCGCGAGGGCGGCGTCATCAGAACCGGCTTCGATGAGCAGCTCGACCGCCTGCGCTCCATCTCCAAAGACGGCCAAAGCTGGCTTCGAAACTATCAGCGGGAGCAAATCGAGCGTACGGGAATCTCGAACCTGAAGATAGGCTACAACAAGGTCTTCGGCTACTACATTGAAATAAGCCACTCATCAGCCGCTAAGGCCCCCCCCGATTACGTTCGCAAACAGACAATCAAGAACGCCGAGCGATACATTACCGATAAGCTGAAAGAATACGAGACTCAGGTCCTCGGCGCCGAGGAAAAAGCCCTTGAGTTGGAACAGAAGCTCTTCGAGCAGGTCCGCCGACAGACGGCCCAGTATGTCACCCGCCTTCAGAACTTGGCCGACACCGTTGCCCAGTGCGATTGCCTCGCCGCCCTGGCGCATCTGGCCAGGCGGCGAAATTATATACGCCCCAGAATAACCGACGGCAATGACCTTATCATCAACGAAGGTAAACATCCCGTTCTGGCCGAAGCCCTTGGTGCTGAGTTTGTACCGAACGATATCGAGCTTGGCGCCAAAGCCGGAGACTGCCTGATTGTCACCGGCCCCAATATGAGCGGAAAAAGCACCTATATAAGACAGGCGGCCCTTCTGGTCCTGATGGCCCAGACAGGCTCCTTCATCCCGGCTAAAGACGCGACGATAGGGCTGGTCGATAGAATCTTCACCCGCGTCGGCGCTTCCGATGAGCTTGTCCGCGGCCAATCCACCTTTATGGTCGAAATGACCGAAACAGCCAACATCCTCAACAACGCCGCCGAAAAATCCCTCGTTATCCTCGACGAGGTCGGCCGCGGCACAAGCACCTATGACGGCCTGGCCCTTGCCTGGGCGGTTACCGAGCATATTGCGAGCAGAATAAAGTGCCGCACCCTTTTTGCCACGCACTATCACGAGTTGACTGAATTGGCCGAGCTATTTGCTAATGTGAAGAATTGCAACGTGGCCGTCCGTGAGTGGATGGACGAAGTGGTCTTTCTGCACAAGATTTTGCCCGGCGGAACCGACAAGAGTTATGGCATCCACGTCGCAAAACTGGCCGGCGTGCCAAAGTCCATCCTTGAGCGGAGTAAGGAGATTCTCGAAGAGCTGGAAAGCGCTTTTGCAAGGGAGGCCAGCAGCGACAGGCTGGCCAAACACAAGACCAGGGAGCCGGACGCCGACTCGCTATTCGTTGAAAAGCACAAGAGCGTCTTGGATAAACTCGGTTCGATAGATACGAATAATCTCACGCCGCTCGAAGCAATAAATCTGCTTGAGCAAATAAGAAAGGAAATCCAACACCCCTGATGGGCGACGCAGCTTGTCAGTAGCCGTACCTCGTAAGCTCTGTTATCCTCGGGTCGCTCTGCTCTATTTTGACCCTTGTCCGCTTCTTTGTATCCCGTCCGAAATACTCAAAGACTGCCGCCAGCAAATAGTTAATCGTCTCCCTCATATCTGCGCTGAATCTTGTTGTCACCGCTTCACCCACCCAAATCACAGCGCCCTTTGCCGCAGCATTCTCGCGCCCCGTATCCGAAACCCTTATGCTCAGCCACTGGTCATGGTAAACCTCTGTGTAAGGTATGTGCGCTCCGTACCAGCCGTAATAATGACTCCCTCTGTATCCCCCGTAGCCGAACCAATCGGGCCCGTAATAACTTTGAACGCCCCACACCTCGCGCCGGTGTACGCCGAAATCGAAGCCGAGCCGATAGTCCGCGAGCTCCTCTCCGGCCGCAACTGAGTACCCCCGCTGGCTCAGCATCTGCTCAATCTTGCCCTTGATTTCTTTCTCGAAGATAGGATTGGGCGAGTTTGCGTCTGCCGCCACATATATTGCGGCCCCGTCGCGAATAGCTTTGCCGGCCTCCAAAAAACCGTTGACACGAACCGTGCACGTTCTGGCGCAGCCCTGAAGGAAAAAGGACATGACCGCCGCCGCCAACAAAAGCTTTTCCATTTCAGCGCCTCCTTTTCATCTATTACAAGCACTCTACACAGCTATTCAATGCACCCCGGTTGAATTGGTTTTAGCACGCTCAATTATAACCGAAAGTCCGGCCCTCTTGCCATACGCTGAATATTCTTCACGCCGGATTTGCTCCGCTGTGCTTACCTCAACTGGCCATAAAAAATCGCCGCTTAAGGTTCCTGCCGGCCTTTTGAACCCGCTGACCACGCAAGAAAACCGCAACAAAAAATTGGCCTCCTTCTGCCGAAAAACCAAAAAAAAAGCTTGCAAAAGCGCCGCCCCGACCCCTTAATATATAAGGCTGACTATGCGGCAAAATTACCAACGTGTGTTTTGGGGGCGCCGTCTTCAAAAATCAATAAAGTTGCGTTTATCTGAAAAGGGGGAAATGCCATGAAAACAATGCCGAAATCAAAAGTGCTTGTTATGTGTAGTCTTCTGCTGTTCCTGTCCGCCTGCTCGCAGGTCGCAATTACCGGCCGGCAACAACTGAATCTTGTGCCCGATTCGGTCATGAATTCCATGAGTTTCCAGTCCTACGCCGAATTTCTCTCCCAGAGCAAACTGAGTGCCGATGCCCGGCAAACGCAGATGGTCAGACAGGTCGGCACAAGGATTCAAAAGGCTGTCGAGCAGTATTCCGCCGCAAATAACCTCTCGCACTTGTTGCAGGGCTACCAGTGGGACTTCAACCTCGTCGAAGACCCCAACGTAAATGCCTGGGCCATGCCGGGCGGCAAGGTCGTCGTCTATACAGGCCTGCTTCCAGTAGCTCAGAATGATGCGGGCCTGTCTGTTGTGCTCGGCCACGAAATCGCCCACGCTTTCGCAAAACACGGTGCCGAAAGAATGAGCCAGGGCCTGCTCGTCGAGTTTGGAGGCATGGCCTTGTCCCAGGCCCTCGCAAAAAGCCCCACGGGTACCAAGGACCTGTTCATGCGCTCCTACGGCATAGGAACCCAGGTCGGCATTCTGCTTCCCTACAGCAGGGTGCAGGAGTCTGAAGCCGACCGGCTGGGACTTATATTCATGGCGATGGCCGGCTACAATCCTAACGAGGCCGTCTCTTTCTGGCAGCGAATGTCAGCTTCACAAAAAGGCCCTCGACCGCCCGAGATATTGAGCACCCACCCGGCCGACTCCACCAGAATCCGAAACATCCAAGAACTTATCCCCGAGGCCATGCAGTACTACCGACCCCAATAGGCAAATGACTTGCTGTCGAATTGTCAGGGGCCCGCGGCCTCTTCCGCCGGCCTCACTTGTATCGCCGCCGCGCGAGCTTCAAAATGCGGTCAATGAGTTTTTCGTAAGAGATGCCGGCTTTTTCGGCGGCCTCGGCCACTTCCTCGCCGTAAGCAATGTCCGGGTTGGAGTTGGCCTCGATGATAATGACTTTGTTGTCGGGGGCCAGCCTGATGTCGATTCGCCCATAGTCGTGCATCTGCAAAAGACGGTAGACCTTCCTGCAGACGCGCCAGATTCTCTTGACTATCGGCGCATCGAGCTTGGCGAATCCGAATTTGATGTTCCACTTTTCCCGGTATTCCTTATTCCATTTAACGCGGTAGGTCGCAATCTGCGGTCCCTCTCCGTTAACGTCGAAAATACACTCCCGAACCGGCAGCGCAACCAGCCGGCTGTTGCCCAGAATGCTGACATAAAGCTCCCGCCCTTCCACGTATTCTTCGGCAATCACAGGCTGCTTCCACCGCTCGTGAACAAACTGCACCCGCTCTTTCAGCTCCGCCTCATTGCCCACCAGCGAGGCGTTGGAGATGCCCTCCGAGCCGTCTTCGAACTCCGGCTTGACCACAAGCGGATAGCGAAGCGTCTTCGGGACGCGAAACACCCTGTTTCCGGCCAGAGAGACGAAGCCCGGCACGCGTATTCTGTGCAGGCTCAGAAGCTGCTTGCACAATAGCTTGTCCCGGCACAGCATCAGCCCCGCAGGCCCCGTCCCCGTGAACGGAATCCCGAGCATCTCCAGAAGACCGGCAATGTTTTTGTCCAGTCGGCGGTCGCCGCTAAACTCCTCCGTAAGGTTGAAAACGATTTGTGGCCGCTGCCCCTTGAGGCTGCTGACCAGTGTGCCGATATCGCCCCCCGCTCCGAGCACCGACGCCTTATACCCCAAATTGCGCAGCGCGCCGATAACCTCGTATTCGGTGCTCGGTTCATGCTCAGCCGCAGTGAATTCGGGGTCGTTGCCGGGTATGGCGGCCGTGTCAACCAGAACCGTGATTCTCAGTCTTCGACTCATTTGCCTCCGTGCCTCCGGATACTTCGAAGAGTATTACTTGCGATGGCCGCCACCAGAGCGGTGACTCCCATAACATTGTCTGCCTCGCCCGACCTGACGTAAAGCTCAAGGGCTTCACATCGCGTAATCAAATTATCGACTAACTGATAAATATCATATTTGCGGTGCCCCGTCCACCGCGTAACGCTGTTGACAAGGCCTCGGCGGTGATGACGCAGAAGTTTTGACGCCTTCAGCTCTGACGGCCCGTCGTGCTTGGCCGTAAACAAAATTTTGAGGCTGTCGTCGTAAAAACCCTGAAACTCACTTCCCAGCGCCCTGCGTTTCCGCTCGTAGTGCGCCGCCAGTGTGGAGGTCATACGGGATGCCGACCACGGGGGCTGCTCCTGGACCGTTTTCACCGCCGGCTGGCTCCCTATCTTCTTCATTAGACCGTCAACGTACAGCAGTTTCTTAATGACCGGCCATCCGCGGTACTTCTGTTCCCACCGACTGTCCGGCTTGAGCCAGACCGCGAACGTCTCCGCGAAGTCTTCGTCCGGGTGCGCCTGGGCGTAATAATCTTCCAAGTGTACAACGTACCGTCGCGAATAGGGCCTAAAGTAATAGCTGTCCGAGTATCTTGCAGAAAAGGGCCCGAACAGCTCGCGCCATCGCGTCTTCTTGTAAAGCTCGTACGCGTAGTTCAACGCGTGCCCGCATTCATGACGCAGCAGCCCGATACATAATTCTTCCGTTCCCCCTTCGACTTCGAACATCATCTTCTGCTCGATGTGCTTCAGCCGCGGGTGCGCCAGGCAGAAAGGAATCCCGATAATTGGCACCTTGTCGGGGCACAGCCACTCGTCCGCCAGATAGCACGCAGGATGAAAGCTTATCCCTTTTGCATCCAGCTCCTCATAGAGTTTCTGAATGAGCGGTTCGAGAGCAGACCCGGCGATTTGAACCCCGAGGTCTCGAACCCGCATCTGCAGGATTTCCTCGTCCGAAAGTCCTTCCCAGTCTTTGACTTTTGCCGCTCTCGTCATGGGCCTCCCCTTTGTGGGCCGCATTGCCGCGCACAGGTCCTACGGACTCGAATCTTGGCTCAGGTACGGCAATGACTCGTATAGAAACTCATCCCAATACTATTTATCGTCCATAATATATAAGAGGTTTCTTGACAATACAGCAATTTTCAAACAGTCAACAACAACGGTCCTTTATCCCAAACTTATAGGGCGTGTGGTCGGGCAGCCTTACCCACACGCCGCCGACCGGCCCGCCAACCCACCGGTCGACCAGCATATCTGCAGATTATATCCCCCGCACGGCCCGTCGACATTTATGACCTCACCGGCAAAAAAAAGACCCGGACAAATCTTCGACTCCATAGTTTTGGCATTTATCTCTTCCGTGCTCACCCCTCCACGCGTCACCATCGCCTCTGTAATCGGCCGGCTGTTCCTAACCGAAAGAGGCAGGGCCTTCAGGAGCACCACCAGCCTCTTGCGTTCATCTTTCTTGAGCTGGCCGCAGGTCAAATTGCCGTCTGTATTAAGCTGCCTGCACAAAACCGCCGCCACCCGCCGTGGCACAAACCCCGACAAAATGTTTGTCGGCGTCTTTTTGGGATTTTCCGCACAAGCCTGCACGACGCTCTTCTCAACAGCGCGCTGGTCGAGGTCGACCACCATATCAACCGCAATTTCAATTGGCCTCTCGTAGCTCGGCAGATAATCGGCGATAAGCCTGCTCAGGTCAAGCGCCGCAGGGCCTCCGATACCATCCTGCGTAAAAAGCATCGCGCCGCCAACCGTGATTTTGCTCTTACCAGCCCTCGTCGATATCCTGACCTTTTCCAAAGCTGTCCCTGCCAGTTCACTCACCCATCTTTCGCTCGTCAAAAGCGGCAAAAGTGCTCCTCTCGGCTCGATTATGGTATGACCCAGCTCTCGCGCAAATACATAGCCGGACCCCGCCGAGCCGGTCTCGGGCCAGCTGACGCCGCCCGTAGCGACAATTACCTTTTCCGCTCGCACAGTTTCCCTGACAGTCCTCACTTCGAAAAAACCATCACTGCCCTTGGAAACGCTCTCAGCCCGCCTGTCATATAGAAATCGCACTCCAAGTCTTCTCGCTTCGGCCAAAAGAACGTCCCTGACATCGCTCGCCCGGTCGCTGGCCGGAAATACGCAGCCGTCTCTCTCGATTCTCGTTTCAAGTCCTTTATCTGCGAAAAACTTCATAACGGCCTGAGGCGAAAATTCGTGCAGGCAGTACCGAATAAATCTCATGCCCGAACCCAAAGCTCTAATGAAATCGTCTATACTATCACAATGCGTAAGATTACACCGCCCGCCTCCCGTTCGAAGCAGCTTTCGCCCCGCTGTGGTGTTGGCCTCTACCACCGTAGTTTCGGTGTTTGCCCCGGCGGCGAAAATCGCCGCCATTAACCCGGCCGGACCTGCACCGATTATGCAAACCTTCGTCCCCATTATGACACAGACTCCCGACTTCTGCCTAATCTTTCCGTGCTTGTAATAAGCGATTTTCTTTATATAATGAACCGATTGATTTTACGATAAACCGAAATTACTCAAAAAACACAGCTTCAGAAAGGATTATAAACGATGGAAGCCGAACAAGTAATGGCAAAGTCCGGAGCTTCAAAATCGCTCATTATTCCCTGTGCCACGGTATTCATTTCGAGTTTCTGTATCATGGTCATTGAGCTTGTCGCCGGACGCATAATCGCGCGTTACCTCGGTTCATCACTGTACACTTGGACCGCTGTTATCGGCGTGGTGCTCGCAGGAATTACTCTCGGTAACTATCTGGGCGGGCGGATAGCAGACCGCTTCAAGCCCGGAAAAGCCCTGGCCGTTTTTTTCGCCGTTTCTGCGGTAACCTGTGTCACAAGCATAGTCTTGAACAACCTCGTCGGCCGATGGACATGGCTGTGGCAATTCAGTTGGCCCATGCGCACCTTCCTGCACGTATCGCTTGTCTTCTTGTTGCCCTCAACACTTCTGGGAACCATAAGTCCCGTGGTGGCTAAAATGGCTTTGGAAAGAGGCTTGCCGACCGGCAGAACCGTCGGCGATATTTACGCGTGGGGCGCCGCGGGCAGCATTTTTGGAACTTTTGCCGCGGGGTATTACCTCATCGCCTATATGGGCACTGTCACAATTATCTGGACCGTCGGCGCCGTGATGGTGCTGATGAGTTTGCTGTACGGAGTTCGCCTGTGGACAGCCGGTGCCGGTCAGAAATAGAAATATGTCCTCTGCGGTCAGTGCAGAAAGGCAAATACCAGGGTTAACGCTTCCCAAATGATAGGCAGGTTATGAGTAGAATTACCAAACTTGATGATATCGTGTCGCTGTGCAAGCGGCGGGGCTTCATATTTCAGTCCAGCGAAATCTACGGCGGCCTGGCAAGCTGCTACGACTACGGACCGCTCGGCGTCGAATTAAAGAACAACGTAAAAAAGGCCTGGTGGCGCAGCGTCGTCCAGATGCGCGACGACGTCGTCGGTCTCGACTGCAGCATCCTGATGCACCCCTTGGTCTGGAAGGCCTCCGGCCACACCGACAAATTCGCCGACCTGATAGCCGAATGCAGAAAATGCAACGTAAGGACCAGGGTCGACCATCTCACCGACCACGTCGAAGAGCACACCGCCCACATCTCGCTTGACTCGGCCGTAGCCGCCCTCGGCGACCTGAGCAATAAAGTCTGTCCCAACTGCCGCACCGTCGGACAATTTACCGAGCCGATGCCCTTTAAGCTCATGTTCGAGACCCAAATGGGCGCCAACGTCGATGATTCGATGACGCTCTATCTTCGCCCCGAAACCGCCCAGGGAATCTTTGCCAATTTCGCGAATGTTCTTAACACAACCAGGGTCAAAATCCCCTTCGGCATCGCCCAGATAGGAAAAAGCTTTAGAAACGAGGTCACCACCAAGGCCTTCATCTTTCGTACTCGCGAATTCGAGCAGGCCGAGCTTGAGTTCTTCTGTGAGCCGGGCACCGATGAGCAGTGGTGGAACACGTGGAAAGAGCTTCGCTTCAACTGGTACATCGACCTGGGTATAAAAAAAGACAACCTGCGTATGCGCCAGCACACCGGCGATGAGCTGGCCCACTACGCCAAGGCCTGCGTCGATGTCGAGTACAGGTTCCCCTTCGGCTCCGGCGACTGGCAGGAGCTTGAGGGCATTGCCAACCGCACCGACTACGACCTCCGACAGCACCAGCGCGGAATCAGAACCCTCAACCAATGGTTCGAAAACGACCGCGACGTGACAAAAATCGAGCTGGCGTCCGAAGCCGCCGATTACCAGTCGGGCCCGCTCTCTTACTTCGACGAACAGCAGAAAAGGCGTTACATACCGTATGTGATTGAGCCGAGTGCCGGCATAGACCGAAGCGCGCTTGCCTTCCTTGTCGATGCCTACGACGAAGAAGAGGTCCGCGGCGAAACCAGAAACCTGCTGCGATTCCACCCCGACCTGGCCCCCATAAAGGTAGGCGTCTTCCCGCTGGTCAAAAAGGACGGCATGCCCGAAATAGCCCGCAACATTTACAATAATTTGAAAAAGTATTTCAACTGCTTCTACGACGAAAAAGGCGCGGTCGGCCGGCGGTATCGCAGGCAGGACGAAGCCGGCACTCCCTTCTGCGTCACCGTCGACGGCCAGACTAAACAGGATACCACCGTTACCGTGCGGCAGCGCGACTCGATGGAGCAGGTCAGAGTGTCAACCGACAGCTTACTAACCCATATTCGTGAAAGATTGGAGGTCTGAAATGATCGTTGACAAAATCGAAAACGCCCAGCTTTACAAGGGGCTCTCTGACGGCATTGCCAAAGGTCTGGAACTTCTGACAGATGCCAGCGTCACCGACCGGGAAAACGGCAAATACGAAGTGGACGGCGACAACCTGTTCTACATGATTCAGCGATACCCGACCAAGAACAAGGCCGACGCCCTGTTCGAGGCCCACAAGGACTATATCGATATCCAGGCAATCATAGACGGCGAAGAGACGATAGGATACGCGCTGACCGAGACGCTCAAGGATGTGGTTCAGCCGTACAAGCCTGACGTCGCCAAATACGCAGACCCGCAGATGTTCACCGAGGTCAAACTGGCAAAAGGCATGTTCGCGATATTCTACCCCGACGATGCGCACAAGCCCTGCTACGACTACCACGACGGCAAGTCCAACGTCCATAAGCTCGTGGTGAAAGTCAGGAAATAGGCAGGTGCTGCCGCGGCGTGGAGGGAGCACGATGGCAGAGAACGAAACCGAGCAGCAGCAGGCCCAAACAAAAAGGCGCGCACCCCGCCTGCGCCGCTGGGCCGGCGTTACCCTGCTGGTTGCGGCCGCGGTCCTCGCCCTTCTCTGGCTCAGCGACCGACTCACCCTGCAATCGGCCGAGCAGCAGCTCGCCGCCATCGAGGCCGCACGAGCCATCCCCGACTCCGAAAACGCCGCAGTGATTTACAACGAAGTCCTGGCGAATACAGATTTGGTGTCCGGGCAGCCGTCTTTCCTCGGTATGGATGGGATGCGCGGCCCGTGGCTTTCCGAGGACCACCCCGAGGCCGCCGAGTGGCTGCAGGCTCATCAAAGCCAAATAAGCAGAATAGTTGAGGCCTCCCGAAAACAAAAGTGTCGCTTTCCCATACCCATTGAAACCGCAGGCAGGACCCAGGAAATGAACCTCCTCCAGGCCGTGCGCCAATGGGCGCAATTGCTCGTTTCGGCCGCGAATAACGACATGGCCGATGGGCGCACCGACGCGGCCCTGCAAAAATACCTTTGCCTGATTCGAATGGGCGCACACTTTCGCGAGCAGCCGGATATGACGAAGCTTTTGGTGGGTACCGCCATTGAGGCCCTTGCCCTGGGGCACCTCAAGAGACTTATTCTCCAGGCCGATGTCAGCAACGAAGACCTGGCCATGATCCAAGCAGCGGTATCCAACATTAAGGACACGTGGGACCAGGACATGGCACCGGTAATTGAGGTTCAGAAATTGATCGAAAGAACACACTTGACCTTACTTGCCCGTTTGAAAAAAATACTTCTCTCGACAGACCGCAAGCTCCTTGAACGCGCTCGCCAAATCTACCTTCGCATCCTTGCGGAGCGCCGCGCCATTCATATCCTGGCAGGTCTGAGACGATACAAGGATGCGCACGGCCGCTGGCCACAGGACCTCGGCGTCCTGCGAGAATCAGTTCAACAGGAAATCCTGGTTGACCCAATTAACGGCGGCGCCTTCGTCTATAAACTCAACGAAAACGGCTTCACCCTCTACAGCAAGGGGCAAAACAATATCGATGAAGATGGAAGCCGCAAAGGCGTCGCCGATGATTGGCTTATCTGGCCGGTGAGAGGTCGAAAAGTGAAATAGGAGAAGGTGAATGTCGAATAACGAGACAACTTGCGTATCAGAATTAAAGAACAATGTCGGACAGGAGGTCACTCTCGCCGGCTGGCTCTATAACAGCAGGGCCAGCGGCAAGATACAGTTCTTGATCCTCAGGGACGGCACCGGCCTCTGCCAGTGCGTGGTGGAAAAGGGCAATGTGCCCGACGAGCTGTTCGACCAGCTAAGACGCCTCGGCCAGGAATCGTCCCTCACCGTTACCGGCGCCGTCCGCGCCGACGACAGAAGCGTCGGCGGCTATGAATTGGCCGTAACAAACGCCCAAATCGTATCGCCCGCAACCGATTATCCCATCACGCCAAAGTCCCACGGCGTCGATTTTCTGCTCAAGAACCGCCACCTGCACCTTCGCTCGCAGCGCCCGTGGTGCATCGGCAAAATCCGCCATACCGTCATTGACGCCATCCGCAGATTCTTCAACGACAACGGCTTTACGCTGATTGATACGCCCATCTTCAGCGCAGCCGCCGGCGAAGAGGAACAGACGCTCTTTGAAGTGGATTATTTTGGCACGCCCCTGTACCTGACCCAGACCGGCCAATTGCATCTCGAATCGGCCGCGATGAGCTTCGGCAAGGTCTATTGCTTCGGGCCCACCTTCAGGGCCGAAAAGAGCAAGACCCGCCGCCACCTCACCGAATTCTGGATGGTCGAGCCGGAGGTGGCCTTTATCGACCTGAACGGCCTGCTCGAATTGGGCGAGAATTTCGTATCCTTCATCGTCGCTCAGGTTTTGCAAAAGAACCGGGCGCACCTCGAAACGCTCGGCGCCGACATTGCCTCGCTGGAAAAAATCAAGCCGCCTTTTTACCGATTGACCTACACCGAGGCCGTGGATATTCTGACCGGCCAAAAGACCAAAGACTTTCTCGCGCGGCAGTTGGAAGATTTTAAGAACCAAAAGCGCGAGATTGAGACGAGAATTGCCGAACTCGAAGAAAAACAAAAAGGACAGTTGAAGCAGTGGCAGCAGGACAAAATCGCCGCCGAATTAATCGATTTGCGCAGCGAGCTTGTCGAAACCGACACCAGGATTGAAAACAACCCAAAACACGCGCAACTGGCCGCCGAGTTTCAGTGGGGCAAGGACCTCGGCGGTTCGGATGAGACCATCATCTCACAGATGCACGACAAGCCCGTCTTCGTCACCCACTATCCCAAGGCGGCAAAGGCCTTTTATATGAAGACCGACAGGGACGACGAGAAGGTGGTTTTGAATTTCGATTGTCTGGCCCCTGCTGGTTTCGGCGAAATCATCGGCGGCTCAGTGCGCGAAGATGACCACGACCGCCTGCTTGCGCGTATCAACGAACAGGGCCTCAATCCCGAAAATTACGGTTGGTACCTGGACCTCCGCAAGTACGGCTCGGTGCCCCACGGCGGCTTCGGCCTCGGCGTCGAAAGAACCGTCGCCTGGATTACCGGCGAAAAGCACATCCGCCAGTGCATCGCCTTCCCCCGCCTCATGGACAAAGTCTATATCTGACGTGCCTGCCCTCGACCTGCTCACAGGCTGCCGAATCCAAAATCGTAAATGCCAAATCGAGACGCCAACAGCTACTGTAAGGTAGGGCTTGCCCCACCGTCCTTATTCACCGAAGCCCTCTGTACTCGTGTTTGTAATTTGTTCGAAATCGTTCACTCGGCCGTAGAATCCTTCTTTTACGTATTTGTGATAGGTTGACCAAGGCCACTCTTCAACGTGCTGAACGAATCCATGTTTGACCGGGTTATAATGAACATAATCAACGTGGCGCTGAAGGTCATTTTCATCACGTATTTGATGTTCCCAGAATCGCCGCTGCCAAATGCAAACCTCTCCTTTGCGCGCTCGTGATGGTGAAACCCGTTTGCGTTGACCGCTTAATTTCAAATATTCTTTACTGAATTGGCCTTTTATCGAAGACCAGCGTTTTGAATAATCCGTATCATCTTCGGGAAGCTTCCAGATGTAATGCAAATGGTCGAACAAAAGACAAAACGCAATGGTCTCAAATGGTCGCCGTGATTGCGTTTTCTCGATCGCTTCTCTCAGACAACGGCGAGCAAGTTCCGTACCAAATAGTTTTATGCGTTGGTATGTGACGACCGTGAAAAAATAATACCCTCCCTCAAACCTGGCGCGTATATAGTTCGGCATGGAAAATATATTATCGACATTATTATGGCCGGGCAAGACCTACCCTGCAAAACTGGAAAATACGCGACAAACAACCAAAATCGTAAGGTGGGGCTTGCCCCACCGTCCTTATTCTTTTGTAGGGTGGGGCTTGCCCCACCGTCCTTATTCACCGAAGCCCTCTGTGCTCATGTTTGTAATTTGTTCGAAATTGTTCACTCGGCCGTAGAATCCTTCTTTTACTTTTGTAGGGTGGGGCGTGCTCGACCGTTCTTATTCTTTTGTAAGGTAGGGCTTGCTCCACCGTCCTTATTCACCGAAGCCCTCTGTACTCGTGTTTGTAATTTGTTCGAAATCGTTCACTCGGCCGTAGAATCCTTCTTTTACTTTTGTAGGGTGGGGTTTGCTCGACCGTTCTTATTCTTTCGTGGGGTGGGGCTTGCCCCACCGTTCTTATTCACTGAACTCCTGAGCGCAGCCGAATGCACGCACTCCAGAGTTTTGCAGTTCGCACTTTAATCCGCCTCAGGCGGATTAACAGGTTTTTTTCTTGCTTCTTCCCTCCCTTCGTGTTATTTTCTGTCGCTAACGGCGTGGATGCGCACATCTTGAAGGGAAATACGAGATATCCATCCTCCGAAGCGGAACTTCTACGGAGGACGAGCCAAAATGTTTGGCGTTTCATACACACTATATAATCATCGTTGAGCGATCCTGAAAGGAGACAAGAGATGTGGAAGATGGCTTGGTTGGCCGCTGCTTGTTGCGCCGTGCTAGCCCTAGCCGCGATTGCGGCAGATCCTGTCGAGGGTCCCTTTAAGTCAGACGCGGTGCTTGTCCAACCGGAAAACGACGGCGTCTGCCTCTGCTACAACGCGTCCAAAAGAAGCGGTGGCCGCTGGATCTCCGTCTCTGGTGCCAAGGTTGCTGTGGACGTGGGCATTGTGGGACACGGTGTCGAAGGCTACCTGTCCTTGACGTCGGACGTCGTTGTCGTTGACGGGACAACAAAAGAGACGCTCTGGGCCAAGTCTCTCGGTGCCTCGTACAAGAGCCTCTCTTTCGTGCAGACCACGGATTCCAAGACGGGGGAGGGCGCGGTCTTACTTCGCGTTGGCGGCAGGAAAGGCTCCGGGCGTTTCTTCGAGATCAGGACTGGCAAAGAGAAGTACTTAACCGAAGACGACAAAGGCCTCGTTGCATTGGATGAGAAGGAAAAGGAACTCAGGGGCAAGCCGCTCGACGTAGGCAAGAGGCTTTCAGGAGACGACAGCAAGATCAAGAAACGGCGGTGCGTGCGGATTACTTCCAGCGATGAGTGGAAGAAGCTGTGGAAGAGCCACGCCGGAGAGAACGACGGATTGCCCGAGATCGATTTTACCAAGGATATGGCTGTGGGCGTGTTCCACGGCAAGGGGTGGAACTGTGATGGTATCGCACTTTGCCATGCTCTTGACTGCGAGGATGCGATTGAACTGTTCGTGCGCGGTCGCTTCTACCAGACCGGACCAGAGGGCAAGAGAGTTACTCCCTACGGCATCTATGTCATCCCCAAGTCGCTTAAGAAGCTGATAGTGAAGGAGGACTGCCAGGGGCTAATCGGCGGTCCACCCGTCTGGAAGGTAGTTGGAGAATTCCACCCAGTTGGGGCCCGTGAAGCCGTTGAGAAACCTGGTTTATCTCGACTCCCTCCTCTAAAAGTTGACAATTATGGGGCAGCTCGTCTGTTCATAGAAATTGTTGAGAAAACAAAGGATGTTGATGCAAAGTGGCGGGCTGTTCGAGGGATAGGTTATTTGCGTTACAAACGTGCTGTCCCACTCCTCATTGCCTGTCTCAAAGACGATAATGCGTATGTGAGGGCAAATGCCGCCAGAGCACTTGGCGATATGAGAATCGAGGAAGCAGAAGTGCCGCTTCTCGAACTTATCAAAACCGAAACAGATGGTGGCGTTATTGAACAGACTTCACTTGCGCTACGATACCTCAACGTGCGCGAAGCCGTTCCTCTGCTGAAACGACTCGCCGATCACAAGTCCGCTCAGACACGCATCTGGGTGCTTCAGGCCATCGGAGACCTTGGCGACCGCACTGACGTGCCCTTTCTTGGCGAACGTCTTAATGCTGCATCGCTGTCTGATCAGGAGGCGGCAGCACGTGCGATAGAGAATCTCGCGGGCATCGATTTTGGGTTTCCACAGCGTCAGGGACCATGGAACCCCGAGCCTCTGGTCCAGCACGCAAGAGCATGGTGGGAGAAAAACAAGACGGCGTTCGTCAATGAATAGAAGGAAGCGGCATACAACAATCGCATCCAGTCGATTGCGCGGACGCCCAGGCCGAGGCTCTTGGTCAGCTGGCGGAAATGGTCGTGCTGTAAGAAAACCCGCTTAGCTCATTTGATGCCTCGATTTTGCCTGCCCTGGTATCTGCCCGGAAAATCTTCGAGTAGCGGCAAGAAAGCTTGATTTTTCAAAATAGACTTGATATTATATTCTATTCTATTAGAAATGAGACTCAGCGGCGCAGCTGAGCAGGTATATATGGGAAATCCCACACTAAACAACTACGGCTTTTGGCATTATAATTGCCGGGGTGTTTAAGAAACTGTATTCTTGACAGTTTATTTGGAAAGGGACTATTATGGACGCTAGATGGGAACGAATACCTGTAAACAAGGTCACGGCAACTTTGATACTTGTTGTGGTGTTTTTGATTGCTTTGATTGCCGTAATTGCCAGCTCGATTGTGAAAATTGACGGCGATGAAGTGGGGATCGTCGAGAAGAAACTCTTCGGAGGAAGCCTTCCCGAGGGAAAGGTTTTAGCGATAAACGCAGAGAACGGCGTTCAGGCACAGATTCTGGCGCCGGGCTGGCATGTCAAATGGAGATGGCAGTACAATGTCACCCAGATTAAGATGACCGAGATAAAGACCGGGTTTGTGGGCCTGATACAGGCCGCGGACGGGCAAAGCCTGCCTGCCGGCGCGATTTATGCGCCGGAATGGAAGGACCCGGAAAAAATGCTCAACGCAGAGTATTTCCTGGCCCAAGGCAAAGGCTACAAAGGCCCCCAGCTTTCAGTACTTTCGCCGGGTAGGTACCGCATCAATACCAAGCTGTTTACCATAACAACAGAGCCGATAACAAATGTTAAGGTTGGCACGGTTGTGGTTATTAAGAGTAACGTGGGCGAAGCAGTTGACTCTGAAGACCGCTTGGTGGAGGTAGGCCAGAAAGGGGTATGGAAAAAGCCGTTAACAGAAGGAAAATACAGACTACATACGAAAGCTTATGAAGCGACGCCTATCAGCATTCGGCAGGTCAAGGTCAGCTACACCGCCGAGAAAGAACAAGGTGAAGGCGAAGCGTATCAGCCTATGAAGCCAATAACTGTTCGCAGTAAGGACGGCTTTACGTTTCCCGTAGACGTTCGAATGACCTACAAGATAAACAGCGACGATGCGCCGCGAGTGGTTGCCACTGTGGGTGATGATGCACTTGTTCTGACCAAGCTCGTGACGCCGGCAGTCAGAGCAATATTTAGAAATAATGCTGAAAAGGTCAAAGCGCTTGAATATGTTCAGAACCGCTCCAAGCAGGAATCGCAAAGTACATCAATGCTCAAAGAGGAACTCGCCAAATACGGAGTAACCGTTCTTGCTGTGCGTGTCGGAGATATCGGAGACGAAAAGAGCCTGGGTTTGCTTCTGAAGACCCAGACAGACCGTGAAATAGCCCTTCAGGAACAGGCAACGTTCGAGGAACAGCAGCGTGCAGCGGAAAAACAAAAGGAACTCACAAAGACCAGGCAGGAGGCTGAAGAGGAAAAACGGCTGGCAACTGCTATGTATAACGTTCAGATTGCCGAGCAGGATAAGCTGAAAAAAATTATTGGCGCAACGGCCGAGGCTGAATTAATTAAGGTTACCGCTGAGGCTAAGGCTCTGGCTTATAAGAAGATTTCCGAGGTGATTGGCGCAAATAATGCCGCTCTTATCGAGATTATGAAACTGGTCGAGACCGGGAAAATCAGGATTACGCCGGAAGTAATGGTCGGCGGTGCAGGTGCAGGTATGACCGATGCGCTGATGGGAACTGTTCTCAGGGGTATGCTCGACAAAGAGCCTGCTTCAGAGAAAAAATAAATGACATTTATGATATAGATACTGAAACCTCCAGCCCTCAACTTATTTTCAGGTGGGGGCTTTTTTAATAGCACTAACTCATCAAGACAGTCCGTTTGCCAGCTTTACTTAAACAGTCATTCTCGTATCGAAATCCCTGTTCCATGAGACCCTTGAGAGAATTTTTCACTTGACAGCTAACATATCTTTTTGTATAATCTATATCAAACTAATAAACCTGAATACTGAACCCTGGAACCTGAACCCTTGGACCCTTGAACCCTGAAACCTCAACCCTGAACACGGAGAACCTCAAGATGCCTACCGAAGCCCAAAATTTGTCCCGTGAGATGACCTTACCTGCCCATAAGGCAGCTATCTCACCGGGACCGCCGCCGTCTCACAAAACCCCGGCAAACTCGGCAACCCACCACACCCCCAAACAACTTGCCCATCCCGCCAGCTCGATACCAGCCACGCAATACAACATGCGAAATGCGAATTGTCATTCCAAAAGCAGAAGTTTACCCTGAGCGAAGTCCTGAGTGAAATCGAAGGGCGATGTACGAACTTACCCACAAATTCTGTGGAAGAGCCAACTTTATAAACAAGCAAAACACCCGTGAGAGTTCTGCGAGTACGATAAAAAGACTACAGTGGCGAACGATACAACTCTCGCAGAGTTGATTTGTGGTATGAGACTGAGATGCTACAGTATTGTCTCGGTATAATGGAGGACAGGTTGTGTCGATTACCATTGGTTGCCGATTGTCCCAGAAAAGGCTTGAATTTATTTTCGATAAATGTTATCATTATAAATACTTAAGATGAAAGAGAACTATTCGCTTTTTTTGGCGGAAGATGGTGAAAGTGAGTTTAGTTTTTAATGAGTAAAAAGAAAGTGAAATTGATTGATGGTTCTAAAACCCGTCTGGTGTTGCTTGGAATTGTTTTTGTGAGTTTCACCTGTTTTTCACGGTCAGATGCAGCCAGTTTTCAAGGTCTGGGCTATGTGCCGGGTTGGGATTGGGTTAGCCAAGCCTATGCTGTATCAGCTGATGGCTCGGTTGTAGTGGGAATAAGCAGGTCCCATTTTCTTACAGTAGCATTTCGCTGGACGGCAGAAGATGGCATGCAGAATTTAGGCTATTTGTCTGGGGAAAACACAACTGAAGCTACAGGTGTTTCAGCGAATGGTTCGATCGTGGTGGGGTGGAGTCAAAAGACCGGATCTGGTGACGTTGAAGCTTTCCGCTGGACCGAATCAGCTGGCATGGTTGGCCTTGGTGACTTGGCGGGTGGACCTTTTCTAAGCTATGGTTATGGTGTTTCAGCCGATGGCTCAGCCGTGGTAGGAACGAGTTGGTCCGCATCAGGCTTTGAAGCTTTCCGCTGGACGGAACCCGGTGGTATGGTGGGACTGGGTGATTTACCGGGCGGGGAATTCTACAGTCAAGCCTATGGCATATCAGCCGATGGTTCTGTTGTGGTGGGAGGAAGCGCTGGCGCATCAGATGGAGCTTTCCGCTGGACAGAATCCGGTGGTATGGTAGGACTGGGTGATTTGCCAGGGAGCATCGCCACGACAGCGTTTGCAGTCTCACGGGATGGCTCGGTTGTGGTGGGACGCGCACATATGAGTTCGCATACGGAAGCGTTTCGCTGGACAGAATCTGAAGGAATGGTCAGTTTAGGTGGGGGCAGCGCTATGGCAGTCTCAGCCGACGGCTCGGTTGTAGTTGGCAGTGGAGCGTTTATCTGGGATGAGTGTCACGGCAGGCGGAGTATTCAGGACATGTTGGAAAATACATTTGGTCTGAACCTCACTGGCTGGACGTTGAATTCTGCGACAGGAATATCTGCTGATGGTTTGACGATTGTGGGTAATGGGACTAATCCCAGCGGCCAATATGAAGCCTGGATTGCATCGATTGCTAAAGACGGTCGCCACACCGGAGACCTTACCGGAGATGGAAATACGAACTTCAAAGATTTTGCGAAACTGGCCTCTTATTGGTTACAGGATGAGTTCTTTGTAGATGTTGCACCATTGCCAAATGGAGACTGTGTAGTTGATTTTCATGATGTGTCTGTTTTAGCAAAACATTGGCTTGAGGGCATTTATGAAGATTTTGAGACGGGAGATTTCAGCAAATACTATTGGCAACATAATTCTTTTGATGTTATGGATGGTAGTGCTTTAGGCCTGTTTTGGAATGTTGTGTCTGATGTTGTGTATGAAGGTAGCTATTCCGCAAGATCTGCCAATACTTGTAATTCTGAAGTAACCATACTAGAGATTACTTTGGATACCGATTGCAACCATATTAGTTTTTGGCGCAAAGTTTCCAGTAATTCAGGCTGGGATCCTCTGCGGTTCTATATTGACGATGTAAAACAAGGTGAATGGGACGGCGAGGATGATTGGGCTCTTGAGACATACACAGTTACACCCGGTGAGCACACTTTCAGTTGGTATTATATAAACTTTAGCGGCCGCTTCGGTATTCCACCCGGCGGTTCGAATTGCGCCTGGATCGACAATGTCAGGCTGTATTCGCCTCCAACCGAGTAGTCACAATCTGAGTATTGGGTACCACTCTTGCAGTGCCTAATGATGACAAATGTCGTTATAATATCGGTAATTTCCTGAGACCATTGGCGTTGCCCAAGCAAATCAAAGATTGGTCACTTCCAACCATTCGGGAAAAGTTAGCCAAAATTGGAGCCAGGCTTCTAAGCCATGCCCGCTATGTGACGTTTCAGATGGCAGAGGTTCTCATATCGAAATCCCTGTTCCATGAGATGCTTGACACAACTTTTCACTTTACATCCGACCCCAAATCGGGTATAATACTCCTCAAACTGAATAGCTTAAGACACTCAATCCTGAATGCGGAGCATGTTAATAATGCCAACCATAAAGCCGGCAGAATGCCCAAATCTCCCCATCCTATGTCCATCTCCTTCATATTTTCTGCTCCCTGCTATCCCCGCTCTACACTTGTCGAGAACCCTCTACAAATCAGCCTTTTTATGCAAAACAAACCCAATTTCCGAAAAGCTATATGAACCTAACCGTCTATGTGACAGAGGGTTATGAAAATGAAACCGCCAAAAACGTGCCGGGAAAACAAACCCAAACAAACCCAATTTATCGCGGCGGAGCCTGCTTGCCACGGCGAAGTCCCATACGAAGCCGGGCTGGCGAAGCCGGATCAAACCCAATTTCATACCCGTCGCCTCTCCAGGCCCTTTTTGTTTTTCACTTCTCTTCACCCCGGCTATAATCTGCCAATGCAAAACTGGACAATACAAAAGCTCTTAAACTGGATTACCCGGCATTTCACTGAAAAGGGCATCGATTCGCCCCGGCTGAGCGCCGAACTGCTGCTTAGCCACGTTCTCGAATTAAAGCGGATTGAGTTATACACCCAATTCGACAGGCCGGTCGCCGAGGAACAGCTTGGCCGACTGCGCGATTTGGTCAAACGGGCCGCGCACAATGAGCCGGTGGCATATCTGACGGGCCGAACCGAATTCTATTCCCTCGAGCTCAAGGTTGCCCCTGATTGTATGATTCCCCGTCCGGAAACGGAGCTGCTGGTGGAGCGGGCGGTAGAGTTTCTGCGAACTCGAACGGGCGCCCAATTTGCCTGCGACTTGTGTACCGGCTGCGGCTGCATCGCCGTGGCAATAGCCAAAAACTTTTCTGACGCCCGCATAGTCGCCACCGATATCTGCGACGCCGCCCTTAATATCGCCGCCCAAAACGTCGAAAAGCATCAGCTCAAAGACCGAATCACTCTCTTGTGCGGCGATTTGTTCGACCCGGTTGTGCCGCAGCTCGATGCCGGCAAATTCGATCTTGTCGTTTGTAACCCCCCTTACGTAAGCGCCGCCGAGTTTGAAAAGCTCGACAAAAACGTAAAAGACTTCGAGCCTAAGCTTGCTCTTTTTGCGGGAGAAGACGGCCTCGATATTTGCCGCAGAATTTTCGAGAAGCTTGACCGATTCTTAAAACCCGACGCGGCACTGATGCTCGAAATCGGCTATGCCCAGGGCCAGGCAATAAAGGAACTGCTCGAACAGACAAACTGTTTTGGTGAGGTCAGAATTGAAAAGGACTTCCACAACAACGACCGAATTGTTACCGCGCAAAAAACATCACTCTGATTTAGGCGGAGGCTCGTCTTTTTTGCGCCCCTCGGCCTGCTTTCGAACCTGCTCCAGCTCATCGGCGAGCTTGTCCAGTTCCTGGCGAAATTTCTCCCTTTGCCTGCCGATTCGGGATAGATATATGACAAATACCACAAGCAGAAGGAGCACAACGACCAAAACGAAAAGAAGGCCCAGCGTTGCCGTTGTGCCGGAAGTCCGAAGGATCAAAATCGCGCTTGTCATTTTCTGCCCCCTTTCTTTGTGGGCTGATTTCTTTCTGACAGCACTCTACTGGTTAGGAGCAAGAATCATCTTCCCTGCCGCCTTTCAGATCCTGACGCAATTGATGAACCTCTTCAGCAAGCTTGCCCAGTTCTATTCGCGTCAGCTTTTGTTCCTTGCCTGCTGTCATAAAGTATCTCGAGGCCCGGATCAGGCAGATAATAACCAGTGCAATTATGAATACGTAGGCCGCGAAGCCCACCAGCACAATTACAAGCCCTCCTGCTGTGTTTGCGCATGTAGCACCAATCATCTCTTCTTCCTTTCCTTACGTTTGCAAACTTACATTGCTTTTCGTCTCTTAAACGGTCCGACGGATTATTGTTTCTGCCCGGGCCTGCAAACAATCAGCTTTGCGGTTTCCGCGCGCACTTTATCGAGAGTGATGCCAAGCTCGGTCAAGATCCTGTGGCCCAGTCCCTCACCGGCAAGCAGGATACCGACCAGCAGGTGTTCTGCTCCAACGTACTCGTGGCCCCACCGTACGGCTTGCTCACGGGCACATCGAATTGCCTTTTGTGCATCGTTCGCAAGATTTGACTTCTCGCCCGACGCTTTGTTTTTGACTTCCGCCTTCGTTTCCTCGTACAACCGTTCATACAGCTCACGGACCTTTGGATGGTCAACGCCGAAGTTTCTGAGTATGCCTGCGCCGAGACAGTCTTTGACTTCCACGATACCCAGCAGCATTTCCCCCGTTCCCGCGCGGTCCAACTTGTATCGGCGGCTGATGTCCTCCGCCAGTTTCATAACCCGCTTTGCACGCGGCGTCCAGGGCAGAGAACCTCGCGGCCAACACTCTGAATTGGGCTCCGGCATTACTTTCTTGGATTCCAGCCAGGCATCGACATCCGTCCGGTCGAATTTGATATTCTTGGCGCTTATCCGGATATACGGCGGGCAGTCGCCGCTGGCAATATACTTGTAAATAGTCCGTTTGGAGTCACCCAAATAAACCGCCAAATCTTCTATTGAAATTAACTGCATAATGTAACATCCTCATCAATATGTTACAATATGACACAATATGCACGACGGTGCAACAAAAATCCAAAAAAATCTTCAATTTTTTTACAACACATAACTCCCTGTAGTGTAGGTGTAGTTTCACAGTGATGTTGGCGGATTTTCACACGAGTTGGCGGACGGGTGTAGGTTTACAGTGATGTTGGCGGATTTTCACACGAGTTGGCGGATGGGATTTGGGCAAAATAGGTAATTGTCTGATGAGGCCGAAAATCCTGCCTATCTTAACAGAATCAGTGGAGCGCATAAAAACATCGCAGCCAAAACGCCTCTTTTTCTCTCGGCGTTGTGTGCGACTACCTACATTTTACCACTTTGTATCTATGCTTTAACCGCAGTTGCAACGCTCGTTAAACCCGCGTTAATCGGCCATTTGCCTTCAGGACATCGCTTGGTTGCCCACCGTCTGGCAAGGGACACGCAGCAGCCGCACTTGCGGCATCGCGGGCCTAATTTCGAATCCCGCACGTAATAGGGACACGCCTCGCATATCGCCCGGCACTGTGCCTGCTCGGCAGGTGTTCTATTCCGAAAACCCGACGCGACATGCCTGGCCGCCGCCATAGCAAAACTACCCGCCATTCGGAGCATCGAAGGATAAACGATGTTCTCGGGCGGCGTTATGATTTTGCCTTGCTCCTGAATCCACACCCCGAAATGTCCGCACCAGCGAACCCTCGCGCTGGCCATTTTACAGCAAGAACATTCTTTAATCTGTTCCGCCGTAAATTGGGGCGGGATGATTTGATTACATATCATAATTATCAATTATGAGTATTAAATTTATGCTATGCTCACGGTTGCGCTGCCAGTAGTGCAAAAAGTACGTACATAGGGGTCGGGCGGGTATTGCCAACACTCACCCGGCAAAGTATAGGTGTTATTGCAGGAGTTTTCTGTATCACCGCAAGAATCATCCCCGGTATAATTTATTGTGCCCTGAAAGATTGCTACTCCTATATTCGACGAATGCATCTGAATATAAACACCACTTTCGATTAAATAAACCGACAGAGATGGATTTATATGTTGTTTGAAGCCATAGATACCGGAACAGTCCTGGTTGGTCCACCATTCCTGACATTCTGAACATACGGGTAATGGGTCTGGGTCCCAAGAAAATCTGTGATAAGCGCATTCCCCGTAATATGGAACGCGCCAAGTGCCATTATACATATCAATTCCAACAGATTTATAACTGTGATAACCATAAACATCGTAATAACAATCGCAGCCATAATCGCTAAGGCCCGTAAAAGTTACATCTATCCACCCCGGCGGAGCGCCTTCGCACCATTCACAATCAGTCGTTGCACAGCAATTATCCGGCACACTTACTTCGAATTTGCCCGTTCCCCAGTTCACGCAGCCGTAATAAGTATCATTGCAATTTGGAGTATTGATAGTAACGGCCACTTGGCCGTCGTGAACCCCGCCCCGGACTATGCAGCCCCGGTAAATACAATTATCCTGTGTGAATTTGACCTTGCCCGTTGCCCATTCAACACAGCCGTAAATCGTTTCGTTTGCCATAATCTATCAACAGGCGTCAAGTTTAGTTTCAATTTCGCCGCTATCGAACTGCAATTCCGTAGTATTGATATTCACCGCAAGTTTATGGTCGCCCGCGTCAAATTCAAGGCCCTTGGTATCGTCGATGTTGACGATGAGCTTACCGGACTCGATGACCAGGCCCTTTTCTTTGTCAAAGGTCTGGAATTTAGTAGGCGTGTACCAATTACCATCCGCCAATTTGTAAACTTCAAGCGGCGTACCAATCGCCAGACACGGGATAGCCTCGCTGAGTTTCGAGCCGCCGACGATGTCGCAGTTGACGGTAATTTCGAAGCCGCTGCCGTCTTTATCGAGATAGCAGACAATCGTTGCCGCCGCCCCGGCCGCCGCCTTGCAGAAGGCCCGCCGAATCTGCGCTCCATGCTGGCGCCGGAAAGGCAGGCCAGCCCAGCGGATATTATTCGCGTTGTCTTTGCCGTGAAAAACGCCCACCAGGACATCGCCGAAGGCAAGCGGGGCGACATACTCGGACTCAGGGTCAAATTCGGCGATATTAAAGACGGTGACCTCGGTATCATTAAGCTGGACAAATTTGACCGCGCCTTCGGTATCGGACCAGGCCGCCGCATCTATGACCAATTCATGGCAGATGTAAAGACCATCCCCCTCAGCGGTAGTTACCACCCCGAACAGCTTCGTGTTGCCGGAAGTGGGATAGCGGACCGCCCTGCCGGGCTGGATTATTTCGGGACCGACAAGGCGCTCGTTGCGGGCACGCTCGTTGAAAAACTCCTGCTTCCGGCCTATGTCCTTACTGCCCATTTATCTCTCCACAACAAGACGGGTCGGTAAGTTTGGTATAACATCCAGACGACCCTTAAAAAAGGATATTCTCCCGTGCGCACAGACCCGCTCGATACGGTCCCCGTTTCGACGGTTCTTCTTTATGAATCGCTCGATTAGTCCTTCAAGGTCCACTTGCCGTAGAAGAAGTCGCGTTACTTTGGCCGCCAGGTCGGTTTTGACGCTCTGTACGATTTTAAGACAGGCGCTCCGCTCGTGGTTTATGATTTTCTGTAATTCCGATATTTGTTTTACGGCCTGCTCGACCTGTTCCCACGTCCCCAGGGACGGACCGGCGGCTACGGCGAACTGCCTGGATGACCGTAATGCGTAATCCGCAGCACTTAACAACCGCCTGCATTGTATGCAATAACTTCGCAGCCCGTCGAGGTGTTTCGGGTCCCGGTGAAATTCCTCTCGCGGCTTTACTATGCCGCATTTGCGACACCGTTTTTCTGTCGGCGCGTTAACTGCCTGGTGAGCCGCCCAATGACGGTGACTTAATGACGCACACTCTTTGCATTGACTGCGCAATCCGTCTCGCGTACTCGCGTCTTTTGAAAAGCGCTCGCGGCCCTTCACTTCCCTGCATTTACCGCACCGCTTTTCTTTGACATGTACCTTCTGTCTGGCCTTTTGGTGTTGTCGATATACACGCCTACAGAGTTTGCAGTAGATTTCGCGGCCATGTGATTGTGTTGCGTTCTTAGAAAACTCCTCGAGCGGCTTGGCCTGGTGACATTTGCCGCAGACCTTCGTCTCGACCTTCGGTACTACGCCATGTGATTGTAATATCTCGTTAAAACCCATTTAACCACTCTATAAACAGCAGGCATAAGCCTGATTATTTTCACGCGTTCGGGACTCGCGGACCCGAACACGTGTGCTATCACCAACCCGCTGACTGAGTTAGCGTCCGGTTTTTTTCGGCGTATTAGACGTCGGCTCTCGCGCAACATCAGTCTTGGGGGAAGTCTCTTTGCCGCCCATTACCCGCACTTGCCCTTCGTCCTGAGGCGGAAGTATTTCTTTATAACAGGATGTCGGAAGGCGCCGGACCACCTTCTTTGGAAAATCGTATGTCTCGCCCGGCTTGAATGTCCCCAGCGGGCCTCTGTAATCGTTCGTTATCTCTATCTGCATATTGACTCCTTTGTTCTTATACCTGCTCAAACCTTGGTCCCCTGTCGTCCTCATGGACGGAAGGGAAAAATTGTAGGTTGTTGTTATAGTTATGTGTAACGTGCACAACGTGCGTCGGCGCCTCCAGGACGGGAATTTCGGCTACCTGTCTGGCCAGAGCGGGCGCCGTCTCAGTCGGCAGCTCCGGTTCCGGAATCTCGGCGGCTACCCGCCTGGCCGGAGCGGGCGCTGTCTCAGTCGGCAGCTCCGGAATCTCGGCGGCTACCCGCCTGGCCGGAGCGGGCGCTGTCTCAGTCGGCAGCTCCGGAATCTCGGCGGCTACCCGCCTGGCCGGAGTGGGCGCTGTCTCGGTCGGCAGTTCCGGACCCGCTAATTCTCCGGCTGGCGGCTGCTCTTTTGTAATCCGCTTAGGGCCTCGTGTTTCGGCGGCTGCTGTTGGCGGTGAAGGCTCTTCTTCGGCGGTCTGGTCAAGGACAGGCTCTTTTTTTTGCTTTTGCCGCTGCTCGCGTCGCTGCCGTTCTTTCTCCACTTCCCGGTCATAAATCTTGTTAATAGCCTTTTTCAGTTCTTCTGTTTTTTCTTCAAGCGGGATGTCCTGCCATTCTATCTTCTCCGGCGGCTCTACGCGGGTTTGCCTGTATTCCAAGCTGGCAAGCTCTTTTCGCGTACGCGCTGGCGGCGGACGGCTCAGCTCAAACAATACTTTGGCGGCCTCCTCTTTTTGCAGCTCCACGTTGTCCCCGGCACGCGCTTTAATAAGCTCGTATTGTATCCGGTCGCGTCTGCGCAGATATTCAAGATAAACCCTGCCGTATTCCCGTATCGCGTCTCGCTGTTTTTCTTCTTCGGCCAAGAGCAGTTCCAATTTTTTGGCCCCGCCTTCGGTTATTTCCCGCCCGGCTTCGGCTGTTTGTTTGACGGCCTCGACCCGTTGGCGCTCCTGCTCGGCGGCATCCGGTGTGCGGGCGTACTCAAGCGCGCGCCGCGTCTTTTCGGGATATTCAGCCAGAAGCCACCCGGTGACATACGGCGCAGCCGTTTCGCCGAACGCCTGGCGTGCGAACTTGCGGCGCGCCTCCGGCTCCATCTTGAGCATTGTCTGGCGCGCCCAGGCCAGCCGCTCTTTCTCTGAAGCAGCTATCTCCGCCGCCGCTTTCATCTCGAGCGCCTTTTCTTCGGTGAAGGCCCTTATCCCGTCCACCAGCGAGCTCATCGCCCGGCGCGCCTCCAGCGGCGATTTGCCCGCCAGGGCCTTGCCGATATTCATTATCGTTTCTTCCGGCGTCCAGCCCAGGCCGCGCAGCTCCGTCGAGTATCGCGTCAGCGCGCTTATAATCTCCGCGTCCCTGAGGCCGGTCTCGCTGGCAACCGCCGAGACCATGCGTGTTATCTGTCCCTGTCTTTGCGGCGTGGTGACTCGCTCGGCGCCCATCCATCGCACCAGGTCGAGCGTCGCTTCCTGGCCGTGCAACTGCCAGTACCCCGCGAGCTGCTCGACCGCCGCCTCATTCAATTTGCCGAAGGTCCGCTTGTACGCCTCTAACAGCTTTTGTGAAGCCTCAATCGGCAGTCCCGTCTTTGCCTGAAACTGCCGGGCCTGCAAAAGCGCCGCCTGCCTCTGTTCGGGCGAATATGCCTCGAATGCCTCGAAGTAATCGGCGGACGCCTTCTGCAGCGCAGCCAGCGAGCTGACGGCCTCTGAGGAAGCCTGTTTCATGTCGTTAATCGCCGCGCGTATTTTGCGGACGATGTTAATGACGGCGGCGGCAAGCGCCGCCAGACCTAAAGGACCGACGATAGCGCTAAATGCGCTCTTGACCCACTCGGCGCCTTTGACCGCCTGTCTGCCCGCCTGCTGTGTGGACTCGCCGATTTTCTCAGCAGAACGCGCCGTCTGGTCGAGCTGTTCTTTGGTCTGCTCGGCCCCGGTGGTCTTTAGATGTATGTTAATGTCTTTTGCCATGTCACTTTACGCGCTGTGTCACGCCGTCACCAATTCGGCTAATCCCTGGCCCGCCGCGTTCTTCGGCCCGATTTCGCCCTTGCTGAGAATCACGAGGATAGCCAGATTTGCGCCTGTTGAATCGCCCGCCGTCGGCGCATTTACCCGGCCATACCGCTTATGCGTCTTGCGCAGGTCGATGTCGATAGCAAACAGCTTGTTATCGTCGAGCGCCCCGATTACCGCCGAAAGCGCAGCGTCTGTGACGGCGGTATAACCGCCGCCGACCGTATCGCACTCCTCGACAAACGGCGGAGTACTCGTGTCAGTCGAACCGACAATAACATCGGTATCGCCCACGACGAACAATACCCGCTCGTGGTTCCAGTTTGAACGGTCCCAGTATGCGTTATTGGCGAAGGCCCCGGCGTTCTTTAGCTGCGGCCTGAGGGCGATAATCATTTTCATCTCTTGTATCTCAATCATTTTTTATACTCCTAACTTTGGTAAACACGGGGAACGCGGGCGGTCAAAGCGATGCTTGCCGCCCGCGCTCCCGCTCTTGTCTCATTATGCAGCGGCAGTTATCAGCCCGACAATCGGCCCCGGCTCGCTCGTATCTCCGACGCCGAAGGCGTTAATGTCGATTCGCTCGACGCCCCTGATTGCCTTTTGGTTCGTCAAGAACTTGACCTCGCTGCTCTGCTCGATAGTCAGCATCTTGCGGTCCGCGATATAACAGCCCATCTGTAAATCGCCGAGCAGCGCGCATATCTGTGAAGCAGCTCCCGTGTACGGCATACAGTGGACGAACTCGACCGGGTAGCCCAAAAGGAATCGTCCCTTGCGGTCTGTTAAAATCTCAAAGATGTTTGCGACGCCCGCCGTCTCCGCCAGCGGGTACACGACAGAATAATAAAATCGCTTGTGCATGTACCACTTGGCGGTGTCGTCACAATCCTCCGGCAGGATTCCCACGACCTTGCGAAAATCGCCGAGCGTCAACTCTGCATACGTATCCCCGGCGCCAACTACCAGGCCTTTAATGCTCGCAATTGTGGCATCCACGTTAAGCAGGGCCTGGCAGATTCCGGTCATGCCGAAAAAAGTCGCTGTCCCGTCCCCGACAAAGCCGATTTCATCCTCTTTTTTTGCCATGCTCCGAGCCATCGACATGCCGATAATCTCGCCCAAGCCGACAATCGAATCGTCGTCAAGCTCGTTCGATATGGCTGCCAGCGCGACAAATGTTTTCGGAATCATCTTGACCACGTTAAAACCCATGTCGCTTTCGCTTATCGTCCCCCCTTCGCCGGGACAATATACCGTCAAGTCAGACTGTACCCTCGGAAAATGCTGCGCGGCCGAGCCTATGGGGACAACCGTGCAGTTGCCGCGCAGCTTGCCGTATTTGCCGAGTCTTTGAATCACTTGGGCGCTCAGCGTCGCATCGACAAGCGCGCCGCCGCCGATGTTCGTACCTTCGGCCATAGCCTTGCGGCCAATCGCCGTGAGCACCAGCTCACCGAACTGCCTTGCGTCCTCTTCGGTCCGCCAGAACCGGTTGCTTTCCTGGTCGAACGGTGGATTGCCCGCGCTAAGCGCCCTGCCATACTCACGCAGCATCTTCGTAAGTATATTTACGCTCTCTTGAAGCTCCTTTTGATTCTGCTCAAACGTATTCATTCTTTCGCCTGCGGCCTCGAAGCCTGCGGCGATTCTTTCTTCAATAAGTGGCATTGTCATACCTCATAAACACGGATTGCCAGCTCCCAGCACAACAGGGGGACGTCGCTGGTTGCGCGTCCCCCTCTTTTGGAGATTGAGCCATGACCCGCAGCGGACCCGCCAGCAAAATAATCGCAGCATGCGGAGCGCCGGCAATTATCTGTTCCTAAGCGAATCCTCATAGCCTTACGACACCTCGAACCAAGCCAACAAAATCATATTCGTCATCACCGCCCGCCCCCTTCGAATCATCGACGCCCCAGTCATCGTCCGACATCAGCATTACGTCCCCGAACTCGTCACGCAGCTTATCCAGGTCCAGGCCCTCTTTTCGCAGCTCCGCCAGGAACTGCTCATCTTCCCGCTCGCTCCGCTTGGCAGTTATGAAGTCGAGCTTCTTTTGTGTGGACCTCGACAGCGCTTCCGGGCACGACGGCACGGGCACGCACGATATCTCGACAAGCTCCGCCTTTGTGTGACACCACACGCGCGAGTCTTTTATGTTTTTGTATTCCCCCTCTTTCGGTATGAAGCCCACAGAGAACGCCCGCTGAATCTTCTTCGAGTACAGTCCCCAGTACTCGCGGGCAAGCTCGGTTTCATCGTGATATTCTACCTCGACCTCCAGGCCCCCCGGCGTCGTCTTTGCTGCGGTGACATTAGCTATAACCGGGGAATGCCCGTCGGATAATTTGTGCTGGTGAGAGGCCAGGACAACCGGGTTTTTCATAAAACCGGCCAGCGATTCGGCGAACGCCGAAGCCTCTATAATTTCGTTGTCCCTGTCCAAAACGGGCGCCGAGACCACTGCGGTGATCCGTTTTCGGGTATTGTCTATGGATTTGACAAGGGCCTGGCACGTCCGTGTGTCAGGCCCCGTCTTTGCGAGAAGTGATTGCTGCCCCTTAGCCAGCCCTGCAAAATCGACATCCGTGTCCATCGACTATCTCCTTATAAGGTGATTCCCGCCGCTTCCTGAAGCTGCTCGGCGATTCCCTCTGCCGTGCCCAGTATGCGCTCGAGCGATTCATCGTCCGGTGACGCTTCCGCTTTCTCGGCCCGTTCAACATCGTTCAGTAAATATCGCTGCGCATCTCGCAGCCCGTCAATGGCATCCGAGGTCAATATGTCCTCAAGCTCGATAAGGACCGTGATACAGCCAAGCGCCAGCCGTTTGTTGTCACTGCACTCCACGTGCAGCCGTTCTGCGAGCGAGCCGAGCTGCGCGGTCACGCCCCGCACCTGTTCACGCCTGCCCTGCCCGTTGCATCCTTCTGTTTGTCCATCTTTGTGTTTCATGTTAGTCCCCTTTCAATTTTCTGCCTGCGCAGAAAAAGACTGAACGAGCCTGGGGACTCATGCGGCCACAAAGCAGCCGTTCGGGCGTTGCCACTCCGAAAATCCCCAGGCTCGTTCAGCACAGTATTTTGAGTCAACGGATTTTGTGCTTTGTGTTCCATGATTGCCGTATTGTACCCCGCCAGGCCCGGCCTGTCAATATTTTTCCCGCAAAAAATTTTCGCATCGTTGGTCATAGCCTTGTGTGATATATGATATTGTCGTCGTGGTACCGGGCAGCGCCCGTCCCATTGCATCATCGGCTATCCTATCACTTCCGCCTGAATCTGCAAACTTCGTTTGCAGATTGGTCTTTTTGACGGCTCAGGGGGCTTGCGGCCCGCCGAAAAAAAATTTTTGCATTTTCAAAGATTTTTTTGGCCGCCCGCCAGCGTTTGTTAATTTGGGTAACTTTTTGCCTTGTCAAGAAAACCGACACATCCTTCCACAATCGTTTTCACCCGCACACCCAAAAACCGCCGTATCGCCTCAAAACCGCCAGTTTTGTTCACTATTCATCTAATTAGCCTAATTGTTAGGCGCACTTCTAAGAGCAAGCGCGCAGGCCCACGTGCGCGCGTTTTGTCAAGAAAACCAGCCGGGCATTTTCTTATAACTGGTATTTGGCGCTGTTTTAAACGGGTTTAAACGCGCCTCGCTTAAAAGTTCAGTCTCCGCCAACTCGCTGTGAATTTTTGGCTGTTTTGCCACTTATGCCATCATTAAAAAATTTAATAATCTAACCACGCGTCCCCCAAAAATCCGCGTTTGCTGCGCGCCGTCCCGCTTTTTGCCGTCTATGTTCAGGTATTCCCGCACGTGCGCGCCCACCGCCATCTTTAGTGTGAGATTACATGTAGTTTCGCGCGGATGTTGGCGGAAATTCCCACGAGATGGCGGTAACAGGATAGGGGGGTTGGGTAATTACACAAAAAAGGGGCGAATCCTGCCTATCTTAACAGAATCGGTGAAGCGCATAAAAACATCGCAGCCAAAACGCCCAATTTTCTCTCGGCGTTATGTGCGATACCTGCCTTTTGCTTATGTTTTAACTACAGTTGCAACACCTGTTAAACCCGCGTTAACCGGCCACTTGCCTTCAGGACAAGGCTTTGTTGCCCAGCGTTTTGCAAGAGAAACCCAACAGCCACATTTTCGGCAGCGCGGGCCTAATCTCGAATCCGGCACATAGTGGGGACATGCCTCGCATATCACCCGGCATTGTTCCTGCTCGGCAGGCGTTCTGTTTGCGAAACCCGATGCGATATGTTTGCCTGCCGCTATCATAAAGTTCGCCGCCATTCGGGGCATCGAAGGATAAGCGATTTTCTCCGGTGGTGTTATAATTTTGCCTTGTTCCTGAATCCATACTCCGAAATGGCCGCACCAACGGACCTTTGCGCTTGCCATTTTGCAGTGCAAGCATTCCTTAGTCTGTTCGGCAGTAAATTTGGGCGGAATAATTTGATTGCAAGACATCAACCACCTTCAACAATCGTAGCAGTCCCACTTATTAAGTAGCCACCAATTACCGGAATATCACAACCTGTTTGATTGGGCAAATCGACAGCGCCGACACATCCTGTAATCTCGGCTTCTAAACAACCACCTTCGCTGGTTGAATAGAAATATACAACTTGTCCAACGGAAGGACCCCAGCAAAAGTCGAAGCCGGTTCCCACCCTGGCCACGATATGCAAACCGTCTCCCTCCTCGCCTACGCAGCGCCTAACACCTATATCCAAGAAAGTTAATGGCACTTCGTCGTCGAAAGTCTGACATTCAGTAAAATAATAACATTTCCAAGTACCAAAATTACCGGTGAATTTCTTTTTCCACAGACACGGTAAATCCGGGCGGGCAGGCAATACATACGAATTGCCGTTAATCGCGGCTGCTGTACCAACAAATTTAGCAGAACCATACATCTCAACCAGACATTCGCACTCGGTTAACCCGGTAAATGTGATAGTTACCTGGCTTGGCGTATCCACGCAATATTCACAGGGAGGATATTCACAGCAATTATCCGGCACAACAACTTGAAACTTGCCCGTTGCCCAGTTCACGCAGCCATAATAAGTATCGTCGCAATTCGGCATATCAATAGTAACTGCGACTTGCCCGGCATGCACGCCCTCCCATATTATACAACCGTAGTAATAACAAGCGTCCTGTGCAAACTTGATTTTGCCCGT
>Ga0307377_10000240_pt1 | contig 76157 bp, 87 predicted proteins | sample TR3MG_FD_202535 | JGI IMG/M metagenome (GOLD analysis project Ga0307377, IMG submission 202535) | Soil microbial communities from Risofladan, Vaasa, Finland - TR-3 | ecosystem: Environmental > Terrestrial > Soil > Coastal area > Acid sulfate soil | place: Finland: Risofladan, Vaasa | collected...
CGACGAGGGCCAAGGGTCAGGGGCCCACGAACCACAAGGTCATCTCGGTGGTGTTCGAGGGCTACGAGGATGTCTACAACCTCGATGTTGCCGAGTATCATAACTTTGCGATCACGGGCGGCGTTTTTGTCCATAATTCCGGCAAGTTGGACCTAAAATTCAACCCGCTGTCGCAGGACGAAGATTTTTTTGTGCCCGTAAGAAAGGGAGTCCAGCAAACCAAAATTGAGGTTGTTGGAAGTCCTGCATGGCAGCACATGGAGGATGTGGAGTATTTCAAGGACAAGCTGTTTGCTGCCTTGAAGATCCCGAAGGTGTACTTGGGGGCGGAGGCGCCGCGCGCTAAGGGCTCGCTATCGCAGCAAGATGTGCGATTTGCCCGAAGTGTCCTTCGTTTGCAGCGAGAACTGAGGAATGGGCTGAAGAAGATAGCTCGTGTGCACTTGGCGGCACTTGGGATTGATCCTTCGCGGGTGGAGTACGAGATCTACATGACGCCGCCGTCGTCGATCTTCGAGCTAGCGCAGCTCGAAGTAAGGAACGCGAAGGCGGACTTTGCTGGCCGGATGAACCAGTTCGTGTCCATGCATTGGATATTACAGAAGGTATTCGGGATGTCGGATACCGAGATCGAATACATCATCAAGCAGCGCCACGAGGAGCAGCTGGCGGACGCGGAGGTTCAGGCCAAGGCTATGGGCCTCCAGCTCGACACCCAAGGCAAGGCCCAGATGCAGCAGGCCGCGGTGCAGGGTCAGCTCCAGCTCCAGCAGCAGGCACAGGCAGCCCAGCTCCAGCCGCCGCAGGCCGCGGGCGGCAAGCAGGAAGGCGCAGCGTCGGACGACCTGCGCAAACACTTGCGTGACTCGAATGCAATGTCCCAGATATGGCCGTTAATGAGACAGCCGGGTCGATATAAGTCGATTACGGAGCAGGAATTGTTTAGCGGCAATCGGGAGCACGAGAAGAAGATGGAGGAGCAGCTTGAGCAGCTGATGGAGGGCAATACTGGTTTAGGTAAGAAGCTCAACGAGTTACGAGAACTCATGAGTGATTTGAAAATGACGATGCCGAGGCACTGATATCTGATCAGAGTCGCTTGACACTGATCCGTATATCTACCTAGTATCGCCCGAACAAAGGTTGGCCAAGCTCGTGGCAGGAAATCTTATCAATATCGACGGCCGGGCAGTCCCGGTCGAAGTGATTCAGCGTCTCGTCGAAGGATCTGTGGAGCAGTTCACGTCTCTTCTTGACGAGGCGGTGGAAAGTCACGCCGGCAACCTTGGGTTGGTGGAAGGCGAGACGGCCGGACGTCTCGCGACCTTTGACGACCGGGTCATCGTGGGAACGTCGGCAGGCCGGTACTTCGAGGTTCCCTTCAAGGTCGAGGGTGATGGCTTCAGCTTTGGCGAAGCGAAAGACCTGGACGTTCCTGTCGTGGAGGATGTGGCTGATCTGAGCAACGTCCGCAGCTACACGATGAGCGTCGTCGACTCGATCTTGTCCGAGGGCGTCGAGCAGGCAGCAACCAAGCTTCTGGGACTCACGGCATTGCACGAGCGATACGCTCGTTCGAAGCGCGACTATGTCTCGGAAGTGGCGGCGGCGATTGCCGGCGAGCGCCCTTGGCGTCAAGTCTACCATGAGCAACGTGCCGATATTTATCGGCACGTTGTGGATCAGATCGAAGGGATTCGAGAGTCTCAGCTGGAGGCGAAGTATGCGCCTTTGTATGAGACGGACGATATTCCTGAGGAGAGGTTCGAGGACTTTCGCGAGTCGGCCGAGTCTGATCTGTCCTTGCTAGCGCACCGACTTGAGTCGGTACACCACGATGTAGAGACGGCCTATTTTCCGTTTCGTGAGTCCATTGACTTGGACGCGTTGGACGAGGATGAGGACGTCGTCGGTCACTTCTGCTTTTTTGCGGAAGATTTGATGGAAGACCTGCAGGAGCTTCGGCAGCTAGTCGCTGAGGCGATGCAGCATGAGCAGTGCGTCATGTGCCTTGGTCAGATCTATGACTCCATCGCGGAGTCGTTGGCCGACTACGAAATCGCGGGGGCCTTCGTCGAACGGATGGTGAACGCCTCCGAAGGCAGCGCAAAGTCTGAGGCCCCGTACACAGGAGACGTTCGATGATCCACAGGTATCCACGTATTTTGACCACCATGGAAGAGGACTTCCGTGCGATTGGTCTATTGCCAGCGCAGGAGCTGCACGAGGTAGATTCGCCGCAGAATCCCCGTGACATTCCTTCCCCCGACCCGAGCACCCTCGGTGGCAACATCGACGACAGCGAAAGCTCCGTCGAAAAGCGCGCTCGTCACAGCACGGGCAAGCAGCCCCGCCCGAAGCTCGGCCCTGACGCCCGCGACGATCATGACGACCCGGAAGACGCGGGCGGAAACATGAAGAAGGGCAAGAACGCCGGCACCTATAACAAGGCGCCGAACTATCGCGAGTCGCGCGAGCGTCGCGTCGGCCGTGAGTATCGCGAGGCCGAGGAAGGCAACCCGCGCGCGAATATCGACGACGGCTACAAGATGCTCAAGAAGCGCATCTTGGAGAAGCCGTCCAAGGGTATTCACTACGACGACGGCAAGGAGCCAGATGAGGCCGAGGGCCTGACGCCCGTCGGTACACATCTGCACATGAAAAAGAACACGGGCAAGGCCTACGAGTCTGCCTCGATGTCTCGTGCGCAGCAGCTGGTGCAGGAGGTCGACGACCTGCTGGCCGGTTCGGCGATGGACGAAGAGCTTGGTGAGCTGGAGCGCGGCTTTGCCCTGCTGGGCGAGAACGCGGTGCTCTTGGCCGACCGTCTGCTGCAGATCTCGGAGCACTTCGAGGTCGAGGAGCAGTACGCCGCGCTTGAGGCACTTGCCGACTACGCGCTGGAAGCCCTTGAGATTCTTGAGATGAAGGTCTCGTTCGAAAAGGACAAGGCCAAGTCGATCAAGAACGGCTCGTATCACTACGAGGACGAAGACGAAGAGGGCATCGCCGTCGAAGACATCCGTGATGCCTTCAGCGCAATGACGCTGCAGCTCATGGATTCCGTCGAAGTCTACGACGCCACTTTGGCCGAGATGGCCAAGGGTGACGACGACGATGATGACGATGATGACGACGATGACGACGACGATGATGACAAAGAGGAGATGCGGACCATCGATGCGCTCAGGAAGGGCAAGACGCCTTCCGACCGCACGATGAAGAAGTCCGTAGCCGATCTGACTCGTTACGGCCGCGCCCAACAGCCCCCCTCGGTTGCAAAGGCGACTGTCAGGGGCGTCGCGAAGAAGAAGGCAGCCAACGAGAGCGTGAGCGATCGGCTGAACCGCCTCCGCGAGCATCGCTCCAGGTACGACGGCCGCCCTATCTGAGCCTCAGCCGGCTCACGGTTGAGGAACCACGAGGGCGACGAACAGCCTACTCATCGGGTCGCAAGGAACTGATCGGAATCGAACCACGTGATGGCTTTGGAAAATCAACACTTCTTCCAAAACGGCGCAAGAAAAAGCCGGAATGGAGCACGGAGTATGATGTCGAGCCATTTGCGTCACAGATTGCCCGAACCGACTTGCGCGGCGATTTTCGATGGAGCCGTAAGTAATGTCCGGGAATAAACAACTTCTAGTCGACACGATGTCCTTTAGGTGCACGCGCCTAGAGGAAAGCGCGGCGGGTCCCGGCAAGTACATTGCTCGCGGTGAATTCGCCAGGGCTGATCGAGCCACTGAGAACAAGCGTCTGTACACGCACCGTCTTTGGGAGCGTGAGCTTACGCGGCTCAATCGGCAGCTCGAAGAGAACAAGGTGTACGGCGAGCTGGATCACCCGATGGACGGGCGCACTCAGCTCAAGCGGGTCTCTCACATCGTGACGGATCTGAGGCTAGAGGGCGAAGTCGTGGTTGGCACGGCGCACATCTTGGATACCGACTCGGGGCGCAACCTGAAGGCGATCCTAGATGCGGGCGGCGCGGTAGGCGTGTCGTCGCGCGGCTTTGGCACGACGAAGCCAAACATGAAGGGTGAAGACGTCGTTCAGGACGATTACAAGCTGATGACGTTTGACTTTGTCGCTGAGCCCGCTCAGCAGACAGCATACCCGGTAGTCTCCGTGGAAGATCGGGACACTGGACCGGCTGAGAATCGTCTCGATTCACAGCCACAGGAGGCAGCTATGGGTGGGAGCACGAGCTGGAAAGAGTTCAGGGCTCAAAACCCAGAGCTTGCTGAGAGCTTTTGGGATGATGCGGAGCGCGAGTGGGAATTGAAGGCGGCGGACATCTGGGCAAAGAAGATTACCGCTGCCAAGCAGGAGACTGCTGACAACCTTCGCGCTGAGTTCGCAGAGAAGCTTGAGGCGGCGCTGGGAACGACGAAGCGAGAGATTGAGGAGTCTGTCCGTGAGCAGCTCATGGCAGATCCGTCTGTTGCCGGCGCGAAGGCAGCTCTCGACGAGGTCAGGCGAGTTCTGCGTCCTCATGTGATTCCTGAGGACGTGGAGTCGGTTGTTCGCGAGCGAGAGGAGATCATCGAGGAGCTGGAGAGCCGGCTTGCCGACAAAGATCTGCAGATGGCGAACCTTGCGCGCGAGAACGAGCAGCTTGCTGGCATTGCGCGTGAGGCTGGGTATCGATTCCACATGGAGCAGCAGCTCCATGGTGTTCCAGATGCCTCGTTCGTACGTGAGCTGATGGGCGACGTTCGTCGCTTTGGATCTATCAAGGAGATGGATCAGACGCTTGCGTCAATCGTGGAGGATGTCGAGGCGAAGCTTGCTGAGGAAACGAAGCGGGATTCGGAAATCGAAAGCCTTCGCGAAGAGGTGGGTCGTCAACGAGTGGCGACGGAGAAGGCTCTGGAGGCCGCGAAGCATCTGGCTGCACAGGTTTACCTGGAACAGAGGCTTGCGAACCATCCTGAGGCCGGCCTCGTGCGTTCTCTGATGGAGAACCGCCGCCCGGAGAGCAAGGAAGAGGTCGATCGGATTCTGTCGGATACCCGTAGGGCTCCGATGGTGCAAGAGGACATTGAGGCGGCCCGCGCCCGTGTTCGCGGCATTCTTGGAAGCTCGACCAGGGAGTACCTGGAAGAGAACGAGATTCCTCGAAATGGTAATGGCAGGGCAGCACAGGATTACAACGGGCTCGGAGCGAACCTCGGAGATATCCGTGCCCTTGCGGGGATGCCTGATGGCGGCGCCCAAAATAACTGAAGGACACGGAGGCTAAGAAGATGGAAGCGCGACAGCTAATGCTGACCGAGAACCGTAGGTCGATCGCCGACAAGGGCTTTATCCAGGGCCTGATTGGCAAGTGGGGCGAGCTGCTGGAAGGGATTGAGAATCCCTATACCCGCGGTGTCACTGCGATGCTCATGGAGAATGAGTCGCAGTGGCTTCAGGGCCTGGAGGAGGAGACCAAGACGATCAACGTTGGTTCCTTCACCAAGTTCATCTTCCCGGTCTTGCGCCGGGTGTTCCCGAACTTGATCGCCAATGAGATCGTGTCGGTTCAGCCGATGACGGCTCCCGTTGGCGCGGTGTTCTTCTTCGATTACAAGTATGGGTCGAACAAGGGCGCGACGCAGGCGGGCGCGATCTTCCCCCGCGACTTCGATCGCGACTACTCGTCTGAGTTCGTGAACAACGAGCAGCTCACAGCTGGCGATGGCACGAACTTCGGCGGCGCTGGCGCAGCGCTCAACGCTGTTCTTGCGTGGACCCCGGTCCGCCCGCTGAACGCGTCGCTGGGCTTCTCCGTGTCGATCGTCGAGGTCGATTCGGCGGGTGCTGATGCGCAGACGGCGACGGACAATGGCACCGGTGGCTTCACGGGTGACACGACTGCGGGCGCCATCAACTATGGCTCGGGCGCGGTCACCGCGTTCAAGTTCACGGCAGCTCCTGCCGCGGACAGCACCGTGGTGGCGCGGTACTACTACGATGGCGAGCTGAACACGAAGATCCCCCAGGTGAACCTGGACATCACGCGTCAGCCGATCGAGGCAGTGCCGCGTCGTCTGAAGGCGCTCTGGTCGTCTGAGGCAGCGGAAGACCTTCGGGCCTTCCACGGTCTGGACGCCGAGACCGAGCTGGTCTCGGGTATCGCCCAGGAAATCGCGCTCGAAATCGACCGCGAAATCATCAACGATCTGTTCGTGACGTCGGCCTCGGGTCGTACGGACACGTTCAGCTTCTCGCCTCCTGCTGGTATCAGTGAAATCGATCACCTGCGATCGATGATCACGACGGTCAGCAAGATCTCGAACTTCATCCACAAGGACACGCTGCGTGCTCCGGCGAACTTCCTCGTCACCTCTCCTGAGGTGTCGGCGAGGATCGCGCAGCTGACCACGCATGGCGACTTCCGTCCGCTGTGGGTGTCTGGCGGTGCGTCGCCCTACGGTCCGGCTGATATGCCGCGTCCTTTGACGCAGCACGGTCAGTTCGGCATCTACAAGGTCGGCACCCTCATGAACAAGTGGGTGGTCTATGAGGATCCGTTCTTCGATTCCGACAAGATGCTTGTTGGTCTCAAGGGCGCGAGCTTCCTGGACGCCGGCTATGTATGGGCTCCGTACATCCCGTTGCAGGTCACTCCCACGTTCCTCGACCCGGCAGACTTCTCCTTCAGGAAAGGTCTGCGTACGAGGTACGGCAAGAAGGTCCTTCGTAGTGAATACTACGGACGGATCACGTTCACTGGTCTGTAAGATCTTGTGATTCAATATCCCAGCAATGGGATCTAAAAGGGGCGGGCCTGAACAGGTCCGCCCCTTTTTCGTGAAGGACTGGGAGGCGAAAAAGGGCGGAAGAGTAGATTCGTCTCGCCGCGATGAGCGACTGTTTGTGATCGCGCGGCAGGCGTGATCTGGAGCAGCCGTGGCGTGTGGTATTGTTCTCTGACTGATCTGCCCTGACGGGCCTTGATGATGAGGACTCATGCTACGACTTTTAGGCGGTTGTGATGAGAGTGCGGTTGATGTAGTAGGCGGGGGCGTTGAGGTGGGGATGAGGGAGCCTGTGCTGCGCGGGCTGTATGTTTTGGCGGACATCGAGGAGCTAGCGGATGTGATGATGTCGCTCGTGGACGAGGTTCGTGATAGAACTATGCAGATCCGCGGGCGAATGGACGCGATGGATCGTAACGCAGCACGAGCAACACCCCGCCGGGCGCTGGGTCAACACGAGGGAATTAGACATGGCGAAGAGCTATCGCAAGGCAGATAATTGTGGGCCCGTTCCTTACCCGTCCGACCCGGAGAAGATGCTTCAAGAGGGCGAGACGGTAACGGGGGACGAGTGGGAGCCGCTTGTTGCGCTTGGCTTCGTCGTGGCTGTAGAGGATGGCTCCGAAACTGTGGAGGAGCCGAAGACAGAGCCTGAGCCCGAGTCGAAGTCCGAGCCTGAGTCGACGCCTGAGCCTGAGGCTCCCGAGGCTGAAGCTGCCCCTGTCTCGGAGGACGTGTCCGATCCGAAGCAAGGCGAGGAGGTAAGCGACGATGGCATGCGAGAGGCTGATGAGCGAAGCGGAGCTGAAGGAGTGGATACTCCGACGGCTGGGGAGCCCGGTGGCGAGGGTGTGTCTGGACGAGCTACAGCTCGACGACGCAGTCGACGAAGCTAAGCGCTGGTTCGCGGCTAAAAAAGGGGTCGATCGTGACATAACGATCGACCTATACGCAGGGCAGGTCGAGTACACCATGCCCGACGACTGCGACGCCGTCATCGACGTGTCGTTTCAGGTGAGCCCGCTCGACATCTCCCTGATCTTCGCTCCGCACATCATTGCGGACGAGAAGATTCCGTACAACGCGTTTGCAGCCCCCAGCTCTGTGGGGCTTTACAGCTCGTTCACGCAGGCTCTTCAATACGTGGAGATGGCCAAGCGCACGCTGAACGCGGAGCGCAATTGGTTTTATTACCCGTACAAGAAGATCTTAGTGACGCTGCCTGACCCGAAGGGCGGCGGCAAGGCATTCGTCGAGTACAAGAGCACCTGCAACAATATTGAGCAGCTGCCTGAGAGAGATCATGACTTGGTCAAGCGCTATGCCCTTGCGTTGGCGAAGCAGGACCTTGGCATGATTTACAGCAAGTATTCGGTGTGGCCTACGGCGCAGGGACAGGTTCAGCTTAACGGAGATCAACTGCTTCAGCAGGCGGAAAAAGAGCGAGAGAGGCTGGAAGATGAGATCTACGAGAGCGCTAAGCCCATGCCGTTCTTTGCCATGTGAGAGATCGCTATGAATCGAAAGTCCTTGATGGAAGCTGGATACATCTCGCCGGCCAGTTTGGTAGCTCTTCACGAGGAGACGTCTGAGCTGGAGAAGCGTTGCATCTATGACGTGATGCAGAAAAACAAGGACGGCTCGAAGTCCGAGCGGCTAAGCCGCGCGTATGCGATCTGCCGTGCCAGTCTCCAGAAGGCCAAGAAGATGAATCCTGGCACGGAGAAGATGACGAAAAAGGGTGCAGCGACCAGCGCGGCCAAGGCCAAGAAGGATGATCATGGCGCCAAGGTCAAGGGCTTCGAGAAGGCCGTGAAGGCCGCGAGGAAGGGCTAGGCATGTTCAAGGACATTATTCGTGAGTGGGACGACTACTTGCACATGGTCGATCGGCGAGCGAAGGCGCTCGATGAGGCCGAGGACGATGAGTTGCTGCATACGCGATCCAAGAAAGCGCATGACGACTCCCATCTTCTACAGCATGTCGCTCGCAATTTTCATGCGAGATACGTCAAAGGTGACCTGAGTCCAGGGGAGTCACCTCCTTCGAGGAAGGAGGCGGAGGCGAATAGGCAGCGTATTGCCGGCCAGCTTTCCGCTCATCAGAAGAACCATAATGACCTGGCGCATGCGCACATGTCGTCGGGGAATTACAGCGACGCCACGAAGCATGTCAAACACTCAACGAAGTTGGCCGGGCTTAGCCGCGCCTTGTCTAACCCGCTAAAATAGTAATGGGTAAGGTCCTCGACGATAGTGAGCTTGAGCTGTTCGACTGCATCAATCAGGACCTGATTGAGCTTGCAGGAATCGACATCAACTACTATGGCAGCGACGTGGGTGGCAACCCGCGTGCTCCTTTAGAAAGCCGTCGTCGAGTCGACCCTTTGTACGGAGAGAATACTGAGCGGACGATTAAAGGTCCGTTCAGGATCCCAGCCTTGGTTAAGTACCCGGAGTATACGGTGCTGGCGGAGGAGTCTGGGTTTGGGCGCGAGTGGGATGCCCAGGTGACGATCAGTCGTGCCCATCTTGACGAGAAGAACGCGCCGTACCCATCTGAGATGGATATCATCGAGATGTGGCGAACGCCGTATCATGATACGTGGTCCCTTGGTAAGGGTATGTTCTTTGACGTGATCAAAGCGAAGCATGATGGTCATATCAATGACACGCCCACGTTTACGCAATTTGTCTTGACGCTGAAGAGGCGCAGCCAGTTCGGCGCGGAGCGTCGAATCACGCCCCCATAGGATAGGAGCTAGCTCACGATGTCGACATGGATGATGCCCGGACCTGGAATGGCTTGGTACTTGGGTGGCGGCGTATCGCCTGGGCAGGCGTACGTGCCTGACGAGGTGGCCAAGCAGCTCGTGAAGGAGTCGGGCCTGCGCAAGTCGGACACGGTTCCGAAGCGGGTGATCGTGCATTACCTGGAGACGATGGGGCTATCGCCTGGCCTTGCGCCGGACGTTGCGATGGTGCTGCGAAACAACTACGGGATTCAGCCCACCTTTGACGAGTCGGCCGATACGTTCGGCGCTTCGTTGCTAGAGGAGCTTCGAGGCACATTGCCCGAGAGCTTCGCGATGCCGTTTCGGGTGGATGCCCCCCAAGTCCTGACGGAAGAGCAGCTGCTCGATGACCTATCGGGTAGGTTCTTTGGCCCTTTCGTGGAGGGCTGCGAAGAATCCGTAGCAATGCTGGAAGGTTGCGAGTTCTCCCAGCTCATGGAGATGGTTGAGTTCTCCGATCTAGTTGGGCAGGAAGGCCTCCGCTACATCGAGGACATGGCCCGGTACGGCCCCGATGGGTTCGCGGAGGCCGTGGTGGACGCGTATGTCGATGGCATCAACGGCCGCTACATGTCCGAGGACGTGTCCGACGATGTCTATGAATGGGCGGTAGGACTGCATGAGATCGCAGTTGCCGCACCTGCTGCCGCCCCCGCGAAGCGCAACCCTGAGATCGATAGGGTTTTTGGGAAGAAGAAGGATCCCCCTGCCGCCGCTCCCGCCAAGAGAAACCCTGAGATAGACAGGGTTTTCGGAAAGAAGAAGTCATCCCCTTCTGAGATGACACCTGATCAGCGCAAGCAGCGCCTTGCGACGATGGGCAAGACCGGCGCCCTTCTGCAGAAGCAGGACAGGAAGGAACTGAAGAGGGACTTGCGCAAGCATGGCCAGGAAACGCCTGGCCCCGACACGCGTACGGCGTCGGAAAAATACCTTCCTGCCATTCGGAAAAAGCAAGCCGATCAGGCTGCGGCCAAAGGTGCTGCGGCGGATGCTGCCAGGAAAAGGCAGCAGAGTGCGGTTCCCGACGATAAGAAGCAGATGAAGCGTGCGGCCAAGGACCGCCTCGCGGGGCAGGTGGATCCGCTCCAGAAGAAGGCAGCGGACAAGGCGGCTGGCAAATCAGTTGCTCCAGCATCGAAGCCGGCCGATTCGGGAGAGAAGAAGCCGGGCTTGCTCAAAAGGGCAGGCCAAGCGATCGCCGGCATCTTCAAGCGCAAGTCGCCCGACGCTGACTCAGCCCCAACGGGTATGGCGGCCGTGTCTGCCGCGCAAAAGTCCGCGAAACAGGGATCTCTCGGGAATATCAAAGCCCAAACAACGCATGGAAATGCAGTGCCCGATGCGGCGCCGCCTCCGTCCGCCTCCAAGTCGGCTGCACCTTCTAGCTCGGCCGGGCCGTCTTCTGGCCCAGGGGCGGCATCGCCCTCGTCGGGGACGGCTCCGGCAGCGACACCGCCTGCTGCTGCACCATCGGCAACACCGGCGGCAACACCGGCGGCGGGAGCTGCTCCGAAGCAAAAGACGTCATTGTCTACGAAGTTGGGCCGTGCGACTGGAGCCGGAGCTGCTGGTGTCGTGAACTTTTTCGGCAAGGCGAAGCAAGGGTATCAGCAAGCGCGTCAGCAGCATGCGAACGAGCCTGCTGCGGCGCCAACGGCGAAGAAGCGTGTGGGCGCTGTCCCTCTGTCGAACTCGTTGCAGCTTCCGTTTAGGCAAGCGGCGCTGCTGGACGAGCTTCGGGTGCATGTCTCGGGAGAGGTGATCGACGTCGGCGAGTCGTTCATTCCTGAGCCGGCTGATGTCGTCGCCATGTTTGAGGCGTCGACGCTTGTCGAGCAGGCGATAGCGGAGACGATCGCCGACCTATCGTGGGACGAGGTATGCGAGGCTGCTCGGTTCATTGCGATCGATCCGTCGTATGCCATCGAGCTTCACCAGGCATACGACCAGGGCGTTCGCGCGTTTCGCGATCAGTGGTCGGTGCTGGAGTCCGAGGGAAGCCTGCCTCGTGGGGTCAAGGCAGCTCACTTTGTTCGGATTGCTGAGCGAACGGGAGACGCGAGCGTGTTGCCCGCCTTCGTGTTCTGGGCTGCGCGGACGCTGAGCGAGGCCGGCCGTGACGTCATGGAGGCTGTGCTGGAATCGTACCCGGAGCTTGGGAAGACGGTGTACGGGCCTGCGGGTGACCCCAAGAGAGGTCCGATTCTTGCCAAGGCATACCTTTCGCCTGAGAACATGACGCCGAGGATGTTTCAGGATCCGAGCGAGCGGGACGCGAGGAGGAGGGTGGGATATACCGCGGCAGTGAAGGCGATTGGGTCGATGGAGATGGCTGCGGCGGACGCTGGGGTACCCCCTGAGGGCATGTTCTTGAACGTATACAGGGACATGCATCGAGAGAAGATTCGCTACAGCTGATGCCGATTGATCTGAAAAAGGCGGTGATGGCGGCCGGTGACGGCCTCAGTGTCGTGTGCTCTACCTGCGAGAAGTATTGGGCAGGGATTGACCGCGGGCTGGGTCGTTGCTTGGCCGTGGACGGCTGCGGGTCGCCGATGGCAGGCGACGTTTTTCATGAGTACCGCGGCCCGATGACGAACTTTGCGGCCTTTTGCTTTGTCTGCGGCGGCAAGGCGACGCATGTGGTGCGTGTGGATAACAACGTGCGTGCTATTGGCGTCTGCTCGGACCATGTCCGTACGGTCAAGACGTTGAAGCCCGAGGGGAAACGTGCTCCCAGCGTCGTGCTTATCTCGAAGGATGGCGAGAGGCTGGTGAGCGAGGATGATCCTCCTGAGAAGATGGTGCTGCGATTTCGGAGCTAGATGGGGCGCTTCGATAAATTCGTAGACATTACCCAAACCTCCAGGGATCGAAATAACTGGAGGATGGTAACGGAGGAGCTGAAGGAGAGGACGCGCGCGGTGATGCGTGGTACGGCGTTTGCGGCGGCGCAGGCTGCGTACGAGGAGGTGCTGGGAAGCATCCCTAACACGGGCGAGTATCGCGAGCTTAGGTCGTCGCTCAAGATCAGTGAAATTGGCGGGGTGCCTAAGGACGACGGCGGGGCGTTTGCTGTGCATGTGCCCACTCGCGGGCGTCGGATCAGCAAAGTCGATGTGGGGAGGACGGTCATTTACGTAAGAGCCAAGAAGAGGCTCCGTAAGAACCGTAAGGACATCACGTATCTTGAGGACCATGGTCCGTGGACGGCGGACACGATTCCGTTTTGGCCTTCCTATAAGGAAGCTGTTGTGGTGCAGCGGAAGGTATCGAAGCGAGAAGCTGATGCGGTTGCGAAGTCTCAGGAGAGGGTGGCGCTGAAGGTAAGACGCGAGTTGAACGGGCTGGGCAAGAAGGTTGCTTCGAAGAAGAAGAACGCTGAGGGCGGCGTTAAGAGGAATCAGCGCAAGGCTGTTCCAGATGTGGCGATGCAGGCTTTGAACTTGGAATTCGGGTTGGAAGGGAGTCGGGCCAGGCCTGTGTTTCGCACTGCGTTGCGCAGGGTCAAGCAGCGAGCTAAGAACTTTGGCGGCGAACATCCTGCGCTCCGGGAGGCGCTGACGGATCCGAACTCGCAAAAGTGGAAGACTTGGCCGAAGAGGCACGATAAGATCTCTTCGTCGCGAGCGAACGAGTTCGCAGGGTTTCACAAGCGTCTAGGGTATTCATAGCCATGGTTTTGTCAGTAGACAACGATCGCACGGGCGACGTCTGGATCACGGACTTTGATCGTGGCGTTATCGAGACGCTTGGCGCAGTCGTGAATACCGCCGGAGATATTTACGTTATCAAGGATATCCCAGGGGTGTGCCCGCCTCCAGAGTATGAGGGTGTGCCTGTCTATTTTGCGTTCCCGGACGAGGTGATTGATCTGAAGATCATGCCGTCGTTCATTGTTCGGCGGGATGATACGTCGCCCGCGATGAGTCGCTGGCACCTGGGGAACCAGCAGTATCAAATTCCTGCACCCGGCGCAGGCGCGGTGACAATCACGAACCCCAGGACGGGGAATCTGATTGCGTCCGGCTTTGATTCGTACGAGGAGAAGGCTCAGGCCGTCCCGTTCGACATTCTGTACACGATCCAAATACGTGCTCGGTATCGTAACAATTTGAAGGTGGAAGCCATGAAGATGCTCCACTACACGCTGAAGAAGTACCCGCCGTACACGACGGTGTACCTCAGGGACAGCGAAGACCAGCTGCGCAGCTACACGGCGTTCATGGAGAGCCCCTCTCCGCAGGACACTCGTGGTGATGTCGCTGGACGCGAAACGAATTTCAACGTCTCCCTCCGGGTAGAGGCAGAGCTTGACCTGAACGATCCGGTCGCCCGCCAGGCCCTTACGAGCCTTCCGACGACGACTATCGAGATCTTTTAGCTCCCATCCCGCCACTCCCGTTCACTTGCGGTATCGCGCTGCATATGAGCGCAACGCCCAGAGTCTACCTCCAGTCATCATCATAGATGCCGTGCTAGTGTGATCAGCATCTTAGTCAGGTTTTTCGTCGGCGAAAAAAGAAGAAAAAGCCGATAAAAATCAACCTGATCCATAAGAGGCGGAGACTCCGCCTTCGTCAGGAGGGATGACATTGGCAGAGTATCTTTCGCCAGGCGTATTCATCGAAGAGGTCAACACCAGCGGCCAGCAGGTCGAGGCGGTGGGTACTTCTACGATGGCGATTGTCGGTTGGACCGAGAGGGGTGCATCCGATACGGCCACGATCGTCACGAGCAGTGACGACTTCTTCCGCAAGTTCGGCGAGTACACGAACGACAGCCGTGTACCCATCTCGATTCAAGCGTTCTTCGGCAACGGTGGCACTCGTGCATACGTTGTGCGCGTCGTCCCTACCGACGCGGTGGCTGGCGACTCGCTGATCGCGAACGCGGTGACCGGCGAGGTCATCGAGGAGGCCGACGGGTCGGACCCCTTCACGGCGAACGGGACGCTGGCGGAGGCGTCCGCGGAGACGCCGATCACGCCGGGGTCGGTCGTGGTGTCGTGGAAGAATAACCCGGCAGGCTCGATCTCTGCTGAGGACCCGACGTTCTCGCCCACGGAGGACCCGGACGACGTCGGTCCGTACGAGGCGACGCTCGCGAATACGACTCTTACCGACGACGTCATCACGATTGACTGGACCGAGTCGATCCAAGCCGTTGGCACATTGACGCTTACGGGCAACATCACGAACGGTGATCAGGTCGAGCTTGGCGGCAAGACCTACACGTTCCAAACGGTCCTGACGGATGTTGATGGCAACGTGTTGGTCGGCGGCACGGCTGAGGCGTCCATCGACAACCTTGTGGCGGCCATCAACCTCGCGGCTGGATCAGGGTCTACGTACGCTGCCGCGACGACGGCTCATCCGAACTCGGGTGCCGTGAAGTTGACGGCTTCGACGATGCGCGGCTACGCCCTTGCCGGCGGTACAGCAGGCAACGCTCTCACGACGACTGATCCGGTCGACACTGGCACTGCCATGTCATGGGGCGCTGGCGTCCTCTCGGGAGGCACCGACAATGACGCTGCTACGGCAACGCTTACGGGTGCTTCGACGGTGGGCGGCTCGGAGGCAGCGCGCATTTCTGCGGCCACGATCGATCGAGACACGGGCGAGCTGAGCATCACGTTCGTAGCCAAGACCATCGGCACGAACAACGGCCCCGACGCTGATTCGATCACCGTCGACTACGACTTCGGCGGCACAGCACAAACAGTCACCGACGACGGTGCAGGCGCCTTCTCGACCACCACCACTGGGTCGACGGTTATTACAGGGACGGTCGACTACGACACGGGTGCTATCAGCGTCACGTTCACCGGCGGCACTGACATCCCGTTCGACGGCAATGACGTGTCGGCGTCGTACGAGAGCCGCCTCTGGGAGCTGGCAGCGGCGAATGAAGGTGCCTGGTCGTCGAGGATGACGTTCAGGCTGACAGGTAACTCCGACTCGTTCATTTACGGGACGCAGGCTACCGCGAATGCCGGAACGTACGGCAGCTTTGACGTGACGGTTCTCCTGGAGAACACGTTCACGCTCGAAGACGAAGTCAAAGAGACCTACGAGGAACTGGTCTTCGGCGACACGACGGATGCCCTCTATTTCGCTGATGTCATCAATGACAACAGCGACTTCGTGACGGTGACGGACCTGGGCGCTCTCGCGCCACCGTCTTCGTTCTCCGGCGTCGATCGCACGGAGTCGATGGGGACCGGCGACTCTACGCCGACGCTTACGTTCACGGGTACCTTGACATGGGCAGCGCTTGTGAAGACGTCGCTCGTCATCACGTATACGCCCGTTGCTACAGGAACTCGTACATTGACGGCTGATTCGGCCGGCAATATTACGGGCACCGGCCTCGACACAACGAAGACGAACTCGATCAACTATACGACGGGTGCGTTTACGTTGAACTTCCTGAGCGGCTCGGACGCTCCGGCGGACACGACCGATATCTCGGGTGCGTACATCTCGATGCCGGCGACTTCGTCGGTCGACTACACGTTCTCGAACGGCGCGGATGGAACGCTGTCTGGGGCGACGTTCGATAGGACCGTGTTTAGCAGCCCGATTTTGTCTACGGACAAGCTCGGGATGTACGCGCTGGACCGAGTCGACGAGGTGATGCAGCTGATCATCCCCGACTTTGCGGGCGATACGGTGGTGATGGGAGACATGATCGATTACGCGGAGCTGCGTAAAGATCTGTTTCTGATCATGACGACGCCGGCAGGGTACAGCGCTTCGAGGGCGGTTGACTTCAAACGCATCGACTTCCCACGGCGCACCAAGTACGCAGCGTACTACTGGCCGTGGATTCGGGTAACCGACCCGACCAATGCCGCAAAGACGCTGACGGTGCCTCCTGTGGCGCACGTGGCAGGCATCTACGCGCGGACGGACTCGACCAGGAACGTGGGCAAGGCGCCAGGTGGCGTGGTCGATGGGGCCCTTCAGTTCCTCGTGGGCTTGGAGACGAACCCCGACAAGGGTGAGCGCGACACCGTGTACCCGGCACGCATCAACCCGCTGATCAATACACCGCAGACCGGGCTGGCCGTATGGGGCGTGCGTACGTCCTCTGTGACCAACGACGTGCTTCGGTATGTCAACGCGGTGCGCCTCTTCCAGTTCGTCGAAAAGTCGATTTTCAATTCGACGCAGGGATTCGTGTTCGAGTCGATCACGTCTAACCTGTACAGTCAGATCAAAACGACGGTCGACAGTTTCCTGCTCAACCTGTTCAATACGGGTCACTTTGCAGGGTCCACACCTGACCAGGCGTTCTTCGTGATTGTCGATTCAACGAACAACCCGGTCGAGGTAATCAACCAGGGCCAGGTCGTGGTCGACATTGGCATTGCGCCGAACCGCCCTGGGGAATTTATCAGATTCAGGTTCGCCCAAAAGACGCTGACAGCGTAGGCTCGCGCACCAGATCCTAGGTCTGTCAAATCAATAAGGTTGAAACAGGAGAAAGCCCATGTCTGTTAGCGTAGTGATCACGAATCTTTCCGCGTCGCCTGTCTCGCTGAGCGACCTGTACGTAACCCTTGGCGCAACAGGGTCGGCCACGGAGGCCGTGACGATTACTCGTAGCGTTTCCGAGCTGGACTCGATGAACGCGCTCAAGGAGCTTGTCAGCGCTGGCACTGTCAGTGTGGTCCCGACGCAGTCGGGGTCGAATGTGGACCTTTTGTCCGTGCCGCTTGAGCAGCATGGCGTTGAGGCCGCCCTCGACGTTGGGTCGATCGCCCTACTAACGGCCACCATTACGTTTGCGGAGCCATTTCCGGCAGGTGTTGTGCCTGTGGTGACGCTGTGCGTGGACAAGACCGACGGGCCCGATGCGCGCGGTGAAGTCTGGGTGCAGGACATCACCAATGCTGGGTTTGATTACTACTACGATGTGACGACGGCGGATGCCGGCGCCACGAACGACCTCAACTGGAAGGCTACCTACTAGCATTCGCGCTGATACTTCCAGCGTGATACGGTAGGATCCATCCATTACGTGAGGGGCATCTATGGCTCGACCGAAATCTACTGACTTCCTGCACAACTTTCGATTCCACGTTCTTGTGCAGGGCTTTGGCGAAGCTGGTGACACGCAGCTGAAGACGGGCGGCACCAAGCCAGACGCCGGCTTCAATTCGGTCAGCACGCCTGAGGCCCAGCACGACGCGGTGGAGTATCGCGAGGGGCACTACATCTATACCCAGAAGTACGTTGGTATTCCGACGATTTCGGATATCAGTCTGCAGCGCGGGGTCGCGCTTCAGGACGGCACCTTCTGGGCGTGGATGAAGGACGTCATCGAGGGCAACGCTGAGTATCGTGCGGACGTGAGCATCTATCACTTCCACCGTGACTCGAAGCCGAACACCTCGACGATCCCTGGCTCCCCGAATACGCAGCAGTCGATCATTGCTGGACCGGATGACCCTGGCCTTATCGAGTATCGATTGGGCCAGGCTTTTCCGATTCGTCACAAGGTGGCAAGCGACTTGGACGCGACAGCCAGCGAGGTGGCTATCCAGGACATTGACCTTGCCATCGAGCACTTCGACGTCATCGACCACGGCCCAGCGTGATACGTTGAGGCCGTGAGTCGAAAGCGGCTAGACGACTACCTCCAGAGTCATCTCTTCTGGGCGTTTGATGCGACCCAGAGCAATGGGATCCCCGTGTTTAACCCGCTCTTCGGGTTCTCTAGGATCACGTCGCCTGAGATTAATCTGGAGGTAGAGCAGTTCAAAGACGGGACGTTTCTGTATAACCGTTCCGTCGTGAAGGCTGGATCGGCGTCGTCCGTCATGTTTGAACGGGCGGCGTCTATGTTTGATTCGGACTTCTACGACTGGATCATTCTTGCGCTTCACGGCAACAAGGACTTTGAGGCCGCCGGAACGCTTGGCAAGATAGCTTCGTTCGGTGCGAATGCGCTAACAGGCGGTGGAAGGTCGAACCCGCGAAGAAGCCTGCTGATCATACAGTTCACTCGGATCAATATGAGTGATCCGAGCCCGGTCAACGCCGTGAACGGCGTAGCTGCTGCGGCTGCTATTGGTGGCATCCTAGGGTCGAGCGTCTCAGGCGCTCTCACAGGGGGCGGCTTGGCCGCCGCATTCATGTTCGGCCTGGGCCCCTTCGAGTTTGCGAAGAGGCTGCCCGGTAGAGCATGGCTGCTTCATGATTGCCTGCCGTTGCGATATAAGTCGGCGTCTGATTTTGATGCGAACTCGGGGCAGGTCTCTATGCAGGAGATCGAGGTACAGCCAGAATATATTGAGGAGTACAGTCTCGGGATCAAACCATAAGAGGTGACTGATGGGCCGGTCTAAGGATGAGCTGTTTCAGATTGCAATAGGTGCTCGGGCCAGCCTTGACGTGATTAAACTTGATGACATGTCCGTTCTGTTTGTTATCTCGGAACGAGAAGACATCCAGCGTCGGACCGTGGTTCAGATCAGCAAGGAAGACGCGATCAACCTCGTGAAGTTCATCGTAGGGATTGAGGAAAAGCAATGAGCAGCGAATGGAATACGCCGGATATTGAAGGCATGCTTGCGGCCCTTGCCCAGGGCACGCAGTCCTCGGATGAAGTGTGGAGCAATGGCGTTGAGCTGGCCGGGGGGCACCAAACGGGGCCAGGAGAGCACGTCGTGGGCGATATCCAATGGCTAACGCCGGACGATCTAGACTGGTTCAGATAGAGCCATATCGAACGTAATATCTCCAGGAGTCTTCACCTGGAGCTTGACATAGCTATCCAGCTAGAGGTATGGCTGGATAGCGTGGATCGAAAAGAGCCCAAGGTCATCGTCTTCGAGCCGCATCCGGGGCCGATGTCGGACGTGTCCGACCTGAGGGATTGGAAGACGAAGGTACTGGCCCGTGACGCGGGGCGCTGCGTCAACTGTGGGTCGGGAGAAAAGGTCGCGGCGTGTTTTGTGATCCCTCCTGAGGTGGGCGGCCACCTTCGGGTCAGCAATGGGGTCTCGATATGCCGGTCGTGCAGGCTTGCGGCTGATAGCACGCGCGTTCTGCCCCAGCGTATCGATAACAAGACGCCGATCAACTTTCTGATCAGCAGCACGTTGCATCGCAGCGTGCATCAGTACGTGCGCAATGGCTCGAAGTTCGGCAGCGTTTCTGCGCTGATGCGAGCGATGATCGCCAGTTTGATTACGCAGCCTGAGCAGTACGAGGACCTCACCTTGTGGCAGGACGAGGGGTCCGACGTCAAGGTGAACGGCTGGGTTGATGGGCAGCAATACGAGGTGTTCAAGGGCATGTGCCGTGCCCGCGGCATCAGCTACACGGACGCCCTCAAGGGGCTGCTGTTGGTAGCCGTGGAAGGGTACGACGTTGGCAAGCACTAGGATGAGGTTCTGATGAATCCTGAAGTAGAGAAATCGAAGCCATCCCTCGACGAGTTCGAGCTTCCGTGTGGCTACCTGGACCGTGACGGGAACCTTCACACGTCGGTGACCGTGAGGGAGTTGACAGGGGAGGAAGAGGAAATCCTTGCCACCCGCAACATGTCTCCGATCAAGAAGATCAATCGGATCTTAGCTCGCTGCACCGAGTCCATCGGTGCCGTCCAGGGAAGCCTCGTTGACACGGTTATCCCTGACTTGACTCAGGGCGACCGCGTGTTTTTGCTGATAGCAATCCGCCGGGCGAGCCTTGGCAACGACATGCCAGTGCTTACGAAATGCCCAGGCTGCGAGCGGGAGTCGAGGTTCATCTTCGACCTGTCCGAACTTGAGGTTAAGCCTATGCCAGACCCTCTCGTCCGCTTTTACGACCTGGAGCTGCCGAAGTCGGGGCAAAAGGTGCGGATGAAGGTGTTGACGGGGCGAGGCGAGGAAGCCATCAGCAAGGCGTCCAACAAGGGCGTGGACATCGTCTCAACGGCGATCTTCGTTCGCATCGACTCCCTCAATGACAAGCCAGCCACGATCAAAGACCTGAAGTCGCTCTCGCTGTCCGACCGAAACTTCCTAAGAGAGTCATGGGAAGATCACGAAGGCGGCGTCGACACAACCCTCGAAATCGAATGCCCTAGCTGCTCCCGCGAGTACGAGACGGAGTTGGATATTTCCCAGCAGGGTTTTTTCAACCCCTCGGCGACGTTAAAGAACTGGAAGACCAAATATTCTTTCTGATGGAGAGTTGGCGGGGGCTAACGTACGAATCGATCATGAAGATGCCTGCGACGCGTCGCATACGGATGATTATCAAGAAGAGCGACTTAGAGACAGAGCGGCGTCGCAACGAGGAACGGTCCCTCTCTCGCGCGAAGCGAGGAAGGTAGCACCTGCGCAAACGCTTGCGTGAGAAGGCAAAACGGGGGCATGGCGGATGCTATGCCCCCGTTTTTCATGGAGTGGAACCGATCTGGGATTTGCGATACTCTCAGCTCTACCTCACGCGGTAGGTAGGCTCAGGGTGATGGCAGCGACGATCGTCTGGCAAGAAAGTCGGGTAACGAGATGAACTTCCTCGGGCTAGGGCTCAACTTCAGCTCACAAGACAAAGGCCTGAAGGGGTCGATCACCGACATCACTGCCGGGATGACCAACATCACGAAGTCCATCGTGAGCGCCTCCGTTGCCTCAGCCAAGATGGTGCTCAAGCCACCGAATTTTGGCCCAGCGGTTGCGATGGCCCAGCACCTTGCCAGCGACGTCAAGGTTACTACCACATGGTTCGAAGCGTTCGGTGTACAGGTTGACAAGGTCACTAGCTCGACAATGGCCGGCCTGAACCTAACAGACAAGCAGCTCAAAGCGAACCAGCGAGAGGTGAGCCGAACAGCGTTCGCGATGAACATTGACATCGGGACTGTGACGGACTCGATGACTGCACTCGCTCAGTCCGGCGTCAAGGCGTCTGAGGTTGGCTTTAAATCCTTCCAGGAATTCCAGAAGGTCATGACAGTGACCGGGACGGACAGCAAGCAGTTCGCAGCAACGCTTGCTGGAATGGGCAATCAGCTGGAGTTCACAGGGGATGAGATAGGTAAGCTCCTCAAGCACCAGGCCGCGCTGGGGAAAAAGTTCAACCGTGGCCGCGAGTCGATTAGCAGCTTCTCCTCGTCGATGGAGCTGCTGCTCCAGCACGCCGCGAGATTCCCGGAGACGTTTACGAAAGCTGATGTTGTCAGCTTCGTTCAGGGCACTGAGATCGCAGCGGGCGCTTTGATGAAAATCGGCGCGACGGCGGATGAGGCAACGCAGACATCTCAGAAGTTGACGGAACAGCTGCTGAAGGGGCAGCAGGGTGTTGCCGACGTTCTGTCTGGCGTTTCAGACAACCTGGGTATTGACATGAAAACGTTGCTGACGCACTTCGGCGGCAGCACTGAGAAGGCTTTTGAGTTGCTGTCTAAGTCGCCTGATGAGTTCATTGGGAAAATTGGCGAGGTCACTGCCCAGGCGAGAAAGATGGGTGCGACTGACGCTCAGCTCGATATGTTCCGTTCTCAGATGGAGCAGACGTTTGGAACGGGCGTTCTCCGTGCCATCAATAACTACGATCAGCTGGGTGAGCATTTGGCGGATGGGCGCAAGGAGATCAAGCTCACGGGTGATGAGGTGACAGACCTGGCAAAGAAGCAGAAGGATGGTCGCACAGCTGCGGAGCGGTTCAACCTTATTCAAGATCGGATGGTCACTGATTGGAAGAGAATCAATGGCGTGATGTCCGATCAGGAGTTCCTGAAGTCGTACAAGCGGCAGACGGAAGATCTGACCAAGACGCTTACGAAGTGGGCTGGTAAGGGCGGCATCGTAGGCACTGCAACCAAAAAGCTCATTGAGTTTCGGACGTTTGGTATTGGCGGCGCACTGGGGGCCGGCAGCGAGATGGGGCTGATGCTGTCCGAGATGTTCAAGCAGTTTCAGCCGATCTTAGCTGTCCTTCCTGGCATCGCTGCGGCCTTTGCGGCGCTGGCAAGTCCCGTCGTGCTGGTAGCTGCGGCTATCGCTGGCATCACGTTTGCCATCAAGGACTTGTCGAGCGGCGGCGACAGTATCATTCGTCCGTTCCTTGACCGTCTGTCGACGGATGGGCCGATGCTGCTGGACAAGCTGTTTGGGTGGTTTGAGGAGTCGCTGACGAAGGTCGCGAATTTGATTGTGGAAGTCTGGTCTACGGTAGACTGGGCTGCGGTGGGCGACTACTTAGGGATGATGTTCACTAAGATCATGGATTGGCTTGCCAAGATGATCTTAAATCTCTTCAGCAAGATGCTCGATTTCGTCGCGTTCTTTCATTCGCTTGATTGGACCGCGATCGGCAAGGCCGTCGGGCGTGGCCTGGGCAAGGCTATTTCATGGGCGTTTGGCTTCGTCTATGACTTGGTCAAAATAGCCCTCGACCGACTCCCCGGGCTGGTTGTGTCTGGCATGCAGGCACTCGCGAAGTTTGTGTGGGGATTCGTTGGCGACCTGTATGCCGAGGTGGTCGACAAAGTGTCCGAGATGCTCGACTTCTTCGATAGCGACTCGGTGGGGGTCAAGGACGAGATTACGGCGGCGCGAGCTGCCGTGGCTCAGGGGAAGACGCCTGAGCAGGCGGAGAAGGAGAAGGCGGCGGCGCATTCGGCGGCGCAGCGCAGCGAGATGGAGAAGCTCAACGCGGAGGCGATGGAGCTGACGAAGAAGGGCGTGGACGACCAGGTGGACGTGATGATCAAGAGCGTGGAGGCTCGTGGCACCGACGTCGCTGGCATGACGGAATCGATTGCAGGGATTAACCCGCGCCATTTCAAGCGCAACGTGCGGGTCATCGAGAAGGAGTTCGTGGGTTTCATGGAGACCATGGAAGGCACCGCGAAGAACCTGGTGAATGCCACGAGCAAGTCGCTGGACAAGTTCTGGGAGACGTCTCAGAAGGGATGGCAAAACCAGACTGATCTGATCAGGCGGTGGGCAGCGGATGCCGGTGTGCACATTCAGAAATACTGGACGTCGTCGATCTTCGAGTCCGCGAAGGCGATGTACGAGATGCAAAAGATGGTCACAGCAATGTTCGACCACCTGAAGGTCCTGTCCAGCACGTTCAATATAATGGACATCCTTGCGTCCCCGGATCAGATCACACAGTGGGCAAACATGGTCGTGGCCGCACTCGCGAACGCCTTCCGGTCGGGTGCACACATGGATGCGATGTTCTCCGCGTCGTACCAGAGAGCCCTCCAGACGGCCGTTCAGATGCAGAACCAGGCCGGGCCTGCAACTCCAGGGGTGACGCCCAGTGCATCCCCTATCGTCCGTGACCCGGAGGCGCGCTCAGCGGCAGAGGCTCTCTCAGCGGCATTGAACACGCCGAGCTGGACGCAGGAGGGTATCATTGTGGACAACCTGAAGAAGCAGACGGAGCTTCTTCAGAAAGTGCACGTCGCGATAAGCGCTAACCGTACGACGCGTCCCGCGAAGACCATTAATGCCAATACGGGCGGGGTGGACTAAGTAGATGCCCGTCAATATACGAAGCTCGTCGCGACTGTCGTTCGGTAAGCTACTACTGATTGACGGGGTTGAGCATTGGGACACGCTCGTGCTACCTGATCAGTCGCCTAGATCTGACGACATTATCCATGTTGTGTCGTCGGCCGACAGGATTGATCTGATAGCCTACAGGTATTACCAAGATGCTTCCTTGTGGTGGATCATAGCTTGGGCGAACGACATGGAAGTTCTTCCGACAGACTTGAACGCGAATGATGAGATTCGGATCCCTTCCAAGTCGTATGTCGAGCAGGCGTTCCTGAACAGGAAGCGAAGGTAGCCGATGGCCCTCGATTTTTACGGAGTCAGGATCGAAGGGAGGATCCGTCAGTTTCCGCGAGGCAATCTTCCTGAGCGCACTGTAGAGCTTTGGGTGGAGCCGCAGGAGTCGCAGTTGACCGTGTTCAACACGGCGCTTGCTTTTCTGTCCCAGATTGATGTGACGCTGAAGCTGGGGGAGGTGGCTCAGATTGCCATGGTGCTGACACCTCCGTTTGAGGAGGGGTTGCAGCTGATCAATTCAGAGCTGATTCGGCAAGGGACGGGGCGTATCGAAGTCAACATGTCGTACACGACAGGGATTGACGACGGTCGCGGTCTTTCGAATTCGGTGCTGCCGTTTTCTGGATTCCTTCAAAAGCCAGACGTGCAGGTTGGTCAGGACATCGTGATCACCCTCATAGGCCTTGGCGCTGGGTATGCGTTGACCAACGCGGCCGGGACGGATTCCGAGCATTTTGGCCCGGACAAGTCCGTCGCTGACGTTGTGCAGGATATATTTTCTAAATACCGGATCGACAATGGGGATAGCTTCACGTTGGATACGTCGAAGCTGTACTCTCGCATCAAGCCGCAAAGGTCAGGGCCCGACGGAGAGTACAATGTCATGGATCCGAAGAAGGGGGACCCGTTCTTCAGAAGGCCGCCCGTCATACAGGGGCAGCTGCTGAAGGAGGGGGAGAAGAAAAAGAGGGGCGCGGACGACTTTGGCGTGACGCTTATACGCGGCCCGCGCAATGATTGGTGGCTGGTCCGGGAGCTTCTCGACGACTATGGATACGACATGGTCTTGGAGGCGAACAAAGTCTTCATCGTCGACAAGACGGAGTGGCTGGCGGATGCCTTTACGAGAGACCCGGCTAACAGGAAGAAGTTTCTTATCCGTGGGAATACTGATCCGACAAGGAACATGTATCCGGCGTTGACGTATTCGTCGCCCACAGATGGGGCATGGGTTGGCCCTGGGCTGGGAAGAGTGGTCGGCAAGGACTACGACGACAGCAAGAAGGAAGACAGCGAGGTTGTCGCCGACCCTGAGAACCCAGGAGAGGCTCCGACTCTCTCGAAGGAACAGTCGTATTACGATCCCGACAACAAGGATGCCGGGATTGCTGGGCCGCAAGACGCGGCAAAAAACCTTCCGGGAGATCCAAACGACCCTGCGTATGTGCGGAAGATGCGGGCGGAGTGGAAGCAGTCACTCATGGATCATGGCATCAAGTGCCAGGTCGAATCGATCGGAGTGCCAAACCTAAAGCCAGGCGACGTCGTGGATATCACTGGGTTCGAGCCATACGGAGAGAATCCGGCGGACGAGAAGTACCTGTTCAATGGTCCCTATGGCGTGTTCGAGGTGAGGCATAGCGTTGGCATAGGCGGATGGACTACGTCGTTCACAGGGGTTATGAACGTGTGGCCGTCTGAGATGGGGCAGGCAACGCAGGGCGCTGCGGCGGGCGTGTCGGAGCAGCAGCCGATCCCCGAAGCGGATGCGGTGTCAGGGGCAGGGTCCGCAACCGAGACAGTGTCCCCCGTCCAGGAGGAAGCCGCGCCTGGCGCTGATGAACAGGCTGTGTTGGATCAAAGGCGCGGACGGTAACGGCTATGCCTCTTAAGTATGGACGTAGTGGGCTCGATATTTTCCTGGAAAAATTCCAGCGCTGGGGTGCTGAGTATTATCGGAGGTATTACGGCCCGTACAAGGCAAAGGTTGTCTCGAATCGAGACCCTGATGGCCGAGGCAGGATCATCGTCGAATGCCGAAGGGCGCGACTGCCTCCTGGCAATGCAAGCTGGGTTTTGCCCATGATGCATGGCGCTGGTAACGGGCATGGGGTGTTCTGGCCTCCAGAGCAGGGCGACTTCGTTTGGATATTCTTTGAGAACGGTGATCCGACGAACCCGGCGACGTACATGGGCGGCTGGTATGCCCTCGACGAGGTTAGCTCAGAGCATGACCCAGAAGAGGACGGGTCGCCTAAGAAGCGCGGATTCAAAACGCCAGGCGGCCACTCGATCACACTTTCCGACGTGGACGGAGCGGAAAGAGTCACAATTCGGCACAAAGATGGTGCGATCGTCGAGTGGACGTCGGACGGCAAGGTCCAGATGGGCACAGAGGGCGGTTCGTTCGAGCCGATGATGAAGGGCACAACGGTCAAGCAGTGGCTGGAGACGCACACGCATCCCCATCCATGGGGGCCTACGTCTCCTCCGTTGCAGCCATTCCCCGTGAATGGCTTGTCAGATGACACGGAGACGAGCTAGTGCCGCTGCAGCTCCCTGCGCTTCGTGCACGGCTGGACAAGGTGTTCAACGAGCAACTCGAAAGCCAGCAGAAGATCGCTCAGAAGATCGCTCAGGCGTACCAGGAGTATGCTCAGGCAGCGATTGCCCCGCCTGGGGCCACACTTGTTTTCAAGGGCTCCGAAGCGAAGCTTGTGGAGTTAGCTCTGCTTACGGTCATGAAGGGCCGCCTGCTGCCTCCAGACGCCGCGCAGCTTGTCGGGAACGCCGTGATGGCGTTCTGGCTGGTGCCGCCGGTGCTTACGTCTGCAGGAGGAGCGGTGACGCTGGTAGTGCCTACGGCAGGAGTCGCGAGGTTGCAGGCAGTCAAGGCGAATACAATTTCTCAGGCCGCGCTCGCGCTTGCGCAAGCGTTTGACCTGATGACCCGGACCGTGTTTGTTACCAACACGCCTCCCGTTCCCTCGGGGCCGATCTTCTGATGGCCGGATCACGTATACGAAGCATTGCGTTCCCTTTCCGCAAGGGCACCTTGGCGTTTCCGAAGCAGTCGGAGAACGCTGAGGCCATTCGTGGGTCGGTGATTCAGATCATCACAACCAACAAGGGCGAGCGCGTGATGCGTCCAGACTTTGGATGCAATGCTTTCTCGTTCGTCTTTGAGCCGAACTCTGAAGACTTTCGGGGTGACGTGGAGCGAGAAGTGAGGCGATCCCTTGCTCGATGGGAGCGCCGTATCCGCGTTGACTCGGTCACGGTTGCACCGGAGAACAATGTGACGGAGCCAGGGCAGATTATCATCTCTATATCCTATACGATCGTCACGACTGGCGAGGTCGACTCAACGACCATTGCGGGGGGTGTCTGATGGCCTCGACGATTACGCGGGTTCGGTACGCAGGACTTGACTTCAATACACACGAAGACGAGCTGCTTGCTCGGCTTCAGGTCAAGTTCGCGTCCGTCTACAACGATTTTGCGGCATCGTCGCTGGGCATCATGCTCGTCGACATCTTTTCGTTCGGGCTTGACACGCTTTCGTTCTATTTAGATCGCCGTGCTACGGACAACTTCCTTACGACGTCCAGGACGCTATCGTCCGCGGCCCGCGCAGCCCGTCAGCTTGGGTATAAACCAGGTACGGCGAGCGCATCGAGCGTGGACATGGAAGTGAGTCTTGGTGAGGCGTACTCCTTCACTGTGACGCTTCCGGCTGGGTTTCAATTCTTGGGCCCCAACGGGCTGATCTTCGAGGCCCAAGAATCTGCGACGTGGCTTGCAGGAGACACGTCAACAAAAACCGTGCTTGCATCTGAGGGGCAAACGTTGACGGCCGTATTCTTCTCCAACGGAGAGGCAAATCAATCGTTCGACGTCAGCAACGTGCCCGCTTCTAAGTTTATCGTCGGCCCGGGGACGGAGAATGTCTCCCAGGTGACAGTGACGGTTGGCGGCGATGCCTGGGAGGAGAACGAGTTTCTTCAGTTCGGCGCCACGAACCAATTCGAGATGGGCTACAGCGATAGCCCCCCGACGGTTTCGTTTGGCGATGGCATTGCGGGCAACATCCCCGAGAGCGGCACAGAGATCTCGGTAACCTACTTTGCGTCGTCCGGCGTATTGGGTACGGCTACGGCGGGGACAATCACATCGGCTGTTAGCCAGCTAGTCGTCGGCTTTGATGTGATTGACCTTGTGATCAACAATCCACAGGGCGCAAGCGGTGGCGCTGATCCAGAGACAATCAACAGCATCAAGGCGAACGCTCCAGGGTTCTTCCGCAGCCGCGGCGTGAACGTCACCTTGGACGACTACAAGGCGAGGGCCCAGTCGTTTGTAGACCCCGTCCTTGGGTCTATCGCGGTGGCGCGAGCTATCAACGTTCGTGGTTCGTCCGACGATGCGTTTTTGAATTCGAACATCGCAACGATACAGGCGTTGTCGAGCAGCTTCGTGACGGCGTCGGATGCCGGGGTTGCGGGGGTTGAAGTAGCCCTTGATTCGATCGACGCCTCGGTTGCCGCAGCCATCGTCGACGACACGGCCCTCGCGACAGACCTAGTCACGATTGCCGACGAGGAAGTGACTGTTCGCGCGTCGAGCGAAGATATCCGCACGGCCGCCAACATCATTTCGGTCAACTCTACAGGGGTTTCGTCGTCGCTGTCGTCGCTGACTTCGGTAGTCAGCGGCTATCCGGTTGCGGGGACGACTCAGATCACGTCAGCGGACTTGAATACACTGCTGAATGCGATCAATAGAGCCACGGCACAAAACAACGAGATATCGACGCAGGCCGCGACAATATCTTCTGAGGTGACTACGATCACGTCATCGCTTGATGAGATCGACGCGAACGCGGACTCTGCGGAGACGCGTCGCGCCGGCATACGCGTGGACATCGACTCGATCTCGGCGAACAGCACCATCGCGAGAACTGCTGTAGTTACGCTTGGTTCCGACATTTCGAGCATCGACAACAGTATCAGCACAAATCTGTCGGAAATCGACGAGCACGTGGACGGATTCCTGTCTTCGGAGTGTCAGGCGAACCTGATCGAGGTGCCGGTGTTGGCGTTGGACTCTGAGGGGTTCTATGTTGTGCCGTCCAACGGCTTGCAGAGGAGCTTGCAACGCTACTTGGACGCAGCGAAGGAAGTGACGCAGGTTGTTCGTGTCGTGGGTGCATCCAACCTGCTGGTGGCGGCTGATATTACCGTCACGGTAGGCGTTCTTACGGGATACAACGAGGCGTCGCTCCGGTCTCAGGTAGAGGCGGAGATCCTAGGAGTGCTCCGGGGGCGCAGGTTCGATGCGGACCTACGGCTATCTGATCTGTATGCGCCCATCGCGCCGGAGCCGGACCGGATTACCATCGAAGGTGTTGAGTGGGTCATCATCAAAATCGTTGGCCCGTCCGACAGGATTGATTCCGACGGCAACCTTCCGGTCAGCCAGTACGAGGTCGTCACACGTGGAACGATCACCGTCACGTCGACTGTCGTAACCGAATCGAACTTCAACTAGGGGACGGCCCGTGAGTATTTCAAGCACTAGCTCGAACATCTCGAAGAGTTCGAATACGATCGAGTTGTTCAAGGGGGAGAGCAAAGACCTAGTGGTCACGGTGACTCAGCTCTCTGAAGCGGCCAGCGACAATGAGTGTGTTGACGTTTATGACCCTGTTGACCTAACGGGGGCAACAGTATTTTTTACGGTAAGGAAGAGCGTCAAGGAAGCGCTGTCCATTCTTGAGAAGGATTCCACGAACGCCCTTGAGATAGAGGTGTCGTCTCCTGCGACGACGGGAGTGGCGACGATCTACATCACGTCTGGGGACACCGTGGGACTCGACGCAGGCACATATGTTTTTGATATCTGGGTTGAGCTGTCAAGCGGCAAGAGATCTCCCGTCATTGAGATTTCCGAATTTATTGTGAGAGATGCTGTCAAGAGGTGGTAGGCGAAGGCTTGCGGTAGATAGTCATGACTGATCGTGAATTATACGAAGCTGTGGCGACAGCGATTCGCAAGGGTCATCCTTCGATGGAGGTGCGCTACAAAAACGAATCATGGTTTATGCAGTTGCTAGGGCTATTGGTATACCCGTTCAATCAGGGGTACATGGACAGGCTTACGACGACCATTGGTTCGACGGTGTACTTTCCTGCGCTGTATATTGTGCGGGAAGACTTTGAGCGGTACGCGCGGATTTTGGCTCACGAAGGCGTCCACATCTTCGACAGAGAGCAGGAAGGATTTAGGTTCTTCATCAAGTACCTGATGCCTCAGGCTCTGTTCGTGCCGTTGATGGCAGCCTTTTTTGTATTGGGCGGATGGCTCGCGGGGTTGGTGCTCATAGGGGGGCTGATTACGTCCTACGGCGCCTTGCTCGCAGCAAGTATGGGGCTGGAGACAGTGAAGGCTCGGCTTGGCGTGTTCTACAGCCTGGCTGGGCTTACGATGCTTGGGTTCTTCGGGGCTGCCGTGACCACTACTGGGTGGTTGACCGCGCTGCCCGTGATGGCGCTCATGGCGTTAGCCCCGTGGCCTGCGAGATGGCGGGCGGAATACGAGTATCGCGGATACGCGATGGGGATTGCCATCTCTTGCTGGAAGTATGGAACCTATTCTGATGATATGATCGCAAGGCGTGTGCAGACGTTCGCCGGGTTCGAGTATTATCGGATGGATCCGAACAAGAAAGCGGTACGCGTTCGGCTAGAGCAGATCCGTGAGATTTGCAAGACTGGCGCGATTCTGAAGGGTGCTACGGCGCAGCCGTATCGACGAATTTACGATGTGTATCGCAACGCGGGCCGCGTGATGCCTGGGGTCAACTATGCCTAATACGACGAAGATGCTCTGGCCGTTTCCGGCCGAGGACCAGGATCCGTGGTACGAGACGTTTGCGTCGATGGTGTCCGCTATGGACGCCTCTGCGTATGCCGCTCGTGAAGATCGGCAGTTGTTGTTGGGCGGCGGCGGGATTATCTCGTTTGATGCGTCGTCTGGACTGTTGACATGGTCGGCTGACTTCGAGATTTTTTCGACGATCTCAGGTTTCCTACTGTCGATTCCGGCAGGGTCGGTAACGCTGGCCGACGGGCAGATGGCGTACACGGTCGTGACGCGGTCGCCTACGCAAGACCTTACGCTCGGGTTTACGGTTGCGGATACGGCTCCTAGCACGGACGGGGCGCTCGTATTTGTGTTTCGCCGCGGGTCGGCGGTCTACTGGCGCAACGGAGCGAAGATTGACGATGGCATCCCTGGCGACATCTTTGCCGGGAGCGCTGGCGGAACGGACGCGAATGCGATCCATGTCAACGCAGGCGGCGAGATCAACGGCTTAACCGCCAAGGGCACGCCCGTTGCGGCAGACATTGTGGTCATTGAGGACAGCGCCGACTCTTTTAGCAAGAAGAAAATCACGCTCACCGACCTTCTCGGCGGCGGAGGCACACTGGATGATGCTTACGGCGCAGCGGGTGCGGGAAGGACGATCGACGTCGACGGGCCTGGGGTTCTTTTTAACAACTCCAATGACAACGCGAACGACGTTTTCTTTGTAACGAAGTCTCCGCCATCAGGGGTGAGGGCAGGCGACGGCATATCAGTTTTTTTGGATACGGATGCTACAGGTGATAGCATCTATATTGCGCATGACGGGACGGGCGGTTATGCGATTGACATCGATCAGTCGGCAGCCGCGGGCGGCGGCATCCTGGTCTTGGTTGCGGGCGGATCGAATCCCGGGATTACTGTAGATAATACTGCGGGGAGTGGAGCTTCCGCTGTTTTTGATGGTGGAGCCGGCGTGCAGCTATCTCCCGTTTTGCACCTCACGTCGGAGGCGGCTGCCGTCCCCGGGGGAGTGCCTGCGGCAGGAGAAGGCAAGCTTTGGGTCAGGAATGATATTCCGAACGTTTTGGTGTTTACGGACGACGCCGGGTCGGACACGGTCCTTGGTGCTGGCGGTGGCGGAAATACGCTTGATGGGGCGTATGACCAGGGTGGGGCAGGTGTTGGTCGTGCGATTACAGCGGATTCTGGCGCTGTCACGGTCACAAGTTCTGCGGCGGACACAAACAACGTCGTCGAGGTAACAAAAAGTCCTGCCGGGGCACAGGCTGGTATTGGCGTTCTCGTGACAATGGGTGCGAACACGACGGGTGCAGGCCTGAGCGTGGCGCAGTCTGGGACGGGCGCTGCAGCTATTTTGGCAGGCGGGTCAGGTGTACAGCTATCTCCCGTTATTCACATTACGTCGGAGGCATCTGCTGTCCCCGGAGGGGCCCCATCTGCAGGCCAGGGCAAGCTATGGGTTAGGGATGATATTCCGAACGTCCTGGTGTTTACGGACGACGCCGGGTCGGACACGGTCCTTGGTGCTGGCGGTGGCGGAAATACGCTTGATGGGGCGTATGACCAAGGTGGGGCAGGTGTTGGTCGTGCGATTACAGCGGACGCTGGCGCTGTTACTGTCACGAACTCTGCGGCGGACACAAACAACGTCGTCGAGGTAACAAAAAGTCCTGCTGGGTCGCAGGCTGGTATTGGCGTTCTTGTGACAATGGGTGCGAATACGACAGGCGCAGGCCTGAGCGTGGCGCAGTCTGGGACGGGCGCAGCCGCCATTTTGGCAGGTGGCGCGGGCGTGCAGGTAAGCCCTGTCGTTCATTTTACGAGCGAGGCGGCGTCGGTCCCTGGAGGGTCGCCCTCGGCAGGGCAGGGCAAGCTATGGGTGCGCAGTGATGCGCCGAACGTTGTGGTGTACACCGATGACACGGGTGTGGACACTGTTCTTGGCTCGGGTGTCGCTGAGGCCTTGGCGACGACGGGGGCCGATGTCGATGTGGCGGCGGCTGCTCCGCCTGAGGTTGGGCAGGTGCTCAAGGCGACGAGTGCCACGACGGCGACGTGGCAGAGTCCTCAGGCTCTCTCTTCGGCGCAGGGCGACTACATGCTAGCCCAGCTTGCCGCAGATCAAAGCGCAGGGCTTTTGGTCGGGGATCCAGTCCGCTTCGCTTCGGTATTCAATTCCCGCGGGAGCATCGCTCTCGACGCGGGGACGTACCAGTTCACTCTCAAAGTGGGACGGACATACTTCCTGAATGCCTATGTTCGCAGGGTGGGCACCCGCATTAACTTTGCCTGGTATGACGTTACCAACGGCGCGCCCCTTGGCTCCGACGGAGAGGGCTCAAGCTCTGCCAGCAATAGCAACGCCGTCGCAACCGTCACCCCCACGACAGACATTCTTGTAGAGGTGCAGATCACCGACGTCAGCGCCGTCACGAGCCTTGACGCTGAGGTGACCGCCGGATACCCGTCCACCTACGCGAGCATTATCGAGATCGGCGCCGTCCAGGCCAACGTCATCGGCGGCCTGGAGTTCGTGGATGAGATTGTCGTCGCATCTCCGGGGCAAGATTTCTCGTTTGGTGCGGCGGGGGACGGCCTCTTCCAAAGGGCTCTCGACGGTGACGTCGATGACGAGTACGTCATCATCGGCGATGTCGTGAAGGGGACAGACACCCTCCAGGATATATCGATCGAGCCCAACGCGCTAACGACGAACCAGCTCTCAACCCGGTATCGATTCATCGACGCATCTTCGACGATAAACATCTCTCAGGATGCCTACCTCACCGCCGCAAACACGGGCACATCCTTCGGCATCGGCACGGTGATTCACTTTGAGGCTACGCTCCGCGCCAAGACAGGGCAGGGGCGGGGCTTCTTTTCATCCTTTGGGGCCGACGATGGGACCAACACCCTCGCTGGTCACTCAGGTGGCAGCTGGGATGAGTCGGCCACCGTCATCACGTCACTTGGCATCCACTCAGAGGATGCAGGCGGCATCGATGCTGGGTCACGCTTTTGCCTGTACCGCCGCACCCGCAACAACGTCCGCGCCGACAGCGCGAACACCGCGCGGGAAGTTCGCCGCATCTCGGTGGCCGATGGCGATGCAGGCCCGACCGCCTACAACCTGTCGCAGACGGCCTTCGGTGGATCGGTCGTTGGTATCTCTCTGCTCACCGATGCAGCGGTCACCGCTGGAACCCTGACCGCTGAGGTGAAGGTCGGTGGCGTGTCCATGGGCTCGCTCGCCCTCAGCACCACCTACCCCACCGGCCGGCGAGCGACCTATGCGATCGGCCTGAACACCTTTGGTGGCAACGAAGCCATCACGGTGGAGATCACCACGGCAGGCAGCTTCGTCGCAGGCGGGCCGACTGAAGTCGCCGTCGCCGTCGAGCTGCAAAACGCCGCACTCTTCCAGGGGCCGGCGGGCGGCAAGCAGCACATCAAGACCTATCGGATTGAGAACACAACTCCTACCACGGTTACGTTTAGCGACCTCGATGGAGACGTTGACGAAATCTATGTCCTTGAGTGGGATATCATCACGGCCGCCGGCACCGTGGCCACGCTGCAGCCTAATGCGCTGGCCACCAACCAGGGGAGCGTGCGTCTCGCGGGTGGCACCGAGACGGACTATGCGACGCTCAGCATTCTCAACACGTCCGCTGAGCGCGCCTCTGGATCGGTTCAGTTCCGTGCACGGACCACCCGCAGAAGAACGTACATTTCAACGGCGATGATTGCATCCTCGCCGTATGCGGCGGCAAACGTCACTGCCCAGTTTTACACGGGTATCTGGAATGAAACGTCGACAAATATCACCTCGCTCGTGATCGACTCAACGAACGCTCTCCTCGCCGGATCCGAGTTCCGCCTGTATCGCCTGACTGAAACCGCAGGCGCGGTCGAAGAGCTGTAATTTCTGAGCTTACTGGAACATGGCCTCGCGAACATTCATACGCCAGGACAAACAGGTCCGCCCAAGCGAGGCGTACGACGACACAGTACCGCATGGCGTCGCTCTTGAGACTGACGCTGAGAACCTGCAAGATGATGTAAACGCTCTTCGATCTCAAATCCGACGCATCCTCGGAGAGGACAACTGGTACGACGCACCTGTTGTGTCGCTTGCTGATGTGGCCGACGGAGGCGGTTCGGGCTCGGGGTTTCTGTATACGAACATCGTTCCATCTGGTGACATCGATGATGCGAACGACACATTCATTGCGCCGACGTATTTTGAGAGCGACTTGGCTGGGGTAATGGGCCCACAGGTTTACGTTAACGGGATCCGTCAGCAACTAAGTGTGCATTTTTCTGTCGCAGAGAGCGGCGGCCCTGGCTCTGGATACGATACTATAATTTTCGCCGGGGATTGTATACCAGAGGTGGGCGATATCGTCACCATGGACTATGTTTTGGCGGTTTAGCGCTTATGACTCTTAAAATCAGCCAGGGCCAGATCAAGAAAAGCCGAGTATACGACGATACAATACCGTCGGGAGATGCTGATCTTGAGGTAGCCTCGGCGTCTGCCCTGGATGATCTTAACGGTCTTCGCTCGCAGATTCAAAGAGTCATCGGGGAGGGCAATTGGTGGCGAGACGCACCTATTTCACTGCGTGCAGTAGCGGCCTATCTGGGAGGGTTTCGGAAGAATCAATCCGTAACTCCGCCGACCGACGGGGCCGAGGTCATATTTTTCACCCCGGAAACGTTCCTGTATTCGGCTGCCGTCGATCAGAGCTTTTTAAATCCGTCCGTCTATCTCAACGGCCATCGCCTTGAAGAGGTTAGCGATTATATACTCAACGAGTCTGGAGGAGTTGGGGCTGGATTTGATTCGATCGATTTCACGCCGGGAGGCGCGCCCAGGACGGGCGATGTCATTGCTGTTGATTATTTCATTTCGACTGGGACGATACCGCCACCCGCGGGCGGCATCGGGGTCTACGACGAATCCGTCCTCGTTGCTGTTCGGCCTGCGATCAACTTCATTGGCTCAGCCATCCAGGCAGTCGATAACATTGGCGCCAACAGGGTAGATATTACGGTGCAGATCACACAAGACGACATACTCCCCGCCTTTGTGCCGTCGATTGTAATGTCGCCTGGCGGCCCTTTGGAGATTGGCGAGACGGTTACCAACCCTGCGTTTACTATCACTGCGTCCGGTGGCGTTATCGCGACCTATAGTGTGACGGATTCAGATGCCAACGGGCCCACTGCAGGCATTGGGCCTGCAGTGGCAGGCATCACTCATCCATTCGCGTTTGTGAAGAGCGCCAACGGTGCCACGGTTTCATTTACTGCTGAGGTGGTAAGCGATGCCGGCGTTACCAAGTACCCTGTGGACTCGCTTGTGTGGAGGCCTCGGGTTTACTATGGCGACGCAGCGCCCGGGACCATCGACGAGGCCTTTGTGGAGAATCTTGGAGGCAGCGGGCTCGCCTCTAGCAGGACCCGGACGATCGCGTTCAGCAGTGGAAGTGGCGAGAAGAGCTACTACGCGTTCCCGACGGCATATGGCGGTGGTACGCCAACTTTTAAGGATGCCGACACGGGATTCGACGCAGGCTTTTCGCAGGCGGTAGCGAGCGTTTCTATTACCAACAGTTTTGGCGTCTCGCAGACCTACGAGGTCTGGGCTAGCGATACGGCTGCCTTGGGCTCTTATTCGGTAAATGTGACCTGATGACGATTCCCATCAATGCCAAGTTCGCACGCCGCAACGCAGCGGACACGCCGCTTCTCGACAACACGGATGTCCTCGGCGGATGGATGACTGTGGCCGACAATGCCGAGCGGGATGCCATTATCGGATCGGTGCGTGTTGAAGGGCTGCATGTGTGGTCGGCCAACGCGGCGACTTTGTACCGACTCGATGCCGATCTTATCACGTGGACCGAGGTAGATCTGGGCAGCGAGACTGCATCCAATGTGCAGACAGAGGATGGCGGAGCGCAGGAGATCATTATTTATGCAAGCGCGGGCGGTAGCGACACGACAGGGGACGGCACGGTCGGCAACCCCTATGCCACAATCTCCCGTGCGTATGCCGATGTTCCCATTTTCATTTCTAATGCGTTCTATGTGATCAGGTGCACGGGTGTGACGGAATCGCGCACGACACCTATCGTCCTGAGGCCACATATTGGAACTGGCGGGTCGAAGTTTACGATCTCACCTACTGATCCGCTAACGTTCACTCGTCGCAACGTGACCTTTGAGGCGGTGTCTACGATCGTAGACACGATCTCTGGGGGCGAGCTTACGGGCCAGGTCGCGGCGCCTACGACGGGCCTGCGCACCTTGCAGACGACGAAGAATTATACGCTCGATGAGCACAAGGGTCGCTTCCTCATTACTGACAACGCTTCGGGTAGCCCGTACGGCGCCATCGTTGGTAATTCGGCTGGTCCCAACAGCGAGATATACGTCGCGCGTAACAGCGCGTTCACGGCACCGCTGAACATTGTCGAGCCGGGCGCGGAGATTATTAACGCACTTGGCGGCGCAGGGTTCACTGACACGGCCGCGATTGATATATCGCAGGGCTTTTTCTCGTTCGGAGCGACAGGAATTCGCTTTACGTCTACTTCGACTAGCAGCTTTGCTTGCGCCGTTGTGATGCGCGGGATGCAGCAGAGCCCTGGTTTTGTCGCGTGTCAGATCGACGGTATCCAGATGGAAGATAGCACGGCTGCGGGGAATCTTTCGGCGTGCTCTGTGGGGCGAAGATTTCAGACTGTAGGCGGGTCTCTTGGCTGCACGTATTCGTTGCTATGGCGCGACCCTGCGTCGGCATCTGTTACCATGTTTTTGCAGGCACGTATGACGGGCATGCAACGGGACGCTCCTCAGATATTTTCAACCGTCATGGACACTCCATCCTCGACGTTTGGGGCGACCGGCAGTGAGCAATACAACCGCTACTCTATGCTGATGCAGAACTCATTGATTAGATCTGCAGCCGCCAACGGGGTTAAGGTTTCTGTTGGGGGGTTGTTACGCATGGTGAGTTGCGAGATCAGCAGCTCAGGGAGCGACGCTGTCTTGGTGGACGGGGGGTTCGCTGAGCTTTCTGGGGTTATTGGCTCGGGTAACACGGGCGTTGGAGTGCTTGTGCAAAATAATGGCCGTGTCAGACGGATCAGTAGCACACTTGTAACGGGGTCCGGCGGTGACTACCAGGTTGGTGGAAACACGGTTGGCACGTGGGGCACGTTCTCGGGCAACGAGAACGACTTGGCGTCTGGCAGTCCTCAGTTTGCGCGTATGCATGCTTAGGCGGCAAGCTGCTTACTTGTGACTACAGTGAACTCAGTCACCGATCGGTGATAGCGTTGTTTTCAACTGTAGCCGTATAAGGAAAGGCATAACATGGCATTCGTAACGCTGAGCAGGCAGGAGACGCAGATCCGAAACTCGGATCTGTATGATGACACCATCGCGCCAGCCGAGGCCGCATTCGAGACCAATCCGATCAACATTGAGCAGGATTTAAACAACCTGCGGTCGTTGGGGCACTCGCTCCTTAGTAACCAGGCTGGAAATTGGTGGGATGGGCTGGTCACCCCATCGGCCCTGGATACTGGGTCGGCTCGTGGCGTCAATGATCTTAACACGGACCTCCATGCCGTGGAGCGGAAGCGCGTCCTTCGTGATGTCTTTAGCTTGGTTGATATTTCTGTCGACGATGACGTCTCAGCGACCGGCACGCTCACTCTCACGGGTAACGCGGCCAATGATGAAACGGTGACTACGGGGACGGACGTCTATACGTTCAAGACGGCGCTGACGCCCACAGCGGGCGAAGTGCTCATTGGTGCCACCGCCTCCGACTCGCTTGATAATCTGATTGCCGCTATCAACCTTGATGCTGGTGCGGGCACGCTTTATGCGGCCGGCACGGTTGCGAACAGCTTTGTGTCGGCTGCAGCAGGCGTCGGCGACACGATGGACTTGACTGCGCTTGTACCTGGTACTGCAGCCAACTCTACCGCCACGACGGAAACGCTCACCAACGGATCGTTTGGTAATGCTACTCTCTTGGGTGGCGTGGATGCCAAGAACTACGTCATCCTTGGGGCCGGTGAGTTGCCGACCAATACGACAGCCGCGGTAGGCGCGGTTACAACGCTGGGTACCCTGGTGGCAGCGCATGGGGGCACCTTTGGTACTCACGCGCTGTCGGAGATCACGGGTGGTAACGCTATCAGTCCGCTCAACCTGATGAGCGTCGTCGATGGGTCGACTCGTGACCCGATTCTGTCGAGCAATCGGGTCATATGGGGGCTGCTTCAGGGCGAATCGGGTGTAACGGATGGCGTCACGATCACTGATACGACGGCTACACGCGTGCAGATTTCGTTTGTTCGTGTCAATGCGACCGGCGATGATTTGGAGGCGGTTCCTGCGGCCGACGTTGGTGGGGCTATAGTCAACTATTCGACCCGTGAGCGTGTTCCGCTTGAAAGCCTCACCGAGTATGACTTTCTTCGAGGGGCAGTCGTGGACGTTCCCCCGTCTGGAGCCACGGTTGATCTGCAGACGACTCTCAATAACCAGGGCGCGACACCGGTCGATGTAACGACCAATATTACCATCGACCTGGAAGGCCCAGGCCTTGAGTGGTGCTGGCGTGATGACCTGGAAGCTAATCTGCTGTGCATTGTTGAGGGTAGCGCGGGCGGCAATAGCACGATTGAGGTTGGAACTGACGTAGACGTATTCGAAGTCAATGCGATTGTTAGCGATTTTAACAATGGTGCGAGCTTTGATACTGGGGCTGCCGGCACGACGATCAATGTTGGCGTCACTGCTAATCAGATCGATTCTGGAGGAGCCCTTTCGGTACTCTCTGGAGGCGGCGCTGATTTGAATCTGGCTGCCGCACTCGAACTCAACCTTACGGACAGCTATCGGGCCGGGTCGACGTGGTCTCTGGTCGACGGCATTCAGCTTGCTGCGTCTTCGGGGGAGTGGGACGCCTTCGAGGCAGCCTACGGCGGCGAGGTGTCGCTCCTCAGCGCGCTGACTACCGCGGCGACATCGATCCAGCGGACGAAAGTATATTCGACCGTGACAGCAAACGTGGCAGCAGACGTGGACATTTCCGGTCCATCGGACGACAATAACCTCGATACAGATCTGGGAGATCTGTCGTCGGGTACATTCGTCGACGACTATGATATTTACCTTAATGGCAAGCTTCTTTACAACGGCGTCGACGCTGCGGCGAATAAGGATGTTTATCCTGGCACGTCGCTGGCCAACGGGCAGCTCAAGCTTGAGGACAAGGTAAAGATCGGCGATGTGATCGCAGTTATCGGCTGGGCCTGATTATGAATGATCCGAGCAGTGAAGTTCAGACAGCCCTCGAAGCGCAGGCCAGGAAGGCGGACGATCTCGCGGCGGCCATGACGCGAGATCGTTCTGAGCATGTGGGTGCAGAGAAGGCATTTTTGCTTATCGCAAAACAGATGCCGGAACTGGCTAAGAGCTTTGATGCTCGGGTTGAGCGGGACGATCAGGTTGGTGCAGCGCTGGAACAGGTACGGCGCTATGTTCACAATGTCATTGCCCATGTCCAGGGGCTCTGCGAGTCCTCGGCTCTTAAGCAAAAGAGTGAGATTCTTTTGTGCGAGGGGCGTGCGCAGACGGCGCAGATGATGGCCCAGACGATGCGTAAGGAGATCGAGGCGGTTGGTCGGGTGCAAGCGGCGCATGCTGCCCGTGTGGAGCAGCGTACTGAAACAGTCTTTTCGCGTGATGAGCCGGATGGGGGCGCCGTGATTAAGACGGCCCCTGCTCCTGCATCGAAGGGCGGCCGTCGGGTCCTTCGTTCGGTACCGGTGCCGGCGCCGGTACCGGTTGATGAGTCATCTCCCGAGGTGCGCAAGGCGCAGTCGGAGGAGACTCGTAGGGCTGCGAAGGCAGAGCGACGTGCGCAGGTTGCCCGTGCGCAGCGTGCTCAGGGTGGAGATAAGAATGACGTTTAAGACGCCTGACAGATCTCCGGGGCCGGCGGATGAGGAGGAACTTGCTCTCGAAGATCGAACAGCCGACGGAGACCCAACGTCCGAGGGCGCGATTCGTCGCCTCGGAAGTGTTCTTCGCTACTATGTTGGCGGCGCGGTCACCCAGATTGCCCGCTGGAAGAACCCTCCTGTTGGCTTTGACGGTGTCGACATGGGCACCATTTCGGATGGGCAGGGGCTGGCCTATAACGACACGAGCAAGCAGTTCGAGCCCGTGACTCTTTCCGTGACTCTTTCCGACCGATCATGGCGGCGCCACTTTCTGGTTATGGGAGGCTGACGGGTGGCCGAAGTTCTCAAGGTGTTGGGGCAACTTGACCCCGTGGCGACAACGTTGACAGCGCTTTATACGGTGCCTGGAGCGACGTCCGTGACAGCCTCGACTGTCGCCATCTGCAATCGCACTAGCTCCAATAAGCGCGCGCGCGTTTCGATCGCCGTGGCAGGCGCGTCCGATTCGCTTGAGCAATACATCTACTATGACGTGCTTGTGCTCAAGAACGACACCATCTTCGCGACCATCGGTGTTACGCTGGCGGCGACGGATGTGGTGCGTGTTTACACGGATGCCGTGGGGCTGTCTTTCAGCCTGTTCGGGGTTGAGGTGAGCTGATGAGCGCTACCAAGGCTCTGCAGGGCGTGGTCCTTCTTGATGCTGATGGCAACGAGATCACGCTTGACGATGGCGCTACTATCGGCTCCGCTGAAGGGGTCATCATCGCCGGGCAGGACGGTGCTGTGGCCCGCTTTGTGCGTGTCGCTGATGATGGCACGGTCCGCATTGATCCGACAGGCACGACCACGCAGCCCGTTGGGCTCCGAGACGTTGAGCATGGACAGTCCGCTCAATTCTCGGTTTTCGGGCTTCAGAAATTCGCGCAGGAATCCCTCCTTGCCGATCTAAGGTTTGATAAACAGGCCCTGGTAGAAGACTGGGACATCACACGCGTGAACGGTGGCAACTACCAGCCCGAGATCGGCGGTGTTGGCATCAAGCTGTTCACGAAGGCGCAGATCGGTAGCAGGGTCGAGTTCGTTAGCAGGAGAAAATTTCGCTACCAGTCCGGCCGCGGAATGCTTCTGAAGATGTCAATCGTGCTCGGCGATGCAGGGGTCGCCGGGAATGTTAGACAGTGGGGCTTCAAAAACACCAACGGCGACGCGCTCTACCTTGAGATGAACGGAACGACGCTCCAGTTCGTGCACAACCGAAACGGGAGCAACGTTTCAACAACCGCTGCATCCGCATTTGATACACCCGTGACGGCCGATGCCAACGGCCACATCTGGTTTATTCAGTACCCGTGGCTCGGGGTGGCAGACATCTTCGTCCTGTACGACAACGCAGTCGTTCACCGAAGCGTGTACATCGGGACGTCGCAAGAGTTTTCGCTCGGCGATCCCGACATGCATGTGTTTCTCTCGGTGGAGAACGTTTCAAACGCAACCAGCGTTTTCATGAAGTCGGGCTGTGCGTCCGTAGTTATTGAGGGCGGCAATCTTGTTGCAGGACTTGTTAGCGGCGAAGGGGACGGCGTCGTCCGTAATATCTCCGTCAACAATGCTGGGGCAATCTCCACTGTAATCCGGGATAGTGACACCCACCAGAGCCCGGAGGTGTACCGGGACAACCGTTCCGAACTGTCCATTCGAGACGACATTTCACACGATCTCCTGCGCAGCATCTTTCGTGAGATAAAGACTTTGCGAATTCAGATGGGGCATGCGACAGAGGTCGATTTTGACGGCGAGGACGACCAATGAGTGACTTCATTATTCGCAATGGGAGAGGGAGCGGCGAACGAGCCCGTGTCGACGAAGACGGCAGGCTTTGGGTTGATGCGCTGACAGCTGCCCAGGTGTCAGCGAGCACGGAAGATGGGACACAGTATGTGTTTCCTGTTGGAAGGCGTTCGGTTACCACGACGGCTACGGAACACTCGGTGCTTCGCATCAATCCGAACTCGAATACGAAAAAATTTCACCTTCAGCGCTTGTTCGTGTCGGTGCTGAATTCGACGCCGATGCTGTTCCGCCTCTATAGAGGGTCGTCAGCGCCAACCGCGAACAATGTTTCGTTCTCGCCAGGCAACGCGAACACGAACTCCGTGAATGCGGGGTCGTTTGACGCTGATGTTTGGGACGGCGTTGGTACCGGCATGACGGTCGCGACCAAGGGGACGGAGGCATTCGCGGGCTACTTTGGGCCGGGCGCTTTTGATGTGCCCGTTGAGGGCGGGCAGATCTGGGGGCTGAACGCAGCGATTCTTGTCACTGTTGAATGCACTGTTGCCAACCTATTTACGGCGGTTGTTACAGGCTGGGAGGCGGCCGTCTAATGGCGTTTGAAATCAGAGATGGTACTGGGTCAACCAGCACCGCCAAAGTCACTGTAAACAACCAGCTCTCTGTCGCATCCGATGCGATGCCGCGGGCAGGGCGAGCCTGTTTTGATGGGTTTCTGCATGCAATTACAACCGGGCCCTCTCTTGCGCTGACGACAACCGGCAGCTATAACGGCTTGCTATACATTCTGAACACCTCCCCGACGCCAATTTATATCTGGGCGGTGGAGTTGTTTGCGACCGTGGCGTCGCGTTGGCAGGTCGTCAAAAATCCTACGACGGGAACGCTGATCTCTGCGGGTACGACCGTTACAGCAACAAACATGAACTTCGCCAACACGTACAGCTTGGCTGCAACGATCAAGAAAGGGGCAGCCGATGGTCAGACGATCACAGATGGGACATCGCTGGTATACCTCGGCAGGCCGGCTTATGACTCTGCCCGCAGTCTCGATGGAAATCTGATTATCCTTGGGCAGTCTGATTCGGTCGCCTTTTTGTGCCGCCCGTCGGCCTCGTGCGATGCGACAGTTTCTGTCAGCGTATCCCAGGAAGATCTGGATCTGTAGGAGCCGCCCATGGCGATGCCCATCTACATCCAGGACCCGGCGACGGGGCGACGTCTTCAGGTCAGCCCAGACGGAGCCCTGCGCGTTGAGATTCTTGAAGGTGCTGCCGCCGAGCTTCCTGTCGAGGTCCTGACGCGCCGCAAGGTTCTTCGCGATTTCTTGCGCGATCAGGCAAGCGCCATAGACCTTGCGGTGGACGGGTCTTCGACGCCTGTTGAGTTTCGTGAAGAAGCAGATACTGAGCGTACAAAGTGGATTACGAGTGCACGAGTCCTCTTCAACGGCGCCAACATGGAGATGAACACCAACGACTTCCGTCGGTTCGGGGCAGCGACGGCGTCGCAGACTCCACTCAACAACGGGCTGGAGTTTTTCGTTATCCAGGGCGGTGTCCAGTCCAACTTCTTCATCTCCCCCATCGTTCGTATGGGTGATTTTTTTGACTACGCAGACGGCTACCTCAATATTGTGAACGCCGTTAGCGCTCAGTCAGACTTCCTGTACTTCGATTTCCGGTTCGAGCAGCCTGTCGTTATCCCGCCGAGCACGACCGACCGCGTGGTTATGCGTGTCAGTGACAACCTGACGAGCATCGATGTTTTTCATGTGATCATCCGCGGCTACCAGGAGCTTATTGAGTAATGGGGCAGATCATTACACCCGCTGAGCCCCGAACCGACGAAGGTGTTCGGGTCATCGCGCCGACGTTTGAGAGCACTGGAGGTCTTCATCCACAGTGGAAAGGTTATCTGTATAACGTCACGGCAGGGATGACCAATATATTCGACGAGCTTGTGACCTTCGAAAAACAGCTCCGTGGTGGCTGGTACGAGCTGATGGACGGCAACGCGATAGTCGGGGACTATATCGAGGAAGCTGTCGTAGACAAGGACGACGTGCTCGGTTTGTTCTCGACGTACGGGCTGACCGTCGGGGTCGACGTCTTGGAACTCAAGAAATACGTTAGGACCGAGTACGTTAACCCGGGCACAGCAGGTGAGCGACAGGTATTTCTTGCGAACTCAACCTTCGTCGTTCTTGCGGGCCTCTACATGCGCATTATTTATGAATCGACGGGCGTCGATGATCTCAAGCTGAAGGTGACAACTTTTGCCTACCAATAGCGACAGGAAGAAGGATGTTCTGGTGAACGGCAACAAGGAGCCGCCGCTCAGAAAATTTGCCTTACCTCTTGATGTGGACTGGACGCGACTCATTAAAGAAAAGCAGCAGCAATGAGTCCTGATGCTGTCATGGTCATGATGGTTGTGTTGGCCGTCGTGATCATCGCTGCCGACGTTGCCCTGGCGATGGATAGGCGGCGCGGGAATACGTATTCCGAGATCTTGCGCGCAGCCGGGGCAAGGTGGAAGCCTCTAATTTTTATGATCATTTTCGGGATGGGTCTGCTCACGGGCCATTGGTGGTGGTAGTTCTGGATCGGGCTGTGGCTAAAAGTTTCGGCTAAGCTGGCATTGAATGTATAGTGCCGGCAGAGTGCTTGTATCCGTAAAAATAGCGAACACAGGCAGGCGGACGATTCAAAGGTCGGGAGGTGTCGAGCTTCCGCCTCCGTTCCATCTGCTCGTAATTTCTCCGGGGCAGTCCGCGGAGATGGTTTGTACCAAAGGTCAGATCGAAGAGCGGTGGCCTCATGATTCTGGGTTTCGCGTAGCTGACCTACTTCAGCAGCTTGTCCAGTGCGGCATGATTACGATTGATATCTCTCCCTACAGCGACACTATTCTGCCAGTGGGAGCGGTTGATGTTGATTTGGCTAAGACGATCGGTCAAGATGCGCCCGGCTCGCTATATAATGAGTCGGGCGAAGGAGATGTGATGGGACCTAAGGACGACTTTCCTGATTTCTTGGATCCGCTGTACAACGCGCCTGCAGAGAAGAAATCGCCCAGCCGAAAGCCTGTGCGCAGCGAAGAGCCTGTGGAGAGGGCGCCGTCGGACCCTCTCTCGACCGGAGTCGACCTTCCCGACCCTGGGGAGCTTCCGTATGCGTCTAAGAAGAAGGACGACCAGAAGGATAAGTTCGATTCCGCGGTGAAGATGGCGTTCGTAGGAGCAGGCCAGGGCGGAGGCAGGATTGCCCAGTCGTTTTACGACATGGGCTATCGACGCGTGTGCTGTGTGAACACGACCCAGCAGGACCTGTCGTCGCTTTCGATCGAGAACAAGCTGGTGATTGGTCACGATCGCGGCGGGGCAGGCAAGGACCCTGAGCAGGGCCGCCTTGCCGCCAAGGAGTCGTTCGAAGACATCATGGATTTGCTGATGCGATCCTGGGGTCAGGGCGTCGAGCAAATGTGGGTGTGCGTGGGCGCGGGGGGCGGCTCGGGCACAGGGAGCTGGCCCGTGCTGGTAAAGGCGATGAAGGAATTCGGCGATTCCACGAATGTGGAAAAGCCCATCGAGAAGCATCTTGGCATCATTATGACGATGCCAAAGAGGAGTGAGGGGTCGCGCGTTCAGAAGAACGCTCTCACTGCATTGCAGCAGGCCGTGGAGCTGGTTGAGGCGAAGAAGATTAGCTCGCTCGTCATTGTGGACAATGCGAAAATCCACGAGCTGTACCCTGGCCTGCCTGTGAAGAAGTTCTGGGGTGCTGCTAATCAGAACTTTGCAGCGATCCTCCACACGTTCAACCTGCTTGCAGCGCAAGACAGTCCATACAACACCTTCGACAAGGCCGATTTTCGGTCTGTGATTCGTAATGGGATCATGATCTTCGGCATGGCCCGCGTCCAAGACTGGGAGCACAAGGAAGACGTCAGTATGGCGGTGCGCCAAAACCTTGCCGGGTCGCTGCTCGCTGATGGGTTCGACTTGTCCAAGGCCAACATGGCAGGAGCAATCGTCGTGGCGCACGACGATGTGCTCGAAGAAGTCCCGATGGAGAACATTGACTACGCCTTCAACAGCCTGGGCCGTGCGCTAGGCAATGAAGGGGTCACTCTGCATAGCGGTATTTACGAATGGAACAAGCCGGGGATGATGGTCTTTACTATCGTGAGCGGCTTGCAGCCTCCGCAGACGCGTTTCGACGAACTTGAGCGGCTAGCAACGTAAACGTTTGAGCGGGTATGGATAGGTCTGTCATTGAGAGGCTTGTCGGCTCCGTGGACGGAGCTAACGTGAACTTCGAGACGAAGTACGAGTATCAGCCGGGTAGCGTTCGCGTATTCATCAATGGGATCGTGGCTCGCCAGAACGACGCCGACGGATGGACGGAGGTCGGCTTCAAACGTATTCGTTTGGATGAGGCACCCGGAGACGGCGAAGTAGTCTCAGCGTACTATGTAGCTGTCTAGCCGCGCAGTTGCACGATACCTCCAATTCGAGGTATAGGTAGATCGGAAACATGGCGAGGTTCGAGAATGCGACCGGGGTCATCGATGGGGTGAACCGTGACTTCACGGTGCTCTACCCCTATGAGCCTGGTAGCGTGGCCGTGTTCCTGAACGGTATCTTGCAGACAAGGACGTTTGCAGATGGCTGGGTCGAGACCGACCCAGCCAGTGGCCTTGTTACGCTAAACGAGGCGCCAAGGGCGCTGGGGCTGCCGGGCGTCAGTCCTGACGTGGTTCAGATCTTCTATCGCGACAGCTCCTCCGCGACCCTCCCGTCAGGTCAGATCGTGCGCCTTACGGGCCGACTTTTGCTTGCCCGGGAGAGCGGACTTTCCGGGTCGATTTTGTCGCCCACCTTCCGAGCGGTGGTGGGCGGAGGCGTGAGCCTGCGTGGCGTGGTTACAGGCCAGCAGGGGCTTACTGCATTGGTCAGCATGCCCTCCGGGCTACGAGGGGTCATTGCCGACTGTGGATAGAAAGAGGGGGCGGTAGGCTTTGCCAGGCTTTGGTTCAGGACCCTTTGGTAAGGGGGCCTTCGGCGAGTGGCCGTGGGCTTCTGAGTCGATCGTCGACGGCATCCCTGCGGTCTACAAGGAACAAGACGAAGGGGCTGGCAACGGTACCCTGAGTGCACTGCTTGAGGGTCTCGTCCCGTCACTTGAGTCACTGCGGCGCAAGATTCGCGACTACGATATCCTGCGAAACCCGCTGCTCGCCCCTGTCGACACGTCCTTCCAAACGACACAGTCGATTTTAAGAAGCGAGAACCTGGGCGACGGAACGTCGCGCGTCTTCTTGAGCGCAGGCTCCGACGGAGATAACCTGGACGGCCTCCGCGTAGGGATGGTGCTCATCGATTCCCGCGGGTATCGATTCACTATTTGTTCCGTGGCAACGTCGACCTTGGCCGCCGACGTTGACGACCCGCCGGTGGATCCGGCGACGGGCGCCCTGACAGGGCGATACGTCATTGTCAATAATATCGGCCAGGTAAGCACAGAATTCATCCCGTTCGTATCGGGGACAATCGTCGAGGACGAAGATCCTCTGGCTGGTGCGTTCCCGAACAGCCCAAACGACATTGACGATGGCGCAGAGCCCCCGCCCTACATCTTCAACGTGGAAGGTTCGTACCTTAGCGGCGACGACATCGCGTTGAACCGGGTCACGGTCACGTGGGAGGAAGGTGGCGACCCAAAGACCGGGTTTTTTGTCAATACCGGTAACCCTGGCGGAGATCTGGCGGACACTAGCGAAATCAACTATGACGTAGCCTCTACGGCGACAGGGCAGATCGTTCTATATACGGCGTCAGGTGCGACGATTGATGCGGACACGATTCGCGTCTCGTACACGAGGTCGGGCGGGGCCCTTGTTGAGGATGCCGAGGTTCGCGCGCAGAACATTTTGGCATTCCTTGCTGCCGACCGAGCGATTTCGCTAGACCTGAATGACCCAGAAGTCTACCAGCGCTCGTTCACAAACAGCGCTTTCAAGATATGGGAGATCAAAGGCACCGCGAACGGCTATCGCTACATGGGCGAGCTGGGCGGCTATTTTGTTGAAGCAATCCCCCTGTACGCGATCCCGTCGTCGCTAGCAGTCACGCTCGACCCTGCCACGGTCATCGCGAACCCAGAAGGCGAGTACGCCTCCGGGTCGATTGCGGCAGTGCCCGTAGCGTCGCTGGTTGACGGCGAAACGTTTACGCTAAGCGATGGAGAGAATCCTCCTGTCACGTTTGAGTTCGACACAGCTCCCATCTCAGTGACCGCCGGGAATGTCTCTGTGGACATCAGCGCGGCAACCACAGCGTCCGATGTTGGTTCCGCGATGGCAACGGCCATCAACGGGGCGACGTTTCTGAATCTTGCCGCGGTGGGCGGTAGCACTGTCACGGTCACGAATACAGTCGAAGGCGTCGTCGGCAATGTTACGGACTGGAGCGATACGGTTTCTGACCCGAACTTTATGATCAGCCAGCCTACCGGCGGAATAGACCCGGTCTGGTTTACGATCATTGCTCCGACGCGGCTGCTGTTCGACGAGGTGATCGCCGACATCATTCCTCTCGACACGTTGTGCTCCGAAGACACGTACCCCGGCGCGGTTCAAACGATCACCGTAACGGAGGTCGTTGCCGGCCAGGACCGAGGCAGCGAGACGGGATACACACTGACCGTGTCGACGGCGGAGATGTACTTGTCTTTCGGCACGTTTGGCGAGCTGACCGACGCGAACGCGAACCTCTTTGACGTTCTTTCGTACACGCGCCTTACGGCATCGACGTTTGAGGTGGAAGTTGCATCGTCGCAAACGCCCGTCGTGGGAGCAGGGTCGATCGACTGGAGGGTCCTGCGGTTTACCGCTCCGAATACGGTGACCATTACGGGCATCGGAACGGACGTGGAGGATCTTGGTCGCCAGACGGTGGGGTATTCGGGCCGGCGTTACCGTGTCACAAAGACATTCACCGATCCTCCGTTGGCCAGCATCGGCAACTGGCTTTTTATCGACGCAGATGGCGTCGCGTCGTACATCGAGCGGTTTGAGAACATTCCGTTGACGTCCGACTACGAGATTGAATTCGTGTCAGAAACTGTTCCGGCGGCAGGAACGGCGAATGTCTATGCAAGCTGCTCTCTGCAACCTAGCTGTGATTTCTGTGCGGCAAGCTCTGTGATCATTCGTGTTGTAGCTACAGCGATCAACGGGTACCCGGAAGCTATTGATTCTGGGTCGTTCGATCGGATCAGCGGCCGGGTGCTGCGCATGGTTCCAGGCCATGTAAAGCCGATCATTCTGGGTATCGTCGACCCGCCAGAGCTTCTGTCGATTACGCCTGGGGACGGGACGAATACGCTGACATGGACAGACGTGGATGGCGCGGTGTCATACAACGTGTACTGGGATACGTCGCCAGACGTGTCTCCCTCTACTTCAAACAAGATTACTGGGGTGGTCTCTCCTTATCTGCACGGCGGTTTAACAAATGGTGTCACGTACTACTACGTCGTCGTGGCAGTGGGGATCTGATGTCATACGAGAGCTTTCCAAGCAATGAACTTGATGGAGCACCGGAGTCGGGGCTCGACACGCCTGTTCTCTCGATTGCGGGGCAGGGGGATGGCTACATTGACCTTTCCTGGGGCGCCGTCGCGGGCGCCGCAAGGTATTGCGTCTTCTACTCGTTCACTCCAGGAGTCACGACAGACGCCGCGTCGCTGGCGTCTCTGAGCCTTGTCCTCAACCCTGGATCGGGTTCTAACCTTAGAATTGCTGACATAGATCAGACTGGCCTTGATATTACGTCTAATATCACGGTCGAGTGCTGGGTCAAGTTTGTTGGCGATATCTTCAATGACGATATCGACTTGGTTGCGAAAAATTCAGTCGTTTCGTCAGGTAGCTACGCCTTTCAGTTCCTGTACGGAGGAGGTGTACCGTCTCTGTCGTTTGCTTTGAGCGATGATGGAACGACGTTTGTGGATGTCACGAGGGCGTGGTCGCCGGTGGCAGACACCTGGTACCATCTCGCCGCGACCTGGAACAGCTCGCCTGACAGGGCGCGGATCTACGTAGACGGCGTACAGCTAGGGGCCGACGAGGTCCTTGGAATTGCTTCTGTCTTTGATGGGACCTCCGACTTCAAGATTGGCCTCGGCGGTGCCGGCGTGTACACGTTCTATCTTGACGACGTGAGGGTTTGGGACGTCGAGCGTACGGCTGGTGAGATCTCTTCCAACCGCAGCGTTCAGCTAGACCCTGCCTCCGAGGCTGACCTGCAAGGTTACTACACGATGAGCGTCGTCGGGCGTGACGCGACGGCTAACGGCAATCATCTCTCCGAAGTTGGCTCGATTGCCTATGATGGCGATGTTCCGTTTGAGATCACTGGCACGTCGTTCAGGCACCTTGGCCTAGAGAGCGGCGCGCAGGTCTATTACATCATGGTGGCCAGGACGGCGGCAGCCGGGCGGTGCGGCTTTGGGGCAGGCACCGGCGTCTCTGCGGCCAGCGACGAAGAGAGCGGAGTTGCGCTAGGGGCTCCGACGTTGTCTGTGGCGGCCGGGGATGGCGAGAACGTTGTGACATTCACTTTTGTGGCTGGCGCAACCTCTTACAATCTTTACTTTGGGGCGTCTGGGGCAGGCCTTGGTGGAACTAAGATTACAGGCGCCACGACGCCGTACACGCATACGGGCCTCACGAATGGAGTAGAGGTTTGCTATGTGGCGACGGCGGTTGTCGGCGGATCCGAGTCCGATGCATCGAACGAAGACTGCGGCACCCCGGCGGCCGTTGGGGGTACGGAAGATATTGTTTTGCTAATGGGCGGAGTTGTTGGCACCAACGAAGTGAACATGGCCGCTCTGTATGATACCGGCGCAGGGACCTGGACGTCGGGGGTCAATATGCCCATCGGCAGGGACGGCGCGTTCATATGCAAGCCGGAATCAGAGTATGCATTCTATATAGCGGGGGAGACACTGTCTGCCATTCAAAGCACTGGTTATTTCTATAACCATGACCTGGATGTGTACGGGGCTATCCCAGCTTTCCCGGAAGTGCGTAACGCTGCGTCCGCGATTCATGTTCCTGGCAGCGTTCACCCAAGCGGGACCGATCGTTTCTTTATTATGCTGGGAGCGGACGCCCTGGGCACCGGCGGCGCGACGAATACATCCTATGTGATTGATCCGAATTCGGGATATGCATCGTCGGCATTGGCTGTGTTCCCTTATGCGAATGGGTACCGTAGTGCCTGGGTTGGCTTAACGTCCAAGACGACCGATGGGAATCCGAAGCTCGTGATTATCTCAGGTGAGATCAGTAGCTCAGATCCGAACTACCCTTCGTGCACAGGTGACGGCGAGGACAAGGTGTTTATTTACGATATAACAACCGACACCTGGAGCCAGGGCGCTGATATATCAGGGTTCACCACTGGCGGTGGAGTTTGTGCGTTTGACAGCACGTTAGATGGTCATTCGATGATCGTCATGGATGACGGAAGGATATTGACGGTCGGAGGAAAGTGGGAAAGCACCACGCCTTCGTTTGGTGCATTGGCAGACTGCTTGATATATGACGCGGAGCTTGACACGTGGACAGCCACTGGTCCGCTGTCGGCGCCAAGGATGAGTGCATCTGTTTTGAGGTTGGCGAATGGAAAAATCATGGCCGTTGGCGGGCAGAATACCGCCAATACTTCAGTGGCGACGTGTGAGCTGTACGATCAGGCGCTCGGCACATGGACCACAGCCGCACCAATGTCGATTGCAAGGGAAGCTCCTTTTGCAATTTTGCTGTCGAGTGGAAAAGTTCTCGTGGCTGGCGGGAAGACGGGGGGATCGACGGCGACGAGCACGTGCGAGATATACGATCCTGACTTGGACACGTGGACTGCCACAGGCGCCCTGCCGACGGCGGCGGATCGCGGTGACGCAGACATCAGATCCGGCGTGCCAATGGGTGGCGGCGGGATGAATGGTCTTATGATTGTAGATACTTACTAGGGCAACGCTCTAGATTGAGGTATAGGAAGATTTTATGCCGGTCGATCAGCAAGCCCTTGACTCCTCTGCCATTGCCACGAGATGGAAGGAGCCGTACGTCTCGGCGTCCGTCAATCACCGTGGTGTCGGCATCCTTGCGCCGGGAATCTATCGGGGGCTAAAGCTCGCGGAAGACGGCGGCGCAGGAGATCGCACTGTCATCGTAGAGGACGATGCGGACTACGGCGACCACGTTGCCGGGTACGAGACGAGCGATGGGTACTTCATCCACTATCGCGATGCCTCAGCTGGCAACATTACCCTGACCCTGACGGATTATTCCAGCCAGACGGTCGTCGTAGCGATTTACATTGAGTACGCAATCGGTTCAGATACGACGGGCGTCTTCCGTACGTACACGGTTGCCGAATTTGATGCGCTCTCTGCTTCAGCACGAGGAGAGCTGGTCGTTCTTGGGACAGTCGTCGTCCCGGCGTCTGGTGCGATTGTGGCGGCGAGTATCACGGCTGACCGGAGAACATCCGCGTCGGCCAATCGCCAGCGTGGCACGGTTCAGGCCGCTCCTATTGTACGAAACCCGAGCTTTGAATTCGGCGTATCAGGAGATGCATACGAGCATTCTTCGCTGTTTTGGAGGAAAAAGTCTACGCTTGGTACTGGCACGTGGACTACGACCACGGCGACTGCGAATGTGGGCGCCAAGTCAGTTCTGCTCAGCGTAGCGTCGGGCCCGTTCTCAGGAGAGCTGATCCAGTCGATAGGCGCAGCGACGCGCGAGGGAGAATCCCTTATCTGCCAGCTGTTCGTCCGTCAGGTGCAAACGATATCCTCAGGCTCGATTGAAGCGTTCGTGGAGTTTGCTGACGCTGACGGGCGTGCGATGACGAGATCTACGGTTACGCTTGACGGAGGCGCAGCCGATGGGTCATTCCGTGAAGTTAGCTTTACGCTTACGGCCCCAGCGACAGCTACGTCTATTCGCACGCTAGGCATTCAGGCCGTATCCTTGGATCCGACGGCGCCGGGCGATGTTATATACATCGATGATTTTACGGCGTTGATCGACGTCGAGGATACCAGGCTCTATAATCCGTATGATCAAAACTGGCGTCAGCCTGTCAACGTTGAATCGATCGTGCTGCAGCAGCAGGACGACACAGAGTGGAACGATAATACGGCTTTAATCGAGTATGATGGTGCATCGCCGAGCACAGAAGGATCTGTAAAAATTGGATCGGGGTCTTCGTCGCTGCCGCCGGCTCTTGCGATTTTCGGCAGAATTCTTGGTATTGGTTCCGGCCTGTCGGACAGTTTGTCCAATGGGCTGAAGCCACGCATCCAGGCGGATGCTGCTACGACGTATACCGAGTACACGCCCATGTACACGATGGACGTGGCAGGGCAGGGGTCGGGACGCATCTACTCCCGCGACGATGGGTCCCTCGTCATGACCGTAAACGCTCGGTGGGATGGCTCGATTTGGAACCAAGACGTTGCAGATGACTCCTCGCGACTTGATCTGAAAACCTCCGGCGTCGAAGTTCTTTTGAAAACGTCGACAGCAAGCTGGGCGGATGGGGCGTGGACATCAACGGCGGTCAGCGTAGGCACCGATGCTACGACATTGACAGACTTGATCGTGACCAGCCTGGGCGGGTCACGGATTAGCTCAGATGTCGAGTCACTCCAGCCGCGCCTTGAGGGGCCCGTCCGAGCCCTTGGCACCGAAGATGACTACACGCTGATCTGGCGGTTCGGCACACCCAGCCTGAAGCAGTTCCGAATGTTCGTGAGCCCCACGGGGCGAATGTTCGGCACAGTCAACGCCGTCTATGACGGCACCGATTGGACCAAGGACGTCAACGGCGAAGAGGCTATTGCCTTGGAGATGAGCGGCGGCGCCACGGCTGCAGCTACGATTTACATCCAAGAGACAGGCACGGACACATGGTCCGACGGCGCATGGTCCGACACGGTTGCTTCGTTTGACGTCGGATCTCGATATAAGACGATCCCGCTATTCGCCGGGCGGGATGACGGTGCAGACTGGGGCCTTGTTGTAAGCGCAACAGCTCCAGGAATTTATTGGTCAACAAATACAGGATCTGGAAGCTCCCTCTTCATACCCATACCTGTAGAATCGGGGGAGGTTATTGAATCTGTTACGGCGATAGTCGACAACCACATCGCCGGGACCAGCGGCGCCATGACTCTAGACATGGAGGTCCTCCAGTACGCCCACGGCGTAACGGCGGCGACGGTGACATCGTTTGGCACGGACTCGATAGTGGATCTCGCAGACACTTTTGCTATCATTGCGTCCGTCAACTTGTCTTCGCATGTCGCGAGTGCAGTGAGCAACTCTTACTACATGCGTCTTGCTACTGGAGCAGGCGCCGCCGAGCGACGGGTTTCTGCGGCTTTCTACAAGTACAAGAAACCATCCTGGAGCTAGGAGGTTGGTATGGGCGACCGTACAGGGACGGTGAGTGATGGAATTCCACGGGAAGTTGTTGATGAGATCACTGACCGCCTAGCCTCGGCATACGGCAACGACACGCCTTCCGACTCTGTACCGGACGGCCTTGCTGCGACGCTGGACGAGGTGCTGCTCTCGTTCGAGAGAGATCTGATGAAGCTAAATCGCAGGCTTCGCAGGGAGACGGATGATATACTGCATCAGATCCGTGATGAGTATGCGGAAACGAGCGAAGCCATTAGCGAACTGAATGCGGAGCTTGATAGTGTCGTCAAGGGGAACATCGGATGAGGCGGCGCTTTCTGTTCTAAATCAGATCAATCAGACGCAAAATCTCATCCAGTCGCTGCTCAAAGAGATGCGGGATGGGTCTGCGGAGCAGGCTTCGCTCAAAGCCGAGCTGAAGCAGCTGCGGCACAGCGTCTTGATTCTTTCAAATATCATCCGCGGCGGCGACGGCCACAGCAAGCCTCTTCTTTCTGAGGTGGAGGTCCTCAAGCACTCTGACCTTCACCTTGACAAGCGGATCTCAACAGTCTCAGATGTTCTTGACTCTGAGATCGACGAGGTTGCGAACGCCCTCTCGAAGCAGATGGACGAGCTGAGGCGCCAGCACGAGGTGTCGATTAGGTCACTTGAGGAAAAGGTTGAAGCGTACAAGAAAGAGAAAGATGCGCAGGCAGTTGTTGCGATGCAGCTGCAGCACGATGAGCGCAAGGATTTGCGGCTCAATAAACGCCAGCTGTTTCAGGTCTGGTCCACGATCATCATTGCCGTCATCGCGTTCATCTCGTCGGCGATCTCGCTTTTTCGAGAGTGACTACACTCCTCGGAGTATCAAACATTTTCGGTGGACAGGCGAACGTAGTTGCGCTGGCGAAGGATGCCCAGTGCTTGGATCTGAGCTAAGGAGCTATCATGGCAGTTCGGGTATCCTTTGAAATTGATCTGCGTGTTTCTGAAAATACGCAAGCACTAAGCGAGCTGGGCAAGACACCCCCGTGGAAGGGAAAGTCAGACGTCCTCGACAACGGGGGCTCCTGGCGTCAGCGCATCCTGGCGGGCGCAACCGACGTCGCCATTGACCTGAACGGCTTGTCGAACGGCAAGCTTGTCGCGATCAAGACGACGCAGGAAATTTCCATCAAGAAGAACGACGCAGGCGGCGAAGCGTGGATCATAAGCCCGCTTGGCGTGGGCGCCGTCGAAGGCGTCTTCGTTGTCACGACAGATGCCATCACGGCTCTTTACGTTACGAACGACGGAGCGCTCGATGCCGAAGTCACCTTTTCGATCGCAGGATTGGTGTAGCTCCAATATTCCTAGTCGCTTGCGGATCTTGATCAAAAACGGTAGGTTCGGTGTGGCCGATCCTGATCGGCGAAGACATAGTTGGGCCGTGTGGCCCGCACGGAGGACGACATGCTTACGTTGAACATCACGAACACATCTGGCACAGACATCGCTGCGGGCGACGGCGTTCTTCCCAGCGCATTGAGCTGGGTTGACCTGGCCGACACTGCCAACGTCGACGTTGTGATTCAGGTCGGAGACCTCGCGAGGGTCGAGACCAACCACTCGGGCTTTACGTTTGGAGAGCTTCTCCAGCAGCTCAAGCAGCGTGGCATCTGCACGTACAACGTCACCGACCTCGGCGACGACGAAGATGACGGCAGCGTGGCGGACCACGCCGTCGCAACCGCAGCGGCGTAGCTTTGACTCAGGGGCCCCGGCCACAAGCTTGGGCCCCTGAGCGCGTTTGCACGAAGGCTCGCGAGGTCTGTGATGGCATCAGATTATCTGAAAGAATACAAAAGGCTTTCCGTCCCGCTCCTGCAGCAAATTGCAGAGCAGGGCGCGATGCCCATGGGCGGACAGGCAGATCTGACTCCCATCAAGAACAGGGCTCGCGAAGCGGTTGAAGCGCTCAACGACGCGCAGCGCGCGTGCGATGCCGGACGCACCGAGGATGCGATGGAGGCGATGCGTCGTGCACGATCGGTGATCGACATCGCGCTGGGAGCATCGCTTGGCACTCATGGCGCAGCGATGCCGTCCGGCGCGGGCGGCGCTGCTGGCTCTGGTGGTTACGGAAGGTACTAGTGGCCTCCGACTGGGATCGAACGTTACCTGATGAGGCGTTTGAGGCGCCGCCGGTCCTTGGCGCCGACGCGCATCAGATTACGATTCGGCAATGTCAGTTGGTTCGTCGCAGGCTGGTGACACGGGGCGATAGCAGAACGATGTCGCTACATGACGCGGTGAGTAAGTTGGCGCCGACGAGGACGCCACGAGCCATGACTAACGTGGCACGGTTACGTACTGGTCAGTACATTGGGATCAGAAAAAAAGATCGGGCCAACTTTGTGATTGTGAACCCAACCAAGGATGGAGATATCCGGTGGTTGCTTGCGCAGCGCCCTGATATGGCAAACCAGATCTCAGAGGTTTACCTTGTCGAGGGTGTTGTGATACGCAGAAGTGTCATCGACTTGCCGGTACTCGGCGCTGACGGAGCATGATATGAGCAGGCGGGCTACCAATCTCCTCGAAGAGATGCAAACCATTTTCGGCTCCGAGTTCGGCGCTGGTCGCGAAAGCTTGACCGAAAGCGTCGACGAGCTAGGCGAGGCCCGCGGACGCGGGATGCAGCGAGGCGCAAGGAGCGGCAAACAGAGCCGTGAAAAGCAGGCTGATGGCGATCGGCGTTCAGCCAGGTCGATTCAGGACATTGCACGGCGCACCGCTGGCAAGTCGAACGACAAGAGCAACAGCGATGCCGAGGGCAAGCTTGCTAAGTTCCGGGCTGTCCGAGACAAAGCGCCTGCCAAGGAGCCGGAGAAGGCCTCAGCTGGCAAGGCTGCAAGCAAGGCGTCGGCAGGGGCAGCCAGTTCGGGCAGTGGCGAGCGTCACTTCCCGTTCAAGCGCAGCTCCGACCTGGGGCCTGGGCCTCGTGAGCAAAAGCTCAAGCAGACGAAGTGCTGGAAGTGCAAGTGCGCTGGCATCTACAGCAGCGGTTGCACGTGCGTTGCCGTTGGCAAGGGCGAGAATTGCCCGACCGGCAGCAAGAAGAAGCTGAAGTACAACAAGGGCTACAAGACGAAGTACAACAAGGACTATCGTCAGTGGCGCGCTGATAAGTTCCACTCGCGCAGCAAGTAGCCGCGCTGCGGCACTTCCCTGGGTCGACTAAACAAGGACGAAGACGATGGATATTTCTCGGGTAAACGGTCTCCTCGATCAGGTTCGTGTCAGGCTTGAGTCTCTGGACGAAGACACGATGGAGCTTCAGGTCGGTGCGGATTATGAGAATAATCCTGATCGGCTTGCTGTCGCGAAGGGACGTCTGGACCATCTGATGCAGAAGCTTCGCGCAGGTCGCGAGAATTCGAATCAGATCCAGGCATACGGAACTCGCTAAGAGCTTGCCCTTTTCTGGGCCAGGAGCGGGGATGTCCTACATACCTCCGACCGTAGAGCGTGTAGCCAAGCAGATAGCTCGCGTCCCAGGCGTTGAGCTATCTGCTATTGCACGTGATGGAGCGGTTGATGCTGTTATTGAAGGCGGCTACAACCGTCCGCTGCGAGAGCAGCTCCTGGGGATGGGGCATCGCCAGATGGTCCCCGTTCGCGTGTTCTATCGGATGTCCGATGGGCGAGCGATCGGCGAGTCGGAGGCACGCTCGTACGAGGAGGCGCTAGAGGACTACTACACGGACGTGCACGTGTCCGGGTTTGTTGGTTCTCGCGTTGATCCTGACCCGAGCGAGTCTGGCGGTGACGCCTATGGGTCGTGGTCGGCAAAGGCCGACGATGACCGCGATGCCGTGGGGCAGCTGAAGCTCTGTCGTATCCGCCAACGGACGCGCGGGCGCCCTGTGGTGGGCTGGCGATACGGGGACAAGGCTGTCCGCAAAGGGGATAAGATCAAATTCAACCGGCCGGCCACATTGCAGTGGACGATGGGTAGAACGGTCAACGTTCGGCCCGGGGCCGAGGCTCACGTCGCCGACATGTCGTCTCGGACGCCCATTCTGTACGCGAAGATGGGTGGGCGGGACCAGATTGAGGTTCCAGTGCATGCGCTGGGGCATATCTACGACGTGATGACATCGCCAAGGCTGGAGCAGGTTGAGGCGAAGAAGCGTTCTGAGCTGCCCCCGGAGTTCCAGCGGCTTGTGATGGCCGTGGGCTTTGGACGCTTGCCTGGCATTGACGATACGCCTACGAACACCAAGCATTTCAAGGGCCCCAAGCTTCCTGATCTGCATGGCTACGCAGGCGTCGGCGAATCAAGCGAGTCGGAAGAGGACAAGCTGGTTGCGCCGCCCGAGAAGGCGGACACGATCAAGATTCGGAAGGGCGGAGAGGTCAAGCAGGTACTGCTCGGCCGTGACGACCACGTCAAGACCTTCTCAAGGAAGCGTCGATCGTAAACTGAGCGTCGATGGCCGCTGTCAACTCACTGCTGAGCGCATTTCGCGGAGGGCTCAACCCGAAGCCCGCGCGCGCGTATATCATTCCCCTTGATATACATCACGGTGACGAGCCGATCTTAGCTGAGCGAAGATCGTTTCAGTATTTTCCTCAGTCTATTTCCGATCAGCGTGCAACGAACTATCAGGCGAAGGTCATCCCTGGGCTGAGCCATCCTTTGTATCAATGGACATCTTCGGGTGCGAGAACGATCTCGTTCCAGGCTGTCTTCTCTCGCGATCGCAGCTATACTAAGGCCGAGAACGATTCGATCGAGGCGGGGGTTACGTCTTTGAGCAACCTGGGCGGAGACGCCCGAGGCTCACTGGCTGCGCAGGCAGATTTCAGAAATAGGAACAATGGCGTTAATGGCTCTGGGTCTGAGTCGAGAAATGTTGATATTCCTAGCGCCATTGCATGGTTGCGGTCGTTCTTGGACCCCGAATATTCGTCTGATGGCCACTCTACCTACGGGACGTCGCCAGCGCGTCCGCGCCCGCCTCGCAAGATGATCCTTGGGTTCCCCAACGTTCGCATTAACTGGGGCGTGCCCGAGCTTAAAAAAGACGAAGTCTATTCGATCATGACTCAGTGCGACGTCAGCTACGAAGGGTTCTTTGCGAACGGGGCGCCAAGGTTTGCGCGTGTTGATCTGTCGTTCGCTGAAATCATCCAGATTGGTGGCGGGATCAGGGTTCATGACGCTCTCAATAAGAGGCGGGTTGCATATGCCGGGTACGGCCTAAACGACCAGAGCAACAAGGGTACCTGATCGGTGTCTGTGGCCAAGAAGGGCTTTGGCAAAGGTCGGTCGCCTACAAAGTTCTCGTTCACGTATGAAGACTACGCCGGGCTTACGGGTCTATCTACGGAGGCCGTGAGAAAGCATGCGCAGCGTGGGAATTTTGATCCAGAGGATTTGGTTTCTGTACTTGAGTTCATTCAGGAGCGGCTGAAACGCAGGGGGCAGAGCGACGAGATCGAGGCTTTGCTGCGGGAGGCGCGCGAGCCTGCTAGATAGAGAGGGCGTTTATGGCATGGGAGTGTGTGCGTTGCCGTAAGAAGATCTTCGCCCCCCGGGAGCACGCGACGAAGTTTGCGGTGACCTGGAGTTTCGCCAAGGGCACGAAGACACTGAACGTTGACATCAAGAACTTGCGGAAAGTCAAGCCGCGAGCTACCGTTACACACATCCACTGCTCAGAGCCAGACGTGCCTGGATTCGAAGAGCGGATCAGACGCGCGCTGGGGCTGCCGAAGGCTTACAGCCATCCGCTCATTGAGGAGCCGGCGGTTTTGGATACGAACGCGGCCTGAGCGCAAGGATGAAGGAAGATCGACATGAGTGATTTCAACTGCCCGAAGTGTACGGCGAAGGTTCATGCTCGGCCCAATGAGGTTGGCTGCCCAGCATGTGGGTTTAACCGCCCGCATACGCATGAACAGGCGCCGCTGCCTCGTGAGCCTCAGCAGGTAGAAGCGCCTCCAGGCTATCGAGGCAAGTACCTCACCGAAGACCTGTAGGTCTTGAAAATAGCCTGGTGCGACTGTATGGTCGCGCCAGGATGCACAAAGGCGGTCCCACACAAGGGGCCGCTTTTTTTGTTGGGGGCGCTAAAGATCTATGGCTGATTTTACGTGGAACAAGGGACAGCGCGAGGCTATCGATCGGATCAGGGGATGGGCGGATAAGACGGCGGAGGGGATGGAGCTGTCGTTGACGGGGCCGGCCGGATCGGGGAAGACCAGTCTGCTGAAGGCGATTGTCCCCTTCCTGTCTGGCCAGAAGGTTGCCTGGACGGCTATGACGGGGCGGGCCGCTGTTCGGCTTAGAGATCTGACGAGCGAGCCGGTATCCACGCTGCACAGCGTGCTGTACGACAGGCCTCGCGAAGACAGGAAGGGCAAGCTCTGGTTTAACAGGGTCAAGCCTCCTGATTTCAAGTTCCTCGTGGTTGACGAGGCCTCGATGATGGGTCCCAAGATTTACAATGATCTGAGGGAGTTCATCATGCAGGGCGTGCGAATTCTTTTCGTTGGAGATGGGTATCAGCTCCCGCCTGTGCTCGACTATAAGGAGATTAAAGATCACGGAGAGGACTTTTCCGTGTTCCGTGAGGTTCCAGGCTGCGCACTCACCCAGGTGATGCGAAGCGACGATGGCATCATCAGGGTGGCGACACAGCTTCGGTGCGAAAATCAGGTGCCGAAGAAGTGCATGGAAGGCTATTCGATCCGAAGGTCTAAGACGCCTGGCACCGAGGCGGTCGAAGAGTTCCTGATGGATAACGACGACCACTTCGTGATCACATGGAGGAATCGCCTTCGGATGCAGGCCAATCGCCTGGTCCGTAAGCGCCTGGGAATGGATGGGCTGTTGCCGAAGCCGGGGGAGCCGGTGATGATGTGTCGCAATGGTCAGAGCGACGGGTCGCCGCCGGAGTTCGTTCTAAACGGCGAAATTCATTGGGGTTCCGGGTGGGATCGTGGGCCGAGCCTTGGGCCTGAGGTGCAGACGCAGTGGTTCTATACGGACCATGGGATTCGCGTCCTGGTCAACACGCAGGGCAAGGATGAGCCGATGGATGGCTTCATGCCGCACGTGGAGGACTGGAAGAAGTACATGTCTGAGCGCCGAATCAGCCGGACGCCAGAGATCGTACCCATTACATATGGCTACATTGGCACGGCGCACAAGGCCCAGGGCGACCAGTACCGCAAGGTTACGATCTTCCTCTCGCGTGAGGACTTAGCCAATGACAAGTTCCGCAAGGATACATACTTGCCCGACGGGTCGACGATGTCGTTCGCTACCCGTTGGCTATATACTTCTTTAACTCGGGCACAAAAAGAGGTTACACTGATTTTGGGGTCGTAGCTTGCCCCGCTTTCCTCCTCCAGGCGCCCATGCTCCCCGGCATGGGCGCCGCTTTCGTTTCGGGGCTTGGTGCGATCGGTGTCGGTGGCAGGAATCTCAGGGATGTTGTAGTGTTGCCGAGGTGAGATCGCTGGCCCAGCTATGCGAAGACATTCGTGACGCCGTCGACGATGAGGGCGGCGGGCGTTGCTTTGACCGGTCCCTTGAGGCCTTCCAGAAGGAGACGGGGCTTCCTGTGGATGGGCTTTGGGCAGTTGTTGATGGAGTGGTTGCTGGTGCAAAGCCGGCTAAGCTTTTGAATCGCTTGCATAAGAGCTGGGGTGGCGACATGAAAGACTGGATTCGCTGGTACAAGCTTGCGGCAACGAAGCCGGACTGCTCATGAAGGAGCTGATTCTAGTAGCGCTCGGAGCGGCTGTCACAGTTATCGCGTTTTTGCTCACGAAGAGCTTCGGTAGCAAGACCGTGGCTCCGGCAGTCGATACGCCTGAGACCATCGAGGCAATCGAGAAGGCTTCGGAGTTGATGGGTCAGCGCGTGGTGGCGGAGACCTCGTCGGAAGAGGTTAGGACGAGGGTCGAGGCGAAGTTGAATATACCTGATCCGCGTAAGCGGCTTGAGGCCATCGCGGCTGAGCTGAAAGATCTGTAGGTAGCGATTATGTCAATCAATCATCTTTTGGAACAGAAGACGCGTCCAGCCCGTGTTGACACGATGGATGCGGATCGCATCAACGCCATTGTTGAGCGCAAGTCTGGGGTGAATCCCAGCAAGCTTGCTGCACAAGTGACGGGCGAGCCTGTGCAGGAGCAGCGTGAGTCTGCATACGACGGGAGCATCCCCCGAGGGGCGGGCCCGGCATTCGATCTGATGCAGGCGCGTGGCGGCGGTGAGGAGCAGCGTCTTGCGGAGCGGGTGAGGGTGCTGGAGCAGCGCCTTGCTCAATACGAGGATGGCGAGGCTCGCGACGGTTCTCCGATGGGGTGGCCGCGTTCTGCGGAGCAGTCGACGTATGCCCCTCGTATCAACAATCCGAAGGCAAAGAAGCAGTCGCGCAAGATTGCGCGAAGGCAGGGCACTGAGCCCGATCAGGCTGACGGTAAACCAGATCCGATGCCAAAGATAGGCGCCGGCCAGAACGTGAATGCGGAGGGTAGAATGTCTGCGAACGAAATGAACATGCTTGGCCTTGAGATGACTGAATGGCGTCGGCTCGCTGGGCTCGAATCGCCTTACGTGAACCTTGTCGAGACTCGCCCTGCGGCTGGGTACCTCGCTGAATCGCAGGAGGCCTACGACGACGAGTACGATGATGACTCCGTCGAGGCAAGCGAGATGGAGGACGAGTACGTCGAGGCGGTCGTCGAAGAGCTTTGGGACGAGTTCTTGGAGACGCGCGGCCTGTCGACCGAGATGTTTGCGCGGCTGATCGATGAAGCGATTGCCTCGGAAGACCCCGAGGAGATGGACGCTCTGCTGGCCGTGGAAGACATCTTTCTTCAGGAGGTTGATCTGAAGGCACGTCTTCGCGGCGGTGGCAAAGAGTTGACGCCTGATCAGCTGGCGAAGACCTATGGTGTGCCGAGGAAGTTCGGCCGTGTCGTAGGCGGCTCGGCTCCGTCTGAGCACCCTTCGGAGAAACTGAAGCGGACGAAGGCGGCGTTGGCGGCGATCTCTGGCCCAAAGGGTGAAGACGTCGAAGAAGGTTACGACGTCGACGAAGAGGGCAACATGTCCTTTGAGTGCGATGCGGACGAGGACGGATCACCGGCGATCCCCTGGGACAAAGTTCGTCGCCACGTGGCCCGCGGCCGACGGTAAGTAACGCCATGGCAAAGAACATGCTTGGAATGGAACTGAGGGAGTGGAATTCTCTCTCAGGGCTGTCCGATCCCTATTCGTTGGAGCTTGCTCGTATCTCGGCGGAAGCAGGGGTTCCGCATGTTCTGAGCGAGCAGGCTGCACCAAATCCCTCGGGTCAGACGGGGCGTAGAAAGCCTGCCGCTACTGACACTCCGGCCATGGATGAGCCGAAGGCTCAGACGACAAAAGGCGATTTGACGCCAGATCCGGTGCCTTCTTTTGGGAAGGAGATGTCGCGCCTCGTCCCTAAGAGCACAAAGAAAAATCCGATCGGCAGCATGAAGCGGTTTGCTCTCGGATCTGCACAAACAGCGAGCGGCCTCGTGAAGGGCGCCAAGGGCGTCGTTGGCGGTATTACGAACTTCTTCAAGGGCGCCAAGGAAGGGTACCGACAGAAGAGGGCGCAGCACGCCACCGAGTCGCTGCTCCGCGTCTGGCAGGTGTTTCTTGGCGAGAATGGCCTAGAGCCCAGCGCGTATCTTGCGGTTGTCGAGGAAGCCACGGCTCGTGGAGACCGAGACCTGCTGGAAGGCGTTGCGACCTTGGATGAGATGTTCATGCACTGGTGCCGTGCAAGGCTGTCCGAGATGAGTTCACAACGGCCGCTGGGGGCTCTGGTGGAAGAGATTCGCCGCGAGGCGTCTCGTTAGAGAGAATGCTTAAACTGATCTCAACAGTGCTCCTGTGCTCCATAGGCTGTGCCAGCGCGCCGCCTGTGGTTCAATTTTCGGGCATTCCCGAGAAGCAGTACGTTGAGGTCAGAGACTTGCCAGAGTCGCCGGATGTTGACCCCGTCATCGCAGGAGCAGACTGGGCGGTACCCCTTTCCAGGGGTGAATGCACGCATCAGGACGGCATCCTGTTGTCGCCTGAGAAGGCCGTGCGTGCGAAGCTCTGGCAAGAGGGGTACCGATCGATCCGAAGTCTGTATGAGTTGGATCGAAAAGTCTGGGCAGAGCACCGCACTGTCTACGAAAATCGCATCAAGCAAGCGAACGGTCAGATCAAAGATGTGACGCCGAAGTGGTGGGATGCGAACGAAGGCAATATCGCCATGGCGGCCGGCTTCGTTGTCGGCGTGCTAGCAACCGTTGGTATCACGTACGCAGCGAAGTGAGGGAGCAACAGTGCTATTTGAAGATCTTATTCACGCGGTTCGCGGTGTTTGTACGGAAGACGCGAGCGGATTTGGGAAGAGAAAAGAAACAAAACGTATGGAGAGGAAGTTGCGACAGGTTCGCGGCCTCCGTGCGTTAGCCCATAAGCAGGGCGCGGTGATGGTGCGAGGTGGAGGCGAGGACTACGGTCGCGAGGCGAAGACCCTGCGCGCGGCATCTCGTGGCAAAACTACACTGGGTCCCAACATTTTCTCGCGATCCAATCGTTGATTGGCGCACCGCAGCAGCCTGGAGCTAAAAATGCTGACACCAAGATATAGAACGCTGTCGGAGTCGATCTCCGATTTCAATCGTGTGATGGACGGAATGGACCGGGTCCAGCCCAGGGAACCAGTCCGCCATGAAGACCTGGATGAGCTGGTCCGAATGGAGCACCAGCTCTACCAGATGACCCGTGACATCGAGCACGTGGAGCGAGCCATCCACGAGTCGGGCTTCCCCCTGAACGAAGCCGACGCCGAATCTCTGGGCAAGATGAACGATCAGGCGGCAGACCGCCTGCATACGCTCGCAAACCGTGCCGCACGTAAGCAGCAGCAGGCGACGGCAGGAGAGAATCCCGCGCTGGCGGCCAGGTTTGCAGAGATGCACAAGCGCCTTCGCGGCAAGGCCCAGGAGTACGAGAAGAAGACCAAGAAGTACACGGGCAAGCGCAACCTCGTGACGTCGATGGATCCGGCTCCGATGAGCCAGTACAAGACCGAGTCGACGGCGATGCAGTCGTTTCGCGTACTGGCTGGCCTCGAAGAGCGGCTGATGATGCCGCGCGACCCGGGCTTGCTGGGTGCTACGCGGCTCAACGAAGGCTATAGCCAGATGGCGCAGCCCTTCGACGAGGGCGAATCTCCTGCCCACAAAGGCAAGATGAAGGCGACAGCGGCAAAGCTGCATGCCCTCGCCTCGCGTATCGATCAGGAATACGCAGAAGATTCTGAGTACCACGAAGGTGGCGGCTCTCGTGGTACGAAGGCGACGAGGCAGCGGGCTCACATGGATCGCGCTTTGACTGGCTATGTCGCGAAAAACATGCACAAAGGTGACATGGAGCCAGGCAAGGCAAAGATGGCGCAGAGGTTCTCGATGCCTCGTGGCTCAGACCCTCTTGCAACCAAGGCTGCTGATAAGCAAGGTCGGGAAGATGGTGAGCCGATGCCGACGGTCAAGGGCGGCTTGCGAATTCGTAAAAGGCAGCAGGGCCAGTTTTTCCCTGATCTGCGCAAGGGTAGGCTGCCCGAGTCGTTGGCGCTAGAGGCGCGCACCAAAGATCAGCAGTACCGTGGGCTGCGCAGGGTGTACTCCAAGTCTGGTAAGTCGATTTCCATGGCGGCTCCTTCGGAGCGTGAGTTGAGGGCGAGAGCAGGGGCGGAGAAGGGTCGTGGATCAGATCCTGCCTATGCGCAGACGAAGGCAGATCTTAGACAGACTCTTCAGAAGAAAGAGTCTCTAGCTCTTGAGTCTCGCCCGAAGGGCCAGCGTGTGAGCGCTAAGAAGGCGAACCGATATGCTGCAGCGTTTCGCATGCACTCAGATCCTACTCTGAGCAAGGTGAGCCATGCCGATGCGAAGTCGATGGCGAAGAAGGCGAAAGATCGTGAGAATAAGCTGGCGCCGCAGTTCGTTAGGGGGATGAGGCTGGATGCTGGTTCTCCGAAGCAGTCCCCCGACAGGGAGGCCAGGTACCGGGACAGAGTTCGATACGATTGGCAGAAGAAGTCTTAACGCGATCCCCGTGCTTGACAATAAGGCGACCCGTCGATAAGACAGGGTCGCCTTATTTGTTTCAGGGGGAGCATGCCGAGGAGACCGCCGGTACGCAAATCCGTTCTAAAAGAGATCGTTCTGTCTCACGTCCGATGGTACGAAGCGAGGACGGTCCCCGCTCTAGAGTGGAACGTTGTCAATGATTACGGCTCGGTGACAAGGCGAAGCATCTATCGAAACCTGGCGACCTTGGCACAAGAGGGTGAGGTCGTTCGGATCCTTGATGAAGATGGCGTGCCGGGGTATGTTCGGGCCAGGCCGCCTCGATGGGATCGGTTTCAGCAGGTTTACACTTGATCTGAGGTGATGGGATGAGCAGCGAAGACGATAAGTTGGCCCCGCTCAATCAGATGAATTTGGAGCGTGTGTTTCGCGAGGCGACAGGGAACTTGACAGACAAGGAAGCGGCGGACGCATGGGCGTTCGTTGATGCGATTGAGACTGCCGCAAAAGAGCGGAAGGCAGTTCTTCGCGAAGCTCTCCTGGAACGTGCGGCCGATCATGGAGAGGCGTACGGCGATGGTCACGCCAAAATTGAGATGGACGGCGTGAAGGTGTTTCGGGAGAAGCGCGTTGCGAATCTTCCCGACCCGAAGCTGGTTGAGGCTCTGCTGAAAGAGGCGGGGCTGGAGTACGATGACGCGTTCACGCCTAAGCGTGACTGGGCTTTGGATCCGTCCAAGGTAGAGTTTCTTGCCAAGTGCGGGAAGCTCCCGGCGGATAAACTGGATGAGTCCAAGAAGGTCTCTTACGCTTTGAAGATCAGGTCGCTCGGTTCGCTGAATAGGCAGATCGAAGCTGTGAAAAAGCAGCTTGCATCTTCGGAAGGGGAAGGCTGATGCCGGAAGTAGAGGCGGAGCTGTTGGGTGAGTCGACGGATGCCATTGACCATCCCGTGGTGGTCGAAGACGACGAGGGCGTCGACGATGAGCCCATGAGCTATCAGGAGTTCGTTCAGGTCATTCGCGAGGACGTGCAAGCGTTTGCTGCAGATCTGATGAAAGAATATGGCGTGTTCGATGGCCGTGACATGAGATCTGAAATCTCTTGGCTGCTGGAGCAAATCGGGGACGGCATTCGACGTGACTTAGAAAAGGAGCGGAGAAATAGTAGACAGGCGGTGCAGAGTGCGTCGCGTCATCGTTGAGTCGCCCTACAAGGGCGCAACCCCCCAGGAGCTGGGGCGCAACATTCTGTACCTGCGCGCCTGCCTGCGGGACTGTCTGCTGCGTGGAGAGGCACCCTACGCCAGCCACGCCATCTACACACAGGATGGCGTGCTCGACGACGACAACCCAGACGAGAGAGATCTGGGGATTCGCGCCGGCTTCGAGTGGCGGCAGTCAGCTGAAGTTACGGTGGTTTACACCGACCTTGGTATCAGCAAGGGCATGCAGATTGGCATCGACGATGCCCGGCGTCGCTCCTGCGACGTCATTTACCGCTCTCTTCCAGGATGGGGACCCGAAAGGTCAGGGGAGATAACAGTACCTTGACAATACGCTGGTCCCTGTAATACACAGGCTCCAAGGAAAGTTTGAGCGCCGACCCCCCCCTGGCGCTCGACACCTTTAGGGACCCCGGAGACGGGGTCCCTTTTTTTATTGGCCATGACAGCGGAGGGTAGGCGCCCATCGCTGATCTGGGTATTGACAATGGGCAGATCGTAATGCTTTCTAGGTGCGTGGAAAACCATGGAACCAAAGCAGATGATCTGACGATTCAATCGCTGATTGAGCAATCGCATTCAACATCAAAGAGCAAGGGATGGTGGGATGATTCTCCAGAGGGCGACCCAAGGGTGGTGCCGTCGCTGCTGATGCTGATTGTGTCGGAGATCTCCGAGGCGCTTGAGGAACACCGCCACGGGCGCGCCCCTGACGAGATCTGGTACACGGCAGAGGGCAAGCCCGAGGGGGTCCCCGTCGAGCTGGCGGATGCCGTGATCCGAATTTGTGACATGTGCGGCAAGTGGAACATTCCGCTCGTCAGGGCCTTGGTGGAAAAGGCAGCCTACAACCAGACACGCCCGCATCGCCACGGCGGCAAGGTGGTGTAATTACACGCCCCGATCTTATGCGAAGATGGGAGCAGGCGTGCTAGTATCCTACAGGTATGCCTGCCAGCAATAAGCCGAAGCGGTATGCGGAGGCACAGCATGAGCTGAATCGGCAAGCCTTGATCGACTTCGGTAAAAGGCTTGCCGATATCGATAAGAGGCTTGCTCTTATCGAAGAGGCGCTGTCACGGGTTCACGGGTTGTGCGACAGGGCAGATGAGGTGTACGAGCAGCTGACAGGCGTAGCAAAAAAGCTTCAGGAAAAACTGGATGGGATCGAAGCCGACTCTTGACACCCTGGGAGAACACCCAGACGTCCACAGGTTTTTGCAGAGAAAGTACAGGCTCGATCGGTTTAGGGAGCTGTCGGCTCCTGAGGTCGTAATCAATGATGCTTTGAAGCTCATGGCTTCCAGCGAAAAGGAATTGGGGGAGGCCGGCGTCTCTGTTGCGACCGGGCTGTACCCAGCTTACTTTAAGCGTCGCAGGGCGAGGGCGAGCGAATGACGAAGACGCCGTTTGGCAAAGGAGAACAGGGAGAACAGGGAGGGCAGAGGTGCGCGGCCTCCGTGGACTACCCTGGACGCAGGGGTGCGTGCCGTGTCGAGGCGAAGTATCCAGACCCGGACGGAGTCCGGTGGTGGTGCGGGATACATCGGCCAAAAAAAGACAAGGTCATGGATGCGAAGGTGGTGTACGTCTCCCCAGCATCAGAGTCAGCTTCGCCTTGCAGTGACGGATCGCTGTCATTGAGCCCGGAGGAAACGTACGAACTGCTCATGGCCGCCAAGGCAGCACAGCAGGCGCTGAACGATATCGCCAACACACGTCCAGTGGGGTGGCAGCCGACAGACCCTGCCGAGAAGTATAGGGTGATCTTAGAGCACGCGTGCGACACCGCCCGCAACGCACTGCAGACGGTCACGTCTGAACTGTCGCGCATTACGAAAATGATTTGACGATGCCATCGGCCGAGGGTATCTTCTCCCAGTCGAGGGCCGCACCCCATTAGGGGTTTTGGGCTGTAGACCTAGCTTCGCCGCACCCGATCGGGTTTTGGGCACCGCTAGACGCACACTTTATAACGGTTGGGAACTTTGGAGGACTCGTGCGTCCTCGCGTTCTTGATGTTTTAGGTGACGACGTCGCGGCAGGTGAAGCTCTTACTGGTAGCCGCATGCGCCGTCGCTCATGCAAGGACGAGGTATTGTGATGGAAATCAAAGCTCGGTTTACGTTTGATTCGGTCGATCATAGCAAGGAAAACGAACTCCACGCCGTCATCTCGCTGAAGGCGCCGGAGGTCGAATGGCAGAAGAAGAGGCAGCCGATCTGCGTCATCCCCGTCGTCGACGTCAGCACATCCATGAGCGGAGAGAAGCTGGACTACGCCAGGCAGAGCGTCCTCAAGCTCATCGATCAGCTGCAGCCGGGCGACTACTGCGGTCTGGTGGCATTTGGGTCGAACGTGCACCAGGTTGCCAAGCCCAGGGAAATGACGCAGGCCCAGAAGGATGAGCTGAAGGCCAAAGTGGGCAAGCTCCACACCGAGGGGTGTACCAACTTCGCAGGAGGCATGCGCCAAGGCCTGGAATGGCTCAACGAGATGGACTTGCCCGAGAATGTTGGGCTTCGAGTGATCATGCTCACCGACGGCATGGCCAACCAGGGCGAGGCCATCGGACCCGACCTGCTACCCCTGTGCGAGAAGCTGCTTGGCCGTGGCACACTGAGCGCCTTCGGTTACGGCAGCGATTGTGACCAGGATCTACTGGGAGACCTGGCTCGCAAGGGCAAAGGCAACTATTCGTTCATCCGCAACCCCGACGACGCGCTCAGCGCGTTCGCCAAGGAGCTTGGTGGGCTGCTGTCGCGTTACGCCCAGGACATCGTCATCGACGTAGCGCCGTTCAACGGCCACACCATCGAGGAAGTGGTGAGCGATGTCGACGTCGAGGAGAGCGAAGGCAAGGTAAAGGTGTCGCTGCCTGAGATCTTGTCCGAAGAAGAGCGTCACATCGTCCTGAAGGTCAAAACGTCGGTGCAGTCCAAGGCTCTGCCGCGCGAGCTGAACGTCCTCGACGTCAAGGTGACGTACGACGTCGTGGGCGGAGGCTCGAAGGAGCATAGGTCCGAAGAGGTCAAGGCCAAGCTCAAGTTCGTGAAACCGGGCGAGGAGCAGGCTGAGGCCACGAAGGGGGTCGCTGGCGTCGTCGGCATTGCAATGACGGTGCAGACCCAGGTCGCCGCCGAGGAAGCGGCGAAGGCTGGCAACTTTGACGTTGCGCGCGGCCTATTCGAGGCCAACGCTGCTTTCTGCGCGCATCTGAATCTTCACGACCATGCGGCCGGGTCCCGCAACATCGGGGCGTACTACGCTTCCTCTGGGGAGTACAATGCAAGCGGAGGTCTGCGCCGAGTGACTCGGTCGGCTATGAGCCGTGGCAGCACGATGACGACGTCCGGCGACGCAGAGAGCGCGCAGGTTCTATCGGCGTTCTCCGATGGCATGGGCGCTGGTAGCAACCAGGCGATCAGCTTCGCGAACAGCGCGTTCACGGGCGCGCCAAGCCCCGTGGCTGTATCTTCACCCGACTCAGTGATCCTTGCCGAGGGCACAGAGAAGCCCAAGGCTAAGGCCGAGGAGCCGAAGAAGGCCAAGGGCGTCTCGAAGGCACGCAGCAAGCGTTGGTAGCATGAGCCTAAAGGGCGGGAAGGTGAATGCCTTCCCGCCCTTTCTTTATTGGCGGAAGATGGCATTCCGGTCGGCGGTCGTGAGGAACCACGTTTGCTGCTCATTCGCTGGCTCGGACACGTCGCGCTGCATGATTGAGTGTCCACGGGGAGGGTCGTGAGCAAGGCCGAAGGCTGCGTGCCCTAGCTCGTGCTGCTCGCGTAGCATCCACTGGCGCGTGTCGGCGAACGTGATAGCTCGGATGTATGCTCGGATTCGCCCGTCAGCATCCCGCTGGTGACGCGTGTCCATAGAGCCGTCTTCTGTATTGACGCTGCCCTGCTCGATGATGATGTCAGCCAGATCTGGATTGTCTGTCTTTGCCAGGCGTTGGCTGTCGAGCTGGACGTTCCACCACTGGATGGCAAGGTCGTGGCTTTTCTTGTAGTCGTCGAACTCGGGGCCAAGCGCCCAGAATACAAGCTTTGGGTTTTTGTCCCACTGGAGGGGCGCCGCGTCGGGACAGTGCTGGTCGACGGGGACATCTTGCATGTAGTGAGCGTTTCCGGCCGGGTCCCAGCAGAGTAGCTCCAGGGTTGGCTCGTTCTCTGATGCGGTCCTTTGCATTCGATAGATGATAATGAATATGGCGAAGACCACGCCTAGCGCTATTGAGATCCGCGCGGCTTGAGGGAGGTGTAGGAATTTTTTCGCTAGGTCCACGATAGCTCCTTGAGGCCTGAGGCTATGCCGCGATGTTCAAATTTTCAACGAATTTACGGCAATCTTCTTGGTCGCGGCGTCGCTCTTCGAGCGAGGTGTTACCGAGAAGCTCGATGTAGCCACGGCTGCGGCGGCGGTTGAGCGAGTCGGGCCAGACGAACCAGGCGTATTCGATGCTGTCGGTTGTCCCCTTGCCGGTGAAGCTCGGACGTTCTGGGAGGACGAGGCTGTCGGGCATGAACGACTTGAAGAACGGGGAGCGGTCTGCGGTGCCGACGAAGTTCAGTCGCAGAAGCATGACCACCCACTTGGCGTACTCTAGGCACTTGTTGATGATGGGCATCGCCAAGGAGAATGGCGGGTTGGTGATCGCAACATTGAAGCGAGGGGCTTCAGGTGTTGGCCATGAGAGAAAATCTCCGAAGCTGATCGTGTCGGCGAGAGGGAGCAGTTCGTCGCGGCAATCTTCACGCAGCTCGTTGGCCGTCCACTCGATGTCTGGGCGCAACTCTTTGGAAGCTTTGATGATATGCCCATACCCGGCGCACGGCTCAAGCCAGGGGCCCGAGGGCAAGTGAGTGTGCTCAAGGAGTCGCTTCGTGCACCAGGCGGGCGTCGGGTAGTAGTCTGATTCGTTGCGCTTGCCGCCGCGTTTCGTGCTGCTCATATGTCTCTGTTGTTAGTCCACCGCAGATCCATTGTCTAGGTATTTCAGCCTTTTAACCGACCGCAAAACCACTCCCCAGTAATTGACAATGCTTGAGGTGCGGGCATACCGTACGTCGATGACGGTTGAACGATCTGATCTGACAGTAGACGTGTCCTCGCTAGACCTGCCTGAAGGGGTGACGCGGGAGCAGGTCGTGCGGATGTTTAAAAACAGGCACTTCTTTCGAAGCGTGGTGGCCTGCTGGGCAATCTACGACGCGAAGGGGGAGGACTATACGCGCGGACTTGGAGATCTGGACAGGTCTGATAATTTCAAGAAAGCTGCCGAGAACAATGGGATTACGCCGTATCAGGCGTGGGGGGTGTACTTCTACAAGCATGTCTCTGCGGTTTGGCGGTTCCTGAAAGATGGTAAGCTGGCATCCGAGCCGATCGAGCAACGGCTGTATGACGTCATTAACTACGCCATACTGCTGCTTCTTTTGATTGAGACCGAAGCCGAGCAGAAGGGGCCAGGGCTGTGAAGTGCTTCGTAGGGAGGGTAGCCGCCATGATGAAGATCTGTTCCGAGGTTAATCCTCTCCACATGGAAGGGGTGGTTGTGGCGGCGGATGAGGAGGGGGCCATGGTGGAGGTTATGGATCGAGACAGGGGGAAGTCGTATTACTTGTTCACGCCATTTGCGATGATGCCGCCGAGGCTTCGTGCAGCCATTGGGGTAGGCCTGGTCGTGTACGTGCATAGCTGGTACGAGCCGGGCGACTTGAGCTGCATGCAGGTCAGCATGTCGACGACGAGCGCGGAGCTATTGCGTCATGCCGATCCGTCCTGAGAAGCGAGCGCTGTACCCGCGCAACTGGAGGCAGATTTCAGAGCATGTTCGTGCCAAGGCTGGCCAGCGTTGCGAGTGGTGCGGCAAGCCCAATCGGCGCACCGTCGCCTGCGCCGAGGGCGGCCGATGGCATGACATCGATGCTGGGTACTGGAGGGACGCTCACGGTCGATACATCCCTAAAAAGGACACGCCACGAAATACACGCACCGTACATGTCGTATTGACGGTTGCTCACCTCGACCATACGCCACAGAACTGTGATCTGAGCAATCTTCGCGCACTATGCCAAGGCTGCCATCTTCGCTATGACGCTCCGCAGAAGGCAGCAGAACGGAAAAAGCGTAAGGCTCAGGCAGCGTTGCCCCTGGGGGCAACGTGAACTACGCTGGCCGCCTTGTATCAGAACAGCCAGACTGTATGCGCTGTTTCATGGGGCTCGCTGGAACGATCTGATTTCTTTAGGATCTTCCCGGCCGCCGTGCTGGTGCGCGTGATTTCTATTGACCCGGCCGATCCGTCTATTACGATCTACCGTCACGTTGACGCTTTTGGGAACAACATCTTTTCGTCGGGCAGGGCTAGTATTTTTGGCTCACTTGGTATTCAGTTCCTGAGCGAAAACGTAATCGCAGCTTTGAAGTCCGTGCGAGCCACTGTAGTTGTTGGCTTGCAATAATGGCACCCAGAACGGCCTAGCTGGTCTGGGTAAGCGTGGAGCAGCGTATGACGGTACAGAATACGGGTATGCGGATCTTTCGTCTCGTACGAGAAGAGGACGAATCGGGTGTCAGCGGTGTAGGCGTCGTGGCAGAAGGCGTCCTTTTTTCGAACTCGAAAGCCGTGATCTCGTGGAGAACCATCCACAAGTCCGTATGTATCTACGATTCATTGGCAGAGATGATCGCAGTCCACGGCCACAACGGGAAGACGAACATCGTTTGGGAGGGCGAGGAGGAAGCTCCTAAAATCCCGGCGAAGAAGACGGTACTCGACGACGAGTAGCCGATCTGCCACGCCCGGCCTCGTTGCGAACTCGCAGTCAATTTGATAGGTTGGCGACGAGAGGACGGGCACAATGGCTGCAAGGCGCGTTGATATCATCCCAGGAGGCAAGGGCGACCTTGCCAAGGTCTCCGATTTTGATCCTGTCGAGATACGGCGAGGTATCAAGGTCGAGATGGAGCACACGAGCAGCCCGGCCATTGCGCTGGAGATTGCCCTTGATCATCTTTCCGAAGACCCGCACTACTATCGCAAGCTCGCGAAGATACACAAGGAAGACGGGTCCGAAGACCAGCTCAAGCAGATGCAGCGTGCTGCGTCGCGGCAGAGCAGGGTTGCCTACAAGCAGGAGATGCACGGCCGAGATGCCGACTCCTATGCCAAGGCTAAGGGCAAACTCTATCATCACGATCGCGCGGCGAAGCTCCATGATGACGTGATCGCCCATGCCAAGAAGCTTGGGCTGCATCCTGGGCAGGTTGTCCACCACGAGATGCTTCGCAATCACCATCGACAGATTGCATCCAACGTTCGTGGTGAGCGCGGCGACTGGGATCGTCGTGGCCGCAGCCGTAGTCAGGCCAGTAACGAGTCTGCGGACCTGGACCGGCCGCTGGACTGGCTTGAAGGGCTGTACGGGTATCTCTCGGAGTCAGACCTTGAGCGCAAGCTTGGGGCAAGGTTTGGGTTTGGTCTGAGTGGCCTGGACTACGCGAAGCGCAAGCAGCAAGTGGCGCG